>Ga0209006_10006112_pt1 | contig 10921 bp, 9 predicted proteins | sample JacPin_JW_Ref_O2_FD_188567 | JGI IMG/M metagenome (GOLD analysis project Ga0209006, IMG submission 188567) | Forest soil microbial communities from Algoma, Ontario, Canada - Jack Pine, Ontario site 1_JW_Ref_O2 (SPAdes) (version 2) | ecosystem: Environmental > Terrestrial > Soil > Boreal... | reverse complement strand
GCGCTGTCGCCTTTGGGCATCCGCCACTTCGAGATGCCGGCCACGCCCGAGCGGCTGTGGCAGGCAATTCACGGCGCAAAACGGAACGGCGGCTAGCGTCTCAGTGGCCTTCGGGCGCCTTGACGCCGGGCGACTTTGTCATGTTCTTAGAGGGCCATTGATCGGACAATCCCGGCAACGGGCCCTTCTTGCCGGTCAGCCTTTCCAGCTCGATGGCGTAGATCGTCACCTCGTCGAGCCGCGGATAGAAGCCCTTGGGCCGCTGCTGCCATTTCGGGTCGGCGTATTTTTCCATGAAACGGTCGAAGAAACGCGCCTTGGCCGCGCGGTCGGTCTCGATCCGCACGGTGCCGAATCCGACCACGCTGGCATAGCTCACCGTGGTGTCGCATTCGAACTCGCCATAAGGAAACACCTGTCCCATCTCGGCGATTTCGAAGGAGATGCGCGGGTTGTGCCCGACATTCTGCTTGAAATGGCCGGAAGCTGCGGTGGTGTGGAGATAGATCTTGCCCTCGGCGTAGACGAACAGATTGGGCACCACATAGGGCTGGCCGTCGGACCCGGCCGTGCCGAAATGCGCCAGCGCGGCGCGGGCCAGCAGGTCTTCGGTCTCCTGCCGGCTCATCTCCTTGTCCTTGCGGCGGACGACGCCCTGGCTCACCGCCGCCTCACACCGCGTGCTCGACGAACCAGCGATAGGTGTCGGCCAGGCCGTCCTTCAGATGGATGCGCGGCCGCCAGCCCATGGCGTCCAGCTTACTCACGTCCAGAAGCTTCTGCGGCGCACCGTCGGGCTTGGTCTTGTCGAAGCGGAACTCGCCCTTGAAGCCGACCGCTGATGCCACCAGCTTGGCCAGCTCGGCGACAGTGACGTCCTCGCCCCAGCCGACATTGACGTGGCTTTCGCCCGAATAGCGCTCCATCAGGAACACCAGCGCGTCGGCCAGATCGTCGACGTGAAGGAATTCGCGCCGCGGCTTGCCGGTGCCCCAGATCTCGACGCTGCTCGCGTTTTCCTGCTTGGCGCGATGGGTCTTGAGCATCAGCGCCGGTATGACGTGGCTCGCCTGCAAATCGAATGTGTCGCCGGGGCCGTAAAGATTGGTCGGCTGGGCGGAGATGAAATCGCACTTCCATTGCCGGCGATAGGCCGCGCACAGCTTCAAGCCGGCGATCTTGGCCACGGCGTACCATTCGTTGTTCGGTTCGAGCGGCCCGGTGAGCAGGGATTCCTCGTTCATCGGCTGCTTCGCCAGCCGCGGGTAGATGCAGGAGGATCCCAGGAACATCAGCTTCTTGACGCCCTGTTGGCGGGACGCCTCGATCAGATTGGCGGCGATCATCAGGTTGTCGTAGAGGAATTCCGCCGGCCGCGTCGAATTGGCGAGGATGCCGCCGACCCGGGCGGCGGCGACGAAGACCGCGTCGGGCCGCGTTTTCTTGATCCAGGCCTCGGCCGCGTCCTGGCGGCGCAAATCGGCCTCGCCGCGCTTCAGGCCCAGCACCTCGCAATGTTGGGTCGCCAAACGGCGGACCAAGGCGCTGCCGACCATGCCGGCCGAACCGGCCACGGCGACGCGCCGACCGGCCAGCGGGAATATCACCGGCACGGCCCTGGCCAATGGTTGCGGACTGGCCACGTTCAGACCCCGGCCGAGGCGGCGCCGCGCGCCGGCCCGTCATAGCCCGCCTGCTTGAGCGTCTTTTCGCGCCGCGCCAGGTCGAGATCGTGTTTCACCATCATCGTAATGAGATCCCGGAAGCCGACGCGCGCGCGCCAGCCGAGCTTCTTTTGCGCCTTGGACGGATCGCCCTGCAAGGCATCCACTTCGGTCGGCCGCAGATATTGATTGTCGATCTCGACGTAATTTTTCCAGTCGAGCCCGACTTCGCCGAAGGCGACCTCGACCAGCTCCTTGACGCTGTGGGATTCGCCGGTGGCGACGACGTAATCATCGGCCTTGTCCTGTTGCAGCATCAGCCACATCGCCTCGACGTAATCGCCGGCGAAGCCCCAGTCGCGCTTGGCCTCGAGATTACCGAGAAATATCTTGTCTTGCAGCCCTTCCTTGATGCGGCCGACGGCGCGGGTCACCTTGCGGGTGACGAAGGTTTCGCCGCGCTTCGGGCTTTCGTGATTGAACAAGATGCCGTTGGCGATGAACAAGCCATAGGCCTCGCGGTAATTGATCGCATACCAATGGGACGCCACCTTGCTCACCGCATAGGGGCTGCGCGGGTAGAAGGGCGTCAGCTCGTTCTGCGGCGGTTTCGCCGCGCCGAACATCTCGGAAGAGCCCGCTTGGTAGAGCTTCAGCTTGCGATTGCCGTGGGCGACGTGATCGCGCATGGTCTCCAGCAGGCGCAAGGTGCCGAGCGCGTCGACATCGGCGGTGTATTCGGGAATCTCGAAGGACACCTTCACGTGGCTCTGCGCGCCGAGATTATAGACCTCGTCCGGCTGCACCTTTTCGAACACCCGGCGCAGCGCGGTCGCATCGGTCAGATCGCCGTAATGCAGCGACAGGTTGGCGCCCTTGACGTGGGGATCGTGATAGAGGTGATCGATGCGGTCGGTGTTGAACAGGCTCGAGCGGCGCAGCATGCCGTGGACTTCGTAACCCTTTGCTAACAGGAATTCGGTCAGATAGGAGCCGTCCTGGCCGGTGATGCCGGTGATCAGCGCGCGTATTGCCATGATGCGGAAGGTCTCCTTAAGTTTGCGGCGGCGATCCTACGACAGAACGGACGATTTGACACTCCGGAGCTGCGCTTTGTTCTTGTCGCAAGCCCGGGGAATAAGGTATTGAGGAATCAGGGGAAAGACCGCGTCATGAGCGAAGCCGTCGCGTACAGGACCGAGCCGCGGCCGCTCGCCGCCAAGGCGGCCGAACTCACGCTGGTGATCCCGACGCTCAATGAGCGCGAAAATATCGCGCCGCTGTTGGAGCGAATCGAGTTGGCGCTCGCCGGTACGCGGTGGGAAGTCATCTTCGTCGACGACGATTCCCGCGACGGCACGGCCGAGCAGGTGCGCGAGATCGGCCGAATCGATCCGCGTGTGCGCTGCCTGCAACGCATCGGGCGGCGCGGCCTGTCCACCGCCTGCATCGAAGGCATCCTGGCATCGGCCTCGCCCTATATCGCGGTGATGGACGCCGATCTGCAGCATGACGAGGCCATCCTGCCGGCGATGCTGTCCTGTTTGCGCAACGAGCCTTACGACCTGGTGGTCGGCTCGCGTTATGTCGAGGGCGGCGGCGTCGGCCAATTGGGCAGCACCCGGGTCAATATCAGCAGCTTCGCCACCCGGCTTTCGCGCCTGATCTGCAAGGCCGATATCGCCGACCCGATGAGCGGCTTCTTCATGCTGAAGCGCGAGATGTTCGATAAGGCGGTGCGTAACCTGTCGGGCCAGGGTTTCAAGATCCTGCTCGACCTGATGGCTTCGCTGCCGCAGCCGCCGCGCTTCAAGGAGCTGCCCTATGAATTCCGTCAGCGGCGTTACGGCGAAAGCAAGCTCGACACCATGGTGGCATGGGAATTCGGCATGCTCCTGGCCGACAAGCTGGTCGGGCACATGGTCCCGGTCCGTTTCGCGCTGTTCGCCCTGATCGGCGGCTTGGGCCTGATCGTGCATCTGGCGACGCTGTGGACCGCGCTCAATCCCCTGGGCTTCAGCTTCATCGTGTCGCAGGCCATCGCCACCATGGTGGCGATGACCTCGAACTTCTTCCTCAACAATCTCTTCACCTATCGCGACCAGCGCCTGAAGGGAGCGCGGCTCATCCGCGGCCTTATTTCCTTCTACATCATCTGCTCGGTGGGCGCGGTGGCCAATGTCGGCCTCGCCGCCTTCTTCTACAATTGGCGGCAGATCTGGTGGCTTGCCGGCGTCGCCGGCGTGGTCGTGGGTTCGGTGTGGAACTATGCCGTGTCCTCGGTCTTCACCTGGAAACGCGGCTAGGACCGGCTGGGCTATTGCTGGCGCTGCGGGCGCAGCACATAGCGGTCGCCGGTGATCTTCTCGAACATGACATCGATCATCGGATGGGTGATCGGGCCGTTCTCGGCGTCAGGCAGCAGGTTCTGCTCCGAGACATAGGCTTCATAAGGGCCGCCCTGGGCGTTCTGCGCCAGCAAGTGATAGTAGGGCTGGTCCTTCGACGGCCGGCGTTCGACCGGGATCGACTGGTACCATTCCTCGGTATTGCTGAAGGTCGGATCGACGTCATAGATGACGCCGCGGAATGGATAGAGCCGGTGACGGACGATCTGTCCGACCGAAAACTTGGCTTGGCGCAGAAGTTGGGGGCTCATACCGGCAGCTTAATGAGGATTTGCCGCTTCGCTCAAGCGCGGTGCGCGCGATTCCGGGCGAAAGACGGTGAAATCAGCGCTGTCCCCGATAACGCCGCGCCAGACGCAGCAGCTCGAGATCGCAGGTCTGCTTGGCGATCTCCTCGAGTTCCACGAAATAGGCGCGCAGGCCCGCAGGGTTCAAGCGGCCGATCAGCAAGCCGATGAATTGCTCCGGCGTCTTGACCCAGGTCGGCAAGGGATCGAGCCCGTGGCTCGCCGGCAGCACCGCCCGCAGGATGCGCCAACGGCGCCGGCGCAACTGCTCGTCGACGGGGTCGAGATTCGGCTCAAGAACCCACCCCGGGCGGCTTTGAGCGCCGCTGCTACCCCCCACCATGAAACCCCCCGACTGTATTTGGCGCCTTTCGACGCCACCCTTAAGGTTATTATCGTTGAGCGACTTTAAACGGCGGCAATCTCTATGCAAGAACAAAATATTCTCACCGAAGTAAAATGTAGAATTTGCAGACCATAATAGTTAATGAGCAACACCCGGCGTAGAACGAATTCATTAAAAAGTGTCGCACTTCTTGTCTGTGGCAAAACGACGCGTAAAGCGGGGCGACGAAACCACGCTGATTAAATCTCGCCCTCGATCGCCGTCAGATTTCTTGGGCCTCGACCACGCCGGGAATGGCCGCCACCGCCGCGACAAGGCGCGGCGATATCTTGAAGCCGCCCGGTAGGACGATCTCGACCTCGCGTTGGGATTGAAGCGGCACCACCACGCTGACCCGGCCGCGCCCGCCGTTTTCGCTCGCCATCATCGCCTTGAACGGCGCGAGATCCGCGCCTTCGCTCAGCACCACCTTGAGCCCGGCCGCGGCGGTCGCCGCCACCCGGTCGAGCGCCTCGAATCGCTGCGCGGTGAGGCGCATGGTGTCGCCCTCGGTGCGCACATCGGCCGTGACCAGCAGCGGCTGGCCCGATTCCAGCAGCGCGCGGCAGTCGCGCAGCACTTCGGCGAACGCCATCACCTCGTAGACGCCGCTCATGTCGGAAAGCTGGATGAAGGCGAAACGGCTGCCGCGCGCCGAGGTGCGTTCCTTGCTGCCGATCACCACCCCGGCGAGTTTGTGGCGTGTTCCGCCGCCGCCCGCCAGCTTCCGCGGCAGCTCGGCATAGGTGACGATGCCGAGCCGCGCCAGGCTCTTGGCATAAGCGTCGAGCGGGTGGCTCGATAGATAGAAGCCGATGGCTTCGAATTCCTTTTGCAGCTTTTCGGCGGTGGGCCAGTCGGTAACGGCGTGCAGCGCCGGCATCGGCCCCTGCCCCGCCTCGCCGCCGCCGAACAGGCTGACCTGGCCGCTGCCGCGGTCATCGGCCGCGGCGCTGGCGTGGCGCAGCAGCATGTCGATGGCGGAAAAGCTTTGCGCCCGGCTGGCGCACAGCGCATCGAACGCGCCGGCCTTGATCAGGCCTTCGAACTGGCGGCGGTTGAAGCTCTTGGGGTCGAGCCGCCGGGCGAAGTCGAACAAATCCTCGAACGGCCCGCGGGCATCGCGCTCCGCCACCGCCGCAACCATGGCCTGGGCGCCCACGCCCTTGACCGCGGCCAGCGCGTAGCGAATGGCCGGACCCGACGGCGTCTCCTCGACCGAAAAGACGTCCCGGGAGCGGTTGATGTCGGGGGGAAGGATCTTGATGCCTAGCCGGGCGCATTCCTGGCGGAAGACGTTGAGCTTGTCGGTGTTGCCGAGATCGAGCGTCATCGAGGCGGCGAGGAACTCGAACGGGTGATTGGCCTTGAGATAGGCCGTTTGATAGCCCACCAGCGCATAGGCCGCGGCGTGGGATTTGTTGAAGCCGTAGCCGGCGAATTTCGCCACCTGTTCGAAAATATGCTCGGCGAGAGCGGCGTCGACGCCATGCGCCCTGGCGCCGTCGATGAATTTCCGGCGCTGCGCCTCCATCTCGGATTTGATCTTCTTGCCCATGGCGCGGCGCAGGAGATCGGCCGCGCCGAGCGAGTATCCCGACAGCACCTTGGCGATTTCCATCACCTGTTCCTGGTAGATGATGATGCCGTGAGTTTCCTCGAGGATGGGTTCGAGCGCGGGGTGCATGTATTCGGGTTTTTCCATCCCGTGCCGCACGCTGATGTAACGCGGAATGTTCTCCATCGGGCCGGGGCGGTAAAGCGCGTTGACCGCGATGATGTCCTCGAAACGGTCGGGCCGGAGCTTGCGCAGCATGTCGCGCATGCCCGCGCCTTCGAGCTGGAACACCCCCACCGTGTCGCCGCGCCCCAGCAGGGCGAAGGTCTGGGCGTCGTCCAGCGGCAGGCTGTCGAGATCGAACGCTATGCCGCGCGCCTTGAGCAGATCGCGCGCCCGGGCCAGCACGGTGAGCGTCTTCAGGCCGAGGAAATCGAATTTCACCAGCCCGGCCGCTTCGACGTATTTCATGCTGAACTGCGTGACCGGCATGGAAGAGCGCGGATCGCGGTAGAGCGGCACCAGTTCCTCCAGCGGCCGGTCGCCGATGACCACGCCCGCCGCATGGGTCGAGGCGTGGCGGTATAGCCCTTCCAGCTCGAGGGCGATGGTCATGAGCCGGTCCACCGTCTCGTCCTCCTCGCGCATCTGCTGCAAGGCCGGCTCGGCGTCGATCGCCTGTTGCAGCGTCACCGGCGCCGCGGGGTTGTTGGGCACCAGCTTGCAGATGCGGTCGACCTGGCCGTAGGGCATGGCGAGGACGCGGCCGACGTCGCGCAGCACCGCGCGCGCCTGCAGCTTGCCGAAGGTGATGATCTGCGCCACCCGGTCGCTGCCGTAACGCGCCTGCACGTGGCGGATGACCTCGTCGCGCCGGTCCTGGCAGAAATCGATGTCGAAATCGGGCATCGACACGCGCTCGGGATTGAGGAAGCGCTCGAACAGCAAGCCGAAACGCAGCGGATCGAGATCGGTGATGGTGAGCGCCCAGGCCACCACCGAGCCAGCGCCCGAGCCGCGCCCGGGACCCACCGGTATGTCCTGGGATTTGGCCCATTGGATGAATTCTGCGACGATCAGGAAATATCCCGCGAAGCCCATCGGGATGATGATGCCGAGCTCGAATTCGAGCCGCTCGCGATAAGGCTGCGCCGCCTGCTCGCGTTGCGCCGCGCTCATCCCGGGCTGAAAGACCTGGGCCTCGAGCCGCCGCGTCAGCCCGGCGAGCGACGCGGCCCTAAGCTCATCGGCCTCGTTGCGGCCCGAATCGCTCTTGAAGGGCGGCAGGATCGGCTCATGCACCTCGGGCATGAAGGCGCAGCGTTGCGCGATCGTCACCGTGTTGTCGCAGGCCTCTGGCAGATCGGCGAAGGCGATGCGCATTTCCTTGCCCGATTTGAAATAATGTTCGGGCGTCAGCCGCCGTCGATTTGCGTCGCCGAGCGTCGTGCCCTGGGCGATGCACAGCAGCACGTCATGCGCCGGATGATCCTCGCGCTTGGCGAAATAGACGTCGTTGGTCGCCACCAACGGCAGAGCGTGCCGGTAGGCGAGTTCGATCAGCGTCGCTTCGATACGATCCTCGGCCGGGGTATTGTGGCGCATCAGTTCGACATAGAACCGGCCGGGAAAAATATCGGCCAGGTGCTTGAGCAAGGTATGGGCCGCTTCGTGCTGGCCCTCGTTCAACAGCCGCCCCACCGGTCCGCCCGGGCCGCCGGACAGGCAGATCAGCCCTTTGCTCATGCCTTCGAGCGCACTGATATCGACCTGCGGCGTTTCCCCGGCGCCGGTTTCCAAGTGCGATTTGCTCACTAATTTCAATAGGTTACCGTAACCCGCTGGGCTTTGTACCAGCAGCACCACCGGGTCGGGCGGCAGCGCCGGGCCGATGCGCGCGGTGATGCGGCCATGGCCTTCGCTTTCGGCCCGCCGGATGCCGAGCTCGCAGCCGATGATCGGCTGCACCCCCGATTCGGACGCGGCGATCGCGAATTCCAGCGCGCCGAAGAGATTGCCCGAGTCGGTCATGGCCACCGCCGGCATGGCGTGGCGGCGGCACAACTCGACCAGATCCTTGATCTTGATCGCGCCCGCCGAGAGCGAATAGGCCGAATGCGCGCGGAGATGGATGAAATCGGGCGGCGACATGCTGCAATCAGCTTGTCACAACGCAGCGGCGGAAGCGAAGCGGATTCTAGCCGGCGGTGACGAGTCCATCCTCGATGCGCAGGATGCGGTCCATGCGCTTGGCGAGATCGAGATTATGCGTGGCGATGAGCGCGGCGAGGCCGGTGCCGCGCACCAATCTGAGCAGCACGCCCATCACCTCGTCGGAGGTCGTGTGGTCGAGATTGCCGGTCGGCTCGTCGCCCAAGAGCAGCCGGGGCTGGTTGGCGAGTGCGCGCACCAAAGCGACGCGCTGCTGCTCGCCGCCCGACAGCCGCGCCGGGCGGTGTTCGGCGCGCGCGGTCAAGCCCACCTGGCCCAGAAGCTCCATGGCACGGGCGCGCGCGGCGGTGCGCGAAACACCGGCGATCATCTGCGGCAACATGACGTTTTCCACCGCCGAGAATTCCGGCAGCAGATGATGGAACTGATAGACGAAGCCGATCTCGCCGCGGCGGATCAAGGTCCGTTCCTCGTCGCCCATCTTGCCGCAGGCGCGGCCGTTCAACAGCACTTCGCCGCCATCGGGCCGTTCCAGCAGCCCGGCTAGATGCAGCAGGGTCGATTTGCCCGCGCCCGAGGGCCCGACCAGCGCCACGATCTCGCCCGGCTGCAAGGCGAGCGAAGCGCCGCGCAACACCGGCAGATTAGCCCCCGCCTGGTGGTAGATGCGCTCGACCTGGCGCAACGCGAGCGCCGGCTCACTCATAACGCAGCGCCTCGACCGGATCGAGCCGCGCCGCCCGCCACGAGGGATAGAGGGTGGCGAGGAAGGACAGGCCGAAAGCCATCGCCAGCACCGTGCCCACCTCGTAGGGGTCGATGCGCGCCGGTATTTGCGTGAGGAAATAGATCTCGGCCGAGAACAGGTCGGTGCCGATGATCGCCTGGACGAACTGGCGGATTTGCTCGATATGCGCGGCGAACGCGACCCCCAGCACCAGCCCGGCGAGCGTGCCGAGGAATCCGATCGAGGCGCCCGACAACATGAATATCCGCAGGATCATGCCGCTGGTCGCGCCCATGGTGCGCAGGATCGCGATGTCGCGCCCCTTGTCCTTCACCAGCATGATCATGCTCGAGACGATGTTGAACGCCGCCACCACGATGATGAGTGTCAGGATCAGGAACATGACGTTGCGCTCGACCTGCACCGCGTTGAAGAAGGAGAGGTTGTTGCGCTGCCAGTCGAAGACGCGGACGCCGGGGCCGAGCGCGGTCGCTATCTCCTGATCGAAATGTCCCACGTCGTCGGGGTTGGTGACGAACACCTCGAGCTGCGACACCGCGTTGTCGGGCAGGTTGAAGAAGGTCTGCGCCGCCGGCAGCGGCATGAAAATCACGCCGCTGTCGTATTCGTACATGCCGACATTGAAGGTACCGGCGACGCGGTAGGCCTTGATGCGGGGCACGGTGCCGAAAGCGGTGGCCGTGCCCTGGGGCGAGATCAGTGTGATGGTATCGCCGGGCTTGATGCCGAGGGTGAAGGCCAGACGCTCGCCGATCAGCACGACATCGCCGGTGAACGCGTCGAGCGCTCCGGCCGAGAGCTTGCTCGAGATGGCCTGCTGATCCTTCAGATCCTGGGGCGAAAGGCCGCGCACCAGCACGCCCGCGGCCTGGTTGCGCGAGGTTGCCATCACCTGGCCCTGGATGGTGGGCCGCGCCGCGGTGATGCCGGGAAGCGTCCGCACCTTCGCCGCCAGCGCGTCGTAATCGGAAAGCGGCCCTTGCGCGGCATAGACGCTGACATGGCCGTTGAAGCCGAGGATGCGGCCCAGCAGTTCGGCGCGGAAGCCGTTCATCACCGCCATGGTGATGATGAGCGTGGCGACGCCCAGCATGATGCCCAGAAGCGAGAAGATGGCGATGACCGAGACGAAGCCTTCCTGGCGCCGCGCGCGCAGATAACGGAAGGCGACCATGCGTTCAAAGGCACCGAGAATCATGATTTCTCCACCAGCTTGTTGAGCGCGGCGTCGGGCGGTAATTCCTGCTTCGCGCCGCTCCTGCGTTCCTTGAGCTCCACCACGCCCTTGTCCAGTCCGCGCGGGCCGATGACCAGCTGCCAGGGCAATCCCACCAGGTCCATGGCGGCGAATTTCGCGCCTGGGGATTCGTCGCGGTCGTCATAGAGCGTCTCGATCCCGGCGCGGTTGAGCCGGTCATAGAGATCGTCCGCCGCGGCGGCGCATTTGGCGTCGCCCGCGCGCAGATTGACGAGACCGATCCTGAAAGGCGCGACGCTTTCCGGCCAGATGATCCCGGCGTCGTCATGGTTGGCTTCGATTATGGCGCCGACAAGGCGGGAAACGCCGATGCCGTAAGAGCCCATTTCGACCGGAACGCTCTCGCCCTTGGGCCCGACCACGTTCGCCTTCATCGGCTTGGAATATTTGGTGCCGAAATAGAACAGCTGGCCCACCTCGATGCCGCGCGCGGAGCGGCGG
>Ga0209006_10006111_pt1 | contig 10923 bp, 8 predicted proteins | sample JacPin_JW_Ref_O2_FD_188567 | JGI IMG/M metagenome (GOLD analysis project Ga0209006, IMG submission 188567) | Forest soil microbial communities from Algoma, Ontario, Canada - Jack Pine, Ontario site 1_JW_Ref_O2 (SPAdes) (version 2) | ecosystem: Environmental > Terrestrial > Soil > Boreal... | reverse complement strand
GTGCTCATAGTCCTCGATGACATCGGGTTTGCCCAGCTCGGCTGCTTCGGCTCGGCCATCGCGACGCCCGCCATCGACCGGCTGGCCGCGGGCGGCCTGCGGTACAACCGCTTCCACGTGACGTCGATCTGTTCCTCGACCCGGGCCGCGCTGCTGTCGGGCCGAAATCACCACGCGGTCGGAATGGGCATGACGATGGAAACCCCGCTCGGGTTTCCCGGCTACACCGGCCGGATCCCGAAATCAGCGGCGCTCCTGCCGCGGATCCTGCGGGAGGCCGGCTACGCGACCATGGCGGTCGGCAAATGGCACCTGTGCCCGCGCGGCGAATACTCCGCGGCCGGGCCGATGGACCGCTGGCCGCTAGGCCAGGGATTCGAACGGTTCTATGGCTTCCTGGCGGCCGAGTCCAGTCAGTGGGATCCGCCGCTTATGCAGGACAACAGTCAGGTGGAACCGCCCCGTTCCCCGCGGGAGGGCTATCACCTGAGCGAAGACCTCGCGGACCGGGCGATCCGGATGGTGCAGGATCAGCGCCAGTCCGCTCCAGACAAGCCTTTCTTCTGCTACCTGGCCACCGGCGCGGCGCACGCGCCGCATCAGGTGCCGCCGGAGTGGATAACGCCGTACCGCGGTGTGTTCGACCACGGCTGGGAGGCCGAGCGGCTGGCCACGTTCGCGCGCCAGCTCGAGGCCGGGCTGGTGCCCGCGGGCACCGAGCTGACCGCGCGGCCGCCGTGGGTGCAGGAGTGGGAGTCGCTGCCGGCCGCCGAGCAGCGGCTGTTCGCCCGGTACATGGAGGTCTTCGCGGGCTTCGTCACCCACGCGGACGCCCAGATCGGCCGGTTCCTCGACTTCCTCGCGGCCAGCGGTGACCTGGAGAACACGCTGGTCCTGGTCCTGTCGGATAACGGCGCCAGTGCTGAGGGCAGCCAGGTGGGCACGATCAACGAGCCGCACGCGTGGCTCGGCCAGGGTGAAGGGGTCGCCGAGGCGCTCCGCTACATCGACGAGCTCGGCGGCCAGCGCGCCTTCAATCACTACCCCTGGGGCTGGGCCTGGGCGGGTAATACCCCGCTGCAGCTGTGGAAGCGATACGCCTGGCTGGGCGGGGTGCGCACGCCGCTGGTCGTGCACTGGCCGGGGCGGCTGGCCGACCCCGGCGCGATCCGCCCCCAGTTCGGCCACGCCGTCGACCTGTTCCCGACGATCCTGTCGGCGGCGGGGGTACCCGTTCCGGAGACCGTGGACGGGGTAACGCAGCTGCCCGTGGCGGGGGCCAGCCTCGGCGCGACGTTCACCGATCCCGCGGCCGGAAGCCCCCGCCGCACGCAGTACTTCGAGATGCACGGATCACGCGGGATCTACCACGACGGCTGGAAGGCGACCACCGACTACATCTCGCCGCTGTTCGGAGAGCGGCAGTTCCTGGCGGGCAGCCACGACTTCGACGACGATCACTGGGCGCTGTTCAACCTGGAGGACGACTTCGCCGAAGCCAGGGATCTGTCCGCGGCCGAGCCGGGCCGGGTGACGGCGCTGCGCGAGTTGTGGTGGGCCGAGGCCGGGCGCAATCAGGTGCTGCCGCTCTGGGAGGGCCCGCGGTCCAGGACCGGCATCCACCCCTCCGAGTACCCGGCGCCGAAGGAAGCCAGCTACCAGCCCGGCGGCGGCGGAATCTGCGAGTCGCAGCTGCCGTCCATGATCGGCGGCTTCACGGCCACGGCGCAGATCGACATGCCTGCTACCGGGGAACGGGGTGGTCAGCCGGCCGAGGGCGTCCTCTGCGCGCTCGGTGACCTCAACGGCGGCTGGGCCTTTTACCTGCTCGGGGGTCGCCCGGTCACTTGCCTGATTTCGCTGGGCGAGGCCACCAGGATCGCCGGGCCGGATGCGCTGACCTCCGGCCGGCACACGCTGACCGTCACGTATGAACCATCGCTCACCGGCGCCGCCCGGCTCAGCCTGGAGGCCGACGGCACCGTCGTGGCCCAGGCTGACCACGGCCGGCCGGCCATGTTTCCCGGCCTGTCCACCGCCGGGGCCCGGATGTACGTCGGCCGCGACGTTGGCCTGCCGTTCAACGACGACTATCTGCCGCCCTTCCCGTGCACGGCTGTGCTGCGGCGGCTGGTGATCCGCAGCGGCCAGCCGGCGGATCCGCGGAGCACGGCCGACCAGGTGGACCTGGCCGCGCATTCGGACTGACGCCGGCTAGAGCCGGTGCGTCCGGTGCGTGACCGCCTCGCCCTGCCTGGTCCCGGGCCGCCGGATCACTGCCGCCGGGGGTGCTAGCTGGGGTACGTCCTGGTCGGTCCCCGGGTCCGCGGACCGGCCCACCATGACCGCGACGCCGCTGCCGTGTTTGTAGACGAGCGTGCCGCCGAAGAACGCGCCGGTCGATACCCCGATGGCGGCCAGGATCGTGAGGATCAGCACCGCCGGGGGAGTGCTGTCCTGGTGGTACCCGGAGACGCGCAGGGCCACGTCGCCGACCCCGAGCATGAAGACCGAGGCCATCACGCAGACATGGACCGCAATGGTCTTGACCGCGGCGGGCCGCCGCTCACCGAACCGGACCAGGTCGGCGAACCCCGTCAGCATGGTGACGAGGCAGAGAATGAGTCCGGCAATCAGCACGAACGTGCCCGCATGCCATAACTGGCCGGCCCACTGATGCCGCCGGCCGCCGATCACGGAAATGGTGTCGAACGCGGCTGCCATCACATATGCGGCTATTGGGAAATGCGTAAACGGCGGATGCAAGGGTCGCACGTGCCGAAGGGGCTGACCAGCGGTGTCAGTCATCTGCATCCTGCCTCGTCCGCAGCGCATCCCGGTCGCCCGCCATTGCGAGGATGCGGCCAGGAAAAGAATGATCTCCAGCAAAATAGCCGAAGATAAACAGCGCCGCGCGGGAACTGGTGCTGTCCCCGCGCGGCGCTGATCGTTGCCGGTGATTACGGCTTGTCGAGCTCGCCGTGCAGCTTGTTGAAGTCCTGCTGCCAGGCGGTCAGGTCCGACTGCAGCCCGAGGCTGGTGGCGATGCTCGTGTACTGGCCGGTCGACTGCGCCGTCGCGAGCTGCTTAAAGTCGCTCTGCACCTTGGTGTTCTCCGCGGCCAGCGCGGTGGAGTCGCCGGCGAAGTCGGACGGGACACCCGCGCCCGCGAGGCCCGTTCCGAACGTCTGGAACGCGCGGGAGACCTGGCCGTCCAGGGCGGTGACGCAGGCCAGGTTCTGCTGGCACGCCGCGGTCTTGGCCTGGAAGGAGCTGAGGACCGTGCCAAGCTTGTTGTAGTCATTGGTCACCGTCTCGTCGGCGAGGGCACGGTTCACCGTGCCGACGCCGTTGCCCAGACCCTGCGCCGCGAAGGCGACGTCACCGGCGACGCCGAGCACGCCGACCACGAGGCCAACGGTCACCAGGGTCCTGGCACTGCTGGACAGAGCCAGCGGCCAGGGCGCGGTCGGGCTGGTCTCGGTCGGGCTGGTCTCGGTCGGGCTGGTCGCGCCGGCCGGGCCGGCGTCGAAGCCAGTGATCGGCGCGGTGTCGCTCGCAGTGCCGTCTCCGGGCCAGCCCGGAGTGGTCCCGGCCGTCATGGCGACCTTGTCGCCGTACAGGCCGGCGGGGTACTCGGGCGTGACCAGCAGGATGTAGCCAAAGAAACGGACGTAGTACCGGAGAAGCGCGGTGAACGCCTGGTGCAGGCTGTCGGGCACCTGGCCGGTGAAGATGGTGATCAGCCACGCGAAGAAGCCAAGGATCGCAAGACCGAAGCTGGCGATGGCGGAGAGCACGTAAGCCGGGATCGCCAGGATGACGCGGAAGAAGACAGCAACCCGGTTCAGCGTGGTCGGCCGGGTCACCAGCCGGACCGGATAATACGGGTCGTCGTCGAGGCCGAACGGCGGGTATTTCTCGGTCAGCAGGAAGGTGTAAGCCTGCACCCGGACGACCCAGCGGAGGTAACCGCTCAGGAACTCGAACGCCCAGCGCGGCAGCCTGCCCATGAACAGGGCCGCCCACCAGCCGATGAAGGCGACTACCTCGGCGGCGATGCCGACAATGCCCACGACGATCACGGCCGGTATCGCCATCAAGAGCCGGAAGAAGACGGTGAGGCGATTCTGCGGCTGGGCGGCCGCGAAGCTCACGAGGACCGGGGCGGGACTATCCACCGCACCGAGATCGGCAGGCGCCGACGCGCCCCACGGCTCCCCGTACGGGGTCCCCTGGCCGAAGGCGGCCTGCTGGCCGAAGCCGGCGCCCTGGCCGTAGGGGTCCGGCGGGCCGAAGCCGCCGAACTGGTCATGGCCGCCCGGCGGCGGGGGTGGCTGCTGACCGGGCTGGAAGTCGCCCTGGTCGGGGGTCTCGCTCATGAGATCTCCAGATATGGACGGGTGGCTCAGAGCTGACCAGGCCCGGCATCGGCCAGGCGAAGCAGGCGAGATCGTTCTATGCCGTTCCGAGCAGAAATGAACGCAATGAAATGCTTCAGCCGAAAGCATAGGGGAATTCGCGGCTTGGTAAAGCCGAGGTCGATCATCGGGACGGACTCCGTGGCGGCGCTCCACCGCTGGACAGGCCCAGGGGCTCAGACTTAAACTGACTGTATGGTCAGTCAATCAGGATTCACGCACGCCCCGCTCAATCCCGCGGGCCTCGCTGACGCGCTCAAGCCGTTCGGCGCGAGCCGGATGCTGCCGCCCGGTGCCTATGTTGATCCGGCTGTCTTCAGCTGGGAACGGCAGAATTTCTTTGGTGGGGGCTGGACCTGCGTGGGCTTCTCTTCGGAACTGGCCAATCCCGGCGACCAGCGCGCCGAGTCCGTCGGTGACGGCGGCGTGCTGCTGAGCCGGGACTCTGCCGGCGTCCTGCACGCGTTCTCGAACTTCTGCCGGCATCGCGGGCACGAACTGCTGCCGTGCGGGGTCTCCGCGCAGCGGCAGAGCATCGTCTGTCCCTATCACTCCTGGACCTATGACCTCGACGGTGGCCTGAAGACGGCGAAGGGCTTCAAGGGCACGGACGGCTTCGATGAACGCCAGTGGGGCCTGGCCGAGCTGCCGGTCACCGAGTGGCATGGCCTGATCTTCGTCGATGGCTCGGGCCAGGCCGGCTCCCTGGACGACGCGCTCGCGGACCTGGAGCCGCTCGTCGCGCCGTACGAGCCGGAGCGGCTGGTGATCGCGGGGAAGCACAACTATGACGCCGCTTCAAACTGGAAGATCCTCACCGAGAACTACCACGAGTGCTACCACTGCCCGATGATCCACCCGGAGCTCTGCCGGGTCAGCCCGCCCAAGAGCGGCGAGAACTACCAGGCCAGCGGCGCCTGGGTCGGGGGCTGGATGGACCTGCGCGACGGCATGAGCACGATGTCGCTCGATGGCAGCAGCCTGGGCGTGCCGCTCCGCGGCCTCGACGAGCAGGGCCTGCGCACGGTCATCTACCTGAACATCTTCCCGAATATCCTGCTGAGCCTGCATCCCGACTACGTCATGACGCACCGGCTGACACCGCTGGCCGTGGACCGCACGATGATCGAGTGCACGTGGGCGTTCGCGCCCGAAGCGCTGGAGCGGCCAGGTTTCGACCCTGGCTACGCCGTCGAGTTCTGGGACATCACCAACAGGCAGGACTGGGGTGCCTGCGAGTCGGTGCAGCGCGGGCTCAGCTCGCCGCATGCGATCGCGGGCCCGCTCTCGCCGGACGAGGACGCCGTCTACCAGTTTGTGACGATGGTGGCCCGTGGCTATACCGGCCAGTCGGCCTGGGCGCCGCGCGCCGTCGCTGCCACCGGCTGACCTCTCCGACCCCGGTCGTCGCCGGGAACGGGCGCGCGTACATACTCGGCATATTCGGCCGGTGCGCGGTGTTGCGACGTGCAGCGCCCGCAAACTTCGAACGTGAGGAACCCTGACGTGGCCCTGCGCGACTACCCCGTGAACACCCTGGCTGGCGAGCCGTCTTCGTTGGCTGCGCTGGACGGCAAGACCCTGCTCATCGTCAATGTCGCGTCCAAGTGCGGCCTCACGCCGCAGTACACCGGCCTGGAGGAGCTGCAGAAGCGGTTCGCGGACCAGGGCTTCTCCGTTGTCGGCTTCCCGTCTAACCAGTTCGGCGGTCAGGAGCCCGGCAGCGCGGAGGAGATCGCGGAGTTCTGCTCGACCACGTACGGCGTCACGTTCCCGATGTTCGAGAAGATCGACGTGAACGGGCCGGACCGGCACCCGATTTACGCCGAGCTGACGGCCACGCCCGATGCTGAAGGCGAGGCCGGCGACATCCAGTGGAACTTCGAGAAGTTCCTGGTCGGGGGCGACGGCTCCGTGCTGGCCCGGTTCCGGCCGATGACCGCACCCGACGCCGAGGAAATCGTCACGGCGATCGAGGCGAATCTGCCCGCCGCGTCCTAGGCGTACCGCCGGTCAGTGGACCGGCGCGGGATCGCCCTCGGCACTCGCCGCCAGCTTGGGATCCCAGGAGCACACATTGCACGCGTGCTGGAACGCCGAGCGGGCGAACTGCAGCGCGGTGGCGTGCGGGTCGGCGGCCGCCCGCACGTCGTCCCAGTCCAGCACGAACTCGCCGAGTGCGCCGTCCCATCGGGCCTGGGCCGGTGTCAGCGTGCCGCGGGCGAAGGTGTCCGGGGCTGGGTGGGCGTAGGCGTAGAACGCTGCCTTCGGGTAGCGGCCGTCGCCCGGCCACCAGCCGATGGCGACCTCTTGCGCGTCCATGGCGTTGCGCATGATGAAGTCGTCGGTCGGCGGATCCGCCGGCGCGCCGGAGAAGAGGCTGACCGCGAGGTCAAAGGATCCCCACCACGCATTGACCGGAGTCGACCGGCCCCGGTAAGGCGCCCGGTAGGCCGCGAGCACCTGGGCCGCCTGCGTCGCGGCGGCGAAGTAAGCAGTCACCTGACCGGTGTCGTAGGTGCTGTGCTCGGCGTCTTCGTCGAGCGCCACGGTCCACGACACTTCCTGGGGCGTGGGGTCAATCTGGACCGGGCCGGCGAGCGCAGTGACCGCGGCGATCACGGCGCGGGTGACCGCACCGACGGACCGGTGCGGCGTCAGCGGGACCCGCTCGGCTCGTCCGTCGCTGTGCTCCACGACAGCCTCGTGCGCGTTGAGATCCAGGGCAATAGCGACCGAGCCCGATCCGTCCGGCGCTGGCAGCGGCAACGTGTCCCAGCCGCGGGCCGTGAGCCGCAGCGCCGCGTGCTGGAGCTGCGGTTCCGGCGGCGCGAGGCGGGCCGCGAGCTTTCCCAGCACCTGCGTATGCGCGTGCAGCGTGTCGCAGGTCGCCGACCACTGTTCGTAAGACACCGCTGGCCAGACCGAAGGCATGGCTGCACGCTAGCGGTCCGGCCGGCCCGGCTCAACGTCCGCCCCGTCAATTGGCCGTTCCGGCCGGCTGCCGATAGCGGCGCACATCGAAATCCACCGTTGTGGCAGCGTTAGTGCGCCAGTGGGTTGTGTCTGTCGCTTTTTGCGGTACCATCACGTGCCATGAGTCCGCTCTCCGGTGTCATTAACGAGTCCTGGCAGCTCTACAAAGGGCATGCCCGGCATCTGCTAACGATTGCGTTTATCGTATATCTCATCACCGCGATCATCTCTGCTGGTCTGCAGGAGGTCGGCGGCTTTTTCGGCGTCCTGCTCGCCTCCCTGGTCAGCATCATTGCGGTCTTCCTGTTGCAAGCGGCGCTTGTCAAGGCAGTGCAAGACGTGCGTGACGGTAGGGCTGATCTGTCCATTGGCCAGACATTCTCGGCTGCGACGCCGTATATCGCGTCCGTTGCCGGCGCATCGATTCTGGCCGGCATCGCGATCGCATTTGGCTTTGTCCTGCTGATCATTCCGGGCCTCGCGTTGATCACTATCTGGTGCCTGATCGTGCCGGCGATAGTGCTGGAGCAGACCGGCACGCTCGGATCGTTCGGACGCAGCCTGCAACTCGTTCGCGGTTATTTCTGGAACATCTTCGGCACGCTGTTCCTGGTTTTCGTGATCCTGTTCGCGGTGGACATAGTGCTGGGAGCGATCTTCGCCTTCATGCCGCACCTGCTGGGCAACTTCCTCAGCTCGGTGATCAGCGGCACGCTGGTTTCCCCGTTCATCGCCGTTGTCGTCACGTCGATGTACTTCCGCCTGGTGGCCGCACCAGCGGGTGGCCCGGTGAACGTCGGCGGTCAGTACGGAAACCAGAACCCCTATGGGTCGGCCTCCCCCGGTACGTTCGGCGGTCCGCCGCCCGGCCAGCAGTTCGGCGGTGGCTTCCCGCCGGCCGGTCCGCAGGACGGCGGTTTCTCGGCTCCGCCGCCAGGCCCGCCGGACGGCGGGTACCCGCCGACATCCTGATCAAGTACACGCTGGCAGCGCCGGCCGGGTCTACCTGGCTGGCGCTGTTGTGCGCGCGCGGCTGCCGGTGCTGATGCCGCTGCGCATCGCCGCGACGCCTAGCTAGGCCGGCGTCAGCTCCCGGACCAGCGCGCCCGGTGGGCGGCCGGCCAGCCGGCTGATCTCCCTGGTCATGTGCGCCTGATCGGCGTAACCAGCCAGGACGGCCAGATCGGCCAGGTCCGGGCTCGGCCCGCCCGCGGTCAGGTGACGGACCACTCGCTGGAATCGCAGGACGCGGTGCAGCGTCTTCGGGCCGTACCCGACCGCCGTGTCGAAACGCCGCAGTAGTTGCCGCTCACTCAGCCCGAGCTCATCGCTGAGTTCCGCCACGCTGCTGCGGCCGGCCAGCAACCTGGCCCCGTGCATGACCGCATGATCCGGGGGGCCGGCCGACGCCAGTTGCGCGGACACCCTCGTTACCACCTGAAGCGCAGTATCGGCCGGCAGATCCCCGGCCAGCGACCCCGCCAGCGCGGGCAGGCAGTCGGCGAGGTCGACGCGCTGATCCCGCAGGGCCGCGAGCGGGATGCCGAAGGCGGCGCCGCCGGCGCCCGGACGGAACCTGGCGCCGATCACGATCGTGCCCGGCGGGAGCGGCGCCGGGGCCGGACCGGTGTCGGGACCCGCGATATAGGCGCCATAGCCGCTCTGCCAGATCAGGTCGGTGCAGCCGTCCGGGGTGACATCGGCGACGCTGGGCGTGTCCGGCAGCACGGCGGTCCACAGGCAGGTCAACGAGGCGCGCAGTGCCGCCGGTGGCGGCCACTCGCGATAACCAGGCGTCCAGCGCAAGCCTGCTGAGCTCACACCGCCAGTCTAGGAAATCGGTGGCGGATTCGTTCAAGACGGCTGTCAGGCCGGTGTGCTGGGATTAGCGACATGAACTCACACGTAGACCTGAAGGCCGCCGAGCGATTTCTGGCTGACGGCGGCCGCGTACTTGACCAGCGACGCTTTGCACTCCTGGTCCGGGGCGGCGATACCACCCCAGTGCGGGACGCCGTAGAGGCCTACCGCAACAACGACGGCGGATTCGGTCATGCACTCGAGCCCGACTGCCGCTGCCCGGACAGCCAGCCCGCCGCGGCCGCCATGGCGCTGCGCATCCTGGACGAGGCCGATGCCTGGGACGAGGAGATCGTGAGCGGGGTGTGTGACTGGCTCGGGCGCAATCCGGCGGCCGGCGGCGGAGCCACCTTCGTCGAGCCCGGGCTGGCCGACTGGCCGCACGCGCCGTGGTGGATCCCGGTGGACGGCAGGCCGGCGTCGCCGATCCAGACCGGCATGATCGCGGCCACGCTGCACGCACGGGCCGTCGTGCATCCGTGGCTGGACCGCGCCACGGAGGTGATGTGGGATCTGATCGGGGACCTGTCCGCGCCCGGTCCCTACGACATGCTGGGCGTAACCCAGTTCCTGGATCACGTTCCGGACCGGCAGCGGGCGCAGCAAGCGTTCGAGAAGGTCGGCCCGCTGTTGCTGGACCGCAAGCTCGTGGAGCTCGACCCGGCCGCAACGGCCGGCGCTGAGGCGCACAGCCCGCTCGAGTTCGCGCCTCGCCCGGATTCGCTCGGCCGGCAGCTATTCGACGCCGTGACGATCGGTGCGCACCTGGATCACCTGGCTGCAGCCCAGCAGGACGACGGCGGCTGGATGTTCAACTGGCTCGCCTGGTCACCCGCGGCGGCGGCCGACTGGCGCGGTTTCCTGACGGTCGAGGCGGTGACGACGCTGATGGCCAACGGCCGGCTCTGAACGGCCGGCCTCGAATCGGCCGGCCCCGGCCGGCCCCGGCCGGCCTCGAATCGGCCGGCTCCGGACGGCCTGGAATCGGCCGGCCCCGGCGGCGGAATGCTCGGGACCGCGCGAGGCCGGTCGGTCAGGCGAGTGAGCGCGGGCCCCGCTTGATCATCTGATCGGCGATGATCGAGCGCTGCACCTCGCTGGTGCCTTCCCAGATCCGCTCGACCCGCAGTTCTCGGAAGAGCCGCTCCGCGACGTTCTCGCGCATGTAGCCCCGCCCGCCGAACACCTGCACCGCGCGGTCGGCCACCCGGCCCGCCATTTCCGAGGCGTAGAGCTTGGCCATCGAGCACTGGCCATGCTGGATCTTTACGTCCGCCCCGGCGTCGATGCCGCGCGCCGTCTCGTACACGAGCGAGCGCGCAGCGAACAGCTCGGTCAGGCTGTCGGCCAGCATCGCCTGGATGGCGCCGAGCTGCGCGATCGGCCGTCCCTGCACCTGCCGCTCGGCGGCGAACGCGGTCATCTCCTCGACCAGCCGCTGCGCGCCGCCGAGGCAGCGGGCGGCGACCATGATCCGCTCGAACCTGAACCACTCGTACGCGAAGCTCATGCCGTCGCCTTCGGCGCCGACCAGGTGCGCCGCGGGGACCCGGACGTCGGTGAAGGTGACGATCGGGTGATGGTGGCTGATCGTGTGCGTGTAGGCGGGGGTCCGCAGCACGGCCACGCCCGGGCTCGGCAGGTCGACCAGGAACATGGCGTGCTC
>Ga0209006_10006110_pt1 | contig 10925 bp, 13 predicted proteins | sample JacPin_JW_Ref_O2_FD_188567 | JGI IMG/M metagenome (GOLD analysis project Ga0209006, IMG submission 188567) | Forest soil microbial communities from Algoma, Ontario, Canada - Jack Pine, Ontario site 1_JW_Ref_O2 (SPAdes) (version 2) | ecosystem: Environmental > Terrestrial > Soil > Boreal... | reverse complement strand
CCGGCGGCTTACTTTCGGGCAAGTTCAGCCGGACGCAGCAAAAGCCCACCGACTCGCGCCGCACCGACTATGACTTTCCCATCGTGGACAAAGAACGGACTTGGAATATTCTCGATGTGATGGCTCCAATCGCGAAAGCACACGGATGTAGTCCTGCACGTGTTTCGCTTGCATGGCTCTTGGCAAGGCCCGTAGTAACCTCTGTGATCATTGGAGCAAAACGCCTCGACCAGCTTCATGACAATCTCGCGGCGGTCGAACTCACATTCACCGAGGACGAGCTCAGGCAGTTGGATGAGGTCAGCGTCCTTCCCCCGGAATATCCAGGATGGGTATTGCCCTTCCAGGGAGCCGACCGCCTGCAGTTGGTTGACCGCTGGGAGAGTTTACGCGAGTCGAGGAAGCCGCATTGACCCTTCAAGTCTTCGCCCGATTATCGGCAGGTCCGCTATCGCCTCGGCGATCCGCCGGCCGGTGGACTGCTAGCTAGGACGCGGTCGAGGCGTTTCGATGAGGGTTTGCAATCGACTAGTCCGGTCGGGCAGGGGAATTAAGCGGCAGAACATCTCAAGTCGCTTGTAGGAAGTTAGCTTCACTCCCGAGTGACCGGCTATACGGGAATAACAGTCGAAACTTCCGTATCGCTGACAATTCGGGGTCGAAACCCATAGAATGCTGAGGCATAATGAGCGAACTTCTTTCGACGTTGGATCCGCGCAGAACCGCATTCCTCACTCTCGACGTCCAGACCGCTCTGGTCGGCTTTTACGCCAAAGAGGCCTTAACCTAGCGAAGGTCGAAATTACGGCAAAGTAGCGTCGGTCAGGCATGCTGCCGGGTGCGGTTATTGCCGCCCAAGGCGCGGAGATAGTTGTCGCCCAGCGCTTGGAGGCTGGTTTCGGCATAGATCTGGGTGGTCGAAAGATTCAGGTGGCCGAGGAACTTCTGGACCTGGTCGATGGGAACTTGCCCGGAGTCCAGCAGGATCGTGGCGACGGAATGCCGCAGCAGATGGGGGTAGACGCGCTTTGCAATGCCGGCCTGTAGGGCGGAGTCCTTCACTAGGGATTGGACCATCCGGGATGAATAGCGGGTGTGCCGATTGCTCTCGAAAAGGAATCCTTTCTGCCGTCCCTGGAGGTGTGTGCGCAGTTCGTCCCCCAACGCCGGGAGGATTGGCACGTAACGATCGGCTTGCCGCTTGGCGTGGTTGATGTGGATCTGGGGCGGATCGCCGCCGAGCAGCAGATCCTCCACGCGAACATGGACGAACTCGTCGACGCGGGCACCGGTCTGGAACAGCGTCTTGATCATCAGTCCGTATTTGCTCTGGATACGGTAGGTCGCTTGAATGAGCCGCTCCACTTCGTTGCGGTCCAGGCGGTCTACGGTTCGATTGCGCGTGCGGGGCGGTTCGAGCGCGAGTTGGCACCGGACACGCTCGACGACATATTTCGTCTGATCGTAGCCGAGATGATGCCTGCGCCAGAGGTGAAGGGTCTCCTGAGTGACGAGGTCGAGGGATTTCGCTTTTGCGGTTTGACCACGCGGTTTCTGCTTCGGCGGGTGTTTCAGAGTGGCCACGGGCGCCTCAAACCGGAATAATAATTCGCAGTATCCTTATTTTACGCAGTTTTATAATTCAGTTCCCAGCTAGGGTCACTATGTATGGTCCGTCGCGTGATTGCAAGTAGATATCGCGATCTGCAAGATGGGCAAGGAAGTCCTCCAGCTCTTGGCCATCTAATTCGTTGTCGAGATAGAGTACGACGTCAAGGATATGTTCGCCGCACGGGTTCATTTTACAGCCTGCCTTCCGACAGAATCGCAGGTGAGAACGGCTGGCGAAAGCAACGTCCGCAGCCTGGATCGCGCCCTCGCTAGGCGGGACATTACCGTCCCGGCGGGGCGATCCAATATTGTGGCAATCTCTTGATAAGAGAGCTCTTCGAACTCGCGCAACAGGATTACTTCACGAAACTCCAAAGGCAATTGTTGAATTGCTGTGCGCACTTGCTCCTGTTCCCGCCTGCTCAGATAGAACGCATAAGGATCCTTTCCAGTCTCTGTAATTTCCATAGCGCAGTCGTCTCGATCCATTTCAACAAGCTTCGCGGCGCGCTGTTGCCGCAACTGATTGAACCAGATGTTTCGCATGATGGTAAATAACCAGCTCTTCAGATTGCTGTCAGGGTGCAGCCTTCCCATCGCTCGTAAGGCGCGCACATAAGTTTCTTGTACTAGGTCTTCAGCTTCACTCCGATTCCGAGTAAGTCCAAGCGCATAGCTATACAAGTTGTCGAGATATTCGATACCAACAGCGTCGGCGGATGAGGCGTCCGGAGTTAATGCCATGTTGCACTACCTGTACAAACCGGATCTCGGGAAATATTCGCGGCACAGAAAAACGGACTGTGACTGCGCCGATATTCGCTGGGCGTTACTCCGACGATCTGAGGAAAGGTGTTAGAAAAATGCGCATGGGTAGAAAAGCCACAGGCCAGCGCGATATCTATCAGAGATTCGGAGTCCCGCCGCAACATGGTTTTCGCCTGGTCCATTCGTAGCCGCGTCAACCACCGATGCGGCGAACACCCCATCGCTGCCCGAAACGTTCGTAAGAAATGGGTTCTGCTGTAACCACTTTCGGCAGCAAGCGTTTTGAGGTCAAGATCAGTGGCCAGACCGGCTTTCATTCTGTCGAGAACACGCTGAAGCACGCGGTTTGGCATCTTTCCACATTGCGAATGCCCGGGGGCTTTCGCCTGGGCAATGATGAAGGTATCGTATTCGCGCGCGAGTTGGCCGAGGATTTCCGTCTCCTCGCCGGGAATATCGATCGCTCCTTCGCGGGCAAACTGCGCATGATCCAGGTCCAAAACTTCGTCGTTGAATCCTTGCAGGGCTCCCTCCGGAATGGCGATCAGCCGCACCGGCAGGTCTAGGCTGGATAGCCAAGCAGCAGCCTTGACGAGGTACTTGAGGTGCTCGAGGTTTACGCGAATATCCGCACGCTTTCGTATTCCACGAACGGTGGAGACCAGTCCCACTGCGGTGTAGGGCTTGATGGGGGCCATGGTTTCTCCTGGATTGGCGGTGACCAAAATATCTCCTGAATGTATGAGCGATGGGCCTTTCTAGCTATGCTCAGTCACAAAGAGCCACAGTTACGTTCAGCAGCGGAGCTGCTCACTTTGTGTTGGACAGCGCAATAATCGCACGAACGTTCGTGCGAAATCCATCGAGGATAATTTTGACACGTTGAACATCCTTACCGCTTCAGCGTAGGTGACGTTCGGGCCAAGATGCCCGCTTTTGTCGGCTGCGTGCTCTCTGAGCGATTGTTCCGACGTAGGTCCCGTCCGATCTCCAATTAGAATCGAAGTATTGGAAGAAATGACCGGTCGTGCTATTATAACCAGTGATGAATCAGACAGGACGAGCTACACGGGACCGTATTCTAGATACAGGTCTGAATCTTTTGAGTACTTCAGGCTTTGGAGGAGTGACCATCGGTATATTGGCCAGCCAAGTTGGCATGTCCAAGAGCGGTCTCTTCGCCCATTTCAAGTCCAAAGAAGAGATTGATATTGCACTCTTGGAGCAGATGGTGGAGGTTGCCCATAAGAATGTCGTCGTTCCGGCAATGCGTGCCCAGCAGGGATTGCCACGATTGACGGCGCTCGTAGAGAATTGGTTTGGCTGGTCTACAAAGGCTGGTCTCCTCGGGGGGTGCCCAGCTGCGGCTGGGATGTTCGAACTCGATGATGTGGAAGGACCGGTACGAGAGAAATTGCTTGAGCTAGAGAAACAATGGAATGAGATTCTAAAGCAATTTATTGCCGAGTCGATTGCCGCTGGGGACCTTCGTAAAGATCTCGATATCGATCAGTTTATCTGGGAGTTGATGGGATTCTACCTAAACCACCACGCGAGTCGCAGGTTCATGCGCAATCGTGATGCAAACATGCGGGCAAAAAAGGCTTTTCAAGGATTGATTGACAGGTCGAGATCTATGGGCTCGAAACGGGCTGCCAAGGCGCGCTAGGCCGTGAGAGTAGGCAAACCCCCCATCCCCGCGAATTGGCCGAGTGTCTGCTGGAATACGCTCCACCTGAGTGATCCGGAGTGCTTGAGGAGTTCTCCAAATGCCTCAAAGTAAGTAAAGCTTTCACAGGGAGCCTGATGAGGAGTTTCATGCAGGAGAAAAGATGATGTCATCTCACGGGCATGGCAATTGCCCAGTTCACGCCGAGTTCGATCCGCTGGCGACCGAGTTCCTCGCCGATCCGTTCGCGGTGATGGCTTCGCTGCCGCGCGACATTCCTGTGTTCTACGCGCCGGCAATAGACTACTATGTTGTTACACGCTACGCTGACATCAAGGCTGTGTTCCTCGATCCGGAAACGTACTCCGCAGCGGCAACCCAACTACCGCTAGTGCAACTCGTGCCAGCAGCGATGCAGATCTTGCAAGGGAGTGGTCACAGGCCTCAGCCATCAATGGTGAGCCTTGATCCACCGGCCCACACACGCCTGCGGTCACCAACCGCGCGGGCGTTTACGCCCGGACGTGTGACGCAAATGGAACCAAAAATCCGGCGCACGATCAACCAACTGTTGGACGTGATCGATCCTTCGGCGCCGTTCGATCTCGTTTCCGGGCTGACTTTTCCGTTGCCCGCGACGATAATCTTCAGCTTTGTGGGAATCCCCGAACGTGACTGGCCACAACTCAAGGAGTGGTGCGGCCACCGCGCCGCGCTTGGGTTTGGACGACCCACGCCAGACGAACAAGTGCAGCACGCCACGAACATGGCCGCCTATCGGCAGTATCTGACCACGTACGTCGCCACAAAGGCCACGATGCGCGACGACGATTTTACGAGCTCCCTGCTGGCAATCCACGACGAGAACCCCAGTGAGCTGAAGCACGAAGAGATCAGTTCGATCCTGTACTCGCTCACATTCGCCGGCCATGAAACGACAAACTACTTGATCGGCAATTTGCTTTACCGATTGCTTGAGAAGCCCGAGCGCTGGGAAGCAGTGGTCGCGGATCCCGAGCTGATTCCCCATGCGGTAGAGGAGACGCTGCGATACGATCCCCCCGTCCCAGTGTGGCGGCGCGCGACCAGGCGGCCCGTGACCCTTGGCGGCGTGGATGTGCCGGAAGGGGCCAAACTATTCCTTTGGCTCGCCTCATCTGGCCGTGATGGCTCAGTCTTTCCGGCACCCGAAACATTCACTCTTGGCCGCTCCGATACGTCTAAATCGCTCGCCTTCGGCCTCGGCATTCACTATTGCCCGGGCGCAGCGCTTGCGAAACTGGAGGCGGGTCTCGCGTTGGAGGTGTTAACGCGTCGTTTTCCTCGTCTACGGCTTGTTGATGGCCAGGAACTCTCGTTTGACCCGAATATCTCTTTCCGAGGTCCGCAGTTACTGTGGGTCAAAGCGACAGAAAACGCAGACGCCCTGAAAATGGAATCACCCCCCCAACATTGGCTGCAGTAACGCTTTGTGCTTTTGAAGTGAGGACTGCTGGGACAGCACTTTGTTCTTTTTGGACGATGATAGCGAGACACAACGTGAGAGCCGCAGATGGATTGGGCTTCATTGTCCGAACACTCAATCATTTCGAACGCAAATCTAAATGCCCACCGGCACAACAAGAGGCTTATCGCAGGGCGTGAGAGTAGGCAAACCCCACACTCAATGCGATCGTGAGAAGGATGATCAGGTAGGTCCAGGATCCGTCGCGGCTAAGCTTCCGAAACCACAGGCAGTTTAGCGGCGTCCCAGGCGGCCAGGCCGCCGTCCATCTCGATAAGATCCGTAATTCCATAACGGTGTAGTATGCTGATGGCGATCGAAGACCGGTATCCGCCCGCGCAATGAACGGCAATGCGACGGTCGCGGGGGACCTCAGCGATGCGCTCCTGGAAATGATTGAGTGGAATGTTCCAACTTCCGGCAATATGCCTGGTCGCCCACTCGCGCGGATTCCTGATATCCAGCACCAGGGGCGGCGGCTCTGCACTCGCCAACTCGTCCGCAACCATCTGGGCGCTGACGCGTTCTGTCGGCCATAGCAGGACCGGTCTTTCTGCGAACGCTTGCGTACCCCCTCGCAGATAGCCTCTTACGTGATCAAATCCGATGCGGCCCAGGCGCAAGGCGGCTTCCAGTTCGCGTCCCGGCTCGGCAATGATCACGATTGGCTTGGCGCGATCGAGCACGGTTCCGGCCCAGGTTGCATATTGGCCACCCAATCCAATGTTGATGCTTCCGGCGAGGTGCCCCTTGGCGTATTCGGCCGCATCCCGCACGTCGAGGATCTGGGCGCCGGCGTCTCCCGGCCGGATCACTTCGTCGAGCTCGACGGGATGAAGAACTTCTTCCAGATTTTTGTCTAGCGTCGCACGCTCGCGAGTGTTCAGGATGGCATCGTAAGTGAAGTATGGCGGAGCGTCGGGCAGGTCAGCCGTGACGAGACGAACGAACGCCTCCTCAGACATCGGCTGCAGCGCATAATTGAAGCGCCGCTGATCTCCAAGCGAAGAAACGGTGTCGGAGGAAAGCTGCTTGCCGCAAAGAGATCCTGCGCCATGCGCCGGGTAAACCAGAGTCTCGTCGGGAAGAGTCAACAATTTGTCGCGGAGTGATTCGTAAAGATGCGCGCCGAGATTGTTGGCTGTCCAACCCAGCGAAGCCCGCAAGTCGGGGCGGCCGACGTCTCCGATGAACAAGGTATCGCCGGTGAGGACGGCGTGAGGTTTTGCCGGGTCCTTCTCCAGATCGAACACCAGGATCGAGATCGATTCGATGGTGTGTCCCGGTGTTTCGAGAACTTGTACGCGCAGCCCTGGGAACTCGAGCGTGTCTCCGTCCTTCATCGACACAAATGCGTATTCCGCCTTTGCGCGGGCACCAAGACGGATGGTAGCGCCGCAGCGGTCGCGCAGCTCCAGATGCCCAGCAACGAAGTCAGCATGGAAGTGGGTCAGGAAGACGTGGCGGATTTCGAGGCCAAATTTCCCGGCGTCGACAAGGTACTGGTGGATATCGCGCTGTGGGTCGACGATAATCGCGGTCGAAGTCGCCTCGTCACCGAGTAGGTAAGAGGCATGGGCCAGGCAGCCCAGGTAATACTGTTTCAGGATCATGAGAATCCCTTTCTGTCACCGCAGTGCGCATAGGGCACGCATCCTACCTGTGGTGGGGTTATTTGGGTTGGGTGGTAGTGCGGAGGTAGGCCTTGACGGTTTTGTAGCCGGGGAAGGTCTTGGCGGCTTCCTCATTGGAGACGGCTCCGGTGATGATGACGTCGTCGCCCTGCTTCCAGTTGGCGGGGGTGGCGACCTTGTGTTTCGCGGTGAGCTGCATGGAGTCGAGGACGCGGAGGATCTCGTCGAAGTTGCGGCCGGTGGTCATGGGATAGCTGAGCTGCAGCTTGATCTTCTTGTCGGGGCCGATGACGAAGACGGTGCGGACGGCGGCGTTGGTGGCCGGGGTGCGGCCTTCGCAGCTGCCGGTCTCGTCGGCAGGGAGCATGTTGTAGAGCTTGGCGACCTTGAGGTCGACATCGCCGATCATGGGGTAGTTGACGGCGTTGCCGGTGACGTCCTGGATGTCGACGGCCCACCTTGCGTGGTTCTCGACGGGATCGACCGAGAGGCCGATGATCTTGGCTCCGCGCTTGGCGAACTCGCCTTCGAGGCCGGCCATGGCGCCGAGTTCGGTGGTGCAGACAGGGGTGAAGTCCTTGGGGTGGGAGAAGAGGACGGCCCAGTTGTCGCCGATCCACTGGTGGAACTGGATGGGGCCGTGGGTGGTGTCGGCCGCAAAGTCGGGGGCCTCGTCGTTGATTCTTAGTAGCGACATGTCGGATGTTTCTCCTGAGAAGCTCGTAGCTTCAATGAATTTTGTTAGGCCGAGATGGTAGAACGCCTCGGGTTTCATAGCACCTTGGTCTATGCTCTATTCCAATTCGGCAACGAAAACCGGTACGGATCGCCCGGCCCGCTTGCGAATACAAGCGCGACGGCACAGCCAACGTGTTTTTCGGTGTTGCCGCCTAAGGCAGGACGGCACTTTACCAATCGACTGCGGATCATTGCTCGCCTGAGTTCGCCGATCGACGGATCGATCTTCTACAGCTCCTTCTCGATCAAAATGAGACTATAGCCTCCATCCACGTGATCGAGTCGGTCGCCGGGAGTCTCGCCAACAACGCGAAAACCACGGCGCTTGTAACGCTCGAGCAAGTCGGGCCGTCGATTGATAACAGTTCCTTCAACTAATCGACAGCCATACTGGCGGCAAAAGTCTTCTCCATCTAGAAGAAGTTGCTTTCCGACTCCATCGCGACGTCTCGTGGGATCAACCACTAAAAGTCCTAAATAACCTCGGCCTTGTCCAAGAATCTCAGCGTAAATCAGAGCAATGATCTTTCCCGCTTCCTCAACCAAGAGAAAGCTCCCTTTTTTCATGAGCCCTCTGATCTCTTCGAAGTCAACCCGGTCCCGCAACAAATATGGATTCTCGTCACGAAATGCATAATTGATGAGTGAAACGATGTTAGCAAGGTCCTCGGCTTTGGCGATTCGCGTATGAAGTCCCTGAGCTGATAGTTCTTCTGAAGAAGTAATATGAGGTGTCATGAGTGTACCTATGAATGCTCTTAGCAAGGTTGATTGGTGAGTAACAGATTGCATCGAGGAGTGGTTAATCTTGCAGAGCCTGCTGTCGTGGGCCCTTTGCGTAGTAGGCCGCGACCAATATGACTAACCATGACGCCGTGATGTAGAAGGTGATCCGTGTCGTACCGTTGATTGCGATCAGCAGGGCGATCGCTCCAATTGCCAGTATGACTATCCAATTTGTGTAAGGAGCTCCTTGAAGGCGGAAGCTCACCCGTTCGTGCGAGACTTTTGAAATCGTTCTCCAATAGCTGAAATGGCTAAGCATGATCGAGGTCCACATCCAAAGCGCGATCCAGGCTACCGCCGAAAGTAAATAGCCAAAAATCTCGTCAGGGATCAAATAATTAAACACAACCCCGAACATCAAAACGGCTCCAGAGAGCGTGACCGAGAGATACGGAATGTTTCGTTTGTTTAAAGCTTGCAATCGTGTGGGTGCATCGCCGGCAGAGGCTAATGCGTGAAGGATCCGACTGCTTCCATACAGAGCAGTGTTGCTTGAAGAGAAGAACGCGCTAATTGCCACGAAAGTCAAAGCTTCCGCTGCCGCCGCAAAGCCTGCCTGCTTCAAGACAAGCACAAAGGGGCTATCCTTCGGATCGATGCTGTTCCACGGATACAGCATCATGACAATGGCGAGAGAGCCGACATAAAACAAAATGATTCGAGAGAAGACACCGTTGATGGCTCGAGGCAGAGTATGCTCCGGTTTGTCGGTTTCTGCTGCCGCGAGCCCGATAACCTCCGTTCCGCCGAAAGAGAAAATGACAAGCGGCAATGCAGTAAGAAGGCCCGGGAAACCCGTAGGCAGGATGCCTCCATGCTGCCAAAGATTCCCTATATGCGCATGTGGGCCTACCGTGCCGATCTTGAAGATCAAAACGTCCAAACCGCATAGAAGCACAGCAATGAGCGTTATGACCTTGATCATTGAGAGCCAGTATTCCGATTCGCCGAAAGATTTCACGGTGCGCATGTTGATGGCGTAGAGCATCACTGTGGCGCAGAGCGCAGGAACCCATTGCGGAACGTTGGGATAGTAGCGGTGTAAGAGCAACCCGATACCTGTTATTTCCGCTACACCTACCAGCAAACATGCAAGCCAGTAGGACCACCCAGTGATAAAACCGGCGAGAGGGCCGATGAAGCGGGTGGTGTAGGCGGCAAACGATCCAGGCGAAGGGTACGCGAGCGTCAACTCGCCAAGCGCCCGCATGATGAGATAGATCATGCAGCCAGCTAGAAGATAGGCTATTAGAAGGGCCGGGCCGGCTTGTCTGATAGCCGTTCCCGAGCCCAGAAAAAATCCGGCTCCTATTGCGCCTCCAAAGGCCATCAACTGTAGATGACGATTTTTGAGACTACGAGATGTTTGAGCCTCCACATCGGGGGACTTGATTGCGGAAAATTGTTCCATTTTATGTCCTAACACTAGCGACCACGATTTATTCCAATTTGGGGCGTTGCCGCCCAGGGCGGGACGGCACTCTCCCAAATCGACTGCGGATCGTGCTCGCCTGAGTTCGCTGATTACCTCCTGGAGCGCAACAAAAGGCCCTGAAATGGGCACTTTCATCGCAACGCCGTTGGTTGTCGTCAGTACTTTGGCATCGACGGATCGATCTTTTCCGCCCAAGCCAGAATGCCGCCGGTGAGGTTCGAAACATTCGTGAATCCAGCCTGCTTGAGGGCCAGCGCGGCCTTCTGGCTGCGTACGCCAGCTTTGCAGTAGACGATGATTTCGCTGTTCTTCTTGTCTGCCAGCTCGGAGGCGCGGCGCTCAATGTCACCGACCGGAATCAACGGCGCACCGAGATTCGCGATCTTATGCTCATGCGGCTCGCGGGCGTCGAGGACGAAGACGTCTTCCTTCGCATCCAGCTTCCGTTTTAGCTCCTGCACGGAGATCTGCGGAATGCCGTCGACCACCGGACGATGGGCTGCTTCGACATTGCATGGCTTCAGCCATTGAACGAACCAGTCTCGTGCCGCAGCGGAAGCAGTTTCAAAGTCATCACCCTCTGACTTGCCTAAGTGCCCGCCTTCCAGAAAAACAAGCGATTTCGGTTCATGGGCTCGCGCGTATGCATCTAGGGCGATATCCATCGGGATGAAAAAGTCCTTCTTTGCCAAGATCATGCGCAACGGTGTAGGGGATATCGCATCGATACGGACCGCAGGTTCGAAATAGGAGAGACGCTCCAGAGACTCGAAGGTAATT
>Ga0209006_10006109_pt1 | contig 10928 bp, 11 predicted proteins | sample JacPin_JW_Ref_O2_FD_188567 | JGI IMG/M metagenome (GOLD analysis project Ga0209006, IMG submission 188567) | Forest soil microbial communities from Algoma, Ontario, Canada - Jack Pine, Ontario site 1_JW_Ref_O2 (SPAdes) (version 2) | ecosystem: Environmental > Terrestrial > Soil > Boreal... | reverse complement strand
CATAGCGCTGGAAGATATTCATGGCCTCCGGCGACGTGATAAATGCCAGCCATTGCTTTGCAGCCTCCGGATGAGGCGCACCACGGACTTCCGCCCCCGCATAGATCGCCGTCGTGTTTTGATCGGCGGCGATGTCAATGTGCGAGATCGGATGGCCAACCTGCTCCTGAAACAGCGCTTCGGACTGCCACGTCACGCCCGCCTCAACCCGGCCCAGCATCAGAAACAGTGGCGTCTGCCGATGATGAATCTGGGTCAAGATGGCAGTGCCATCCCTGACCTTGTCCTCATAAACAGCCTTTGCCAGACTGTCTCCACCCGCCTTCCGCAGTGAAGTTTCGATCTGCCTGGCAATGCCCTCGAATTCAGGATTGGGCATCGCCAGCTTGACCGCGGGTTTTCCCAAATCGGCTAAACCAGTGATGTGTGCCGGGTTATCCTTTGGCACCATGATGGTGAGGATGTTGGTCACGTATGGCACCGCCGGCGCCACCAGCAAGCCTTCATCGATAAGCTCTTTTACTTTCATCAATCCGGCGAAATAAGCATCGGCCTTGGCCGTCCACGTCATGTTGCCCGATGTGATCGTGCCGCCGGCCCGTATCTGCTTGACGAGCAAGCCCGGCGGAATCGTTTCCCAATAGATTTTTCCCTTGTACTCCTGATGCCGCTCTTCAAACGCCTTGACCAGCGGAGCCATGGCAAAGAAATAATTGCCGCCGACATACAACACGAGTTTCGGGTCGGTTATGTCGCCGTGAAAATCGGCAAGGTTATCGACTTCGGGAACGGTGAACTCAATGCCGCGGTTCAGCGCGTCATTATTCTCGCCCTTTTGCCAGGGCGGAAAGACCTCACGCTGATATCGCGGAGGTTCGAATCGGCCCTTCACGTCTTCGCTTGCTGCCGAAAGCGTCGGCAGCAGCATCGCGATTGCAATCAGGCTGCGGGCAAACCATGCCGCTGAATGGCTATTTGGCATATTGAAATCCGGCTCGTTGCAACTCCGGAAGCGTCCCAACTGCGCCTGGCGTCAGGATAACGCCGGGCAGAAGATGATTGGTCATTTCGGCTGCGAGTTGCTCGTGCGTCAGCTTGTCCGGGTTGACGTCGGCTCTTAACACCGCGGCCGCTTCCTCCCAGATTGCGTTATGGCAGGATAAAAATACGACACCGCGCTTCATCAGTACCGGGATCGAATTGTCCTCCGAAGAAAACACCCCCTTCGGATCCTGAAAATTCTTCGGATCGGATTGCGCGGCGGCCGAGCTTTTGGACAACGTATTCGACTTGAATTTATCTCCGGTGAGCTTTGACAACTGATACTTCTCCCAGAGCGCATCGTCGAACAGAGCGAGGTGTGCGCTTCCGTGGGTCGCCGACACAACCAAGAAGTCCGGATGCTTGAATGACCAGACCTGCGCATTCAGCGAGTTGCGCATCAAATTCAGCCAGGGACTTGCGATGTCGGTGTTGTCCCAAACCTGCTTGTAGGGTGATTTGTAGGCAATGACTTCGTTGAGTGCCTCGGCATCCCACTGTTCGGAGTCGATCAGGATCATGGGCACTGTCTTAAAGTCGCGGTGCCTTGGAATTTTCGCCAACCGATCCGACAATTTCTGTAGTTCGTGCCCATCACTCGGCGCGAGGCTCGCGGCCTCGCTCTCCTTTGCCGACGCAAGTCGCGGGCCCATCACGCTTGCCGCGCACGCGGTAAGTCCCAGTCCGATCGCCTGAAGCGCGGTTCTTCTTGGTATTGTCGTCATCCCGTCTCTCCCCATTTTTGCATGTCGCTCTTATAAACGATCTTCGAACCACGCTCTGTCAACTAAACGAGGGCGATCGTTCGATGCATATCAAGTTTTCGACGACGTTGGACCATTATACCCAGGTAGGCCATTATAATGTTCTCGTATACGCGGCAGGTTTTCCCGCGTTGGTCCCGAGCCTGCGGCCAGGCTAGCAAGGAGCCAATTCAGTTTTCCAATTCATTGTTCATGTCCTTCTGATCGACAAGGACGATCAATTGCTGGCCCGCCCGCTTAGGCGGATTCTTGTCATCCTCTTCTGCTTCCGACGGGATCGCAGAGCATCCGATTAGCCAACCGACGATAAGAAAGAATGCCCACTTTTAAAGAGGACATAGATCGCTACGACGAAAATCAACGCCGCGAAGACGAGATTCAGAGCGCTTTTAAATTGTGAAAGGTGAGTTGCGAGACGCATACCTGCGAGTCCCCCGACAATCCCTCCGCAGATGAACTCGGCAGCCACCGTCCAATCCACGAGGCCAGAGAAGGCGTAATTCAAGGCTGTCGTCAAACCGAATGCTGCGACTGCCAATAGCGAAGTCCCGATCGCGTTGATCATTGGCATGCCCGTTGCAAAAATAAGTCCCGGAACGATGAGAAAGCCTCCGCCAATTCCGAAGAATCCAGCAGCAAGTCCCACCGCGAGCGCCGTTGCAGCAGCCAACCAGGACCGACCGCTAATTTCCTTCTCCACGGAAATTTCAGTTCCGCGTCCTTTCAGCATAAGCGCTCCAACCACAAGCATGAGCAACCCGAACAGGAATAATAAGCGGTCTCCGTTTATCGCCTTACCCAGACTTGATCCCGCCAGCGCGCCAACACTTCCGACAACGGCAAACACTACCGCGCTGCCCCAACGGACGGCTCCCTTCCGTGCATAGTTGCTGAAGTTCAAAAACGCATTTGCCGCGACGGCGAGAGCGCCGGTCCCGATTGCGAGATGCGGCGGCGACAGACCTACGACATAAAGCAAGAGCGGCGTTGCCAGGATTGAGCCGCCACCACCAATCAGACCTAATGAAAATCCTACGAGCCCGCCGGACCCGACCGCGAGACTGGTTGACCCCAGGTTCACCGTAAAACCTGCCGAGGTTGACCAGTTGCAAAGAGGCGATCATGCGCGAACATGCCGACAACCATGGCAACCGTGAAAGCGATGGTCGAGGGAATGCCAAATGACAATGAAGCGACTGCGGGACCGGGACACAAACCAGATATTCCCCAACCGATCCCGAACGTCGCCGCACCGATGACGAGATGTGAATCCACCGACGTCTTGGCCGGCAAGCGAAATGTAGCGTCGAGTACCGGGCTCTCCATCCTCCGCGAAATGATATATCCGATTGCGGAAATTACGACCGCTCCACCAAGAACAAACGCGAGACTTGGATCCCATGCACCGAATATGTCGAGAAATCCGCGAACTCGTGCGGGATTGAGCATGCCTGACAAGGCGAGGCCAAAGCCGAAAATCAAACCAGCTGTCAGGGACAAGAGGTTGCGTGCGAGATGTCTCATGTGATTCCAAACCTCCTCATCACGAACACCGTCAGGATTCCCGTGCAAAGAAACACAACGACCGCTGTCAGGGAGCGCGGCGACAACCGAGCCAGTCCGCATACGCCATGTCCGCTGGTGCAACCTGAACCAAGCCGTGTTCCAAATCCGACAAGCAGACCTCCCAGCAGCATCAGACCCGTCGTCGTAGTCACGTTTATCTGTGGCCAAGCGCCAAAGCAGAGGCGATAAAGGAAGGGTCCACTTATTAAGCCTGCCAGAAACAGGACACGGGAAAGCCGCTCCGGGCTGGCCTGCTCGATCGCACCGGCGACGATGCCGCCGACGCCCGCTATCCGGCCGTTAAAAATCAAAAGCACGGCGGCTGAAAGTCCGATCAATCCGCCACCCGTTAGCGACTGCAGGTAAGTTTGTTGCATTTCAGTTCCCTATCGGCTGTCGGAACGCCGGCTGATCTGCGCAAAGACTGCGGCCTGAGCAGCCGGCTTTATTCGGGAAGGAATGATAAGGGGAGCAGCCTCAAACTGGCCGTTGTTGCAGAAAATCTGATGCAGAGCTGCGATCAAATGCCCTGCTTTTGCATCTGCAATGCTGTAAAAAACCGACTTGGCAGATCTTCGCGCCTGAACGACGCCCGCTTCTCGAAGGTCGGCGAGTTGTTGTGATAGAATCGGCTGCTTGATACCCAGCTCGCTTTCCAGCTCCGAGACGGACTGCTCCCCCTCAACCAGCGCGCACGCAATCATCAGGCGGTTGGGATTGCTCAGACTTCGCATCAACTCCGCAGCTTGCCGGACATTGATTTCATTTGAATCGGTTCTTTTCGCCGATTTCATACTTCGCTCCATGCGGCACCGGCGAGCGCATCCAGAGGAAATTTGAGATAACGCCTTCCATTCCCTTCGGGCGCGGGCAATCTGCCGCCCCGAATATTGACCTGCAGCGCGTGCAAAATGAGCTTTGGCATTGGAAGCGTGCGATCACGCGCCTCGCGAAGTGCAACGAACTGCTGCTTGGTTCTAGCTTTAGCCAGATGTGTATTCCTGGCTTTTTGTTCGCCCACGGTACTTTCCCACAGCGGCTGACGCTTTCCGGGTTGATAGTCATGCCCCGTAAAAACCCGCGTGGATTCAGGCAATGCGACAATTTCCTGAATGGATTGCCAAAGCCTACCGGCACTGCCACCTGGAAAATCGGCACGCGCAGTGCCAGAATCCGGCATGAAGAGCGTGTCGTGAACGAACGCAGCGTCACCGATAAGATAGGTTATCGACGCGAGCGTATGTCCCGGCGAAAACATCACGCTGGCTTCGATATTCCCGACTTTGAAATGCTCGCCGGGGGCAAATAAATGATCCCACTGCGATCCATCCGCGGGAAAGTCCGACCAGTTATAGATTTCCTTCCAGAGTTTTTGTACTTCGCTTACGCGATCACCGATTGCGGTAGGTGCGCCCGTTTTACCTTTGAGATAATTCGCCGCAGAGAGATGATCCGCATGCGGATGAGTATCCAAAATCCACTGGACGCTTAGCCCTTCCGCAGCAAGATAGGCGAGAATTTCATCCGCCGAGTGGGTCGCAGTGGCGCCTGACTTCTCATCAAAATCAAGGACGGGATCGATGATCGCACACTTCCTTGATACCGGATCCGACACGACGTATTGAATGCTGAACGTTCGCTTGTCGAAGAATCCCTTGACGATCGGCTTTGCACTGGATGCTTCGAGCATGTCAGAGCTTTCGGACACGATAATACCAGTCATGAACTTCACCGGATCCAGAGGGTGCATCAGATTCCCCGATGCTGAGGGGCGTAGCGTCGATCACGTCATCTCCAGGCATCCAGCCCTCGGGGGTTGAGACTGCATTGGCATCCGTAACCTGTAGCGCCGCAACCAAACGAATGACCTCGTCGACTCGCCTGCCGGTACTCATCGGATACCAGATGAGCGCCCGAATAATGCCATCCGGGTCGATGACAAAGGTTGCACGAACTGTCGAACTGTCTGCCGCGTCCGGATGAATCATCCCATACGCTTCGGCAATCGCCATCGATGGATCTTCCGCGATTGGAAACGGAACAGTGACTTTAAAACGCTCCCGGATACTGCGTACCCATGCGACATGCGAAAACAGACTATCGATGGATAGCGCAAGCAGGTCGCAACCAAGTTCTTGAAATTTGGGATACGCCCTCGAGAAACTGATGAATTCGCTCGTACAGACCGGCGTGAAGTCGGCCGGATGGGAGAACAGAACCAACCAGCGTCCCCGGTAGCCGTCTATCGATCGCTCGCCCATCGTCGTTCGTGTCGTGAACCGCGGTGCGGAACTTCCGATCATAAGCGGCGCATGATGCAACTTTGCTTCTGCCGTTACCTGATCCATCGCTATTTTCCGCCATCCGCGCGAGTGTGATTTGCCGCCCACTCGGCGGCGGCCTTCAGGTCAATTCCAAATTGTTTTCCGAACGGAATGATCTCGGACGGCTGCAATCGGCCATCCAAAACCTCGCCCAAGGCCCAGAGCGTCAGGGACCGTGTACCGCTCTTGCAGTGAGCAAACACCGGCCCCGCGAGTTCCATGACGGTCTTCTGAAATTGCCGGACATCGCCCGCCGTAATCGCCCCTAAGGTCACCGGCTGGTGCACGTAAGAGAGGCCGACGGCCTTGGCCTTGAGCGACGCTTCCTCCGCCGTAGGCTGATTGGATTCCTCTCCATCGGCCCGATTGTTGATCACCGAAACATTACCAAGCGATCTCAACTCACTGAAATCACTTAGGTTTGGTTGAGGCCCGATCGACAGGCGGTCGTTCACCCGAATGGTTTTCAAGCAAAACTCCTGGACAGCGAACTACGGCACTGGCAACATAACATATCAATTAAGCTAATCAAGAACTATAGTGATGGAGATCGCCGTGAACGCTTCAATTCGAAGGACTGGACGCCGAGTTCTAATTGTCGGCGGAGGTTGCGCTGGCATCACCGCGGCAGCGACCTTGAAGAAGCATGACCCGACCCTGGAGATTGCGATCATCGAGCCGTCGGACCTGCATTGGTATCAGCCTGGGTTCACCCTGGTGGGAGCTGGAATATTCACGAGAGAACAGACAGAGCGACGCGAAGAAGCGCTCATCCCAAAGGGCGTTCGATGGATCAAAAAGGCCGCTGCTGAATTTCTGCCTGACCAAAATGCGGTTCGTCTCCAGGACAACAGTCTTGAACCATATGACTTCCTGATCGCGTGCCCCGGCCTGAAACTGGCGTGGGATAAGGTAGAGGGGCTAACGGAATCGCTCGGCCAGAATGGCGTTTGCAGCAACTACCTTCCAAAGTACGCGCAATACACCTGGGACTCGATCAAGGCGTTCAGCGGCGGCTTCGCGTTGTTCACCCAACCGCCGATGCCAATCAAATGCGCCGGCGCTCCGCAGAAGATCATGTACCTGATGGCCGATCACCTTCGCCGTCAGGGAAAGCTCGATCAAGCTGTAGTCGAATTCTGTCTCGCGGGAGATGCCCTGTTTGGCGTGCCGTTCTTCGTCCCGCCGCTGCAGGACGCGGTCAACGACTACGGCATCAAGGTTCGCTACAAGCATAACCTCAAGGCGGTCGATGGCATGGCGAAGCGCGCCATTTTTACGGTTACAGACGACAAAGGCACGACCTCCGACGTTGAAAAATCTTTCGATCTTCTCCACGTTACGCCGCCGCAGACCGGGCTTGATTTTGTAAGGTCAAGTCCGCTTGCAAACGCCGCCGGTTGGATCGAGGTCGATCAGGGAACGTTACAACATACCCGATACGCCAACATCTTCGGCCTCGGGGATGCTATCTCGACACCCAATGCAAAAACCGCCGCCGCGGTTCGGATGCAGGTCCCCGTGGTCGTGAAAAATCTACTTGCGGTGATGAAGGGGCAAAAGGCCGCAGCGGTGTACGACGGATACGGCTCCTGCCCCCTTACCGTCGCGAATGGCAAGATTGTCCTTGCCGAATTCATCTATGGCGGCAAGGTCACCGCTAGCTTTCCGCTTGATCCGCGCGTTCCTCGCCGCAGCATGTGGTATTTGAAGACAAAATTTCTGCCGTGGCTTTACTGGAACCATATGTTCAGTGGCGGCGAATTCGACCTACCCCATAAAGAGCGAGATTTCGCGAAGGCGGCATAAAATACACAAAAATAGCGGCCCGTTAGGGCCGCTATTTTCTTCGTCATTACTCGCCGGGATGTCTCAGGCCATCGTACCCGAGATATGTCCCGGAAGACGGGTCGAACGACTCCGACTTGCTGTTAGCCGTTGGCGACCGGGATCGCGACGTAATGCGAGCCTTCGGCCGAACGAACCTTCATCAGCACGCTGCTCTTGTTGTCCGCGTGGGCGGCCTTGACGGCGTCGCTGATGTCACCGGGGTTCGCCACGCTCTTGCCCGCCACTTCGAGAATCACGTCGCCTTCCTTGAGGCCGCGGGTCGCCGCGGCGCTGTTCGGATCGACATCGGTCACGACGACACCGGTTTTGCCGGCGCCCGCAACTGAACTTGCGGGGGCAACCGTCAGGCCGAGCCGCGGAACATCCGAACCGTGCGACGGGCTGGCGTTCGCTTCCTGCATCGCGGGAAGCTGACCCAGAGTCAGGCTGACCGTCTTATCCTTGCCCTGGTGCAGGACGTTGAGCTTGACCGTAGCGTTGGGTCCAAGATTGCCGATGGTCCGGGCGAGTTCGCGGGGATCCTTGACCGCTTCGCCGTTCACGGCGGTGATGACGTCGCCGGATTCGATGCCGGCCTTGGCGGCAGGACTGTCGGCCTGCGGCTCCAGCACCATCGCACCTTCGGCTTTCTTCAGGCCGAGATTGTCAGCGATATCCTGCGATACCGGCTGGATCTGGACGCCGATCCAACCACGGCTGACCGTTCCCTTGTCCTTGAGTTGGGCCACGATGTTCTTCACGGTCGGAGCCGGGATCGAAAACGCGATACCGACGCTGCCGCCTGAGGGAGAGTAGATGGCGGTGTTCACGCCAACGACTTCACCTTGCATGTTGAAGGCAGGCCCACCCGAATTGCCCTTGTTGACGGGGGCATCGATCTGGATGAAGTCGTCATACGGACCATTGCCGATGTCGCGGCCGCTGGCCGAGACGATGCCGGCGGTGACGGTGCCACCGAGGCCGAAGGGATTGCCGACCGCAAGCACCCAATCGCCGATCCGCGGCTTGCCGGTGGCAAGCGTGGCATATGGAAAGTCCGAACCGCCTTCGACCTTGATCAGAGCAAGATCAGTGCGCGCATCCGTGCCGATCACCTTGGCGGTGTAGGTCTTTCCACCGTCGGTCGTGACCTCGACCTTGTCGGCGCCGTCAACGACGTGGTTGTTGGTGACGGCATAGCCATCCGGCGAGATGAAGAAGCCCGAGCCCTGGCCCATCATGATGCCATGACCGCCCTGGTGACGGCGCATTCCCGGCGGCATGCCTTCCGGCCCGCCAAACTGACGGAAGAACCGCTCCATCGGCGAATTCGACTGATCCGATCCGTCGTCGCTGCGATCGCTCGCATCGGCGACCTTGTCTCGCATCGTGACCTTGACCGAGATGACCGAGGGCTTCACGTGCTGCACGATGTCGGCAAACCCGGTCGGCTGTGGGACCTTGCTGATATCAGTGTTGACCTGCGCATGCGCCGGGCTGGTCAAAATGCCGACGCCACCGGGAAGGGAATCGAAGCCGTAAGCGGCGACGCCCAGACCGGCAACGACCGACGCCATCAGCGCGATCTTGCGCGCGGAGAGCAGTTGACGCGGAACATGCAGGGAGGAAGCGGGTCGAGGATCTGTCATAAAAATCTCCATGGATTGAGGTCACGGCGCGGCTGGCGCCTGATCGTGAAACTCAAAATGGGACTTGCCGCCTTACGGGGGGCTGGCCGGGGAATTAATGTTTTGCAAAGAACATTGCTGTCTTCGTAATGAATCTCATTTTCGTAATCATTCGATCGTTCTGCTTTGTCATGGTTTGCCGAAGCGGATAGATGCCGATCAAGCCGCCGGCCGTGAGACGGCGGCCGTCCCATTCCAACAGCATCATTGAAGCCAGTATGACGGGCAAAGAAAGCAGGAAGGAGCGATTGTCATCCCTGCAACCCGCGGTATAAATCAATGCGGCGACCGGATGGGAATATGACGAAGCTTTCTGCGGCGAACCGGGATTGGGTCGGCATTAAGCTGCCGATGAAATTTCTCCGTAGCGGGGTTTGGTCCCGCAAGTTTCCGCGCAGATTCCCGGATAAGTTCCTTATTGAGTTCTTTGCCGCCGCGATCCTGGTGACGCTTGCGTCTTGCCTGTCCCTGCGCGGCGCGCAAGCCGGCGATCTCGAAGATTGCAACAGCAGCGTCGCGGAAAAGATCGAGGCGGGCTGTACCGCCATCCTCAACGATCCGGCGCGAACGCCGGAAGATGGCCTCAAAGCGCTCACCAACCGAGCGCGGCTTTATGCCAATCGTGCGAAATTCGATGCCGCGCCGGCCGACGCCGAGGCGGCGCTGCAACTGAACGCCCAATCCGTCCCGGCCCTGCTCATTCGCGGTTACGTCCACCAGCGAAAGAACAATCTTGACGCCGCGCAGGCGGATTTCGACCAAGCGGCCGGGATCGATCCAAAGAATGTGGCGCCGTATCTGTCGCGCGGGAATCTGCGGCTGGTGCAACGAAACTGGACCGAGGCACAGAAGGATTTCGACCAAGCGCTGGCGCTGCGGGCGGATCTGCCGCTCGCCCTTGTCGGACGCGGCCGGGTTTACCTCGAGACCGGTCAAATCGACAAGGCGCTGGCCGATCTCGATGCGGCCATTGCCGGCAATATCAGCACCCCGAACGCGTTCTACTGGCGCGGCCAGATCTATCGCCGCAAGGGCGACACCGACCGCGCCATCTAGGATTTCAGCCGCGCCGCGGTGCAGGCCCAGCCCAGCGATATCGGGCCTTATCTGGCGCGCGGCCAACTCTACAGCGCCAAGGGCGACTACCCGCGTGCGATCGCCGATTTCGACAAGGTGCTGTCGATCGTGCCCGACGAAAAGAACGCTCAGCAATTGCGGCAATCGACCCTGGCGCTACAGGCCGAGATGACGCGCATCCACGCCGCGCCGGCGAGCCCGACGGCCCAGCTTCCGGCGCCGGCAACAACCCCGTCGATCCCGGTGCCGCCGCCGCAAGCCGGTTCGCCCCAGCCCGGTTCAACCCAGCCCGGTTCAACTGGAGCCTCCCCGGCAAAGCCGCTCACCGATCAGGCCAAGCTTCTTATCGATCAGCGAAAGTATGCCGAGGCGATACCGCTTCTCACCCGGGCGCTCGCGGCCGACCCGCATTATGATCTCGCTTTGCGGCTGCGTTTTCTGGCGTATTCAGCGGCAGGCAAGCCCGCCGACGCGCTCAAAGACGTCAAGGAACTGGTCGAGCTTCATCCCACCGACGTCCCGCTGCTGGCCGCGCGCGGCCTGACGCTGATGGCCTTGCGGCAGAACAGCGAGGCCGCGAACGATTTCGAGCGCGCGATCGCGATGGATCCCAAAAACAGCTTTGCCTATTACGGGCG
>Ga0209006_10006108_pt1 | contig 10929 bp, 8 predicted proteins | sample JacPin_JW_Ref_O2_FD_188567 | JGI IMG/M metagenome (GOLD analysis project Ga0209006, IMG submission 188567) | Forest soil microbial communities from Algoma, Ontario, Canada - Jack Pine, Ontario site 1_JW_Ref_O2 (SPAdes) (version 2) | ecosystem: Environmental > Terrestrial > Soil > Boreal... | reverse complement strand
CGACAAAGGTCCTCAAGCCGCGCGCGTGTATTGTACCGATGCCGTCCGGCCCCGGAAATCTCGTATCCGATCCTCCCGCGGTGAACTGCACTGTATTAGTGCCAGCTCCCATCGGCATGCGATAACTCGCATCGACTCCATCGTTGCTAGTGACGGGGACGAGATCGTAAAGCTCCACGGGCAGCCGTACCCAGGGGCTTGCATAGCTGATGAGGCGCGTGTCCGTTAGCATGAAAACCGGCAGTGCGGTGCGCCCGACGCGCACGTCGAAATCCGGGGTGAACTGATATTTGACGTTTGCCCACTCTACATGCGGCGTATAAGTATCGTCGAAATTTTGCTCCGATACGACCTGCAACACCGCGGAGAGTTTCGAGGTCACGTTTGCGGTCACTTGCGCTGCAATCAGACTATCGACCGCCGCGCTCCAGCTGTGACCGAATCCTGCGCCCGTGGGCGTCAAACCAGAGCCTGTGAACTCCGCGTTGTCCTCACTTGAGTGGACCAGCCCTAAAGTACCAAAGCCGTCAAATGAGAACATCGGCCGATCGGGCGGCGCCTCATCGGGTCCGCTGGCATTCGCCACTGGGGCCTGCCACACGGCGATCACAAGAATCCAAACGCCCAATGCGCGTCGCAGGTGCCCATGCAAGCTCCCGGGATCGTTGCAAATTGGATTGCAGGTACGCGTCATGGTGCTGCTGTGCGCCCTTAGAACACGACTCTGACGCTGTCATTCACAAAACTTGCGTCGATGTAGCCAATGACCGTGGGATCCGTCGCAACACGCTTTCGCAAATCGGCGTCATTTGGCATTTCCCTGGGCGGCTGCCCTCGGCCGGTGAAAATGATTCTCGACCAGTACGCTTTCATCTGTGCCGGAGACTTGCCGGCGACTTTTGTATAAAATTCTTCGCGCGCCAATGATCCTTCAGGCTGGTCGAGCGGGACCGCCTGGAGACCTGCGGGCAAATGGGCCACTCTGCCGAAGAAAATATCTTCGATCTGAGATTTGCTCAAAGTCGTGATTGCACTTTTGGGCGATACGACCGCCACAACATCGGCGATCGACGAACGATTCGCGAAGGCTAACGCAACTGCAACGCCAACTATTGCAGCGCGACGCACCAATCCTTTGGATTGCCTTGCCACTCCCGCTTCGTTCGCAGTGTTGAACATTTATTACGTCGCCGACCGCCGGAACATTGCCCTACATAGCCGTGCAGGGACAGAGGCGAGTGACTTAACGAATCACCGCAACGCGAGTAACAACAATTCGCTTGTGGAGCGTGCGCAGGCCGTGAGGGCGAAGCGGCGCAGGATCATCATTGACTCGTCACTCCTTCACCGCAGCAGTATTGTCTTGCGTTACAGGACGCCTTGGAGCCTTGCCAAGTCAGAAGGCCGCCGCCCTGTGCTCACGTCCCTGTGGCACAGAACGACGGGCGGCAATTGTAGACAGGCCTCTGCACCGATGGTGTGCGCTGCGTATCATTGATACAAATCGGCGCGCACAATTATTTGATCACTGGAGTCAACACAAATACAGCCACGACCCAGCCGCGCCGCTTTAATGTGGCGTCGAGAACTGCGCTTCCCTACAATTGATCAGTACACTTGCAGTGCGCGCGGCTCCACTGCACTAAGTCCCATCAATTGACTGAACTCCCCCGCAACCACTGGATGGCTGAAGTAAAAGCCCTGCGCTTCAGGACAGGCATTCTCGCGGAGAAAGTCGAGCTGCTCTCGAGTTTCGACGCCTTCCGCGACCACGAGCATGTGCAAACTCTCACCCATACTGATCACGGCACGCACGATACTCGCGTCGTCCGTGTCGATAGTGAGATCACGCACGAATGACTGGTCAATCTTCAGTGTGTCGATCGGAAAGCGCTTCAAGTAGCTTAAACTCGAATACCCAGTGCCGAAATCATCGAGCGCGAGGTGCACACCCATTTCCCTGAGTTGCTTCAAAACGGTGGCCGTGGCTTTGGAATCGTGCAGGAGAAACTTTTCCGTGAACTCCAGCTCCAGGTAGCGCGGCTCGAGGCCGGTCTCTGCCAGAATCGTACGCACGGTTGTTACGAAATCCTTGGCGCGCAACTCGACCGCGGAAGTGTTGATCGCGATGCGCATCGGCGGGAGACCCGCATCCTGCCAAGCGCGGGCTTGTCGACAACCTTCGCGCATCACCCAACGACTGATCGGCACAATAAAGCCGGACTCCTCGGCGACAGGGATGAAGTGGCTGGGCGTGATCAAGCCCCGTTGCGGGTGGCGCCAGCGAATGAGAGCCTCCGCCCCCACGATGGCACCCGTTTCAAGATTGATCTTGGGCTGGTAATGCAACACGAATTGCTGCTGTTCCAGGGCATGGCGTAAGTTCGACTCGAGGGACTGACGCTCGATAGCTCGGACGTTCATCTCCGGCTTGAAGAATTGATAGTTGTTTCTGCCGCCGTCCTTGGCGTGCAGCATCGCGAAATCCGCGTGTTTCATGAGCGTTTCCGCGTCGGTCCCGTCATCTGGATAGACGGCGATGCCGATGCTCGCGGTGATGCTCAGATCATGCTGTTCGATGAGATGAGGCGCAGCAAGCGCGAGCAGAATTTTGTCAGCGCTGACAATCGCGTCTTGCGCGTGTACCGCGTCCGCAAGGAGGATCACAAATTCATCACCGCCGTGACGGCTGACGGTGTCAGAGGTGCGCACACAGGTGAGTAGACGCTGCGCCACAGATTGAAGTACGCGGTCGCCTATGCCGTGCCCCAATGAGTCGTTGATGTGCTTGAAGCGATCTACGTCAAGGTACAGCACGGCCAATTTCTGGCGGTGGCGTTGCGCCAGTGACATCGACTGCATTAGGCGATCCCTCAACAGGGTCCTGTTCGGAAGATCGGTCAGGCTGTCGTGCTGAGCGAGATACGACATCCTGGCCGATAGCGCGCGTGCCGCGCTGACATCGTGAAAGACCATGACCGCGCCCGTCACATGACCACGGCGGTCATGAATGGGAGCGGCGGAATCCTCAATAGCGGCTTCCGAACCGTCGCGCCGAACGAGGATACAGTTTGGAGTGAAACCGACTGTTTTGTTCTGTCGAATCGCGAGCAGCATGGGATTCGGCACCGGTTTGCGACTCGTGGAATCGATTACGCGGAATACTTCTGCAAGTGACCGACCTGCCGCCTCCTCTTGCGACCAGCCGGTCAAAGTCTCGGCGACTGCATTCAGATAGGTCACCTGGGACCACAGGTCGATACTCATCACGCCGTCACCAATGGAATTGAGCGTCACCTGCGCGCGCTCTTTTTCTGCGAATAGCGCTTCGGCGTTTGCGGCGCGCTCGACCATACTGGCAAGAGCCTTCGGGAATGAGTCGCCGTCGAACTTAGTTTTTAAGAGGTAGTCCTGCGCGCCATGCTCGACCGCCAACTTGGCGATGTGCTCATCTTGAACGGCGCTCAGTACCAGAATCGGAATCTGCGGAGCCGCACAAAAGAGCCGATCAAAGGTACCGATGCCATGGCTGTCGGCGAGAAAGAGGTCTGCCAACACCGCTGCTATGCCATCCGGCCGATGCTTCTCCTGTCTTCCGGACTTGACCAGCCGCTCGAGTCCCTCGATGCAGTGCCTTACCCATTCGACTTGAAAGACGCCGCGGCTAGAGTCGGTGAGCGCCTCGCGAATAGCCGTTGCGTACGACAGATCATCTTCGATGAGCAGGATGTTTTGAGACATCGGGTCCTTCTAGCGCCAAAAGCGCGCCTACTATATTTGGCCACGCTTTATGGTCACCGTCTGTGCGGCATCGAACATAATAATTCTGACGTGCTTCTCACTTGGAACAGTCAGAATCCATATGTTCGGTAACGCACGGAAAGAGCGCTTTGCGCACGGTAAACCCATTTGACGGATGATTGACTCAATTGAACATGCAACGCGGCCGCGCGTCGCAAAGAGTCCAGTGCTACGGGAAAAGGAGGTGGATCGCCCAGCATGCGTTCGAGGTTCTGGATAGAACTCTGAATCTGCACACTCCCCGCGCCCTGCCACGCTCCTAAACCTATTGGAAGTGAGGGCTCATCTGCGGATTCGGATTTAACCCGTTCGCATCACGGTGTGAACGGGTTTTTTTTGGTGCGCCGGTCATATGCTGCATTGCAACGTATTCCGCGCCCTGCTCCGTCTGCGCCCACGTAATGCCACTCTGCGGGCCGCTTTAGCTATGTGCTCTACCGTACAATGTATGGCGAAGGGTGTAAGCTTTGGCAGCACGGAGTGTATGCCAAGGAGGCAGAGTTAATGTCGGGGATAGCGTTTCCAGAGCAGAATCATATTTTGGACGCATTGCCGCCCGCGGAGCGCGAGCGCATATTCCCGCACCTCAAGCTCGTCACGCTGCCCCTCGGTTCGGTTCTATACGAAGCGGGCGATGCGCTGCGGCATATTTATTTTCCCACCGACTCCATCGTCTCGCTCCTGTATGTGCTCGAGAATGGTTCATCGGCGGAGATCTGCGTGGTCGGCAACGACGGCGTGATTGGGGTATCGCTGTTCATGGGAGGCGAAACGACGACCAGCCGCGCAATCGTGCAAAGCGCCGGGTCCGCATACCGCCTGAGCGGCCGGCGGCTGAAGCAGGAATTCGAACGACAGGGCGAGACCATGCATATCCTGCTGCGTTATACGCAGGCCCTGATTACACAAATGGCTCAGACCGCAGTGTGCAACCGGCATCACACGGTTGACCAGCAGCTGGCGCGGTGGCTGCTTCTGTCTCTCGATAGGCTGCCGGACAACAAGCTGACCATGACTCAAGAGCTCATCGCCGACATGCTCGGCGTGCGCCGCGAAGGCGTCACGGACTCTGCCGGCAAGCTACAGAAGCTCGGTGTGATCACCTACAGTCGCGGGACGATCAGGGTGCTCGACCGACAGCGGCTGGAACATCTGTCGTGCGAGTGCTATGCCGTAGTGAAGCGGGAAACCGATCGACTGCTGCCTGCCCGGCGCGCTGACGGTCTGGGCCCGCCTTAGGGGCGCGAGGCGTACGGCAACGCACCGACATGCCGTCCTAGAACAAGTCTAGTGTGGGCTGGACACTTCTACGCGGATTAGCCCCAGAGATGACAGCTCGTATCGCAGCGGCAGGACTTGCGCCAGCGAATCAGCTGCTCGCTGGCTTGCGCGCCAGCGACCGTCGGCGCCTAATCGCGCAATGCGATCCTATTGAGCTCGGCTTTGAAGAAGTACTGTGCGAGGCAGGCGAGCGCATTCGTTACGTATACTTTCCCACCACGGGCTTCATCTCTCTCATTTCTGCGGTCGATAAGAGCTCCAATCTTGAGGTGGGCCTCGTCGGCTCAGAGGGCATGCTGGGAAGCTCATTGATGCTCGGGGTCGAGATCGCATCACTGCGTGCGCTGGTGCAAGGCGCGGGCTCGGCCTTGCGAATGGACGCGGCCCGCTTTGTGCGCGAGCTCAAGCGCAGCCCTCACTTGAGAGAAAGACTGAACTTGTATCTATTCGTGCTCATCACGCAGCTCACACAAATGGCGGCGTGCGCGCGTTATCACTTGGTGGAGGCACGCCTTGCGCGCTGGCTCCTGATGACTCGAGATCGGGCGCATTCAAACGAATTTCGACTTACTCAGGAATTTCTCGCGTATATGTTAGGTGTGCGTCGCGCCGGTATCACGCGCGCCGCGAGCAACCTGCAGAAGCGCCGCTTGATCCGCTACAGCCGCGGCAGTATGCACATCCTCGATGCCCGCGGCCTCGAAGCAGTCACGTGCGAATGCTATGCAAATGCTGCACAGCTGTATTCGCGAGTGTTGACATAGAGTCTGACTGGCCTTTATCCGGCTGTCTCGTCTCTGAGCCTGGTTGAAAAGACTGCGTGCGCTAGGACCAACTTAGTCCAGAACTCTGGTATGCACCGGTCGCATTGCCGGCGGCGTGGCTGCCTTCGGCGCCGCACATAGCGCCCTTCCCTTGCGCAGTAACCATTTTCCGCGGGATCACGGAGTGTCCGCGGATAAACTCGCCGGATCCGGCGAGGTCACAAGGCGAATTGGCGGCTAACCCGAAGAGTGGACACGCGCAGCGTGATCGCGCACTCTCGCGGCTTCACAGGTTTCGCGTGTCAATGATGACGAAGGAAAGCTTCCAACGCTACGTCGGCGGTTGTCTGTGTGGCGCGCTACGCTATGAAGCCACAGGCGAGCCGTTATACGCCGGTCACTGTTACTGCGACGATTGCCGTAGAGCATCGGGCTCGGGTTTTGTACCCTTCATGGGGTTTGCAAGCGGCGCGGTGTGCGTAAGCGGTCAAACTCGAGCGTTCAGATCCAAATCGGCAAAGGGTACAGACGCGGTACGCAATTTCTGTCCTGCTTGCGGTAGCCTTGTCCTCGGTGGAGAGGTCGGCAAAGACGCCGAAATTACCGTATACGCAGGCTCTCTCGATGACCCCTCATCTTTTCACCCAACCATCGCGATTTTCACTCGTAGTAGCCCTGCTTGGGCTGTCATACCGCCGCAGCTCAAGATGTTTGAAACGATGCCCTGATGATGCCCCTCCGTATTGGGTAAACGAAGAACCCGGCACTCTGCCGACGGCGAATGCCACGGTGAGCCACTGAGGCCGTAGAACGGACTTTTGATCAACTCTGACCACTTCCCGCGCAGTCGATCAGCGCCCTACTGTCCGCGCTGCTCGGGCGATCCAGTCTCCAGGAGACGTTTCAGCCGCATGACCTGATCCGTGAGCACGCCATCCGCACCCTTCGACCATTGAGCAGTTCCATCTTTAAAGTAACCGCCAAGTGCATAAGTGAGTGACAGATCCGTCCCGTCGCCCGAGGCCTTGAGCGTCCAGGTCATCGCCCCCTCGACACCGTAGTTCTGAAACGGGCCCAATGCGCCCCGCAGCGTCAGTCCTTTGCCGGGATCGACATGAACGACGGTCATATGCACGGCCGCGCCACCATTCGCCAATTTTTCGCACCAGCAGCCATTGGCTTTCGCATCAAGGGTGAGGTTGGCCGCATCGCCGGAGAACGTATGCTCCGAAGCCCACCAATGTGAGGGCTTTATGAGTGTCGTATAAACCTTCTTCGGTGGCGCCGAGATGTGCGCGGCTACCTGCACCGTGAAACCGGTGGATGCAATGTCAACCACAGTTGCAAACGCCGGAGCGGCCGCGACGAGCAGTAAATTAAAAGCGCACGGCACTGCGCGCAATTCAAAATTATTCATTATTCTCGGCGATCCGCCCCCACTGCACGCGATTGTCCCCTAGAGCGAAAAATTAATAAAGTTCCTATCCACCGCATGCAAGTTTCTACCAAGAGCTTCACGCGATTGGCTCGACGGCGCCGCCTGCCGCACGGATTCAGCCTCGGGTTCTTTCTGGCGAAAGTCGATTCGATCATCTCTCACTTCGGATGGAACGCGCCCAAGCAGGCGGCGAAACGTCCGATTCATGTGGCTCTGATCACAAAACCCCGCTTCATGAGCGATGTTGGCGCACGAGTGGCTGGTCTCTCGCAATGCACACGCCGCCCGCTCGACGCGGAACCGAGCGGCTGTTTCCATCGGCCCTTCACCAGTAGCCTTTCGATACGCGGTCCCGAGCCACGAGGGGTGGCGCCCCACCTCCGGGGCCAAATCGCTAATTCCCAATGTCGTGTCATTGCGGAGTCGGTGGTGAATCGTATGAACCCAGCTGGGAGCCTCGCGCACAGACTGGGTGCTAGACCTCTGAACAAATCCTCGCAAAGCAGCGCGAAGACGCTCTTCGTCCGCTTCCAGCAGGACGGAACGCGCCAAATGTCGCGCCTCAGCGCCAACGCTTCCACCTAACCATCGGGAGACGGGCGCAGCCGGCATCCCCGCCTGTCCGAGCCACGCAGCATCGAACTCAATCTCGATCTGCTCAAATCCCACGCGCCCAATGGCGTTGCGGTGTGCGGCCCCCGCCAGATAGAGAATGGCCGAGGGACCCGCAATCAGGGTCTCGCCAAGTTCCGTCTCGTTGGTGTAGTGGCCCAGTATGAAGATCGACAGCACGGGCCAATCATGAGCATGCTCCGGAACGCACGCATCGCTCCGGTCAACGACTCTTCGAATAGTAGCTCCACTGAACCGTCGCAGCATCCGCCAGTCGTCCTAATTCGATCAGACCCCCTTCTATCATAGTCTTGGACTGGCTTAGCTAAGCTCGCAAGCCGCGCAAATGCCGCCCAGGCAACGCTCCCACCTTGAATTGGTCCAATACAGGGTAGGAAATGAGCACTAGTCTAACGGTCACGTTGGAACTGCGCGCCCGAATGACCAGCTGGTTCTCGCAGCGCACGCGACGATTGACGTATGCCAGAGGAAGAGATCGATCATGACGATCCGTAGGTCCGGACCAGTGCACTCGAGCCCCGCATTCATTCTGGCCAGCTTGCTCGCCGCCCTGTGCGTTTCCCTTGCGCCCCGAATCGCCCGCACGTCGGAGCGAACCGACTGCCACATCGGTACATACCGGTTGTCGTCCGGCGGAATTGTCGATATCGCACCAACCGACAGCACCACGCTACGGTGGCGTCGTTTCGACGGCACTACCGGCCTCTTGACCGGAAAAGGGGACGGGCCGTGGATGAGTTCGTTTGGGTGGACGGGGCGACCCGACGGTAAATCCGTGCGCTTTTCCTCCTGTGCAGCCGGGCGTATCAATTTTGATGGGGTAGAAGGGCGACGCATCAAATTCGACGTGACGGACACGACATTCATAAGCCACGGTGTCAGTCTCGTTGGGCGGCTGCTCCTGCCGAAAGGCACAGCCGCGGTTCCGGTCGTCATATTGGTGCACGGTGCCGAGCACGACTCGGCGCGACAGTTCTACGCATTGCAGAGGATGCTGCCGGCCGAGGAGGTCGGCGCATTTGTGTTTGATAAGCGTGGAACGGGAGGGTCGGACGGCAGCTACAGCCAGGATTACGATGTGCTTGCCGACGACGCGGTAGCGGCGATGCGCGAAGCGAAGCGCCTTTCCGGAACGCGATTAGGCCGGATCGGCTATCAGGCCGGCAGCCAAGGCGGATGGGTAGCGCCGCTTGCAGCGAATCGCGCGCACGTGGACTTTGTCATCGTTTGCTTCGGCCTCGCAGTAAACGTGATCGACGAAGACCAGCAGGAAGTTGAAATTGAAATGCGCGAGAAAGGCCACTCGCCGGCGGAAATCGCGAGCGCACAGGAAGTCGCCCGTGCTGCTGAGACCATCTTCGCGAGCGGCTTCACCGAAGGCTTTGCGGAATTTGATGCCCTGAGGGCGAAGTACAAGGCCGCACCCTGGTACAAGGACCTGCACGGCAACTACACGCATTTTTTCCTTCCCCATTCGGAATCAGAGCTTCGGGAGATGGCCGCGCAATTCCAGTGGGGCACGCCATTCCACTACGATCCAATGCCAACTCTGCGCTCCGATACCACGCCGCAGCTTTGGATATTGGGAGGGGAGGACTACGAATCTCCGAGCGCAGAGACGAGTCGACGCATTAAATCGCTGATCGCGGACGACCTGCCATTCACCCTGGCGGTATATCCGCGAGCGGAACACGGGATAACACTGTTCGAAATCGCACCAGGCAGCGGGGAACGGCTGTCTACCCGCTACGCACCCGGATATCTCGCCATGTTGAGAGACTTCGCTCGCGACGGCGGGCTAAATGGCCTTTATGGTGACGCCGAAATCACGAGGTCGAAGGGCGCCGTCCGATGAGTCACCGCCGCCAAGACGGTCTGAGCCCAAGTAATATTCTCGAGCCATCACCGCGCAATCGATCACTGCTCAGGAGTGCCCGCAAATAGAGCCTCGTGACGGGCGCAGATTGATGGCCAGAGGGTTGCTACCTCCGGAATGTCGAGGTCAAAACTGTCTCGAAGGGTCGTGATGAGTTCGTCGGCGGACTTTAGCAACTGCTTGTCGCTACGCGTCGCATGAATGGTCGCCAGAACGCGACCGCGCAACGACAGGTGCGTGTCGGCTGTGCGGCGCTGGACGACAAGATTTTGGGTGAACGGGGAGGCCGGATCCGTCTGAAGGAACTGACACTTCCGCTCGAGTAAAGCTTCGTCGGCGGGAGCGACGCGGAAGTCGAAGCTGAAGGCTTCGTCGTCGCCGTGTGCAACTTCAGTAAATCGCCAGTAGCTATCATCTAGCCCGCTCAGCCCGAGGCGGTACGGGCGATCCTCGCGTTGCGCTGCTTCAAGCAGTAGCGGCTCCGACAGACTTCCTCCAAATCCGACGTCGACGAGGTAAGGCTGCTCAAGATTAACCAGCAGGCACAAATGATTGCCCAGCTGTACATCACCCGCCTGCACCCGCATGACACCGGCACCCATGCGCATCACTTCAAAGCCTATTTCTTTCAGTGCCCATCCCATCACACCATTCATTTCATAGCACCAGCCGCCACGCCGCTGGCGGACGATCTTGTCGTAATTCGCCTCCAGATCCAAGGCGACTGAGCGACGCAGCAATACGTCGAGATTTTCGAAAGGGATCGCGTATTGATGAGCTCGATGTATGGCTTTGAGGGTCGCAAGATCCGGCCGCACACTGCCGTCAAAACGAATGCGCCGCAAATAGGCGGAAAGTTCCAAACGAATACCTCGCCTTGCTTGAACCGGATCTCAGCCTTCCAGATCATCGAACTCAGCGGGTACTTCCTCGCCGTCCAGGGCGGTGAACGGTTTCAGCCCGGATTCGAAGCGCTTGCGCGCACCCGGCTCTGAAAGGGCTGCGTCGAGGGCGCAATTGAGCTCGTATGCATTCACGTCGTAGCCGCCACCACTCATCCCCGTGTTGAACGCTTCGGCATGCGCTCCGCCTGCCTGGTACACACCCGGCGCGAAGTCCGGATCGATGTCCAAGTT
>Ga0209006_10006107_pt1 | contig 10929 bp, 7 predicted proteins | sample JacPin_JW_Ref_O2_FD_188567 | JGI IMG/M metagenome (GOLD analysis project Ga0209006, IMG submission 188567) | Forest soil microbial communities from Algoma, Ontario, Canada - Jack Pine, Ontario site 1_JW_Ref_O2 (SPAdes) (version 2) | ecosystem: Environmental > Terrestrial > Soil > Boreal... | reverse complement strand
CGCTTCGGATTCCACGATCTGGTAGATACCGAGGAGATGTTCCTTCGGATGTTCTCGGATTTTCGGCGTGAGCGGATCATCCCATGACCCATCAGCCGCAGCAACAACGAGGACAATGATCATGGCTAGTCTGACCGGCAAAACTGCTCTCGTTACCGGCGCTTCGCGCGGCATCGGCCGCGCCAGCGCACTCGCGCTCGCCAGGGCCGGCGCCCAGGTTCTCGTACATTACGGCCGCGGCGCCAGGGAGGCCGACGGTGTGGTCGCAGAGATACGCAAGGCCGGTGGTCGGGCGGATGCCATAGCGACGGACCTTGCCGCCGCGGACGGCGCCGGCAAGCTTGCCAGGCAGGCCCGCAGCATCGTCGGAGATCGCCTGGACATCCTTGTCGCCAGTGCCGGGATCTCGAAAGCGGCGACCATCGAGCAAACGACGGTCGAGGATTTCGACAGGCTGTTCGCAGTCAATGTCCGCGCGCCGTTCTTTCTCGTGCAGCAGCTGCTTCCGATCATGTCGAAGGGAAGCAGCATCGTTTTTCTCTCGTCGCGCGCCGCGAGCGCCGTGGCCGGCATGATCCCGGCGTATGCGGCCACCAAGGGCGCCGTCGAGACCCTGGTGAAGCATTTCGCCTCGATGCTTGGCGCGCGCGGAATCCGCGTCAACGCCGTCGCGCCTGGGGTCGTCGAGACGGACATGTCGAACTTCACCAAGACAGAGGCGGGCCGCGACGCCGCGCTGGGCATGCAGGCGCTGAAGCGTCTTGCGCAGCCCGACGACATCGGCGGCGTTATCGCTTTCCTTGCATCCGAAGATGCCCGATGGATCACCGGCGATATCATCCGCGTGGATGGCGGCTCGAAGCTATGAAGTTGGAACGCCGGATCGCCAACAACCACTCAAAATGCAGGGGTGCGCGACATGACGAAGACAACCCAGGAAGCGAACAAGGCACTCGTCCTCGAAGCGTTCGATACGCTCTTCAACAAGCGGGACTACGAGGCGGCCGAGCGATATTGGTCATCGAACTACATTCAGCACAGCGCCACATCGCGCCCGGGCGCGATGGCCTGTTCAGTCTGGTCAGGAGCACGCCACCGACGCTGAAGTACGAGCCGGGCCTGATCGTTGCTGAAAACGATTACGTGATGGTCCATGGCCGGTTTTCGGGAATTGGCAGGCCCAGGGATTGGATCGCCACCGATGTCGTCCGGGTGGCCGCCGGCGTACTCGTGGAACACTGGGATGTGCTGCAGGATGAAGCGACCAAAGCGGAGTCGCGAAGCGGTCTGCCGATGTTCGGGACCACGTTTCCCGAGTGAGAGAGCCGGTCATCGCCAAGCAACTCATGATGCGTGGTCAGCAATCACCGGCAGGGTGAACTGAAACGTGGCACCGTGGGGTATGTTTGCCGAGGCCCAGAGCCGGCCGCCGTGAACTTCCATGATCGAACGGCAGATCGAAAGTCCCATTCCCATGCCGCTGGATTTGGTGGTGAAGAAGGCGTTGAACAGCCGGTCCGCATTCTCAGCGGAGATCCCGACGCCGCAATCCGTCACACTTACGAACACCAGTTGCTCCTCGTCCTGGCCGGATCGGATCAGGAGTTCGCGTGGCCGATCCGTGACGGACTGCATGGCTTCGATGCCATTCATCACCAGGTTGATGATGACCTGTTGCAGTTGAACCCGATCTCCCAGGATCGCGGGGAGAGCCGATGTAAGCTCCACGCGCAACGACACCCGGTGGCTGAATACCTCACGCTGCATCAGCCCGGCGGTCTCCCTGATGACATCATTGACATCGAGTCGCACCTTCTCGGTGTCGGATTTTCTTGCCAGCGCCCGGACCCGCCGGATCACTTCGCTCGCGCGATGGCTGTCGTCTATCAGCCATTCCACCGACCGGCGCACCGCGCCATGATCGGGGGTTGCGCGGTCGAGCCAGCGCAGACAGGCCTCGGCATTGGCGACCACGGCGGCGAGCGGCTGGTTCACTTCATGAGCGATCGATGCTGTCAGCTCGCCCAACGTCGTCATGCGCGTTATGCGTGCGAGCTCCATCTGGGCATCGAGGAGGCGCTGTTCGCTGGCGCGCAGCTTCTCTTCCGCCCGCTTGCGCTCGGTGATATCGCTGCAGACGTTCCCGACGCTCACGGGCTGCCCGGTCTCCGGGTCATCGATCCGAAAGGCCGAATAGAGCATCGGGATCGGTTCTCCGGTCTTGAAATGGCGCAGACGCATCTCTCCCGACCAGGAACCCTTCTCCAGCACCGACGGCCAGAGCACCGCATTCACGAATTGACGGTCCTCGGGGAACATGAAGTGAAGTCCCCGCCTCGTTTTCGCTTCTTCCAGGCTGTCGAGACCGACCATTTCCAGCCCGGCCTTGTTCAAATAGAGCGGCGCCCCTCCGCTGAGGTCGGCGATCGCCATGAACTCGGTGGCCTGCTCAACCAATGACGCCAACAGTCGACGCTCGAGCTCGGCGCGTTTGCGTTCGGTCAAGTCAAGCACAAAGGCAACGCCCTCGTCCTGCTTGTCGCCGAACGTCGTAGCACCGAGCAGAACCGGCACGCGGCTGCCGTCTTTGCGAAGGTATTCCGTCTCGCGGGGTTGCACGGTTCCGGCTGCCTTCAGGTTTACGCTGGCCCGTTCGTCGGCGTCGCGCCATTCGGCCGGCGTCAACTCGGTCCATCGCAGCCGGCCCGAGATCAGGTCTTCACGGCTGTAACCCAACATATCAAGAAAGGCCTGGTTGGCTTCGATGATCCGGCCCTGAACGTCAAAAATCAGTATCCCGATGATGTTCGAGTCGACCAGGCGGCGAATCCTGGCTTCCCGCTCCTGCAGATCGTTGTACAGACGGGCGTTCTCCAGCGAAATCGCCGCTTGCGACGCCAGCATTTCCAGCACCGAGATCCGGGCCGGCGTGAACACGCCCGACGCCAGCCTGTTCTCGAGATACAGCACCCCGATCAGCTTGGCCTGCTTCACCAGCGGCTGGCACAGGACCGACCGGGCCTGCTTTTGACGGATGTACTCATCCGCCGAGAATGGATTCTGCGCCAGGGCGTCATCGAGGATCACGCTTTCCCGCGTCCGGACCACGTAGTGCAGCACGGCTTCGGGAAGCTCGGCCGGTGATACCGGCGCCTCGCGCAGCGTGACCTCGACCTGACCGCGGTCGGTCCTCGCTTCCGCCGCGATCCGTGGCTCGTCTCCCTTGCCCGGTAGCAGGATCAGCAGACCACGCCCGGCGCCGGCATGTTCGACCGCGATCCGCAGCAGCGTTTTGATAAGGTTGCCGAGGACGATCTCGCCGGAGACCGCCTGCGAAGCCTTCACCACCGTCCCGACATCCAGTTGCTCGACAGGCGCGCCGAAAGTTGCGGTAGGTGAAGACGTTTCACGCTGCAGCCACGGGTAACGCTGGTCGAGTTGCCGCACTTTGCCGAGCGCGCCCCATCGAAGATAGCAGTGCCGCGCGTTTCGCAGATAGGCGTAGGCGATGGTCTCAAAGCCGCGCGCCGCGTAGAAGCGCGCGGCCAACTCATGACTCAGGCCCTCGTTCTGGACGAAGCCGTGCTCGCGCGCCGAACGGATGGCCTCTTCGTACAGGCGCTCGGCGTCCAGTTCCCGCTGTTCCAGACGCGCCAGTTCGGCGCCAACCAATGCCGCCCGGTTTGCGAATGTTGCAGGGCAGTTGTCGGCCCAGACCGCTATCTGATCGAGATGCGATATTAGCGCTTCCAGATGCCGTGGCCGCTCCTCGGCCGCGGCCGTGTCGTAACGCGCCGCCCGGCCGAGGGCCGCGTAAAAATGGTACTCGGACAGCTCTACTTGTGTCGGCACGGTCCAAAGCAGCGGCGCCGCTTTCGACGCGGCCGCAACGGCGGACACCCCGTTGCCGGCGTACACGCACGCCTGCAGTTTGCGGATCCAATAGCGGGACGCGGCGACGATTAGACCGGGATTACCATCCAGATGTTGCTCGAAACGGCTCTCGTCGAACTCCGCATCATTGAAGGAGCCGAAGTCCGGCGTCAGTCCACGGAGCATCCGGACCAGTCTGTGCTGCGCGGTAATGACGTCGCCGATCAGACCGAACCGCACCTTGCCCACGAATTCGAGCGCGTTCTCGACTTCGTGTTCGACGTCAGCGAGCGGATCTCCGGAGGCGAGCAGATTGGTATTCAAATCGTAACGGCTATAGGCCGCATAAGTCAGGTCCCCGGCGCGCTGCGCCGCGTCGAAAGCACGCCGCAGGAAAGCGCGGCAACTCGGCAGGTGCTGCGTCCAGTGCGCGACATGAACGGCGAAGACCAGGTAGACGCGAGCGCTAAGGCGGTCGAGCCCGCGCTTTTCGACCAGATCCAGGCCAAGCCTGCCGAAGCGGAATCCGGCCTGGTAGTCTCCAAAATACGTGCCGAGGATGCCACCCAGCCACACATAGGCGAGGCATGATCCGTCACTGTTGCCATGTTCCAGGCTAAGGGCTGCCATCCGACCGACGACGAGGCGAAACAGATTCAAGTCCGTGAACAGGGCCGGTGACGTGAGCACCGTGAGCACGTCCATCGTCGCACACCGCTCCGGATCGTTCATCAGCGGCAAGTCCAGCAGGTCCTCGATTGAGCCGGACCCCAACCGCTGCCACAACCGATCGTATTCCTGGCGCACGTCCTGCTCCGTCGGGTGCGGCGGCCACTGGCCGCCAAACCGCCGGAGATACTCCAGGCCCACCTCGACAGCGCTGTCGCTGTGGTCCAGGTTCGTATATAGATTGATGCGCACGCGGGTGACGGCTGCAGAGTTGACGATAGTGCGTGCGCGAGTGGACAGCAACGAGAGCCGTGCTTCGGCCGACGCCAGTTGCCCGGTCAGATACTCGCACTCTGCGCGTTCCAGCCACAGGCTGAACGTCAGGTCGTATTGGCAATCCCAGTCGCTTTCGTCGAGCAGGGCCATGCCGGCCTCGACATAGACGCAGGCCGACGCATAGGCCGTCGACGCCTTGGCCCTCCGCCCGGCGCGCAGTTCGATCGTCGCCACCTGCGCTTTCTCGCCCCGGTCGACCAGCAGCGTGGCGCCTCGATTGAAGTGATTGGCGACGTCGAACAGATGCTCGGTGAGCTCGTCCGCCGTCATGCTCGCCAGCATCACGCGGCCGATGTGCAAGTGGACCTCGGCACGCTGCGCTTCAGGAATGAGTGAATACGCCGCCTGCTGAATCCGGTCGTGCAGGAATCTGCAGGCGCTGTCCTGATAGATCACGAGACCGGCGCCGATCGCTTCCCAGAGTGCCGCGTGTATCGCCTGTTCCGATTCGCCGTGAACCCGGGCCAGGGTGGCGATCGGGGCAACGTTGCCCAGGCAGGCAAGCTGCGTCAGGGCTCGCTGGGTGATGGCGGACAATCGCTTCAGCTTCCCTGCCATGAGGTCCACCACGTTGTCGGCGTAGCTCTTGGCCCCGATGCGATCAATGTTCCATTGCCATGCTGACGTGGCCGGGTCGAATGCGAGCAGCCCCTCATCAGCCAGCGCGACAAGAAACTGGATCACGAAGAACGGATTGCCGCCGGTCTTCTGCTGGATCAACTCCGCCAATGGCCGCGCGCTCTCCGGCTCGCAATGCATGGCATCGGCGACGAGCTGGCCGACATCATCCAGGCCGAGAGGCGCCAGCACGATCTCGCGGATCCGCGCTCCGGCTTTGCGGATCGCCTCCCGGGTCCGCAGAAGCGGGTGCGGGGGACCGACCTCGTTGTCGCGGTAGGCCCCAACCAGCAGCAAGTGCCGCACTTCCGGGTGCGTGACCAGGTGCTCAAGCAGGTCGAGGGTCGCAGCATCCAGCCATTGCAGATCATCCAGGAACAGCGCGAGCGGGTGCTCCTTGCGCGCGAACACCCCGAGAAAGTGCCGGAACACCATCTGGAAGCGGTTCTGTGCGTCCCGCGGCGGCAGCTCCGCGACCGCCGGCTGTTTCCCAATCACAAGCTCCAGCTCGGGAACGAGATTGAGGATGAGTTGACCGTTCGGGCCCAGCGCCTCGATCAGCGAGTCCCGCCACCGGCCAAGCTCGTGCTCGCTCTGGCTCAGCAGCGAGCGGACAAGACTCTGAAAGGCCTGGCCCAGGGTGGCGTATGGGATGTCGCGCTTGTACTGGTCGAACTTGCCGGATGCGAACAGTCCACGCGGCGGGACCAGCGCCTTGTGCAGTTCGTTCACTACTGAGGATTTGCCAATGCCTGAATATCCGGACACGAGCACGAGTTCGGTGGTGCCGTTCGCCACGACCCGGTCGAAGGAAGCGAGCAGCGTGTCGATCTCGCGCTCCCGGCCGTAGAGCTTCTCGGGGATCAGCAGCCGGTCCGAAGCGTCGGAGGCGCCGAGTTGAAACGGTTCGATACGGCCATGCGCCTGCCATTCCGCGAGAGCCCGCCGCAGATCGGTCTCGACACCGGCGGCGGTCTGGTAGCGCTCATCGGCGGTCTTGGCGAGAAGCTTCATCACAATCGCCGAGAGCGGCCGCGGGACGCCTGCGTCTCGCTCATGGGGCAGCACCGGTCGCCGGGCGATATGGCAATGCACCCACTCCATCGGATCGGCGGCGGTGAAGGGCAGCTGCCCCGTCAACATTTCATAGAAGGTGACCCCCAGAGCATAGAGATCGCTGCGGGAGTCCACGGAGCGGTTCATCCTGCCAGTTTGTTCCGGCGCCATGTAGGCGAGCGTCCCGGCGATCACCTCCGGCGGCGCGGGGGCTTGATGCTCGCGCGGCAGACGCGAGGCTATGCCGAACCCCGTCAGCCACACGCCGCCATTGGCCGCGTCCACCAGGATATTTGCCGGCTTGATGTCCTTGTGAATCAGGCCTCGCTCATGTACCCGGCGGAGCGCGCCCGCAAGCGGGATCGCGATGCGCAGGAAACGCGATACCTCCAGCGGGTGACCAAGCAGCCGATCGAGCGGCATGCCGCCGGGATCCTCAAGCACCAGCGCCACGCGGCCGTTGTCGTGCGTCAGCGCGACAGGTCGCGCGCCCCAGTCGGCGTCAAGTTCGGACTTGAGCGCATATTCGTGTTCAAGCCGCTCGACGCATCCGGGCGAGGTGTCATCAGCGGCAACAAGCAGGATCGGCGCCAGACCGTTGCCGGCGCCGCGGTAGAGAGCGATGTCTCCCTCCCGCAGCGGCGAGAACGCGTAGCTCAAGAGCTCCTTCACGAGGACCTCCTGCCAGGAGGACGGGCTTTACGATATTGATTAGGTACGCTTGCTCTGGCCCGTCAAGCCGAAAAGGGGCGAAAAAAGGGCGATCGCATCACGATTGAGGGCGACGCAACACTTCATCTCAAAGAGAAAAGACGGGATGTGACGGACGGATCAATTCGACTGCCGCGACCTTGTTAAGCGCCTGGATTTGGTCGGCCGCTCCGCGGGAAACCGAGTCTTCGGCGTAACGCACAATATCCAGGACCCGTGCAAAGACCCGGTCGGCGACATATTCCATCTTGAGTCCCAACTTTGAAGCTGCCCGTCAGGTCACGCCCACTCGCCTTCGGCATCAGCCACCGAGCGAGCGGATGCTTTGGCTGCATCAATATGCGAAGCTTTCTCGGCTCGCCGCTCGTAGTCGTCGGCAAGGGCTTTAAGCTGACCCGCAATCGCCCGGTCAGTCATGGTTTGGGCAGCGCGGAGCAAAGTCTGCGCTGTTTTCAGGTATTGCTTGCCTCGTTGCGAGATCTGGACCGTCATAATGCCCTCGCGTGGTTCTCTGGCGCCAGGTCCAAGGCGAATTGGAACCGACCCAGCCAATTGAAGTCACTTGCCCGGCGAGCTCTGAAGCGATCGACGCAACTCTTTGAACAAAGGTGGGTTCGCCGCGAGTAGTACCGGACGAGACCAAACTTGCCGTCACAAGCTGCGCATCGCGCGGCGCTGCCAGAACCAGGACTTTCGAAGCTGTGGGGCATTGTCGTCTCCTTTCGGTATTATCGGCTGTTCGTCGATCATCCTTTTTTCAGTGTCGCCTTTCCGACCTCTCGAACCTAAGACGATCGCGATCAGCCGCTCAATTGAACGTAGGTAAACGTCGGGCATCTAAAGGGGTCACGGAACGATACGAAGGTTTATGGCGTCAGCCCTTAAAGCCGACCGCTTCCGCAATAGGTCGGACTCGGCTGTGCCCGATGGGCGACCCCAAGCACGACATGCGACGACAACTTCACGGAGAGACCGGCGTCGGGATTGAAGAAAGCGGCGCCGAATTCGCCTCGTGCGAGGCCACGGGGCGTTGATCTGACTTCGATATCACCGAAGCGCCGTCATCAAATCGGATACGATACACCTGCAGATTCTCCATGACGCGCTGGACATAGTTGCGCGTCTCGGAGAGCGGAATGCGCTCCACCCAATCGACCGCGTCCACATTGGGATCGCGCGGATCGCCATACAGCTTGACCCAGTCGCGAACGCGGCGCCTGCCGGCGTTATAGCCGGCAAAAGTCATGATCTGAGAGCCGGCGTATTCCTTCAACAATGCGCTAAGTTCGGCCGCGCCCATTTGCGTGTTATAGACCGGGTCAGAAACCATCTGGTCCCAATCGTAGGCGACGCCAAAGCGCCTGGCGGTGTCGCGTCCGGCTTCCGGCGTGACCTGCATCAGACCGACCGCATTGGCTGACGACCTGTCGCGCTGGTCAAACGCGCTTTCGGTGCGAGCGACCGAATAGATGATGCTACGCTCGATCTCAGGTCCGATCGGGCTGTGCGGCGGAATTCCGATCGTCGGGAAGGCGTAATGGTCGAGCGCGAGGCCGCGGGCCAGCGCCGGCTTGCCGATCTGCAACATGGCGCGGGCATCGTTGCGGCGGCCGGTTAGCTCAGCGAGCGCGGCCAAGACTGCAACGTCTGTGCTCTGTTCGGCGAGGTCAGCAACAAAATACAGGACGACGTCGCGTTCGCCGAGCGTATAGAGCATATCGGCGGCGCGCACGCGTTCATCCGTGAGCGAAATATCATCCGCGGGGTTAGCCGGCGCCGATACCCGCAGCTCAACTCCGTCGAGGCCGAGCTTGGCGCGGGCGAGTTGTCCGTAATAGGCCGTGGGATAACGGGCGGCAGCCTCATAGCTGGCGCGCATCGCGTCGTTCTCGCCGATCGCTTCGGCGACGCGGCCCCGCCAGTAGTTCGCCCGCGCCAGCACAATCGGATTGGCCGAGCCGTCGTCGATATGGGCAAAATGCGCCCGCGCCGTCGCGGGATCATTGCGGTAACGCAGGGCGATCCAGCCGCACATGAAATGGAAGTCCGCCCGGTAATATTCGCCGGCCGGCAGGGCGGCATCGCGCACCACCTGGTAGGCGGCTTCAAACTTGCTCTGATCGAGCAGCTTGCGGGCAAGACTGCGCCGCTCGCGCCACCATTCGTCCGTGTCCTGGAGCGCCATGGTCTCCGGCGCGGCCGCCAGCGTCAGGCGGGTTGCTTCGTCGATCCGGTCGTGCCGCACCATCCAGCGGATGCGGCACAGCGTGTATCCCAGATCGTTGCGGGCTTCGGTCGCCACCGCATCGAGCAAATCGAGCGCCTTGTCTCCGGTCGCCGCGCAGGCCTTCACGATCAAAAGCTCGTCGCTGCCGAGACGTTGCGCGGCGCGCTTCGCGCCCGAAAGATCCTTGGCGCCGATACGCTTGTCCATGCGCGCCCGATGGTCCTCGCGCGTGAGCAGGTCGTGGAACAACTCGAATGCTTCAGATTCGGATCGCTCCGACAATTCATCCGACCGCCAGGTCTGGCGAACCAGGCTCGCTGCACCGTCGCGGTCGCCCTCGGCGAGCAGGACCCGCGCGAGCGCAAAGCGGCCCTTGGGGCTCGTCGGATGATCGCCTGTGAAATTGCGAACGGTGGCGGCGTCACTGCGCTCCTGCCACAGCAGCGCTTCTGCCCGCTTGCGCAGAAGTCCCGTGCTCGGCCAATCCGGATTATCGGCGATGAACGCCGCGTATCGGCTGAAGATAGCATCAGTCTCCGAGTGGCGCAGGATGAACCATTCAACGAGTTTCCGCGCGGCCGCATCGCCGATCGTTTTCTGTATCGCGGTCGCCTCGTTTGTCTTGCCCTTGCGCGCGAGATCGATCGCATCCCTTACCGCCGCGAGATCGCCCGAGAGCGGAGGAGCGTCCGCGCTCTGGGGCGGCAAATGGCTGGACGGCGTCGCCTTGCGTTGAACAACCGCGACATGCTTTGCATCCCGGGCTTTCTTGAGCGCGGCGTCGCGGTGGCGCCGCACCCCGGTCGCTTCATGCGGCTTGTTGGCCTGCTGAGGCTTGCCGCCGGTCCGCGCCACAGCGTCAGTCGAAGATGCGGCGAGCACAGCCAAGATCAGGAAACAAGACAGCGTACGCAAGCGCCGGTTCATTCCGTGGGCCCCCCGCGCGAATCCATACCGCTAGAGTTGTCCGGAGGGTACCACAGCGCCCATTCGCCACTGTCGCGTTTCGGCAACAGCCTGGGAAAACCTAACGCAGTGTCGACGATCCTGACACGCCTTGATGAAATGCACCGCTGACAGGCCGTGTTTGACCGATCGCGGATCGGCACCGGGCAGCAATCGTGCAAACCCGAATCCACCGCCCGGAGAGATCACGGCGCATCAGTTCCCGTCCATCTTGTCAACAAAGCGCCAAAGGAGCAACTTGATGACCGCAAACCAGGTCATCTGCGGAACATCGGCCAACATCGGCCTTTACTGACCGCCCGCTAGCGTTGCCGCCTGTATTTGCAGGTGGGCGGATTCGTCGCCCGTTGGTCTCTGGTCCGAAAATTGGGGCAATCCCGATGGTCGTTACCGGAACATATGATCCATATCTCGTGGCGCTGTCTATTCTGGTCGCCGCCCTTGCATCTTACACCGCCCTCGATCTCGGCGGG
>Ga0209006_10006106_pt1 | contig 10931 bp, 9 predicted proteins | sample JacPin_JW_Ref_O2_FD_188567 | JGI IMG/M metagenome (GOLD analysis project Ga0209006, IMG submission 188567) | Forest soil microbial communities from Algoma, Ontario, Canada - Jack Pine, Ontario site 1_JW_Ref_O2 (SPAdes) (version 2) | ecosystem: Environmental > Terrestrial > Soil > Boreal... | reverse complement strand
TCGCTTGGTCAGCTCACGCCAGCCGAGTTCGTCGAGCGGTGGTCGACTAACCAGCCCGGACTCACATAGGAGCTGGATCCGTTATCGGGGGCAGGTCAAGTGCACTAGAGGGTCGGTGACCACGCGCCGCCAACGTTGACAAAGGCCGGCGCCGCCCCCTTGCGTGAGCGTTCAGGAACCAGGAATCGTTGGACCGTTCGAACAGGCCGCCACGAGCGATGTTCTACTCGGCGGACCGACCTCCTTACGACGGGTCCAGTGTCGTCGCCCTTCCGGAGCGAGTCGCCACTTTGAAGCTGGTGACGACCGTCAGACTGTGATGCATGAGACTGCGAACACCTTGCTGGGTCTCCTCGTCGAACGCAGCTGCTGAGTTGTTCCTCAGCCCTCGATGTGAAGGCGGAGGAACCGGACCCCTTCAGAGCCAGCGATCGACGGTCCGTAGATTGTGCTGCCGGTGATGTATGCCAACGTCCCTTCCGAGAGCTCGACGTCTCCGATGGTGAGGTGGCCTGACACCACGAAGAAGATCTCACTTTCGACGTGGCTGTGTGGCGCCTCGACGTGACCGGCCTCATACTCGACCAGCTGCCCTGAGGGTACGAGCGGAGAGCCGATGTGGAACGCCTTATACCGAACGGCCGGCGCTCCGGCTGCGACCTTGCCCGGCCAGTTGTTGCTGACTTCATTCCAGCCGAGCAGGTTGGTGTCGATCGTGTTCACGGGTTCCTCCGCCACTAGGGTCAGCTGTGGGCCGACTGCGTACCACCGCAGTATTAACCTGAATTGATATGACCGTCTCTGCCCTTGGGGCCAAATACTTGCCCTCAGCGGCCATGGGCGAGATGGTCGATCTTCGATCGTCGCCATCGGTACCGTCGGGCACGCATCTCTACTACGGGCCGGACGCGGTGACGCGCTGGCACAGTCACAACATGCACGAGGTCGAGTACACCTTCGAAGGGACTGTCGAAATCGAAAGTGCCAGCGGCCATCACCTCCTACCCCCACACCAGGCCGCGTGGATACCGGCGGGGTTGGTGCATCGAACAACGCTGCAACGCGTGCGGTCAGTGTCAGCGTTTTTCGACCCGGAGATGATCGACGTTGCAGACGACGGTCATGTCCGTATCTTGGCCGTGGCTCCAGTCCTGCGTGAGATGTTCAAATATGCCGGCCGGTGGTCGATTGACAGGTCGTGTAGCGACGCCGCTTCGGAGGCCTTCTTTCAAGCACTCGCCCACTTGACCGCCGACGCTCTGGACCATGAGATGCCGCTCTTGCTGCCCGTAAGTGATGATCCCACGGTGCAAGCCGTCATGGACTACACACGAGACCATCTGGCGGAGGTCACCATGGCGGGAGCTGCCTCGGCCATTGGAATTTCTGAAAGAACACTGCGGCGTCGATTCGACTTGGCCGCCGATATGTCGTGGAGTCGCTACCTGCGAGCCGCTCGTGTCCTTAGGGCAATGGGGATGCTGATCGATCCGCACAGGTCTGTGCTGGACGTGTCCCATCAGGTCGGGTTCGACAGTATCAGCGCGTTCAATCGGGCTTTCAAGGAACTCGTCGGCGAGAATCCGTCGACCTATCGGCGACGGTCCTCGCAGTACCCGATTGACGGACTAGTTGTCGATCCAAATCAGTGACCTTGGGCCGCTCATCACGGAACAGTCTTGTGGAGCTGCGGCACCGCTATCAGTCCGGAGCACCGACCTCAAAAGGACAGCTCCTCCGCGGGCGGGATCGGCGACGGCCCGGAAAGGGATCATTCGCCCACAGCGACAGAAAGGCTGGGGACTGATGGCCTGTCAGCCGCACACCCCGGCGGCTAGACGCGCGGGTGTCCCACCGCTTCGGTCGCGGCTGTCTCCGTATCAGCCGCACGTAGGGAAGTCTTGAAACGGCGCTAACCGATTCCGTCCCTTGCAACCGAAAGATAGGATGCCTGAATCTCATCGATCCGCTCGCGCAGATCCTCGGCGCGCCCTGCGAGCCGTATCCGACCTCGTTGCATTACATAAGCACGATCTGCAATTTGCATAGCTTTATGGATGTGTTGTTCCACCAATAAAACTGCAACACCGCTGTCCGCTGCCTCGCGAACAGCACGCAAAAGACGCTCAACTACTATGGGCGCTAACCCAAGGGAGAGTTCGTCTGCGAGCAACAATGTCGTCGGTCGCGCCAATGTCCATGCAAGAGCAAGCATTTGCTGTTGGCCACCGGACAACAGACCCACCTTCCGACCCAGGTGAGCCTGAAGTTCCGGAAACAGCTTCAGCGCCTTCTCTGGGTCGCATCCGGTAACACGGAAGTTATCGGCGACTGTCATTCTCATCAGAACCGCTCGTTCCTCAGTTATGAGCGCCAAGCCATTTCGAGCGCGCCAATGCAAGGGCGCAGCAGTTTGCTTGCCATTCCACCGGAGCTCCCCCCCGAGTGCCGGTAGCTCCCCCGCCAAAGTCAAGATAGTTGTTGTCTTCCCCGCTCCATTGGCGCCCAACAGGGCAACGACTTCGCCAGCATGTACCTCCAGGTCGAGTTCGGGGACTATTACGATTCCTCTGCCGTAACCGGCTGCGAGCTTACGTACCTCGATTACTGGAACCATCTCAGTTCGGCGCCCGAAGGCTCTCGCGCTCCTGAACACGGCTCTGTTGAGCAACGGATTCACTTGGTTCGCCAAGGTAGGCACGAATCACGCCTTCATCCGCACTCACTTCAGCTGGAGTACCTTCCGCAATCTTCTGACCAAAATCGAGTGCGACGATCCGGTCACAAATGCTTAGGAGAAACGGAACATCGTGTTCAACGATCAGGACACCAATCCCGAGTCGATTAACAATCATCTGGATTGCAGTCGCCAGCTCAGTACTCTCGTCTGGTCCGAGACCAGCCGCTGGCTCGTCCAACATGAGGATTGTCGGATCGCCAACGATTGCTCGAGCGATACCGACCAGTCGAGCATGTCCTTGTGGAAGTGAGGACGGCCGCTTCTCGAGCACCCTAGACAGATCGAAATCCTCGATCACGGTTTGCGTCATCGCACTTACCTTCTGCCGGCCCGGCCTCAACAAGTCTGTGAGGTAATGACTGCGCTGTTGGCGATCCGAGCCGACGAGGAGATTTTCGAGCACGGTCATCTCGTCAAATAGCTCAACTGCTTGCCAGGAACGAGCAATTCCCAATCGGGCCCTTCGTTCCGGAGTCCAGCCTCCAACGTCAACGCCGTCCAGGCGTACTGCTCCTTCTTGTGGCTGTGTAAAGCCAGTAATGACATCGAGGAGGGTGGTCTTTCCGGCCCCGTTGGGCCCAATGAGGCCAACGACCTCACCGGGCGCAACGCGGAAGGACACCGCGTCCACAGCAACAACGCCACCAAATCGGACCGAGACGCTCTCCACAGCCAAAGTCACCGGTGGTCGTCGTTGGTAGACGATGGGATCGGTATCGAGGGGGATCTCACGTGGAATCCGGAAGCGCGCAAAGTGCCGGGCTATTGGACTGCCCGAAATCATCGCCGCCAACCCATCGGGTGCTTGGCGAATGAGTTGGATAACAGCAAGCCCGCTAACGATTGCCAGCCACTCTCCAACGTTGTTCAGGTTGGGAAAAATGCTGCTTACGACCTGAGATGCCAGCCCGCCGCTAACGGCGATGGCACCAACCGCGATACCGGCAACCCAACCAAGACCACCTAGGACTGCGAGTTGAACGAGAAGGATCGATCCGAAGACGTCAAAGGTCTGAAACTGGATGTTCTGCTCCTGAAAGGCGAGCAAGATTCCGCCCAGCGCCGCGACTCCAGCACCAAGGCCGAACGCGTAGAGCTTGACGCCTGTCACACTGATACCGAGCGCGGCCGCCGCACGCTCGTTGCTTCGTACTGCGAGCATGCGACGTCCCGTTCGCCCGCGGCGAACGTTCGCAACCACGAGTCCAGCGAGAACAAGTGCAACCAGAACGACTACGCCATACCGCTGTGGATAGTCAATGGGGTTGACATTGAACAAAAACACCTTTGGTGCGGGCACCACCGTACCCACAAACCCTCCAGTTAGTGACGGATTAGTGAAAAGGATGGCGTTGAAGAGGAGGGCCAACGCGAGCGTCGCGACAGCCAGATTCACACCTCTCGTTCGAAGGGCTGGGAGCGCTACGACCAGACCCGCTGCGATCGTCACGATTATGGCGATGAGGATCGCTAACAGGAAGGGCAGGTGGTAGACAACCACCATCTTTGATGCGACCCACGCTCCGAATCCACCCAGAGCGAACTGGCACAACGAGAGCTGGCCGGCATAGCCGGATACGACAACCACCGAACAAATGATGATTCCGATACCGAAGGTTGTGGTCAGCGCATCTGCCCAGGAACTGACTGCGGCTAGCAGGATGGCAGCGATTCCGACGCCCACCACCAAGGGAACAATCGACACCTGCCCTGAACCGGGCAGCGGTAGGCGAACTAGAGATTCTCCCCGAGCTAATCTCCCGCGGCCGCTGATGATCGCCAGAGCAAGAATGATTACAAGGGGGACAACCTCGGGTAGGCCAGTGAGTGAAGGCTCACTGACCTTGAAGGTATTGGCCAAATCGGGCTGGAATAAAGATAGTTCGTTCTGAAGGATCCCGATCACCAGCGCGGCGACAACGGTTATGCCGAACGAAGAGAACCTGCCGACCAAGGCCGCTGCCAACGCGGCGACTACCGTCACCGACAGAACCGATGCGGTGAGTGTGATGATCGGCGCGAGCAAAATAGCCGCAAGAGCGGCAAGCACTCCGGCGACCGTAAAATTGATCAATTCGATTCGCCTCGCTGACCAACCAGCGCTGGCGACGACACGACGGTTCTCGGCCACAGCCGAAGTGGCCAGGCCAAAGCGAGTCTTCGAATAGACAAGCCGCAACACAACAGCAAGTGCCAATGCCAAGCCGATGAGGATCAGGCGGTCCTCGCCTATCCGAATACCACCGAATGTGATTGTGGCCGTCGGAAGGAAGGACGCGGGCTGCGTAACGTTCGTGCCCCATATGACCGTCATGACTCCCTCGGCCGCACTCAAGAGTGCCAAGGTGGCGATCAGTTTCGTCAAGAGTGAGGCACGACCGATAAGAGCCATGACGCCGAAGGTCATCGCTCCCAATACGGCACCTACGAGTAGGCCAACGACGATGGAGGCCCATGCAGGCACGCCAAAATCATCTCGTAGGGAGTAGCAGATGAATGCGCCCAACCCACCGAGTGCACCGGCAGCAAAGTTTAGAATTCCGGACGCTCGATAGACCAGCACGATCCCGAGCGCCACCAGCCCAGTTAACGCCCCCGTTGCAAGACCCAGCAGAACGAAGCTGAGAGTCGTCTGGCTGAGAAAGGCCGTGGCAAGCGTCAATGCTTGATGTCCAACTTAAAGGGTTTCGTCACTGGCCCAAAGGGGGACACCTGCTCGTAGGTTCCATTTTCAACCCGCACCACCATCGCTTGACTACTAAAAATTCGCAGGGTCTTCAGGACAGGGTTGGTAGGGAACGCATTCTTACTTAGGTTGAACGGTGCCATTTCCGGTCGGCTGACCGGGCCCAGCGCCTGCAGAGCTTTGACCAATCCGGCCGACGTAAGGTGCTTAATCTCCGAACGACTCAGCTTCGACAGTGCATCGCCCACGATGTGAACGTTGGACCAGGCTGCGACCGCGGCCGTCCCGATGTCTGCAACTTTGACGTGGATCCCTGCGGCGGCATACTCCTTGAGCATTTGCTTGATGCCGGGGTTACTCGTCTGCTGGGCAGGTACGGACTGTGAAATCAGATATGCGCCGTCGATTTTATTGCCCACCTGGTGGATCACGTCGGGCGGGATCAGGCTGACGGCAGTAAAAATCGGCACATTCTTCGGGCTAATTCCCTGCCCAGCTAGCGCATTTATAAACGGAACTGCGGAAGTAACAATCAATCCGATTGAACCTGGTTTTGCCGCCGCTACCTGCGCCGCGACGGGAGCAAAGTCGGTAGTATCGGCTGGAAAATAGAGCGGGGTCATGGTCACGCCAAGCTGCTTCGCGAGCGTGCTGGCTTCGCCAATCAGGAATTGGGTAACGGGGCTCTCAAACGCCACCATCAAGTACGTTTTCGCGCCGGCAGCAGCGGCTGCTGCGACCGATCCCAGGACCAGTACGAGGGCGCTGCTAGCTGGATAGGCATCCGGGCTAGTGAGGTCGAATTGACTTGCCCCCTGCGTCAGAACGGCGGGTAATCCCGAGGCTGTGACTCCGTTGTCGTAGGAACCAAGAGTGTTGAAGATGGCCAGGGAACCGTCTTCCTTGGCCTTTGTTCCGCAAGTAGTCGACTGGTTCGGATCGGATTGGTCATCGCAAACGATCACGTCGAGCGGACGGCCAGCAGTGCAAGCGGAGTTAACGGCTTTGACCGCAGCGTTCGTCCCATCCACGTAGTCTCGAGACACACTCGGAAAGGCCTCGGCTCCGGTTAGCGTCGCGATCTCTGTGAGCTTTATCGGCGTTCCTGAGCAGTGACCGGAGACGCCCGCCGCAGCCGCCGGAGCGGACCCACCAAAGATTACGTTCCTGCTGCCGGGGCTGACGCCGCAAAGCGCAGCAATCAAGATCACCAGTAGGCCCGCAACACCCGCGACGCGGATACCCCTCCGCCCAATCAATGCTGTCACTTGAACCCCCCTCGCGGACACTGGTCTGACGCAATCAGCAGTATTGACCTGCCAGGGTTGCAAGAGCCCGCTCACCGTGCTGCTGGGCGAAACAGTGACCTATACGGGTGATTCGGCCGTCAATCAGACTCGACTAAGTCGAGGGCAACGTCGACAATCATGTCCTCTTGTCCCCCGACCATCCTTCGACGTCCAAGTTCCAGAAGTATCTCCACCGTAGGGATGCCGTAGCGTTCGCTGGCCTGCTCTGCATGCCGAAGGAAGCTCGAGTACACGCCGGCATAGCCGAGCGCGAGCGTCTCGCGATCGACACGGACTGGTCGATCTTGCAGAGGACGAACGATGTCGTCGGCGGCGTCCATAAGCCTGATTAGGTCACACGGGTGATGCCAACCTTGTCGCTCGGCCGCCGCAATAAAAACTTCTAGAGGTGCGTTGCCTGCTCCGGCTCCCATGCCGGCCAAGGAGGCGTCAACCCGGAAGCATCCGTGTTCAACAGCCACGATCGAATTAGCGACGCCAAGTGACAAATTGTGATGAGCATGGATGCCAAGCTCGGTTTCGGGTCTGAGAACTTGGCGAAACGCGTCCATCCGATCAGCGACATCCGACATTGTCAAAGCACCACCGGAGTCGACTACGTAAACGCAGGTTGCACCGTAGGATTCCATGAGACGGGCCTGCTCGGCCAGACCCTGCGGATCGTTCATGTGTGACATCATCAAGAAACCGACGGTGTCCATTCCCAGCTCACGAGCTGCAGCTATATGTTGTGCCGAGATGTCGGCCTCCGTGCAGTGCGTGGCTATCCGGACGACCGTCGCCCCGGCAGCGTGAGCGGCCTTGAGGTCATGAACGGTACCGATCCCGGGAAGTAGCAGAGTCGCCACCTTTGCCCTGGTGACGATGTCAGCTACGGCCTCGATCCATTCCAAATCCGTGTGAGCGCCGAATCCGTATACGCAGGATGAGCCGGCTAACCCGTCGCCGTGCGCGACCTCGATGGAATCGACGCCGGCGGCGTCCAGCGCCCCGGCGATTTCGACGGCCTGTTCGACCGTGTATTGATGCCGGATGGCGTGCATGCCATCGCGCAGAGTGACGTCGCTGATGTAAAGCTCTGGAGTCACGGCACGACTTCCGCCGCGTGTTCTCGCGACCCCGTCACTCCGGCTATCTCCGCCAATCGTTCGGCCGTCGCAAGTGCGGCTGACGTCATGATGTCAAGATTGCCTGCGTAAGCGGGCAAGTAGTGAGCGGCGCCCTTGACCTCAAGGAACACCGTCACCTTTGTCCCCCAAAACTTGCCTGTCTCCGGAATGTGCAGAGGCTCGTCCGGTGTGAAGGTCTCGAACTGCACCTTTTGCTTCAACCGATAACCGGGTACGTAGGACTGCACACGCTCGACCATCGCTTCGACGTGATGCTCGATCGCATACGGATCACAGTCGCCCTCGATCAGGCAGTAGACGGTGTTACGCATCAGCAGCGGAGGCTCAGCCGGATTCAAGATGATCACTGCTTTGCCCCTCGAAGCTCCTCCCACCACCACAAGGGACCGAGCTGTCGTGTCAGTAAACTCGTCGATGTTCGCTCGGGTCCCTGGCCCCGCCGACTTCGAGGCAATCGAAGAGACGATCTCGGCATAGCTGACTGGAGCCGCCTCACTCACTGCGGCAACGATGGGGACCGTTGCCTGGCCGCCGCAGGTGACCATGTTCAGGTTTTGGGCGTCGAGATGATCGTCGAGATTGACCACCGGTACGCAGTAGGGGCCGACCGCGGCAGGTGTTAGGTCCAAAACCCTCACGCCAGTCGGCGCCAATTCATTCCAGCTCGCCGTATGGGCAGCAGCGGATGTCGCGTCGAATACAAGTGTCAGGTCGCCAAACTCTGGCAGCGCAATCAGGCCAGCGACTCCATTGGCTGTTGTCGTCACTCCCAGGTTTCTGGCCCGTGCTAAGCCGTCCGAACCAGGATCGATACCGGCCATTGCGACCAATTGGAGACGACGCGACCGTCGGAGCACTTTGATCATCAGATCAGTGCCGATGTTTCCGGAGCCAAGAATCGCTACGGGCCAACGTTGCTTCACACGCCCAGTCCTCATCTAGTGATGAAATCGAGGGCGCCGACCCTGATCACCGTCTCATTCCGCTTTTTGGAGCTCGTCACCCTGTATACCAGCATGGGGCGAGATCAGACACCCCGGAAAGCGCGCTGGTCCGCCGAATGGAACGGTCTAAGTTCGGGGCATCAATAGACCCTGCGAGTAGCGCTCGTCCGTCGACAGCTTCGGAGCAAAACTTCCCCCCAGCGAAGGGGCCGGTTCACGGCGGAGGTGCCCGCCCATCGGTGACCGATACGAAGACGCCTCCGGCCTCGATCGATACCGAGAATGTGCGCAACGGCTTAGTGGCGGGCAACGACAGAACTTCACCAGTACGGATGCAGAACTTGGCGAAGTGCCATGAACACTCGACCTGGTCTCCTTCAATGTAACCGTCCGCTAGCGACCATTGCTCATGCGTGCACGTATCGTCCGTCGCGTAGAATTGCCCTTCCACGTTGAACACAGCAATTGGCGGGTCAGTAGCGACCTGGATGACCTCGCCAGGCTGTAATTCGTCTGCCCCGCACGCTCGGACGCGTACGACCACCCGGTCAGACACTGCTTTCAATCTCCTTCCCGAAGGGCTCGGAGAATCAACCCCCGGACGGAGGGCCTGGTGGGTTACTCATGACGTGGCCCCAATAGCTGATGGCATCAAAACGCTTCACAGTCCAAGAATCGTCGTCAATTCTGATCCCACCCGTCCCGTACTCGACGGCAACCCCAGAAGGACTGCTGGAGTAGTAGGAAAACATTTGATCATTGGTGTGACGGCCCAGCGTCATCACTATGGGTGCCGCCCCTGCAGTGCAACGGTCATAGCTGCGGCCGACTGCATCTACGTCGTCCACCTCAAGCATCACGTGTTGAAGGGCGGAGACCTCAGGAACCTCGACAAAGGCAAGCGTGTGGTGCCTGGGATTACAGTGCATAAACGTGGCCGCTGCCGGGCCCATGGAGATGTAGTCGCTCACTCGAAACCCGAGAAGTGAATAGAAGTCGTGGAAGGACTTCGCATCTGGGACCATCACAAAGGCGTGGCCGAGGCCCATGTCCTCCGTGGTGAATCTGGCACTGGTGGGCGAAACGAAAGTCTCTTTGTCGCTGCTGGCGCCAAAGAAGATCTCACAGTGGTTCCCCGCGGGGTCATCACAGAGAAACATTCCGATCGCCATGCGCGATTGTGCATACTCCGTTGACGCTTCGCGGACTGCCACACCCGCACCGTCGAGGCGCCCGGCGACGTCATCAAGCGCTTCTCTGTTCGCGACCTCCCAACCGAAAGTTACGTCCGAGGTATTGCCTCCAGCTTCCACCGGGTCGACGGCAAGGCGATAGCTGCGGTCGTCCTGCTTGAGGTAAAGAGCGCCATCGTTTGCGGTATCGGCCGCCTTTTCTCCAACCTGCAGCCCCAGAATCCCGGTCGCGTACTGTCGCCAGGCGTTGAGATCGGGGGCCTTCAGTCGGACATACCCCAGCGCAGTTACGGTTGACATGGATGACGCTCCCGTCAGAGCAAGGCTGTACTTCGACAACTCGCATATGTGGGCCCAAGTCCAAATTGGCGCGCCCTTTGGTGGGTGGGCCTCTCGGGTCTGGACATAATCGTTTCTCTGTCGGACGTTGCTCCAGGATTTCGTTCCGTTCAGCGAACCGCACCCCGCGGAGAACTACGCTGCCCAAACAAGGCGGTCGCCGATAGAACTGGCAGCTCGCCGGAGATTGGTAACGAACCGCTCCGGATGAAAGCGCGTCGTCGCTCCTGAGATCGAGAGCCCCGCCACCGCTCGGCCACGACGGTTGAGAATTGGCGCCGCGACGCATGAGAGCCCCAAACGAGCCCCCTCTCGGTCAAAAGCTACGCCAGCCTGGCGAATCGTCTCGAACTCCTCTCTGAGAACTCGACCTTGGACGACGGTGTAGGGCGTTCGGCGCTCTAGACGGGAGTTCAAGAACCGCTCAATTTGCTCTGTTTCGCCAAACGCAATCATCGCCTTGCCAATGGCGGTGCAATGGGCCGGAACCCGAGCGCCGACGTGCGAAGGACTTCGGACCGGATTGTGGCCGAACACTTTGTCCAGATAGAGAACCTCAGAATCAATCAGCACTCCGAGATGGATTATC
>Ga0209006_10006105_pt1 | contig 10932 bp, 6 predicted proteins | sample JacPin_JW_Ref_O2_FD_188567 | JGI IMG/M metagenome (GOLD analysis project Ga0209006, IMG submission 188567) | Forest soil microbial communities from Algoma, Ontario, Canada - Jack Pine, Ontario site 1_JW_Ref_O2 (SPAdes) (version 2) | ecosystem: Environmental > Terrestrial > Soil > Boreal... | reverse complement strand
GTGGGAAATGTGCCAAACAATGTTCAGATGTCTTGGTCAATGTGTGAAATAATGTGCTTGAAATGTTCCAAACAATGTGCAGATGTCTTGGTTAATGTGCCAAACAATGTGCAGATGTTTTGGTTAATGTGTGTAACAATGTGTAGTTGTCTTTGGTCAATGTGCCAAACAATGTACTTGGGGTCTTGGTTAATGTGCCAAACAATGTGCTTGATAACTTTAACAGATAAAGTGACAGCACTTGGATAACTTGTACCAGTTACAGACTCTCAGTGGTCTATCAACTAGTTACTCAAGTTACCTTTGTTGACTTGCTTACTTTGAGTTCAGTCAAGAACTCAGAGATGATGGTGGTTCAAGGTCAAGGAGTGATTCTTATTTGTACATAAACATTTGGGCCTTTTATACTACCTGGTGCACAGCTTTAACCAAACAAAGACCTTATATAGTAATAGTTTCCATATGTGGTAACAACTTTCATTCTCAATCCATACACACTCTAATTGTGATGATTTAACCCATGTAAGACTCTGTCAAACTATATCAGTTGATGCATTATGAAGATATGTTAAAGCTGTTATAATTTAGAATTTTTATAACAATCCACTGTGTCCATAGAGAATATTTCTTGAGTGTACTTCCTTATTTGTCCTATTTATATTTATTTGTCTGCTTCACAATTTGTTTGAAATCTTAAGACAATTTTGTTATGATGCAGTACAAGACAATTTCAAAGGATTTTTGTGAAGCGAAAATTTGATTGGATGCCTCATATTCTTCTGATAATCTATCAGGTAACGAGGGTGACAGCAGCGGCAGGTAGACTAATGACTGTGAGTGTCCCATCCTGATTAAATTCGTTCTCGATCTGCAACTCCACAATTTGTGTTCCGTCTTCAAGCCGTGCAATCCCAACGACTTTCGCGTACTTGACGACCATTCCTGTGATCCCCTGGATCGGATCGATAAGGGCGGTACTGAAGAAAAATACGTGGCTGTTTAATGTGATGGGATGGTTCATATCTAGTTTTGTCGTTAGTGTAACTTGCTTCAGATATAGATTATCGCTTACCGAATACGGAACTGTCGTTTTTATAATGTGATGAGCGATAATCGATGTGGAATCGAAGTTTTTGAGAGAGAGTGAAGTGTTCCCACGAAGATTTTTATCATTGATTATGTAAGATTCGTAAGATTAGAATTCATCGACATGTAATTTCCATGTCATGTCTATGGCTGTCTTTGTACCTAAACATTCTTTAGGTACGACATTCACCCATCACTCAAATAACAACCATCCCTGGTTGTTCCTCCTAATATATATATTTTTCTTTTCCTTTTATTATATTGCATTCCAGAAAGACATAATTTTTGAAGACATAACGTGGACTAAATTCCTCTGGTATACACCAATGAAGTGAGAGTATAGTAATTGACAAGCTCAGGGCATGAATGAGAAAAGAGGAATACCGTATTGGGAATTAAAGGATGTTCCGAATGTAAATACCTCTCCGTTGGCCCATTGCCAAGGCGTTCGGGTCCTATCATTGCCAAAATCGGTTGTTCTTGGAGCAAAAAACATAAATATATGAAGATTCCGGAGTCGAAATGCCCGTCTTGTGAATGCATCACAAGAGCCCAAGGACGCATGTTGAAAACGGGAAGCGGCAATCTTGTTATGAATTGCGAGAACAGCGTCTTCTTTATGGCGATGCGCACGAGTTCATCTTCCTGAGTGTTCGAATCCATTTGCTATATTGAATTTTATTGATTTCATCACTAAATGTTGTTGCAATACAGTAGATCCACTCACTGTTATGCAGGGGCAGGTTTCTGATGCAAAGAAATGCGTGGTGGTGGTGTAAAAGAACGTCGCGTTCAAATATGATCCAATTGGTCATTTATTTATTATTTTTCTGTTTCTGATCGATTGCTGACTTAATTTGGATGGTGACATTTCCCAATTGGATCCAACCATAATCAGAGTGAGCATCTACCAAATTTGGAAAGTGTGACATGTGACTGTGACTTTTTTTTTTTTTTTTTTCGAAAACATAAATAGGACTTTTATTTATTCATTTTTATACCAGTCATGCATATGATTCCTTCAGTCACTTTTGAAGATCGGGACAAGGGATTTAGTCTTCCATCTTTATAGTTTTATTATATGGTTGACTTACATCTAAACATTTTCTGAAGCCGATTCAGTGCTGCTGCGGTTTTGCAGCTGCGTCGCCTCCCATTCGTTTACTATCCTCAGACATCGTTGGATGATTTGGACGAGCGTTGGTCCAAACGAGATGGGCATATATGCAATGATGATGAGAATGATTATGAGAGTGAGTGAGATAATGAGTGCGGCGATTTTGATCATAGTCGAAGTGATTGTTTATAGTAGTTTGGTTATGTGAAACTGCATAGTCTATATCATTTTTTTTTTTCTTTTTTTTGTGAATAGTCTTCTTTATTCATTAATTGTCTGCCTTGTCTATGTGTCGAGTCGGAAGTATGCATAATTAAGATGACATCCGTCTCTATTGCTTTTATTCTTTTTATAATATGATGAATAGACATAGCTGATTATAATGCAAGTCATAATATTTTGTGATGATCTCGTTCAATACTGATCAGATAAATAAGAATTTCAGAGAGGGTTCAAGTAATCATTGGTCAAGTTCATTATCCTCATTATCTTCATCATCACTTGTATCATTGTTTTCCTCCATACTTTGTTCTTCTTCCTGTAACTCTATATCTTGTAATATCTGTGTATCTCTGGCAATGTATGGAATTAATCTGAACTGTGCAATTCCTCTGCGTGAAATTGCTCCATTTAGTTCTTTAATGACATAAGATCCAGCCTTTGTCTGTTTGTGAATTTCATATGGTCCAAGGTATCTTGGCTTAGTTTTCTTATCCAGCTCCATCTCTACTCGTGAATTTCTGATTAAGACTAGATCATTGGGTTTGAAGACATATCCTTTGATTCTGTTCTTGAATACCTTTTCAAAATGTTTCTTAGACCTAAATCTTGATTGTTTAATTGTTGATGCAGCCTGGGCAATGTCTCCAGGTTTCTTTTCCAACTGACGGATTCTTAATGCTAATAATTCTTCTGTACTCATTCCAGAGTGAAATCCATGAACTAAATATGTGGCTTCTGTCAAATCAAAGGGCAATACTGGGTCAACACCAAAGAGAAGATAAAATGGACTGAATCCAGTAGATTTTCTCACTATGCATTTGTCAGCAAAAAATGCATGAGGTACTTTTGATGGCCATTGGTTTATGTCACCTCCACATGATTTGACAATACCTTCTCTAATAATAAAGTGACCTCTCTCTACAACTCCATTAGCTTTGGAATTATATGCAGAAATTTTGATTTGAGGAATTCCATATCTTCTCATAAGTTCTTCAAATGCTCCTTTTACTTCTGGACCATTGTCAGTGACTACACATCCAATTGCTCCATACCTACAAATAATATCTTCCCAGAAAAATTTTCCTAGGTTTGCTGCTGAGGCCTTTCTCAATGCTTTTCCTTCTGCTGCTGAAGTTAAGTCATCTCTTGCTGCTACAATGTATCTGTACCCTTTTGCCTTTGGCATAAGCATGACATCTACATAAATCTTGGAAAATATTGTTGCAGGTGCAGAAATTGTTATTGGTATCTCTACTTTTGTGACACTGCGAATCTGACATTCATGGCATGATTTAATATGGTGTTCAACATCTTGGTATAATCTTGGCCAGTAAAATCTTCTCTTAATAGTCTGAAACACACCATAAATTCCTCTATGTGCTAAGTCTTCATGTGCTTGCTGTAATATTTTTGATCTTTCCTGTACAGTGAGAATTACTGTCAATGGTATCTTGTCTCTTCTTATTTTATATAGTTGGCCATTTTTGATAAAGTACTGATATGCTTTCTGAATAAACCTTTTTTTATCCAAATCAGTGTCAAATTCTGGTAATTTGGCTTGCTCTAAAAATATTTTAATTTGTTGGAGAACTTGATCTGCTCTGGTATTGTCCATAATAAATACATTTTGCTCCAAGTAATCTTGATGTTTAGAGCTTTGATTTTTGAGATGCTGTTCCCAAACATACAAGGTGAAATCATCTAGCCATTCATCAGTCTCTTGGGCTTCATCAATTTCTTCTTGAGTTGGCATCCTTCTTGAGAGTGCATCTGGGCCTTTCATGTTTTCTGCAGGTACATGGATTAACTCAAAATCAAAGAGTAATATTCCCTGCACCCATCTATTCATTGCTGCATTTGGTTGCATATCAGGATTGATAAGCATTCCTTTAATATATTTTGCATCAACTTCAATTTGCAGTCTCTTGGCATTGTAAATGAAATATCTGTATGATCTAAGTGCTCTAAATAATCCATACAGTTCTAATTTGGGTTGGCTGTATCTTGCCTCTCTTTCATTAAAGGGAATTGACCCATATCTTGCTGGTCTTCTTTTTCCTTGATCATCATTTTGTGACAAAATAAATCCAACTCCAATATAGCTGGAATCTACAGATAAGATTATTGGGTTTTCTGAATTATAATCAATTGGTCTCAACACTGGTGCAGTTGTAATGAGATGTTTTAGTGTCTGAAATGCTTCTTCTTTTTCTTCATCCCATGAAAATACTTGATTCTTTCGCCATAGTAATGTTAAAGGTCTTGTGATCATGGAATAGTCTTTGATCCAAATGCGCATTGTGCCACAAAGTCCCAAAAATGATCTGACATCTTTAACAGTTTTTAATGGTGGCCAGTCTTTGATTTTATTTACTTTACTATCTTCAGGTTCTCTGCCTTCAGTTGTACATTTATGTCCAAGAATAATAACTTTTGGTTTACATATCTGCATTTTCTTTCCAGAAAATGTTGCACCTGAACATTTGATTCTATGCAAAATTCTGTGAACATCTTTTGCATGTTCCCAAATAAATCTTCTGATGCCTGGATTCTCAGGAATGGTTTCTGGTTTTCCATTTTCATCTAAGTATTGAGTTTTGGGTCCTTTGATTGCACAGTCATCAATAAATATATTTGTTACATGTGGGATTTCATCTTGCAATATAAATGTCATACAGTCTTGAAATTCAGTTACTGAGTTAGTGAACCCTTGTGGCATGCAAGTGAGTCTTAGCAATCCTAATGGTGAAGAGAAGGTAGTCAGATCTCTACTCTTTGGATGCAATTTGCGCCCATCATATCCTGAATACAAATCTAAAACTGTGTAGCATGATGAGCCTGCAAATGGCTCCACAAATTCATCTAATTTTGGTGGCAATCCAGCAGTGCGAATTGTGACTTTATTAAGAGGCTGAAGGTCATGAACCAATCTAACCTTTCCAGGTTCCTTTTTGGCAACACAAAACCAAGGGGATCTATATGAAGCCTGACTTGGTTCATATACACCAGCAGCTTTCCTGTCTCTAAGAATTTGCATAACTTGTTCTCTGAGGCCTGGAGGAATTGGAATATTCTTGTAAATCCATGGCACATGTTCCACTACTGGAATTATGTATGGACTAAAATAATCATCACGCATTATTCCTCTCTCTGCATCTGTGAATGCAATTGCTTTTTCATTAAGTACCATCAGATGCATAAACAGCTTTTCTTCTTCAGGCCATAAGAAGTCATCTGTATTGATGCCCATTAATTTAAGTCTTTCTTCTGTAATTTTATTTGTGGGCTCAAACACAGGTGGATGAGTTGGTAATGGAAGTAATGTCTTAAGAGGGTCTTCTGGCATTTTTCTTTGTACCTTTGCATCCTCTGGAAATACAGCAGGTACAGGCTTGATTTTTCTATCAACTCTTTTATATGCAGTGAAGACTCTTTTTGGTACTAGGCTTATTAAAGGTAGCTTGTAGCTTTGCTGTCTGTGAAATTTCTCTTGTTCATCTTGACAGTCTGGTATTGTGATAAAGTGACTTTGCAAAGATATTGGCTCAGATTCAGCCATATAATGGTCATGTAAAATCGCATTTTTGAGTCTAATTTGTTTGAGATAATTGTAAGTAAATCTATAGTCTAGTTTGAAATTTGTGCCTCTAATTGACCATTGAAAAGGGATTATCCAGAAAGGACTGCTCATCTATCAAAATGTTCTCTGACATGTCTTCTATGTCATCATTATCAGAAGTTCCAGAAGTACCATATAGTTCTTTATCAATCTTCCTCTTGGTTCTCCTCTTTCTCTTTAACTTTATAGTTGGCCACTTGGTGATTCCATTTGCCATTGCAGCAGATGTTATGGCAGTGGCAAGATCTGGATGATGAACTGGTTGAGAATCTAAAGGGTTCAACACCTTGGGATTGATTGTTGTATAGAGAGGAGGAGGTTCCTGAGGCATGTAAATTGGTGGGCAACCTGGAACTGCTTGACAAGGCACAAGAGCCTTTTGTGCATACTGGGGACTCTTTGTCAAAATAGAAAGATAATGATCCTTGGAAATGTGGAGAGGAATTTGTCCAACTCCATGGGTTTTAAGTTTGGGATGGAACCTTGGATCATCTGGAGAAAGGGGTGCTATCATGAAGAGGGGCTTTTCATACATTCTCATAACTGCAGAACCAGTGAAAGTGGCACATGGGACTTCACCATCAGACCATCCTACAACCAGCTTGGCATTCAAAAAAATGAAATCTCTAAACTTCCTTCCATCCTGCTCTCCTTGATTCATTTGAATGATAGAATCAGTGAATAGTTCTCCAGAATTTTCAATGGGGAGGAACATGGATTGGGGTGTAGCAAGATCAGGAGCAGGGAAAGGTGCAAGGGGATAGGGAGTGAGGGATTCATGGGGGGAAGGGAATCCATGAATAGTAAGCCATTGGTTGAAGGAGGAGAGATTATCAGAGTATTGGGGGGTATTAGCCATGATGTCTGAGGCTGAATTCTGGGGAAGTACTCGAAAATCAGGGCCTGTTTTATAGCCCAGAAGGGTGGCAGTGTCCTTCCTGACATGCTCAAGCACATCATTTGCATTTTGATCATCTTTCAAAAGATTTATACATGTTGCTGTCATGTCCTGACATTGTTTGATTATAATCATGATATGTTGATAATATGTGATTGTTGCCATGTTATTATCTTGATTGTAACCAGCATCTTGCATATTTTGATGATGGTTACTGGGTTCAGTGATGTTCTGACAATTTCCATATAATTCTTGACTGTTCTGATGATGGTTGCATGATTTTATGACACCTGCATCACTGTTGTATGATTCCTTGATGTCATAATTGTGATTGGAGGTTGCCATGTCATCCAGATCATGACCTGGCAGTGCCAGCTCATCAGCATTTGCTGGCTCACTATGATTGTAACATTGTTTCTTGGTGCAATGGCCTATTAATGCCAGATTACTTGCATTCTGAATCATCTCTGTCTCCTTGGAAGTGGTATGATCCATTCTTTCTTGCATATTATTGTCTTGAATCTGTTTATCATCTATTTGAGCCAGCTCATTGATGTTATGAGCCAATCCAATTGTTGTTTGCTCAAGTTTGATTTGTTTATCCATATTATGCCAGATATTATCTGGGTAAACATAGTCAAACAAACTTTGAGTGTGCTCATCATCAACATAACATGGCCTTGATTCATGTATACCTCTTGAACCATTGTATTGATGTGATGCAAAATATTCTGGGTCCATTTCAAAGGCCAGATTTTCGAAAAATAGCCTTTTTTCTAAGGTATTTATTGCCAAATTATTCTGCAATGTTTTGTCCAATAAATCATTAATTTCTGGTTCAATTTTGGTTGCATAACAGGCAAGTGAAGATGTCTTGTTTTGATCTTGCTTTGTCTGCAATTTTCCTGATGTGATTAGCTTGCCTCCTTGAGAGTTTCTTTTGCATCCAACATGGCATTTCTTGCAAACATTGTAAAATATTGTATCTTCTGCATCATAGGCATCAGGAAACAAGACTTCATGATAATATTGTGCAATTGGACGTTGTCCTTCTACAGATCCTTGACAACTTCTTGCTTCACATAAACTGTCTTCTTCATGTGGATCCATAGAAAATGGTGATATCATCACATATTCCTGTTTAATTAAATTGTCTGTTGAATCTTTGTCTTGAGATTGTCCATTGGCAAGGAATATATCATGTTCTGATGGCAATGCATCATCTGCTATCTGAATAAATGAATCATGGTTTGGTTGGGTGTCCCTCCAATGAGGTACTCCAAGAAGTTCATAATATTCATCAGGATCATCAGGATCTTTGAATATGATGTAGGTGCCAGCTGTCCTTTCATCAATAGAGACAAAGTTTTCTCTTTGCCAGGGTCTTCCAAGAAGCAAATCAAATGGCACATGGTCTGCCACATATAAATCTGCTTTTGTTGCTACTGCTCCACACATGAGAACAACATTTCTGGCAAGACCTGTCATGTTTCTGCCTCCTCCATTGGCATCTTTCATGACTGGAGTGTATGATCTATTGATGGGAAGTCTCAGACTGTCAGCAAATCTATCCCTCATAATATTCAAGGTTGATCCAGTGTCAATAATTGCAGTAACAGGTCTTCCATTTATTGACATCTGAATTTTGATTAGAATTCCTTGAGTTGGGGGTGAAGACTTGTCAATGTATTGAGCCATTCCATTTGTGACATGATTGGCTTCCTCTTCTGTTGGTGTCTTTTTATACTTTATTTCCTCATTCATCAACCTTGAGACATCTTTAGATACTCCCATAATTTCTTGAACTGTGATTGTAAATGGTGCATTCCAGATCCTTTTCAAAATATCCTTTGGATCTATTTTCTGGGAAATTGCTGAGGAATGAGGAGCTCTTGGTTTTCTTTGAGCCTTTATTTTAGTGGCAGATATATCTTCAATTATGGCATCATCATTATCTGGATCAAAAGTCTGAACATTTTCATGGACATCAACAGGTGTTACTTCAGGTAGTTGTTCTTGTCTTATCCTTATAGGAGTGGAAGAATTCTGTACATTTGTTGACTGTCTATCCTGTCTAGACTTGGGCTTGGAATGTACCAGAGGTGGTGGGAATACTCCATCAAATTTTTCAACATGTGTTGGCCTCATAACTTTAGGTGGTTTTTGCACAGCATAAGTATGACTGGTTTTATTAATCCTGGACTTGGATGAAGCATTTATTGGATCAAAGTCAATGTAGTTTGAGGTCTGTTGAGTAGCTTTACTTTGTCTTTGTGCAGCTTGTACAAATGTCTCCCCTGACTCCTTGAATATTCTGGAGCCATCTTTCATCACAAGTTTATTGTCAGATCCACGTTTAATCATGCCTTGCTTCAAAAGATTATCTAGAGAAGGACAGTTACTCATGCCATGATCCTTTGCTCCACATCCATAGCATTCAAAGGATGTGCGTGATGTTGGAGTTTGGGATCCTTGAAATGATGATGTGTTTAAAGATCTTTGAAATGGATCAACATTTCTAGCCATTGGCTGTCTTGGGAACTGTGGAGGACTAATACATTTCTCAGCCACAGAATCCAAAGTGATGGCACGATAGTATAATAGTCCATATCTGGGATCATCAACAGACATATGTTGCATTTGTCTAATCAATGTATCCATTTGATCTTGTTTTCTTGATTCTGTTTCTTCCTTGTCTAGGTTCTTTAGGATCTTTTTGGCCTTATCTCCATGAATAGTCTTTCTGTCTTTCATCCTCCTTTTACTGCCAGATCTTCTCTTGAATTGGTAATATTTGTTATCTTCATCATCAGAATCAACATCTGAGTCAGTACCAGTGTCTGTATCAGATTCAGTGTCTGAGTCTGAGTCTGAAGGGATTTCTGCCCAATTGACCTTCTTTTTGTGATCAGATTTATCTCTATCAAATCTTCCTCTGAACAGGATAGCCTCTGCTGCTCTTACTATACTGGTGATAGGAAAAGGCTTGCTAGAATCTAAAGGTGTTGATGTAGTTGTAGCCATTTGGGCTTCAACATACTTTCTGAACTTTTTGTGCAATCCTGTCCAAAAATATTTGTTCACTTGGTCATCATTGAGTTCTCCTTTGCCTTTGAGCCATCCAGCAACACGTTGGAATTTCCTTTCATAATTGCGAAAGTCATTCATAGATTTAATCCTCTTTTGTTTGCTGATTTTTGTAAACATGATTATATCATCTTCAATGAAGCGCAATTCATTTCTTTCTGAATCATAAAGCCTCAGAAGGGCTGTCTTGAGTTGTGTCCAATCAGGTGTCTGATATTCTGCTAGTCCTTCAATAGTTTCTCTGACATCAAAGGAACAGTATTGAAGAATGGCTGCACATTTTTCATCATCCCGAGTGACGTTGCAATCATTGAGAAGTTTCTCATAATGATTCAAAAAGTCTTTGATATACCTGTAATCTCCTTTGAACTTTTTGGGTGCTCTTTTGGTACCAGGCAATGGCATATCCAATATGGATTTAGTAGTTGCAGATATGGGATGAGTTGTACTAGTCATTGTTGAAGGTAGTGTTAGTGGTTGAGTGTCAGTAGATGTATCAGATGTGAGTGAGGTTAAAGGTGAGTCTGTGATTAGACTTGAAGATGGGAAGATTGGAGGATTCTGATTGATTGGTTGATTGATATCAGAAGAGGTAGATGGTTCTGGTTCAGTTGATGGATATACAAATGATCTGAGATTAGTATTGAAGACGGTATCTCCCTTGGAAGATTTTGTCTGGGTAAATCTAGACGAACGACGAACTGGTGGTTTAGCTGGCTTGGGTACCAATGATTTCTTAGAGGAAGACGTATTGACTAGTTGTCAAGGCTTTGTAACACACCTCCCTCGCGGTGGGCTCCAATTTGTGGTGATGCGAAAAAGTGGAGGTTGTTATTGTCAATGATCCAATTTTTCCAGAGTCTGCTGGATCGGTCGTTAGATCAAGCTTTTCCCTGTTGGTTC
>Ga0209006_10006104_pt1 | contig 10932 bp, 14 predicted proteins | sample JacPin_JW_Ref_O2_FD_188567 | JGI IMG/M metagenome (GOLD analysis project Ga0209006, IMG submission 188567) | Forest soil microbial communities from Algoma, Ontario, Canada - Jack Pine, Ontario site 1_JW_Ref_O2 (SPAdes) (version 2) | ecosystem: Environmental > Terrestrial > Soil > Boreal... | reverse complement strand
CGCGTCGCGCATGCTTTTCAGCATCATCTGCAGAAACAGCGCATCAACCTGCTGTGCCACGGCGTGCAACGCGGCCGGCGAGTTGGGATCCTTCTTGAGCGCCGCGAGGCCGTTGGGGTCGCTGTAGATGTTCGCGTTCGCCATCGCCGCCGACGGCGGCGTGACGGGCTTGATCGAGTTGCTCATTGATGCACTCCCCCCCTTAGATCACGATGAGCTCGGCTTGCAGTGCGCCGGCCTCTCTCAAAGCTTCCAGAATGGCCACCAGATCGCCGGGCGCCGCCCCCACCTCGTTGACGGCACGCACGATTTGTTCCAGTTCGACCCCGGGCTTGAACAGGAACATGCGGTTCGAACCTTGATCGACCTTGATGACCGAATTGGTGACCACCTTGGTTTCGCCGACCTTCGCGAAGGGTGCCGGCTGGCTGACGCTCTGCTCTTCTTTGATCGTGACCGACAGCGAGCCGTGGGACACCGCGGCCGGACTGACCGTCACGTTGCTGCTGATCACCACCGTGCCCGTGCGCGAATTGATGATGACGCGCGCCGCGGCGCTGCCGGGGTCCACCTGCAGATTCTCCACCATCGATAGAAACGCGATGCGCTGCGTGGCGTCGTGCGGCGCACGCACCAGGACGGAACCTCCGTCGACGATGGTGGCGGCGCCCTCGCCCACGCCCTTGTTGACGCTCTCGACCAGCCGCGTCGCGGTGGTGAAGTCCGGCGTATTGAGATTCAAGGTGATGGTATCGCCCTGCGTGATCTGCGACGGCACCGCGCGTTCGACGGTGGCGCCGTTCGGAACCCGGCCGGAACTCGGTACGTTGACCGTGAGCTTCGAGCCGTCGGTGCCTTCCACGCCGAATCCGCTCACGATGAGGTTGCCCTGGGCGATGGCATAGATCTGGCCGTCCAGCCCGTGCAACGGCGTCACCAACAACGAGCCGCCGCGCAAGCTCTTGGCGTTCGCGATGGAGTTCACGGTGATGTCGATGGTCTGGCCCGGCTTGACGAAGGCCGGCATGACGGCGTGCACGGATACGGCCGCCACGTTCTTCAACTGCGGGTTGACGGTCGACGGCACGGTGACGCCCAATTGCGCCAGCATGTTCTTCAAGGATTGCACGGTGAACGGCGCCTGGCTGGTCTGGTCGCCGCTGCCGTCCAAACCGACCACGAGGCCGTAGCCGATCAACTGGTTGGTGCGCACGCCCTGCACCTGGGCCATGTCCTTGATGCGCTCGGCCTGCGCGAGCGGCGCGCCGAGCAGAGTCAGCATCGACAGGACAAAGAGTGGCTTTAACATGGATCGGCCTTGCGCTTTAGAACGGCGCGTATGCGGAATTGAAGAACCGCGCCAGCCAACCCATGCGGTTGGAACTGTCGGTGACGCCCTTGCCGGAGTAGCTGATGTGTGCATCCGCGATCTTGTCGGAGGTGACGGTGTTGTCGGTGGCGATGTCGGCCGGACGAATGACGCCGGCGATATGCACGTACTCGTCGCCCTGATTGAGCTTCAAGGTCTTGTCGCCCTGCACCACCAGATTGCCGTTGGCCTGGACATCGGTGACCGTCACGGTGAGACTGCCCGCGAGACTGTTGCTCTGCGTGCTCGCTCCCTCGCCGTCGAAGGCATTGGCCCCGTTCAGCGTGGTGGAGAGGATGGGCCTGCCCCTGATGGTCATGCTTTGTCCGAAAATCGTGGGCGCGGAGTCCGCGACCGTCGTCGCTTTGGTGGTCTTGGTGACGGCGTTCTTGCTGGCCGCCGTCGACTCGTTCAATTTGATGGTCAGAATGTCGCCGACGCGGCGCGCCTTCAGATCCGCGAACAGTTCCATCTGCTGCCCCGCTTGATAGATGGCGCCGTCGGTGCGCGGCACCGGCGGCGGCAGGACGCGCGTCACCACCGGCTCCGGCTTGTGGTCCTTGGCGGACATCAACCCGCAACCGGCAAGGAGGACGCCGCAGAGCATGGCGCCGCAGGTGAGCATCGGGACGGCAAGGCGATAACGGGTGAATATCATCATAGGTTCTGCGTCAGGTACTGCATCATTTGATCGGTGGTGCTGATGGCCTTGGAGTTCATTTCGTAGGCACGCTGGCATTGGATCATGTTGACCAGCTCCGTTACTGTGTTCACGTTCGATGTTTCGAGCGAACCCTGCACGAGAGCTCCGATGCCGGCGGTGCCCGGCGCGCCCACTTGCGGCGCGCCGCTCGACGCGGACTCCGTCAACAGGTTGTTGCCGACCGGCTGCAAGCCCTGCACGTTGATGAAGCTCGCGAGCTGGATCTGACCCACGGTGGTGGCCTTGGTCGTACCCGCGGTGGTCACCGACACCGTGCCGTCGCTTCCCACCGAGACCGACTGCGCATTTGCCGGAATGGTGATGGCGGGGGAAATCGGATTCCCGCTGGCGTTCACCACATTACCCTGCGCGTCCATCGAAAAGGAGCCGTCGCGCGTGTAGGAAAGCGTTCCGTCCGGCATGGTGACCTGGAAGAAGCCCAAGCCGGTGATCGACATGTCCAGGGTGCCGCCGGTCTGCAGCACGCTGCCCTGGATGTAGTTCTTTTCCGAGGCCGCAATGCGCACACCGGTGCCCAACGAGAGGCCGGTGGAATACTGGGTGTTCTGCGTGCTCTGTGCGCCGACCTGCTGCATGTTCTGGTACATGAGGTCCTGGAACGTGGCTCGGTCGGCTTTGAAGCCCGTGGTATTGCTGTTGGCGAGGTTGTTCGCGATCACCGACATCTGGGTGTTCTGAGCGTCGAGGCCGGTTTTGGCGGACCATAATGCGAGATTCATTGAAAATTTCCTTTGATCTTATGAGGATGTCATCAGGCGCTGAGCGCTCTGTTCATTCTGGTCGGTCGAATTGATGCTCTTGATCTGCAGCTCATACAGACGCTGCAGTTCGATCATGTTGACCAAGGATTGGGCCGCATTGACGTTGCTGCCCTCCAGTGCACCGGACTGGACCACGACCGTTTCGTCCGTCTTGGCTTTGCCGCCGCTCTTGAGACGCAGCAGCCCATCGGGACCCTTCTGCAGATCCTTCGTGGCCGGATTCACCAACTTGATGCGGTCGACCTGCGATTGCGCGGCCGCGCTCAATCCCATCGGCACCACCGACACGGTGCCGTCGGTGCCGATGGTCACCTGGGTCGAGGGCGGTACCGTCAAGGGACCGGACTCCGACAGGACCGGGAACCCGGTCGAGGTAATGACCGCACCCAGCGCGGTCACCTGCAGATCGCCTGCGCGCGTGTAGGCCTCTTTGCCGTCAGCGCCCTGCACCGCGATGAACCCCTTGCCCTGGACCGCCACATCGAGCGGCTGGCCGGTGCTCATCAACACGCCGCTCGAAAAGTCCGTACCGGCATCGCCGGCCACGGCATTGACTCGCGTGGCGTAACCCGGGCCGTACACCGGCTCGCTCGTGAACGCCACGCCATCGGCACGGTAGCCGACGGTGCTGGAGTTCGCGATGTTGTGGTTGTTGACGGCCTGCGCTTGCATGATTTGCTTTGCGCCGGTCATCGCCACGTACAGCCCTCTATCCATGTCTCGAGTCCTATTGATCTACAGTTCGATGCGATCTAGTCGTTCGCGGTGCTACGCGCGCCGTTAATGGCCGATGTTGATGATGGTCTGAGACTCTGCATTGGCCGTGGTGATGACCTGCGCGTTGGCCTGGAAGGCCCGCTGCGCGGTAATCATGTCGACCAGCTGCGTGGTCAGGTCGACGTTGGAACTCTCCAACGCGCCCGACTGAATGCTGCCGAAGCCGGCCGAGGCCGCGACTCCCGCAACGACCGTGCCGGAGGTGAAGGTCTCCGACCAATTGGTATCGCCCAGCTCTTTCAATCCCTGCGGATTCGGAAAATTCGCCATCGCCAACTGACCCAGCTGAGTGGACCGGCCGTTGGTATAGACGGCCGAGACGATGCCGGTGGGATCAATGGCCACGGTGCTGAGCTGTCCCGTGGCGTAGCCGTTCTGGACGATCGAGGTCACGCCGAACTGCCCGCCGTACTGCGTCGTTTGACCGAAATTGAAGGCCAGGGCCATGGGATTGGCGCCGTTGGCCGGCGCGTAGCCGTTGAAATTCAGCACACCGCCGACGGGAGTCGCCACCGCGCCGTTGGCGCCGAACGTGAGCGTCTGCGCGGGACCGGCCGCGGCACCGTTGACCGTCATGTTCACCTGCCAGGAATTCGGGACCGTGGTCGGAGGCACCGTCGCGGGCGCCACTGCCGTGGCGGAAAAGAACATCGTCGCCGGGTACGCGTTGCCGAGCGAGTCGTACACCGTCGTCGACGTGGATTGGTTGTAGGTCAGCGAGTTCGAGGCATTGAACGGCGCTACCGCGGGCGTCGCAGTGTTCGCCGGCAAATTCAAGATCACCGTTCCCGAGGTGGTGGCGAGCGGCGCGCTCTGCGCGCTCTGTAAATTGAGATTGGACAAGGTGCCGGTGTTGAATCCGCCGTTCACCAGGGGTGGGTACACCTGCAGTGCCTGACCGGTCGAGGAAATGACGTTGCCCGACTTGTCCTCGCCGAACTGGCCGTTGCGCGAGTAAACAAAGCCGCTCGCATCCTTGAGCGTGAAGAAGCCGTCGCCGCTGATCGCGAGATCCAGATTCGACGAGGAGGTCGTGACGTTTCCCTGGGTGAACTGCTGCGCCGTGCTCGACAGCCGCACGCCCTGCCCGATCACCGAGTTGTTGAGATTCACGGCGCCGGCGGCGTATACGTCGGCGAACTGTGCCCGCGATTCCTTGAAGCCGACCGTATCCGCGTTGGCGATGTTGTTGGCCGTGACGTCCAAGTCCGAGCTGGCCGCCGTCAATCCCGATAGTGCTGTGCTGAATGCCATGGATAAATCCTCTGAAGGTTAATTAATTCGATATTTGTTGAACGTTGGAGAAGGCCACGCTGCCGAGGCCGCTGACGTTCAACGTCAGTCCCGTCGTTCCGGCGCCCATCGTCACGCTCTGGACGGTGCCGTTCACGTAGGTGCTGGCGGCGGTTCCGCCGGCGGTGGCCCCGGCATATTGCGCGCTCAGGGTGTATTGACCGGCGGGGGCCTGCGAGCCGTCCTGCTGTTTGCCGTCCCACGAAAAATTCGCCATGCCGGCCGGCTGGGCGCCGAGACTGATCTGCCGCACCAGCGCGCCGCTGCTGTCGGAGATGTTGAGTACGGCCTGCGACGTGGTCTGCGGCACACTGACGGCGCCGGTGACCGTCCCGCTCGCCGTGAGGTTGGCGGTGGTGCTGCTGACGAGTGCCTGATGTCCGAGCAGCGACGACGCCTGCAGCGCCTGGCTCGACACCAGCGAACTCGACAGCGAGCCGAACGACGTGTTCAGCTGAGTGATGCCTTGCACCGTGCTCAGCGATGCCAGCTGGCTCAAGAACGTGTTGCTGTCGACCGGGCTGGTCGGATCCTGATTCTTGAGCTGCGCCAGCATCAAGGTCAGGAAATTCGTGCCCCCAAGCGTCGTCGCGTCGAGGCTCGATGGGCTGCCGGAGTCGCTCGACGAGGTGCTCGATGAGGTACCCGACGTGGTGCTGCCGGTGTAGTTGGGATTGGGAAACAATACGCTCGTGGTGGTCATAAAGAATTCCTAAGTGTTAAATCAATGTCCCATCGCAATGGTCTTGAGAAGTAGATCGCGCGCCGTATTGATGCACTCGACGTTGGTCGCAAAGGAGCGATTGGCCGAGATCATGTTGGTCATCTCTTCGATCGAGTTGACGTTCGACATGTAGACGTAACCGTCCTTGTTGGCGAGCGGGTGGTCCGGCTGATAGCGCATGGCGGCCGGCGCCTTGCTCTCCACCACGCCGAGAACCCGCACGCCGACCGCGGCGGACTCGCCGTCGAATCCGGCTTCATCCGTGTTCATCATGGTTTGGAACACCGGATGGCGGGCCCGGTAGACCTTGCTTTCATCGCCGTTGACGCTTTCCGCGTTGGCAAGGTTGCTGGCCGTGGTATTGAGCCGTATGGTCTCGGCGTTGAGGGCGCTGCCGGCGACGTTGAACACATTGAACAAAGACATCTGTATCTCTCCTGTAACGCAGGGCGCTTACTGGCCAGCAATGACGAATTGCAGGTCGGCGATGTTGCTGTTGATGAAGGTGAGGCTCGCTTGGTAGCGGACGTTGTTCTCCGAGAAGGCCGCTTGTTCGACCGGCATTTCCACCGTGTTGCCGTCCAGCGATGCCTGGTACGGGTTGCGGTATTTCAATTCGCCGCCAACCGACCCGGTGTCGTTCATGGCGATGTGCGAAGCTTGCGTGGTGCTCATTGCCAACCGCGAGGAATCGTCGGTTCCCGCGAGCACTTCGCTGAAATCGATGTCGCGCGCCTTGAAATTCGGCGTATCGGCATTGGCGATGTTGGTCGCCAGCACACCGATGCGTTGCCCGTGCAGCAGCAGCGCCTGTTCATGAATGCCAAAAATGTTTTCGAACATGTCGTTGATCTCCTCGAGCAGAGCAAAGCAAGACCTGTGCCAAGAGCGCATAACGTGCAATCGGCGGCCCGGCCGGCCCAATTCGACCTCGATACGACTAGGATGGGGGACATCGACCCCGTGCCGGCGGCAAGGACTTGCCGTAGCGGCCGGCCGCGGCGGCCGTCGGCGGCGAACCGCGGGCCGCGCGCGATGGCACGCACCTTGCTTCGCGATGGCACGCACCTTGCTTGTTTCGTCCTATCTTGCGTATACCGCCAAAATACCGTCGGGCTGCTCTCCTATTGGGAGCCTGCCTGCCGTGCGCGCTGGCTGCGGCCCCCCCTGCCCAACTGCAGGAGGTCGGGGATTTGAACGCCCTCGCGTCCGCCGAAGCGGCGCGTCATTTACCCGCGCTGACGGATAAACAACGCTTTTTGGTCGGACCCATTCCCCCGCATCTCCAGCTGGCTCAATGTGCCGAAACGCCCAAACCCAGTGTCGGACCGGCGCCGCACATGAACGACCGCGTTCTGGTGGAAATCCGCTGCCCGGGGCCGCCTACGTGGCATCTCTATGTGCCGGTGAGGATCGTGGGGACCACAGGGGTCGCGGTGGCGGCACACGCCATCATCGCCGGCAGCGTGTTGACGGCCAACGACCTGCGGGTCGAGCAACATGACATGACGGAGCTGCCGCCTGGGTATCTGGACGACCCCGCGATTGCCGTGGGACGCACTGCCGCCCGGCCCATCTCGGGGGGCACCATTCTGAGCAACCAGCAGCTCGTAGCATCCAAGGCCGTGCAACGCGGCCAAACAGTGACCCTGATTGCCGACGCGGGCGGCATGAGCGTACGAATGGCCGGCCGGGCCCTCGGCGACGCAATGGTCAATCAGCGGGTCAGGGTGCAAAATCTATCGTCCGGGAAGGTTGTCGAGGGAATCGCGCGTTCCGAGCAAGTGGTTGAAATTATTTTTCAATAGCCCCTTCAGTGAAGCGCGTCACAGTCGATAACCCACTTTATGCGATCAAAGTCGGTGTGGTCGCTAAAGTTCAGCAAAACCCCGACGATATATGGATGGTAGGGCGAACTGAGCCCTCAGGAGAACTTCGGTGCCCGATAAGATCAGTGGATACAAGGCGACCCAGCCCCTAGCGCCCATCAAAGGTTCGAAAGGCAGTGCCCCCGTTGCGGATCAGTCCGGCAGCGACGCCCCGGCCGGCACCGCATCCGCGGCCGCCTCCCCGGCTACCGACCATGTAACCCTGACGGACTCGGCGCGCTCCTTGCAGAAGATCGAAGAAGCGATTGCCAAGGCCCCGGTGGTCGATACCGCGAAGGTTGCGACGATCAAGCAGGCGGTGAATTCCGGCACCTATCAGATCGACTCGGGCCGTGTGGCCGACAAGCTCATGCAGTTCGAACGCGGACTGAAATGACCCCATGAATCACGACGCACGCCACCGTTTGGAAGAACTGCTCAGCCGTGAAATCACGGCCGCGCAAAGTCTGGCGCAGACCCTGGCTGCGGAGCGCGCCGCATTGACGGGCGATTCTCCGGAAGCGGTCAAGGAGAAGGCCGCCGAAAAAGTCGGCCTCCTCCACGGCATCGAGGAATTGGAGGTCGAACGCCGCGGCCTTTGGGGCGCCGCCGGCGGCGATGGCGCCACGTTCGGCCAGCTCGTGGCGGAGCGCTGGCGCGCACTGCTGGAACTGATGGCCGGATGCCGGAAAGCCAATGACGTCAACGGCCACATCATTCATATTCGCCAGAACCAGATTCGCCAATTGTTCGACATCGTTCGCGGCGGCACGCCGACGACTTATAGTCCCCAGGGAAAGACTTTGACCAGAACGCTACGGGCGCTGGCGCGGGCATGATTTATGTTGGTATTGAGTCGCCGAGCTGACGAATCTATCGTGATCCAACCCGCGGATGGGGTGGACGGCAACATGACCATGGCTGAACTTTTCGCCAATGGTCCCATCCAAATCACGCTTTTGGGCGGCACCGGACGGCGGATCAAGATGGGCATCGAAGCGCCCGAGCAATTGGCAATCCGCCGCAAAGACGTCCCGACGCCGGTCTGATATCGGCGCCTGCCCCCTCGACCCTCGACCGCTATTGCGCAGCTTCGACCGCCATTGCGCGGCGTGGACCCCTATTGCGCGGCGTGGACCGCCATTGCGCAGCGTGGCAGATCGATCGTAAAGACGCAGCCGCTTCCCGGCTGATCGCGCACGGTCAAAGTCCCTTGATTGGCCTCGACGACCCGCCGCGCGATCGACAGGCCGAGCCCCAGGCCGGACTTGTCGGCAGAGCCCTGCGTGAACGGCAAGAACATGGAATCCGCGATTCCGGCAGGCAGACCGCCGCAATGGTCCTCGACATCGATCCGGACTCGATCGGCAACTCCATAGGCGTGCAGCGACACCTCGGAGTGCGCCACGGTGAACTTGAACGCATTCTGCAGAAGGTTGGTCACCGCCGAGATCAGGAGCGCGCGGTCGGCATCCACGGCAAGCCGCGGGTCGACGCTCACGACGGCGAATTTGCACTTTCTTATCTGTGCCTCGAGCGAGGCGGAAACATTGACCTCCTCGATGAAATCGGCGATCGAAAACAGCTCGACGTGAACCGGGATTTCGGCGGCCACTCGCACGTCGGCCAGAGTGCGGTCGAGGAGCGCGCGTATCCCCAACAAGCTGCGCTTGACGACTTCGCTGGTGGCTCCCACCGCACCGACTTTACCCCGTTGTACGGCATCGAAGGCGAGCAGCGCGGTGTGGGCGAAATTTCGCAGTTCGTGACCCAGAAAGCCCAACCGCTCGTTGAATGCCCGGGCGCCCTTCTCGGAAACGGCGAGTTCCCGGGCGTACGAAAATTCCGTCACCGCGTCGGCGATGGCATTGTCGAGACAGCGGTTGAGGGTTTGGAACTCCATCGCCTGGACCGGCATGGCGTGTTCGTATGCCAGTTCCGTGACGGCCTGACAGAGATCGCCATAATCGTGCACCACCTGGTCCACCGTAAATCCATGGTGCATGAGCTCGAGACCGTGCTGCGCCGCCGTGGCCCCGATCTCCGATGAAGCCGACTTTCCTCCATTCGCCCCCCCATCCGCCGGCCCCGACACCGTGCGGCTCTGCAGGGGGTCGGCTGACTGCTCGATCTTCAGCGTCTTGATGAGCTGGTCAAGGAAGAGGGGTATGCCGTGCTCGAGTTCTGCGTCGGTCACCTTGGGCGCACGCCTCTTCAGGACCTTCGATCGGCATCGAGCGATCAAGTCATCGCGATGCGCGGCGAGGAATTCGTGAAGCACAGGGTTCACCGGCAGTGAGAGGAACGATCCAGCGCCACGCCAGTCGTGATCTTCTGAACGCAAGGGAAATAACCAATTGACTCTACCCCTCGGTGCCGAAACCGTCTGTGCGGTCGCGAACATTGGAATGGAATCCACGCGCGGCCCGTCGCGGCCGCACCTCCCTCGGAATTTCGGCTCTTGCAACCCCAGGCGATACCCTGGGTTAGACGTAATCAACTGATTTCCTTAACATAACAATTAAAGTCGCTGCGAACCCTTCGCTAACCGGAACGGGGTGTGCATAATGGCGTTTCGCGAAACAATGAACTGTCGAGGATGTCCGGATGGAGCGTCGCCTGCATACCCGTCACCGAGCCCGGACCACCGTCTACGTGGTGATGTCGGGTCGTAAAAGCCGGATTTGCAAGGCGAAGAACTTGAGCGCGAGCGGCGTGTTCGTCGAGACCGAGAATCTCGGATTGCGCAAGGGTCAACAAGTGCAACTGGCCTTTGCCATCAACCTCGGGTTGGTAACGAAGATCCACCGCCGCACGGCCATCGTCGCGCATGTGACCCGCGGCGGAACCGGCCTCATGATGGAGCAGTTCGCCGGCCGTTGACTAAGTCGGCAGGAAGCCGACTTGAACGCCGGCGGCTCTGCGCCGGGGGCCCGCAGGGCGAGGCGCAAGAGCGCCGAGTACTTGAGTACTGAGTCGCAGTCCGGCTCCGGGCTGTTAAACTATCTCCAATGCCCCCTCTAGAACCGCCTCGCTCGGATGCCATCCGCATCCGCGGCGCCCGCCAGAACAACCTGAAAAATCTCGATCTCGATCTCCCTCTCAATGAGTTGATCGTGGTCACCGGCGTGAGCGGATCGGGAAAGTCCTCGCTGGTTTTCGATACCTTGTATGCCGAAGGGCAGCGACGTTACGTCGAGACATTTTCCCCCTATGCGCGGCAGTTCTTGGATCGCATGGACAAGCCGCTGGTCAACCGGATCGACGGGATCCCGCCCTCGATTGCCATCGATCAGACCAATCCGGTGCGCACATCGCGCTCGACGGTCGGCACGATGACCGAACTCAACGATCACCTGAAACTGCTGTTCGCGCGGGCCGCGGTTCCGTATTGCCGCGGCTGCGGAAAGCCGGTG
>Ga0209006_10006103_pt1 | contig 10935 bp, 12 predicted proteins | sample JacPin_JW_Ref_O2_FD_188567 | JGI IMG/M metagenome (GOLD analysis project Ga0209006, IMG submission 188567) | Forest soil microbial communities from Algoma, Ontario, Canada - Jack Pine, Ontario site 1_JW_Ref_O2 (SPAdes) (version 2) | ecosystem: Environmental > Terrestrial > Soil > Boreal... | reverse complement strand
CGGGCAGCAGCGACTACGCGAACGGAAATTACAACGGCGACTTCACCGAGTTCGTGTCCTTCACGCCGCTCAGCGAGCGCTTCCGCGACAGCGCGCTAGCCGTGCACGCCAGCGGCGATCTGACCGGAATTTGGCATGCGCGCCTGACCTTGAGCCGTATCGTCGATGATCTGCGCCAGGACCAACCCGACGCCTTTAGCCTGGTTCCGGCGGGCGATTTCGACCATACGTCCCGAGACACCGCCGATCTGCAGAATGACGTGAAAATCGCCGGCCCCCGCGTCAATCAGCTGGTCACGTTCGGTGCGATCGTGACCGACGAGCAAACCAACTCGCTGTCGTTCGGGCTGCCTTACTCGATCGACACTCATACCCAAACCTACTACGTTCAAGACCAGCTCGAGTCGGGACCGAATCGGCTTCTCGTGGCCGGCGGTTACTTCCACCACCCGGCGTTCGGCGATCACGAGACAGGGAACGCGGAATACGGATATGCGGTGACCCCGGGCACGCTGCTGATCGCGTCCGCCGGAACGGCGTTCCGCGCACCGTCCGCCACCGATCGATTCGGTTATGGGGGAAATCCGAATTTACTGCCGGAGAGCTCCCGCAATTTCGAGATCGGAGTCAAGTCGCGGCTTACCGAGTCGCAGCAGGTGACCTTCTCGGCCTTTCAAGACACCATCACCGATTTGATCGTGTCCGTTTTCAATCCCGTCAACTTCAACTCGTTGAACATGAACATCGATCGCGCGCGGATCCGGGGACTCGAGGCGAGCTGGGAGTTGCACGCGGATCCGTGGTCAGTTCACGCCGAGGGCAGCTTGCAGGATCCACGCAACCTCTCCGCGGGCGCCGGCGATACGGAGCTGTTGCGTCGTTCCAAGCAAAGCTTCACGTTGAGCGCGTCGCGGCAGGTTGGGCGCGGGAATCTGGGAGTGGAGGTGCTTCAATCCGGTCCCCGGGAGGATGTGGGCGCCGCCAGCGGCTTACAGGCGCGCGACGGCGGCTATGTGCTCGCCTCGCTCTTCGGGAAGCTGACCCTGACGCCGTCCTGGTCGGTGGCGGCGCGGCTCGACAATGCGCTCGCGCGCCGCTACGAACTCGCGAACGGGTACGCCACCGCCGGCCGCTCGGCATCGATTTCGACTCGCTACACCTTTCATTAGCCGGGGGCGCCTAGCCGGGGGCGCCTAGCCGGGGGCGCCTAGCCGGGGGCGCCTAGCCGGCGGAGCGCCGCACCGTTCCGCCCGTCAGCGGCCCTGAACCTGCGGCTGTGAGGTGACGCGTCCGTCGAAGTCCATCCAAACGTGCTGCGCGAAGTCGTACAGCTTGCAGCGCCGCACCGTGTTCCAGTAATAGCGCCAGGTGAAGACTTCCGAATTGAGCCTTTCGTCCAGCGTGGCGCTCAGGCGCGCCTGGGCTTCCTTGAGGCGGTACAGCGGAATACCCATGTTCACGTGATGTGCCCCGTGTTCGAGGATGTAGTGAATCAGGCCGTCGAGCGGGCGCATGAGCTTGATGTGGACGGTGGTGGTGGCATATCCGGCATTCGCGCTCCATTCGTCGCGGCGCTCGTACCAGGCCACGCGGGGATGGGTGTGCTGCACGTAGATCACGAATCCCATCAGACAATTCCACAGGAAAAACGGTACCGCAAAGCCGAATGTCAGCAGCGACCAGATCGATTTGCCGCTGTAGAGGCCCCACAGGGTCAGGCCGCCGATCCACAGCGCCGCAAATCCCGCGACCAGAAAGCTGTCGATGAGATGACTCGTGCGGCGCGTCGTCACGTGCTTGCGGCCCGGGAAGAACAACTTCTTCCACCACATCTCGATCATGTAATAAACACCCTGACCCACGCCGCTGCGATAGATGTGCTCGAGTTGCCGGCGTATCCAGGGCAGTTGTGCAAATTCGTGCGGAGAGTAGGGCGTCCACACGTAGTCCCGGCCCTTCAAATTCGTGAAGCCGTGATGCGCGAGGTTGTGCCCGACTTCCCAGAGACTGTAAGGCGTCAAGGAGGGCAGAAACGCGATGCGACCGATCCACTTGTTGAGAGTTTTATTCGGCGTGTACGAACCATGGCAGGCATCATGGCCGATGACGAACAGTCTCGCGATCCACAATGCAGCCACCAGCGATGCGAACACCTTCACCCACCACCCCTCGACCACCAGCAAACTCCCGATGGCGGCGCCCAGCACCAGCCAGTCGAGGAAGAACCAGACGACGGGCGCGGCGCTGGCGCGGTCGACGGCGAACGGCTGCAGCAGCTTCTGAAATGTGAAGCGCGATTTATCCACAGGTGCCACCGAGGTCGAGACAGGATCTGTTTCAGGTGGGTCAGGTGTGGGTGTCTGCATTCGAAACTCCGGCCGGCACGCGCAAGGAAGGACCCTGCATTATACGCCTCCCCAACCCCCGGAAACAGGAACTATGTCCGCCAGAAACTAGGTCAGGCCGCCGGAAACTAGGTCAGGCGGTTTCCGCATCGGGCCACAGCAGGACCCCTAGGTGCTCGCAGGCCTCGATGAGGGCCGTGGCGGCTTCCCGCGTGCTCGCGTCCAGCCGCCGGTCATGGGTCAGCAACCAGGTCAACCGCGCGCGGCGCGACCGTGCGGATGGTTCGCTGTCGAACAGCGCCGGAAACAACCCCAAGGCATCGACAAACTCCCGCATCGGCGCGGTGGCCGTCGCATTGGGCGCCGGCGTCAGGAGCAGCTTCAGCCAGGTGACGCAGCGCTTGGCCAACCCCGCCCGGGTGATCCCAAGGCTGGTGCGGCGGCGTGACTCTCCGTCGGCAATCGAATCGGCCAGGTTTCGATAGCGCTCGACCGCGGACTCGTCCGCCGGCAATGCCGGGCTGGCATCGGATAGCACCGAACGCAGCAAATCCGCCAGCAATAGGGACAGCGATTCGGCCAGGAATCGTTGATTCTGATCCGCATCGGGCCGGGACAACTCTTCCCAGGACAGCGGTCCGCCCACTCGCTTGGCGTTCGGAGACTTCGACATGCCTCCCAGTGTAGCCGCTCCGGCGATCATCGCAACTATGTCAAAATGCGATCCACATCACAGGCCTGCCCAAAGCTCGAATGCAACTCCCCGAACCCCGGTCAAACCTCGTTCCCGGCACCGCCATATCCTTGGGCGCGGGCGTGCGCCGCATCGTTGCGCCCAACGCCGGGCTGATGACGGGACCGGGGACCAATACGTACCTGCTTGGAACACGCGAGATCGCCGTTCTCGATCCCGGTCCTCACGACGACGAGCATTTGCGCGCGATCATGACAGCGGCCGGCGGAGTCGTGCGTTGGGTCATCGTCACCCATACCCATCGCGATCACTCGCCTCTCGCCGCGGTGCTGGCGAAGCAAACCGGCGCGTGCCTGATCGGCCTCGCGCCGCCCGCCGATGGCCGGCAAGATGAGAGTTTCCGCCCGGATCGCAGTCCGCGCGACGGCGAGGCGCTGGTGTTGGGCGATATCGCGCTGACCGCCATTCATACACCCGGGCACGCATCGAACTGCGTGTGCTATCTGTCGGCGAGCGAACGCCTGCTCTTCACCGGCGATCATGTGCTCGAAGGCGTCTCGCCCGTGATTCTGCCGCCCGACGGCGACATGACGGCTTACATGGATTCGCTCAAGAAGCTGGAAGATCGCGATTTCGAGCGCATCGCGCCCGGGCATGGCGCAATCCTGCCGCACGGTAAACGCATGTTGGCGCTGTTGCGCGCGCATCGCCTGGGTCGCGAGGAGAAGGTTCTGGCGAAGATGTCGGACTTGGGTCCGGCCACGATCGACCGGTTGACGCCCGCCGTCTACGACGACGTGCCGTCGGAACGCCACTCCTGGGCGAAGCTGACCCTGGAGGCGCACCTCATCAAGCTTCTCCGCGACGGCCGCGTTGCCGAAGACAAGGGTAGCTGGCGACTCGCTCGCTCATGATCGATCGGCTGAACATCGAGTTGCACGCCGTCAGCGTGCGGCGGGGCGACACGTGGGCCTTGAGGAACATCTCGCTTCAACTGAAGGCGGGCGAGCGATGGGCGCTCATCGGGGGCAACGGCGCCGGCAAGACGCAGCTCCTCAAGCTGCTCGGCACGGACGTGTGGCCGACCCCCACGGGCCGCGAAACCCGCAGCTACTCCCTCGGGACCCGGCCCCTCGATCTCATTGCGGCAAAGCAAAGGATCGCGTATATCGGCGCGGAACTTCAGGATAAATACGTCCTCTACGGTTGGGATCTACCGGTGCACGACCTCGTGGCCAGCGGCTTGCACCGGACGGATCTGTTGCTGCGGCCGGTCACGCCCACGGAAGGGCGGCGCACCGCGGCGACGCTCGAACGGTGCGGAATCAAGCACCTCGGGAAGCGGCGGTTCTTGTCGTTATCCTACGGTCAGAAGCGTCTCGCGCTGTTGGCCCGCGCCCTGGTCCAGACCCCGGACTGGTTGCTGCTCGATGAGTTCTACAACGGCTTGGATGCGGATTATCGGCGCCGAATCGATCGGATACTGAGGCAGGCGCGTGCCGCGGGCCAATCGTGGATCGCCTCCAGCCATCGGGCCGTGGACGTACCCAGCGGTACCCGGGGGCTGATCGAATTGCATGCCGGGCGCCTACGCTCGGTCGGACTCTTGAGCGGCGTCGACCTTGCCCGTTTGGCGCGGTATGCGGGCGAACGCCCGCTGCGTCGGTTGGTGCAGCCGCCGCGCGCGGTGCGTGGCAAGCGTTCCGCGCGCGCGGTGCAGCCGGCGACCGCGAAGGGCTCCTTGCTGCTCCGAATACGGCGCGCCGATTTGTACGTCGACTACCGCGCCGTGCTGCGTGAGGTGAACTGGGATTTACACTCAGGCGAGCACTGGGCCGTGTTCGGTGCGAATGGCGCCGGCAAGTCCAGCTTCCTCAAATTGCTGTACGGCGACCTGTCGCCGGCTCTGGGCGGAAGAATGGAACGCACCGGGTTTCCGCGCGGGACGCCGATCGATGCTTGGAAGCGCCGGGTAGGCTACATTTCGCCCGAATTGCAGACCGATTATGCCGTGAACGTTACCGTGTCAGATCTGGTGGCGAGCGGCCGTTACGCCAGTATCGGTATGTGCGATGCGCCGACGGCCGCCGACCGCAAGAGCGCGCGTCACTGGCTCAGGTTCTTTGCTCTTCTATCCGTTGCGAAGCGCCGCCCCCGGGAGTTGTCGTACGGTCAGCTGCGTCGTGCGCTGTTCGCGCGGGCGCTCGCGGGCGATGCACGCATTCTGCTGCTGGACGAACCGTTGACCGGACTCGATCCGCGGCAGCGAGCTGCGATGAAGCGGCTGCTGGAGCGCTTGATGAAGAGGCGCCTCACGCTCATCGTCGCGGTACATCATCCGGAGGACCTGCCGCGCGGCATTACGCATGTGCTGCATTTACATAAGGGGCGCGCGTACGCGACGGATTTTCAATATGCGACGCAAGTCAGCGAAGACGCCCGCGCCCGGCAACTGATTTTTCAATCTGCGAAGTGAGTCAGCGGCAAGACGCCCGCGCGCGGCAACACTCCAGATCCTTACTCGTCGTATGGAAGTGGAATATGTTGCGTGTTGCTGCTGCGACGGTTGCGATGGCGGCTCTGCTGCTCACCGCATGCGGCCAATCCGGCTTTGCGGTCCGCCCGATACCGCGGATCGCGGCGGACAATGTCGGCAAACCGGTGAGCCGGCTGCAGGAGGCTTTTGGGCCGCCGCGCAAGATCGATACCACTCCCACCAAGCTCGTGTACGTCTGGTTCATGGAGCAGACGCCGCCCGGCGCGCCCGTGGGCTTTCACGGCTGCGAAATGGAAGTGACGGTCGACGCCCGCACGCAGCACGTCCTTGGGTATTCCCTGTCCAACATCGGCTGGGCCAAGTGTCCGGACGTGCAGCGCAAGATTCACGTCGCCGAACGATAAGCGCGGAGCATCGGCGCACCAACGGCGGCGCCGGGTGCTCTACAATACGGTCATGCCGCTGATCTTCATCCTGACTCTCGCCTTGCAGGCCGCGCTCATCGTTCACGTCATCAAGACGGGAAGAAATAACTTATGGATTTGGGCCATTGCGTTGCTGCCGGCGGCAGGCTCGCTCGCCTACATCGGCGTCGAAATCCTGCCCGAGATCTTCGGCGGGCGGACTGCGCGGCGTACCAAGGCGAGCGTGCAACGCATCATCGATCCCGATCGCGATTTGCGGCACGCAGCCGCGGCCGTGGAATTTTCGGGCAATGTCGATGCGCGGCGGCGGCTCGCCGAGCAATTATACGAACGCGGGCAATACGCGGAGGCGGCGACGGTGTACGAGGGCGGCCTCACGGGCATATTCGAACACGATCCGGTGCTGCTGCTGGGTTTGGCGCGGGCGCGATTCGCATCCGGCGAATTTGGACCGGCGCGAGCGTCGCTCGAGCTGCTCATACTGCACAACCCGGAGTTCAAGTCTGCGGACGGGCGTCTGCTGTACGCGCGCACCCTCGAGGCGCAGGAGGCGCTCGAGGAGGCAGAGCACGAGTACGCTGCGGCGGTACCGGGATATCCGGGTGCCGAAGCCAAGGTCAGGTACGCGTTGCTGCTCAAACGGCGGGGCAAGCTTGACGAAGCACAGCGTATCCTAAAAGATCTGGTCGACGGCGCAAGACTGGCTCCGGCGCATTACCGGAGGGCTCAGGCTGAATGGCTGGATCGCGCGCGCCGCGAACTGTAGTCCGATCGCGGTAAAGGAGCACCGTCATGTCGTCGACCTCAAGGAGCCTGTCTGAGTGTCATCGCTGCGCGTGGATTGCATTCGCAGCGCTGCTGTTCGCCGCTTGTGCGAACCAGATGGAACCCGCACAGCGCTCCATCAGCGACATCGAGGCTGCGCTCAGCACGTCGGCGTCCGACGCGGCCAAGTATGTTCCGGAGCAATTGACGGATGTGCGGCGCGAGTTGGGCGATTTGAGGGCAACGTTCGACCGGCAGGACTATGCCGCCGTGCTCAGGGCGGCGCCCGCGGTGATGGAGCGGGCGCAAGGCCTGGCGAGCGCGGCGGCGGCCAAGAAGGCTGAACTGACGCAGGCGCTGAGCGAGGAGTGGTCCGGTCTGGCCGCTCGATTGCCGGGCTACATGACGGCCATGCAGAACCGTATCGAGTTCTTGGCCAAAAAATCCAACAGGAAGCTGGCTGCGGGGATCGATCTCGATGCGGCCCGCGGCAGCATCTCCGAAGACTCGTCGGTGTGGTCGAAGGCCCAGGCCGCCTTCGCGACCGGGAATTTGCGCGAAGCGGTGGCCACGGCCAAGAACCTCGAGGCCAGTCTCGAAGGCTTGGCGGGCACATTGAAGATCGAGTTGACTGCGCCGGCTGCCTAGGACCTAGAAGCGACAGCTAGAGCGCCAAAGTGCCTTCGCTCACGATCACGGCGGCGCCGCCGATGTGCGCGGCGACCAAGCTGCCCTCCTCGATCTCCAGCTTGACGCTCACTTCGCCGGGGCGATTCATATGACCTCCCTGGCGGCCGATAAAGGAGGTCACGTTCTTGCCGAAGTGACCGAGTTCCCACAGATACGCGGCGAGCATGGCGTGCGCGTTGCCGCTGACCGGATCTTCCGGAATCCCGAGCGCCGGACAGAACATCCGCGAATCCGTGGAAAATTCGTCGTGACTTCGATTCACCGCAAAAACAAAAAAGCCGTCCAGCTTCAGTTCCTTGCCGAGAGTCAGCAAGGTATCGAAATTCGGCCCCAGCGCCTCCAGCGCACGTGAATCCGCGACGGGCAGAAGCAATCTCGAGCTGCCCCGGTGCGCGATTCGGGCGGGCATGACTTCATGCAGTTGAGTGGCTGGAACACGCAGCGCCTCGGCGACCCGCAACGTGGTCTTGAACGGCAACGGCGCATCGAGCTCCGGGGTGCTCTGGCGAAATTCGATCCGGGGTCCGTCCTGCTCGTGGACCCGCACCTCGATGATGCCGGTTCCGGAGTGCTGCCGGACCACCCCCTCGCCCCGCCGTCCGAGTGCCAATAGAACCGCGTGGGCGGCCACGGTCGCGTGGCCGACGAACGGCGTCTCCTTGCGGGAATTGAAGAACCGGAGGCGGACGTCGTGATCGCCGGCGGTGGCGGCCGATACGAAGGCCACCTCTGCCTGCGCGAACTCACGCGCGATCGACATCAGGGTGGCATCGGTCTGGCCGTCGGCGTCGAGCACGACGGCAGCCGGATTGCCGGTGAAACGAGTGCGAGTGAACGCGTCGACTTGGAATATGCGCAAGTAGTCCTCCGCAGTCAGTGGCGGGAGTTTTGCATGCATCGGGGCGCCAGGCTACACTTCGATGAACCTTGGGGTGGTCTCGAGCGAGACCTGAGACGTGGGATGTCGACTATCCGACTTACCTGCGAACCCGTTGAACCTGACCCGGGTAATGCCGGCGTAGGGAATAGGTGCCATGCGCACAGCCGTTGAAATCAGCATGTACCCGTTGGCGGGCGACTACCGTCCGCTGATTCAGGCGTTCATCGATCGCTTGAATACGTACACGGAACTCCAAGTGGTCACCAATGCATTGAGCACCCAAATCTGGGGTGATCTCGAGCGGGTGATGGCAGTGCTCGCTGCCGAGATGGGCCGCGCCGCGGCGGCGGGTCCGCAACCCGTATTCGTCATGAAGGTGCTCCCGGGTTTGGAACGACCGCCAGCGCCGCCGCCGTGATCCGCGAGCTCATCGTCCAGCTCGACGGCGCCTGGCGCTCGACGAGTTGGATCGAAATCGTCGCGGCCGCGCTCGCCGTGGCGTATTTGTTGCTTGCCATCCGCCAGCAGATCGGCTGTTGGGCTGCGGCGTTCATCAGCTCCTGTCTCTACGTCTGGGTGATGTTCGGCGCGCGCCTGTACATGGAATCCGTTCTCAACGCCTTTTATGCCGCCATGGCGGTCTACGGCTATCGGCAGTGGACTCAGGGCGGCAGCGGCCGGGGGCTGGAGGTGTCGCGTTGGCCGTTGTCGCGCCATTGCCTGGGGCTCTTGGCGGTCATCGGGATGTCGGTGGTCAGCAGCTTTTTCCTGCGCCGCTTCACTCCGGCCGCATCGCCGTTCGTGGACTCCATGGCGGCGTGGGGCAGCGTATTTGCGACCTTCTTGGTGGCACGCAAGGTCTATGAGAACTGGCATTGGTGGCTCGTCATCGACTCCTTGAGCATGTGGCTCTACTCCATTCGCGGGTTGTACGTCACCATGCTGTTGTTCGGCCTGTACCTGCTGCTCATCGTCGTGGGCATGCGCGAGTGGCATCGGAGCTTGGAGCAGGAGGCCCATGCCGCGCAGCGCGCCTGACGAGCTCGCCTTGCGCTGGGTGCCCGGCGCAGGTCCGGTGACGCTGCGGCCGCTCGCCGCCGGGCTCGTCAACGAGAGCTACCGGGTCGAACGGAGCGGGCGGGTGTACTCGATGCGGCTGGCGGCCGACGTGCCGGAGCTTGGCTTCGATCGCGACTGGGAATGCGCGGTTCTCGAGTGCGCGTCACGTGCCGGGCTCGCCCCCGCCATCGCCTGTTGCGAGCCGTCGCAAGGAATCCTCGTGACCGAGTGGACCGGCGGCCATGCATGGACCGCCGAGGAGCTGCGGTTGCCCCACAATATCCGCGCACTGACCGGGCTGGTGCGTCAGGTTCACGCCCTTCCGGTTCCAACGCCGGCCCGTGTCATGAGCCCAGCGGCCTGGATCGCCCATTACAACCGGGCGGCGGCAGGGGCCGGGGTGCAGTTCGTGCGATCGGCCGGCTTACGGTTTGCGGCCAACGCCCGGCTCGAAGATCTGGCAGCGATTCCATCCGCTCGCGAAGTGCTATGCCACAGTGATCTGCACCGCCTCAACGTGGCGGCCGGTGAGCGCCTCGTGCTGCTCGACTGGGAATATGCGCACGTGTCGGAGCCCTACTGGGATCTGGCGGCGTGGATCGCCAATAACGACGGAACGGCGAGTTTTGCCATGCAAGTGTTGGCGGGCTACCTGGAGCGGCCGGCCGGCGAGCACGAATCGGCGCGTCTACGGCTGCTCATCTGGCTATACGACTACGTCTGCCTGCTGTGGAGCGAACTCTACTTGACCCAGCGGGCCGAAGCTGCGGAGGGTCAGGTTGCGATCCGGGCCGAACGGTTGGCAAGCCGATTGAGCGCATGGTTGAACTGACCAGGCTGACTCAGCGGAAGTGGATATCTTTACAGAAAATCAATAGTTTACCCGCGTATCCCATGCCGCGCCCGAGGCCCGCCGGCACCCCGATTCCGGTAGTCGCGCTTCGCAAGTTCCGGCACACTAGCCGACTTTGGCGTGAGCCCCACGCGGGCGGCCTTTAACGGAGAGTTCAATGGCGCGGATGATCGTAGTGGATCGTGATGGGAAAGAACACGATATCGAGGCAAAACCCGGTTTGAAGGTGATGGAGATCCTGCGCGAACTCGACTACGGCGTCGCCGCGATTTGCGGGGGCCTGTGCTCGTGTGCGACCTGCCACGTCTACGTCGACGAGAGTTGGGCGGCCCGGCTGCCCAAGCCGCAAAGCGACGAATTGGAGCTTCTCAAGGAGTTGCCGGATTATCGCGACGCGACCTCGCGGCTGTCGTGTCAGGTGGACTTCACGGAGGCCTTGAGCGGAATCAAAGTCTCCATCGCGCCGGATACCTAGGAGCCTGGCGGATCGCAAGGCGCGTTTGGCGCCTCACTTCTTTTCGGTCTGACGGCGTACCGCATCCTGTGCCGCGGCGAGAGCAGCCGGGTCGCCGAGGAACCGGCGACCGACCGGTTGGATCTGTTCGTCGAGTTCGTACAGCATCGGGATGCCCGTCGGAATGTTGAACTCGACGATGTCGCGTTCCGACATCATGTCGAGCATCTTGACCAGGGCGCGCAGCGAATTGCCGTGCGCCACGATCAATAC
>Ga0209006_10006102_pt1 | contig 10935 bp, 8 predicted proteins | sample JacPin_JW_Ref_O2_FD_188567 | JGI IMG/M metagenome (GOLD analysis project Ga0209006, IMG submission 188567) | Forest soil microbial communities from Algoma, Ontario, Canada - Jack Pine, Ontario site 1_JW_Ref_O2 (SPAdes) (version 2) | ecosystem: Environmental > Terrestrial > Soil > Boreal... | reverse complement strand
ACCTCGCGGAAGCCGTGCGCAAGGGCGTGGCGGCCAACAAGCCCTATCTGATCGACGTCGACATCGGGGCCGACGTCAACCCGGCCGGCGCCGGCGTGTGGGAGCTGCCCGGGCTCGGCACGAGCAAGCCGGCGATCGGCACCCGCTATCAGCCGGCGTGACGTTGTACTCGCGCCGCTTGCCGCGACGCATGCGCACCCTCCCCCGCTTGCGGGGGAGGGCGCAACCGCTGTGCCCATCGGATTTTCCTGGGGAGATGAATTGATGCAGCTGCAAGGCAAGAAGGTCGTCGTCGTCGGAGGCTCGTCCGGCATCGGTCTTTCGACCGCTGAGCTCGCCAAGCGAGAGGGCGCCGAGGTCGTGATCGCGTCGCGCAGCGCCGCAAAGCTCGACGCGGCGGCGGGCAAGCTCGGCGTGACGGCGATCGCGGCCGACGTCACCAGCGACGACAGCGTGGCCAACCTGTTCAAGCTGTGCGGCCCGGTCGATCACGTCGTGGTCAGCGCCGCCCAGCTCAAGACCGGGCCGTTCAAGACGGTCGCGATGGAGGACGTGCGCGGCACCGTCGAGGGCAAGTTCTGGGGCGCCTGGCGCTGCGCCCGCGCCGCCGACATCCGCGCCGGCGGCTCGCTCACGCTGGTGTCGGGGTTCTTGAGCATCCGTCCGCGGCCGAACTCGGCGATCGTCGGCGCCGTCAACGGCGCGCTCGAGTCGCTCGCCCGCAGTCTCGCCATCGACCTTGCGCCGGTGCGGGTGAACTGCGTCTCGCCCGGCATCATCGACACGCCGATCCGCGCCGCCATGCCGGAGGCGGCCCGCCGCGACATGCTCGCCAAGGCCGCCGCCGCCCTGCCGGTCGGCCGCGTCGGCGAGGGCGAGGACATCGCGCGCCAGATCCTCGCCTTCATGACCAACGGCTTCATGACCGGATCGATCGTCTATCTCGACGGCGGCGGCAGCGTGGTATGAGCGCGGCCGCAATAGACGACCGCCTCGCGCCCGGCGATGCGGCCGAAGACGAAGGCGCGCAGGACTGACACCGAATTCGGCGCGGTCGCGTGGAAGTGGCCGGTGATCTCGCCCGCCGCATAGAGGCCGGGAATGGGTGCGCCCGCGCGGAGGACGCGCGCCCGACCGTCGGTGGCGAGGCCGCCGAACGTGTAGGCCACGGCACCGACCAGGGGCCAGGCGAGGAACGGCGGGATGCTGATCGCGCGCGCCCAGTTCGATTTCGGCGGGTCGAGCGTGGGCGCCGCCGCGAGGCCGTCGCAACGGGTAGCGTCAAATTTTTGCGCGTCGCCGGTGCAGGCCGCGTTGTAGCCGGCGATCGTCCGGGCGAGATTATCGGCATCGACGCCGAGCAGGCGCGCGAGGCCGGGAATATCGTCGGCCTCGACCGGCGGGATCTCGGAGCGGATCGCGCGCCGATAGTCGGGAATCTGCAGGAGCCGGCTGTCGAGGATCGCGTAGGCGGTCGCGCCGGCGGTGTTGAAGTGGATGTCGCGCGCGAACCGCTCCCACGTCTCGTGCACGAGACCCGCGCCCTCGTCGAAGAAGCGGCATCCGGATCGATCGACGACGATGCCGTAGGGATAGACCAGCACGACAGGCGCGGATTTCGGGTCGCGCGCGTCGACCGGCTCGGCGTGCATGCCGTTCCAGTCGCCGGCGCGATCCGCGCCGACGCGCAGGGCCATGCGGATGCCGTCGCCGGTGTTGAAATGCGTGCCGGGCGAGATCAGGCGCATGGTCTGCGCGCCGGGCCCGAGGTGCTCGCGCATCATGCCCTTGTCGCCCTGGAAGCCGCCGCACGCGAGAACGACCGCATCGGCAGCAATGCTCTCGCGGATTGCTCCCGCAGATACGATCACGCCGGCAATGCCGCCGTCGCGGACAACCAGCTCTTCCGCCGTGCAGGCGTAACGGGTCTCGATGCCGGCGCCCTTGGCGGCGCGCGTCAAGGCGTCGACCAGCGCTGCCCCGCCGCCGACCGGCTGGATGCGCGGCGGGCCTTTCGCCAGGTAGTAGGGCGGCTGGCTGAATGCGATTCCCTGGGACGCGATCCACGCGACCGTCGCCGGCGCGTCGGCGGCGAGGCGCCGGAAATAGGACTCCTCGCCGCGAAACTCCGTCGCCGCCAGCATGTCGTGCACGAAGCCAGGCTCGACGCGATCGGCCGCCGCCATCCGCATGTTCGACGGCGACCAGCGCGTGTTGCCGCCCGCCTGCAACGGATCGGCCTTGTCGATGAGCGTGACGCGTAGCGGCTGCGCGCGCCCGCACGCCTCTTGCGCCGGCGTGAGCGCGGCCGCCAGCCCGGCCGCGCCCTGGCCAACGACGATGAGGTGAGGAGAAGGGCGGCTCATATCGAGAAGCGGACTCCGCGCCGGGAAGAAGATCAATCCGGACCAATGGAGCTGTAATCGAACATACGGCCGATGACGACGTCCGGCATGACTTAAATCCTGATAATGCTGTTGATCTACGCCCCTTGAGGCTTGGACCTGGGTTCAACCTGCGCTAGCGTGCCGTCGGCGTATTTGGGGTCGAGGGGAAGATGCGAATCTGGGGCATTCTCGCGATGCTGGCGGCCGCCAGCATGATGGTGGCGGCTGCGCGCGCCGACGTGGCGCGGCCGCCGCAATTCGTCATGCTGGCCTTCGACGGCGGCATCTCATTGCAGCGGTGGCAGGACCTCGCCGACTTCGCGGCGGGGATGAACAGCAGCGGCAAGCCGGTCCATTTCACCATCTTCGTCAGCGGCATCGCTTTCGTCGAGGACGCCTACCGCAACGTCTACCAGGCCCCGGGCCAGCGGCGCGGCTATTCGGCGATCAATTTCGGCGGCTCGGCCGAGGATGTGCGCAAGCGCGTCGACGTCATCAATGCGATGTACGCGAGCGGCCACGAGATCGCATCGCACGCGATGGGCCACTTCAACGGCGCGCGCTGGTCGGCGGCGCAATGGCAACAGGAGCTCGCCGCCTATCGCGCGGTCTTGTACAACGGCAGCCCGAGCTACGCCCGCGCGAGCGCCGACAAGGTCGACGTGCCGCTCGCCAAGATCGTCGGCTTCCGCGCGCCGTATCTCGCGACCGGACCCGGCCTCTACGAGACGCTGCAGCACGCGGGCTTCCGCTACGACACGAGCGGCATCGCGTACGCGGACCAGTGGCCGCGCAAGGCCGACGGATTGTGGCGGTTCGATCTGGTGCAGCTCAAGGTGGGCGGCCGCAAGACACTTTCGATGGACTACAATTTCTTCGTCCTCCAGTCGGGCGGCCGCGTCGACCCGCGCCATGCCGACATTTTTCGCGCCCAGATGCTCGCGACCTATCTCGATTATTTCCGCACCAGCTACACCGGCAATCGCGCACCGCTCAACATCGGCCATCATTTCGAGGCCCTTCAGGGCGGCGTCTACAACGAGGCGCTCAAGGATTTCGCGCGCGAGGTCTGCGGCCTGCCCGAGGTGAGGTGCGCGACCTATAGCGAGCTTGCCGATTTCATGGACGCACAACCGGCCGAGACGCTCGCAGCCTATCAGGCTGGCGCATTTCCGCACGCCGCGATACCGGTGATGTCGGCGAAAGCGGCCGCGCGGTAGCGTGGCGCTGCTTGCAGAGCTGATACGGCGCGCGCGCTACGTCGCCAAATCCATCCATTCCGGACAGGTGCGCTGCTCGAACGGCGCCAGCCACCCCTGATAGTTGCTCTGGTCGATCACCTCGGTCGGCAGGATGATCCGCTCCGGCAGCGGCTCGTGCCGGAGATGGCGGATGGCAGCGCGCGCGCAGGTGCAGCCGATCTTGAACATATTGAAATCAAAGCTCGCCAGCATGCGGCCGGCCGCGATCTCGCGCACGGCCGCCAGAATGCCATTGATGCCGATGACGATCGCACTCCGCTCGGCCTCGTCGAGCGCCTCCAGCGCGCCCAGCGCCATCCCGTCATTGGCCGACAGCACCGCGTCGATGCAGGGAAAATCGCGCAGGAGCTGCGCCATCACGCGCTTGCCGTCGCCCTGCTGGAACATGCCGACGGCTGACGCGAGCACCTCGATGTCGGGCGTTTCCGCAAAAGCGCGCCGATAGCCCGCGAGGCGCGCGCGATTGGTTGGCGCCGCCGCAGGACCTTCGAGCATGACGACCCTGCCGCGGCGGCGCATCCGCTCGAACAGATAGTTCGCCTGGCGGTAGCCGATGTCCTCGTCATCGGCGCCGACGAAGGTGACGAACCGGCCGGGCAGCGCGTTCGAGGCGAGCACGATCGGAATGCCGGCGGCGTTGAGGCGCTTGACGGGATCGATCATGGCGACGTCGTCGACCGGAATGAAGATGACGATGTCGGGACGATCGGTCAGCGCCTGGGCGACGAAGGCCTTCTGCTCGTCGACATCGTCGGGCTGCTGCGGCACGAAATGCGCCGTCTTCACGCCATCGCGGCGCGCGACCTGATCGACCGCAAAACGGAACGCCGCATAAGCGGGATTGGTCGAATTCTTGGTGAACACCGCGATGGTCTTCCCATCGGCGGTGCGCGCCGTCGCCGAGCCTGCCGTAACGATATCTGCCATCGGACTGCACCGCTGAGTTGGCACGGGAGCTGGAGAGAGAGTTGCGGCCGACCGGCCCCTATTGCGGCGACGCCTTGCGCAGGTCGCGCACTCGCACGGCCTTGCCCTGCGAGCGCGGCACCTCGCCGGGCGCTTTTACGGCGACCGCGCAGGTCACGCCGATCAGCGACTTGATGTGGTGCTGCAGCCCGGCCGACTTGCGGGCGCGATCCGGATCCGCGAGGGACGTGCCGGGCTCCGCCTCGACCTCGATCGTCATGGTGTCGAGCGAGCCCTCGCGCGCGAGAACGATCTGATAGTGCGGTGCGAGGCCCGGGAAGCCGACCAGCACCGCCTCGACCTGGGACGGGTAGACGTTGACGCCGCGAATGATGAGCATGTCGTCGTCGCGCCCGGTCACCCGCATGATGCGGACATGGGTGCGGCCGCAGGCGCAGGGCGCATCGTCGAGCCGCGTGATATCGCGCGTGCGATAGCGGATCATCGGCTGCGCCGCCTTGGTGAGCGTGGTGATGACCAGCTCGCCGGTCGCGCCCATCGGCAGCGGCGCCAGCGTCGTCGGATCGATGACCTCGAACAGGAAATGGTCCTCCCAGCCATGCAGGCCGCGCTGCGCCTCGGCGCATTCGCACGCGACGCCCGGACCGATGATCTCGGACAGGCCATAGAGATCGACCGCCTTGAGCCCGAGCCGCGCCTCGATGCCGGCGCGCATCGCGTCGCTCCACGGCTCGGCGCCGAATAGCCCGATGCGCAGGCTCGAGCGGCGCAGATCGACCCCCATGCCGTCCGCGACCTCGGCAATGTTGAGCGCGTAGGACGGGGTAGCGCACAGCACGTGCGCGCCGAAATCCTTGAGCAGCAGCACCTGCCGCTCGGTGCCGCCGCCCGACATCGGCACCACCGTGCAGCCGAGCCGCTCGGCGCCGTAGTGCGCGCCGAGCCCGCCGGTGAACAGGCCGTAGCCGTAGGCGTTGTGCACGATGTCGCCCGGCCGCGCGCCCGCGCAGCCAAAGCAGCGCGCCATCAGGTCGGACCACAGATCGATGTCGCCCTGCGTATAGCCGACCACCGTCGGCTTGCCGGTCGTGCCCGAGGAGGCATGCAGGCGCACCAGCTGCTCGCGCGGCACCGCGAACATGCCGAACGGATAATTGTCGCGCAGGTCGCTCTTGAGCGTGAAGGGGAACCGGGCGACGTCGGCGAGCGTCGCGAGATCGGCGGGCGCGACGCCGGCCGCGTCGAACTTGTTGCGATAATGCGGCACCTTCGCGTAGGCCCGCTGCAGCACGCCGCGCAACCGCTCGGTCTGCAATGCCGCCAAGGCGTGGCGCGGCATTGTTTCGGCGCCGGCGTCGAACATGAAGGGTTTCTGTGCGCGAGCGGCGCTCTGCGTGTCCATGGCCCGGTCTCCCTTGTCGGGATCATTGTTCGCCTGGGGCCAAAGTCAATCGCGGCGTTGGATCGCCGCGGTTGCTTGCCGCCTAGGCGCTCGGCGGTACCAGCGAGAACCGCGGGTCGGCGGCGAGGCAGTCGGCGACCGGCAGACCGAGCTCGCGCCGCACGATGTTGGTGCCCTGCACCAGCGCGACGATCTTGTAGAAGGCGTGGCGCCGGCTCATGCCTTCACGCCCCATGCCGCAATCGGAGCTGATGATCAGCCGTTCGACCGGGATGTGCTTGAGCGCGCGGCGAATATGATCGGCGACCTCCTCCGGGCGCTCGACCTGCAGCGTGTGGTGATCGATCACGCCGATCGCGATCTTCTTGTCGGTGATGATCTGGCCGAAGGCTTCGAGATCGATGCCGCCGGCGCTGCATGATTCGAACGTGATCACGTCGGCATCGACCTTGTCGAGCATCTCGAGCGCCGGCTTGTAGCTCATGACCTCGGTGAACATGCGCTGCTGCGAGGGATTGCCCCAGCAGGTGTGGCACCACACCTCGGTCTTGGCGCGCAGTCCCGCGACGGTGCGGTTGAACACCTCGACGCTGAATGCCGGATTGATCACCTCGTTGACGAGATTGCGCGCCGCGAGCATGTGGATCTGCGGCTCCTCGAACTGGATCACCGGGCAGCCGGCATCGGCGAGGTCGTGCAATTCGGCGTTCAGCGCGTCGGCGATCGCCAAAATGCGATCGCGAATGCTCTTGTAGTGGCGATCCTCGACCGCGAAGGCGACGAGCTCCGGGCCGATGGTCCCGAACTTGACCGGCTTACGGGTGAGCCGTTGCGCCACCTTCCAGACCGCGGCGTATTGCAGCTCGCCGCGCGTGACCGGCCCGACGATGCCCGGCATCACGCGCGATTCCAGATAGTCGTGCAGGATGTGCCCGGGCGGGAAGCTGACGGCCCTGCCGGCCGGCGTGATCCGCGGATTGAAACGGTCGAAGCCGCCCATGTGGCGCGGTGGATAATTGGTCCAGCTCTGGCCGCCGACGTCGGCGTCGAAATGCGCATCGCCGTCGGTGACAATATCGAGGCCGGCGATTTCCTGCTCGTGCAGATAGACCGCAACCGTGTCGGTGTATTGCTCGCGGAACTGGTTGTTGACCATCGCCTCAACGAAGCTCTGCGTGCCGATGTTCTTGGTGTACCAGCTCGGGCGCGGCAGCGATCCCGTGATGGTCGTCGGCAGCTTGATGTCCTTGGTCGCACGCAGCATCGTCCGATCCCCGTCCCGTGGTCTGATTTTGCGAGAATAGTTTAAGTGTCATTGCCCGCGAAAGCGGGCAATCCAGCACTGACGAACGGTGCCCGGGACGCCGGCGGTGCCCCATGGATCTGCTGCGGAGTACTGGATCGTCCGCGTTCGCGGACGATGACCGCGGGACTGCTATCCACGAAACGATCGCGTGCCAACGGCGAGGTTGATGTCGTACCCAGGTTTGCCGTTTTGTGCCGCTGGCGAGGCAAATGCACTCGCCGGACAAGGGATTTAGCGCATCGGCTCGACCCAGCGCGCGCGCGAGGGTCCCGGCTTGAACGGGTCAGCGAAATATTGCGTCTCCCGCGCAACCTTACCGTCCGCGAACTCCATGATGCTCACTGTGTAGAATGGAGTTGCGTCGTAAGTCATGACGAGCTCGGTGACCCACAGGGCGCCGGCGCCGATAATGCGGCGAACCTCAAAGTGCTTTTTGTTCGGCTGGGCTGCGCGCGACGCCTGGATGTTGTCTCGTCCGCGGATGCGCTCTCCCGACTGGGGATATTCGAGCACGGCGTCGACACGGTAGATGTCGTGCTCTGCCGGGAAATCGCCCGCGTCCGAGGCTTTCCAATGGCGGTCGAGCGCCGCGCGTATCTCATCGTCGTCCATACCGCCCTCCTGCCAATCGGCTGCGCCGTTGGGGACGCGTAGGCGAGGATATCGCCGGGTTTCTCTACCGTGCAGCTCCCCGTGTCAAATCGGCGATGCGTGTCGAGCATCTCGACGATCGGATATCTGCCTGGCCTGACCAGACAGAGGGCGTCCAATGTAGCGCCGCGGCGCGGCTCCCTTGCCCGACATCAAGGCCGCCAAGATCCTGCGTGCGCGACTGACGCGGCTTTTCATGGTGCCAATGTCGCATCCAGCGACCTCGGCGGCTTCCCTGTAGCTCAGTCCGGAGGCGCCGACGAGAAACAACGCCTGCTGGTGAATGCGCGAGAGCCGCCCCAGACCCGCACGCAAATCCTCCGCAACATCCCACCCCACCTGGTCCGGTGGAATCTCCATCGATGACGCGCGTCTGCCGTCGATATCCTCCTCGACCCATTTCGACTTCCTGCACTCGCTGTAGAAGTGATTGCGCAAGATCGTAATGAGCCACGCGTCGAGATTCGATCCGCTTTCAAAAGTGTCGATATGCTCGATTGCTCTCCTCACCGTCTCCTGGACGAGCTCATCCGCACGATCTCGGTTTCGACATAGCGAGATTGCGAATCCGCGAAGAGCCGGGAGAGATTTCACGATCGCGTTTTCCACTGGTGCATCGAGCGTCACGGCGTCACCTCAAAGTGTACGCAGCAAATGTAGTCGCGGTCCGCTCGCCCGGCTTGTCTCGGATTGGCTGCTTTTTTCCAATCGTACTGTTGCAACACCGGTCGCAAGGCCTATGTGCGTTGCGGAGATCGCCATCGGCGCGACACGCTCACTCGCATCGGGTTGGTCGGAGCTGCGCCGCCCTTGCGCGCTCCCGGCCCTTCGGCGCGACCGAATGGGAGGCGCAGCGGCTTCTTATTCGCCAGCGGAATTCGCTTGGACTCCTGACGCGTCGTTTGTCTATGCGTCCGGTATTGGCTGAACCATGCGTTCGACGGTCTCGGCGACGTCCCGCAAAGGGGCCGGTTCTCCTGCAGGAGAGCGTGAAAGACGATTGTGAACTGCATGGGCAACTGCCCGTCGCCTGCCGATGGCCAGCGCCGATTTCGCTCGGGCATTGGCGTCCCGATTTCCCGGCGTGTATCATCTGCCGCAGCCCAAAATAATCGCAAGCAAGCCGGCCGACTGTTGGGGGAGGGAATGATGAAGAGCCTTTCGCGCGCAGCGCTGCCGCTGTGTCTCGCCGCCGGCGTGCTCGGCGCCTCGATGCCGACGCACGCACAGGAGCTCAAGATCGGATTCCTGGCGCCGCGTACCGGCATCTTCGCCCAGCTCGGGACCGACATGGTCAACGGCTTCCAGATGTATCTGGACGAGCATGACGGCAGGCTCGGCGGCGCCAAGGTGACGTTCATCATCGAAGACGACCAAGGCAGGCCCGACGTCGACGTTGCCAAGGCGAAGAAGCTCATTCTGCAGGACAAGGTCGACATGCTGGTCGGCGCCGTGCTCGCCTCCTCGGCCTATGCGCTGGCGCCGGTCTCGACCGCCGAGAAGATGCTCTACATCGGCACGGCGTCGACCGCCGACGATCTCGCGCAGCGGCAGGTCGACAAATATCCCTATCTGGTGCTCTCCGGCTGGGTGCCGTCGCAGCCCAACCATCCGCTCGGCCAATGGGCCTGCGACCAGGGCTACAAACGCATCGTCACGATCGCCGCCGACTATGCGTTCGGCTACGAGCAGACCGGCGGCTTCCAGAGGGGCTTCGAGGACTGCGGCGGCAAGATCGTGCAGAAGATCTGGGTGCCGATCGGCACCAAGGACTTCGGCCCTTATCTTCCGACGCTGAAAAGCGATGCCGATGCCATCTTCACCGTGATGGTCGGCCCGATGTCGCTGCAATTCCCCAAACAGTTGCGCGCGGCCGGCAACAAGAAGCCGATCGTCGGCGGCGGCACCAGCTATGACGAGTTCGCCTTGCCGTCCATGGGCGACGAGGTGATCGGCGACGTCTCGGCGCTGCAATACTCGGCGGCGCTCACGACGCCGGCCAACGAGGCCTTCGTCAAGAAGTACCGGGCGAAATACAGCAAGGTACCGTCCTACTATTCCGAGGCGAACTATGCGGCGGCGAGATGGATCGACCTGACGCTCGCCAGGCTCAAGGGCCGCTATCCGGGGCCGGTCGAGTTCATCAAGACCATGGCGACGATCGAGCTCGACGCGCCGCGCGGGCCGGTGCGGCTTGATCTCTCGACCAAGAGCCCGATCCAGAACATCTACATCAAGAAGGTCGAGAAGAAGAAGATGTTCGGCTACGACAAGGACGAGCTCTGGAACACGGTGATCAAGACGTATCCAGCCGTCAGCGAGTTCTGGATATACGACAAGGCCAAGTTTCTGGCGCAGCCGGTCTACAGCCGCGATTTCCCGCCGTGCAAGTACTGCGAATAGCGGCTCGTCGATTTTCCAACGAGATCAAACGGCCGTGGCGACGGGACTAAGCCGCTCGACCACGAGCTTCTGTACGGCGGCAAGATGCAGCCGCATCGCGCGCTCGGCGGCATCGGGATCGCGCGCAAGAATTGCCTGAGCGATCGCACGATGCTCGGCGTCGCGCTGCTGCGTGCGTTTCGGGCAAGGCGGGTTCGGCGCACTCAGCCGCACACGTGAGTCGCGCGCGACCCTGCGCAACAGGTCGTAGAGCGAGGCTGCGAGCTTGTTGCCCGAGGCCACTGCGACCAGCTTGTGAAATTTCAGGTCGGCCATGCCACTATCGATACCCGCCCCGGTCGTCGCCGCCTGCCCGATGCCGGCCATCTCCAACGGGGAGGCGCGGAGGGCGGCCAAGCGTGCGAGGAAAGGCTCGATCGCAATTCTCATCTCGATGACTTCCATCGGATTGGTCGCGCGCACAAGGCTTTCGCCATCGTGGCCAACGAGCCCCTTGCGCTTGGCTTCGGCGGGGGCGATCTCGCCATTGGCCCGAAGCGCTCGTAGGGCCCGGCGCAACTGGTGCCGCTTCACGTTCAGCGACGCGGCGACGGCGCG
>Ga0209006_10006099_pt1 | contig 10936 bp, 7 predicted proteins | sample JacPin_JW_Ref_O2_FD_188567 | JGI IMG/M metagenome (GOLD analysis project Ga0209006, IMG submission 188567) | Forest soil microbial communities from Algoma, Ontario, Canada - Jack Pine, Ontario site 1_JW_Ref_O2 (SPAdes) (version 2) | ecosystem: Environmental > Terrestrial > Soil > Boreal... | reverse complement strand
CTGGCAGCAGTTTCAGGAGACTTACAAGCGGCACAACCTGTACTTCGCGGACCCGACCGGCAAGACCGTCGTCCCCGACCCCCGCTACGTCGCGGTGTCGGACCCTGACCAGCTGCCGACCGAGCTGATGAGCAAGCTGATCGCCGGGCCGCGCCCAGAGATGACCAACTCGGTGCGCAACATGCTCGGCTCGCCGCTGAGGCTGCGCGGACCGGTGACGCGGGCCGACGGCGGCAAGACCGGAATCGGCAAGGGCTACGGCGGCGCGCGCGTCGAGTTGGAGGGCCTGTCGACCACCGACCCGCACAGCAGGCAATTGGTGGCGGCGCAGATTATCTGGACGTTCGCGCGGGCCGATATCGCCGGGCCGTATGTCATCGACGCCGACGGCGCGGCCCTCGACGACCGGTTCGCCAACGGCTGGGAAGCCACGGACGTCGCGTCCACGGACCCCGGTGCCGACGACGGCGCAGCGGCCGGGTTGCACGCACTGGCCGGCGGATCGTTGCTGTCGATCGACGGCGAGACCGCGCCGCGGGTGCCCGGGTCATTCGGTCAGATGCCCGACCAGACGGCCGCAATGCTGTCCCGCACGGGCCGCGACGTCGCGTCGGTGGTGGCTCTGCGCGGCGGCCAGCCGGACGCGGCGGCGTCGCTGTGGATCGGTCCGCTCGGCGGGGCCGCTGTGGAAGCGACCGACGGGCACACGATCACCCGGCCCAGCTGGTCGCTGGACAACGCCGTGTGGGTGGTGATCGACGGCAACAACGCGGTGCGGGTGATCCAGGAAGCCGCCTCCGGGCAGCCCGCCCGCATCCCGGTCAATGCCACGGCGGTCACCACCAAGTTCGGAGGCCCGATCAACGAGTTGCAGCTGTCGCGCGACGGCGCGCGGGCCGCGATGGTGATCAATGGGCAGGTCATTCTCGCGACCGTGGAGCAGACGCCGGGCGGGGACTATGCGCTGACGTATCCGCGCCGGCTCGGCTTCGGGCTGCGCTCATCGGTGGTGTCGCTGTCATGGCGCACCGGCGACGACATCGTCGTCAGCCGCACCGATCCGCAGCATCCGGTGTCATACGTCAACCTCGACGGGGTCAATTCCGACGCGCCCACCCGCGACGTCGCGGCCCCGGTGTCCACCGTGGTGGCCAACCCGTCGACGGTGTACGTCGCCGATCAACGCGGGGTGCTTCAACTGTCTAGCGTGGCGGCCGAGAACGAGCAGCGATGGGTCGACGTGCGACCGCTGATGATCCCCGGCGCGGTGCCGGTGCTGCCGGGCTGACGAGTGCCGAGGTCCCGCGGCTGGTAGCGCGCCGAATCATCGCCCCGCCGATTTCCCCTATGTCAAACCAACATGAAGAACTGGCAACAGGTCTGCCAAATGGGTGGCACGGGATGGTGAACACGGACTACCGTCGGGGCCAGTATTGGTTCACGGAATCCGTGATCCGGCAGCCCCAGCAACCGGGGCGCCACTTACCGACAGCGGTAGGAGGTGATTCTTTCGACCTCTGACGCGGCGGGTCGCGGCACGTCCCTGACGAGCACTCATCCCCGTCTGCGTCGTCCCAGGGACCGGGCACGCCGACCGCGTGCGAGTCCGCGACAGAAACGAGTTGATTGAATGTCAAGCCGATCCGTGGAATCTGACCAGCTCTTGGCCCCCGCAGACCCGCAAGCCGACGAGCAGGCCGAACCAATGTCGAGCGCCGAGGTTGTGGTCAAGGGCCGAAACGTCGAAATCCCCGAACACTTCCGCATCTACGTATCGCAGAAGCTGGCCCGTCTCGAGCGGTTTGACCGCACCATCTACCTCTTCGACGTCGAGCTCGAGCACGAGCGCAACCGCCGCCAGCGCAAGAATTGCCAGCACGTGGAGATCACGGCGCGCGGCCGTGGTCCGGTGGTCCGCGGCGAGGCGTGCGCGGACAGCTTCTACGCCGCCCTCGAGAGCGCGGTCTGCAGACTTGAGAGCCGGCTGCGGCGCAGCAAAGACCGCCGCAAGATCCACTACGGCGACAAGACGCCGGTGTCGCTCGCGGAAGCCACCGCTATGGTGCCGCCCTCGGATTCCGCGCCCGCAAATGGCGCCCTGGCGCCGCGCGACGGTGAGGCGGCCGAGGACCACGAGCCTGGCCGCGTCGTGCGGACCAAGGAGCATCCGTCGACCCCGATGACCGTCGACGACGCGCTTTACGAGATGGAGCTGGTCGGCCACGACTTCTTCTTGTTCCACGACAAAGCCAGCGACAAGCCCTGCGTGGTCTACCGGCGGCACGCCTACGACTATGGTTTGATCCGGCTGGCTTGATCCGGCCGGCCTGAACCCTTCCGGTGCTCAAGGCGGTCGCGCATGACCGCGGGCATTGGCGTGTCGCCTACCATGGGGTACGCCGAAGACTCGAATTAACTAGGGGACCTATTCGTGCTGGATAAGTTGCTGCGGCTTGGTGAAGGTCGCATGGTCAAACGCCTCAAGGGCATATCCGACTATGTCGGCTCGCTGTCCGATGACACCGAGATGCTGACCGACGCTGAGCTGCAGGCCAAGACCGAGGAGTTCAGGAAGCGGCACGCCGACGGCGAATCGCTCGACGAGCTGCTGCCCGAGGCGTTCGCCGTCGCGCGCGAGGCCGCCTGGCGGGTACTGGACCAGCGGCCGTTCGACGTCCAGGTGATGGGCGCCGCGGCGCTGCACTTCGGCAACGTCGCCGAGATGAAGACCGGTGAGGGCAAGACCCTGACGTCGGTGCTGCCGTGCTACCTGAACGCGATCGGCGGCAAGGGCGTGCACGTCGTCACCGTGAACGACTACCTGGCCAAACGCGACAGTGAGTGGATGGGGCGCGTGCACCGCTTCCTCGGCCTGGAGGTCGGCGTGATCCTCTCCCAGATGGATCCCGACGCGCGGCGCACGGCGTACAACGCCGACATCACCTACGGCACCAACAACGAGTTCGGGTTCGACTACCTGCGCGACAACATGGCGCACGGGCTCGACGAACTGGTGCAGCGCGGTCACAGCTACGCGATCGTCGACGAGGTGGACTCGATCCTGATCGACGAGGCCCGCACGCCGCTCATCATCTCCGGCCCGGCCGACGGCGCGTCGAACTGGTACACCGAGTTCGCCCGGATCGCGCCGCTGATGGAGAAGGACAACCACTACGAGGTCGACCTGCGCAAGCGCACGATCGGCGTTCACGAGTTCGGTGTCGAGTTCGTCGAGGACCAACTCGGCATCGAGAACCTCTACGAGGCGGCCAACTCGCCGCTCGTCAGCTACCTCAGCAACGCGCTGAAGGCCAAGGAGCTGTTCCAGCGGGACAAGGACTACATCGTCCGCGACGGCGAGGTGCTGATCGTCGACGAGTTCACCGGACGTGTGCTGATAGGACGGCGCTACAACGAGGGCATGCATCAGGCCATCGAGGCCAAGGAAAACGTGGAGATCAAGGCCGAGAACCAGACGCTCGCCACGATCACGCTGCAGAACTACTTCCGCCTCTACGAGAAGCTGGCAGGGATGACCGGCACCGCCCAGACCGAGGCGGCCGAACTGCACGAGATCTACAAGCTCGGCGTGGTGGCGATCCCGACCAACAAGCCGATGATCCGTGGCGACCGATCCGACCTCATCTACAAGACCGAGGAAGCCAAGTACATCGCGGTGGTCGACGACGTCGCCGAGCGATACGAGAAGGGCCAGCCGGTGCTGATCGGCACCACCAGCGTGGAGCGCTCCGAATACCTGTCGCGGCAGTTCCAGAAGCGTCGCATTCCGCACAACGTGCTCAACGCCAAGTACCACGAGCAGGAGGCCGGCATCATCGCCGAGGCCGGCCGGCGCGGCGCGATCACCGTCGCGACGAACATGGCCGGCCGCGGCACCGACGTCGTGCTCGGCGGCAACGTCGACTTCCTCACCGACACACGGCTGCGCGCACGCGGCCTCGATCCGGTCGAGACGCCGGACGAGTACGAGGACGAGTGGCACAAGGAGTTGCCCAAGGTCAAGGCCGCGGCAGCCGACGAGGCCGAAGAGGTGATCGACGCCGGCGGGCTCTACGTGCTGGGCACCGAGCGGCACGAGTCGCGGCGCATCGACAACCAGCTTCGCGGCCGGTCCGGTCGCCAGGGCGATCCGGGCGAATCGCGGTTCTACCTCTCGCTGGGCGACGAGCTGATGCGACGGTTCAACGGCGCGACGCTGGAGTCGCTGCTCACCCGGCTGAATCTGCCCGACGACGTGCCGATCGAGGCCAAAATGGTCACCCGCGCGATCAAGAGCGCTCAGACCCAGGTCGAGCAGCAGAACTTCGAGATCCGCAAGCAGGTGCTCAAGTACGACGAGGTGATGAACCAGCAGCGCAAGGTCATCTACGCCGAGCGCCGGCGGATTCTGGAGGGCGAGAACCTTCAAGACCAGGCGCTGGAGATGATCCGCGACGTGGTCGCCGCCTACGTCAACGGTGCCACTGCTGAGGGCTACGCGGAGGACTGGGATCTGGACCAACTGTGGACCGCGCTCAAGCAGCTGTACCCGGTGGGCATCAACTCCACGGACCTGATGCACCGCCGCGACGAGATCGACGACCTCACCCGCGAAGAGCTGCTCGACGCACTGCAGCAGGACGCCGAGCGGGCGTACGCGGACCGTGAGGCCGAGATCGACGGGCTCGCCGGGGAGGGCGCGATGCGCCAGCTCGAGCGCAACGTGCTGCTCAACGTCCTCGACCGCAAATGGCGCGAGCACCTCTACGAGATGGACTACCTCAAAGAAGGCATCGGCCTGCGGGCGATGGCGCAGCGCGACCCGCTGGTCGAATACCAGCGGGAAGGCTACGACATGTTCACCGGCATGCTCGAGGGTCTCAAAGAGGAGTCCGTCGGTTTCCTGTTCAACGTGGCGGTGGAGACCGCGCCCCCGGCTGCAGTCGCGCCCGTCCCCACCCCGGAGGGGCTTGCCGAACTCGGCGAGTCGGCCGACGCAGGAGATGGCGGCGTGCCGTCCAACAAGGAGTTGCAGCTTGCGCTGGCAGCCTTGCGCGCCAAGGGAATTGACGAAGCAGACAAGCCGCTCACGTACAGCGGACCGTCAGAGGACGGGTCAGCGCAGGTGCAGCGGCGCAACGGCGGGGAGCCGACGCCCGCGGGCGTCCCAGCGGGGGCGACGCGGCGCGAACGGCGGGAGGCCGCCCGCAGGCAGGGCCGCGGACCGAAGCCGCCGAAGGCGCGACGCGCTTAGTCGGCAGTCCTAGCCGCCGGAGTGCTTTGCTTCCCGGCGTCGGCGATGAGAGCGAAAATCTCGCCGGCTTCACAGTTGATGACGCGTTCGACGCTGACTCGACCTTCTTTCACGGTGCCCTCCACACGGCTCACGTTTAGCCCGGCTTGCCCCGTGATGCGGAGCCGACCACCCGACGGATACCGTGGCAGTGGCTGCGGCCGAGGTCCGAGTGAGGGGAGGGTTGTGCGGCGATGGTGACCCGGTTGTCGGCATCCGACGCGTCGTTCTACCACCTGGAGGACACTTCGACGCCGATGTACGTGGGTTCGCTGTCGATCCTGCGCCGCCCCAAGGGCGGGCTGTCCTACGAGACCCTGCTCACCACGGTCGAGCGGCGGCTGCCGCAGATTCCCCGCTACCGGCAGAAGGTGCGCGAGGTAACCCTTGGGCTGGCCCGGCCCGTGTGGGTCGACGACCGCGACTTCGACATCACCTACCACGTGAGGCGGTCTGCGCTGCCCTCGCCCGGCAGCGACGAGCAGCTGCACGAACTCATCGCGCGGCTGGCGTCGCGGCCCCTGGACCGGTCGCGGCCATTGTGGGAGATGTACCTGGTCGAGGGGCTTGCGAAGAACCGTCTCGCGATCTACACCAAGTCGCACCAGGCGCTGGTCAACGGGATGACGGCGGTGGAGGTCGGACACGTGATCGCCGACCGCAGCCAGCGTTCTCCCGAATTCGGCGAAGACATCTGGATTCCGGGGCACGAACCGTCGAACGTCGACCTGGTGATGGGTGCGGTCGGGGACTGGGTGGCGCGGCCCGGCACGCAAGTTGCGGCGATCCGGTCGGCGGTCACCGACGTCGTCACGAACGCCGGATACCTCGCCGACGTCGGCCGCCGGGCCGCCTCCACGGCCCGCACCGTGCTGCGGGGTGCCGCACCGAGCAGCCCGCTGAACACCCAGGTGTCGCGGAATCGGCGGTTCACCGTCGCCACCGGCAGCCTGGAGGACTACCGAAAACTGCGCGCCCGCTTCGACTGTGACGTCAACGACATCGTGCTCGCAGTGGTGACCGGCGCGCTGCGCAACTGGCTGCTGTCGCGCGCCGAGCCGGTGACGGCGACCGCGACCGTGCGCGCCATGGCCCCGATGTCGGTGTACCCCGAGGCAGACCTCGAGACCCACGTGGGCCCGGGTCAGGCGATCAGCGAGGTGTCGCCGTTTCTGGTGGACTTGCCGACCGGCGAGGGCAATCCCGTGGTGCGGCTGTCGCAGATCACGCATGCGACCGAAAGCCATTCCACCGCGACCAGCGTGGTCGACGCCCGGACGATCGTCACGCTGTCGGGCTTTGCGCCACCGACGTTGCACGCGATGGGTATTCGGGTGGCCACCACATACTCGGCGCGCGTGTTCAACCTGCTGATGACCAACGTTCCGGGCCCGCAGTCGCAGATGTACATCGCAGGCGCGAAGTTGCTCGAGACCTATGCGGTGCCACCGCTGCTTCACAAACAGGTGCTCGCCATCGGCGTGACCTCCTATTGCGGGATGCTGTATTTCGGCATCAACGCCGACCGCGACGCGATGAGCGACGTCGAGATGTTGCCCGCCTTGCTGCGCGAGTCACTCGACGAACTGCTTGAAGCCGCGCAATAACGCGCGGCAGTACCATTTTCCGATGGGCAAGAAAAAGGCTGACAAAGAGTCGGCAGGCGCGGAGCCGAAGCGCAAGCGCCGCAAGATCCCCGCCGATGTGTATGAGGCGGAATTATTCCGGCTGCAAACGGAATTGGTAAAGGTGCAGGAATGGACCCGGGACGCTGCCGCGCGGATCGTCGTCGTTTTCGAGGGCCGCGACGCCGCGGGCAAGGGCGGCACGATCAAGCGGATCACCGAATACCTCAGCCCCCGCGTCGTCCGCGTCGCGGCCCTGCCGGCGCCGTCTGACCGGGAACGCGGACAGTGGTTCTTCCAGCGCTACGTCGCCCAATTGCCGGCCCGAGGCGAGATAGTGCTGTTCGACCGGTCCTGGTACAACCGTGCCGGGGTCGAGAAAGTCATGGGATTCTGCACGCCGCAAGAACATTCGCGGTTCCTGGAGCAGGCCCCGATCTTCGAGAACATGCTCATTGACGACGGCATCGTGCTGCGCAAGTACTGGTTCTCGGTGTCCGACAGGGAGCAGCTGCGACGGTTCCGGTCGCGCCTCACCGATCCCGTGCGGCAATGGAAACTCAGCCCGATGGACCTGGAGTCGGTGTACCGGTGGGAGGACTATTCGCGGGCCCGCGACGAGATGATGACCGTCACCGACACGCCCACCAGCCCGTGGTACGTCGTCGAATCGGACTCCAAGAAGAACGCAAGGCTCAACATGATGTCGCACCTGCTATCCACGCTGCAGTACACGGACGTGCCCCGACCGAAGGTCACGTTGCCGGCACAGCCCGTCCACTCGGGCACGTACGAGCGTCCAGCGCGCCATCACTACAACTACATCCCCGATCACGTCGCACAACTGCTCGGTGACAAGGAGCGCGGTTCGTGACACGCGTCTACATTCCGGCGACCCTGCAGATGCTGCAGCGGCTGGTGGCAGACGGCGAGCTGCATCCCAGGAGCGGCACCGCGTTCGCGGTCACCCCGGCGCTGCGTGAGGCCTACGCCGAGGGTGACGACGATGAGCTCGCCGAGGTGGCATTGCGCGACGCCGCGTTGGCCTCGCTGCGACTTCTCGGTGGCGATGACTCCGATCTGCCGCGTCGCCGGGTGGTGCTCGTCGCCGAAGTTGACGACGCGCAGCCTCGCCCCGACCTCGACGACGCCGTGGTGCGGCTCACCGGCCCCATCGCATTCGACCGGGTGATCTGCGCCCACGTTGACAACGCGGCCGCCGAGGATGCCGTGGCGGCGGCGATCGACGCGATCGATGCCGCAGACCTGGGCGACGAGGATGCGGACCTTGCGGTCGGTGATGCGCAGGACCACGACCTCGCCTGGTACGCGCCGCAAGAGCTGCCGTTTTTGCTCGAATTGCTCTGATGGCGGGTTGTTACGCGACCGTAGGTTACGGTACCGTAGGTCCCAAGTACCAGAACTGGGAGTTGTGATGGGTTCGAGGATTCGGAAGCCCACCGCGGCCGTCGTCGAGACGCGGCCGCCGACTGTTTCCGGCACCGCCGGCAAGCATCCGGTGGCGAAGGCACTGCGCGCGGTGGTGAGCCGGATCACCACGCCGCTGCTGCCCGACGACTATCTGCAGCTCGCAAATCCGCTGTGGTCTGCTCGGGAGTTGCGGGGCCGGATTCTCGACGTCCAGGGTGAGACCAGCGACTCGGCGACGTTGGTGATCAAGCCGGGTTGGGGATTCGAGTTCGACTACCAACCGGGTCAGTACATCGGCATCGGCCTGCTGGTCGACGGCCGCTGGCGGTGGCGGTCGTACTCGCTGACATCCGCGCCCGTGACGTCGAAGCGCACGATCACCATCACGGTCAAGGCGATGCCCGAGGGTTTCCTGTCGACGCATCTGGTCGGCGGAGTCGCGCCGGGCACGATCGTGCGGCTGGCCGCTCCGCAGGGCAACTTCGTCATGCCTGATCCCGCACCGGCGTCGGTGTTGTTCCTCACCGGTGGCTCCGGCGTCACGCCGGTGATGTCGATGCTGCGCACGCTGGTCCGGCGCGACCAGATCACCGATGTGCTCCATATCCATTCCGCACCCACCGAATCCGATGTGATGTTCGCCGCGGAGTTGGCCGAGCTGGCGCACGACCATGCCGGCTACCGGGTACGGGTGCGGACCACGCGGACGCAGGGTCGGCTGGATCTGAGCCGGCTCGCCGACGACGTGCCGGACTGGCGCGACCGGGAAACGTGGGCGTGCGGGCCGCAGGGGATGCTCGATGCGGCCGAGCGCGTATGGGCCGACGCGGGCATCGCCGCGAAGCTGCACCTCGAGCGGTTCGCGGTGAGCAAGGCGGCGCCGCAGGGCCAAGGCGGAACGGTGACGTTCGCGCGCAGCGGCAAGACGGTGACCGCCGACGCGGCCACGCCGCTGATGGATGCCGGGGAAAACGCCGGCGTGCAGATGCCGTTTGGCTGCCGGATGGGGATCTGCCAGTCGTGCGTGGTGGACCTCGTCGACGGCCATGTCCGGGATCTGCGCAGCGGTGCCGAGCACGAGCCCGGCACGCGCGTCCAGACCTGCATTTCGGCGGCATCCGGCGATTGCGTGCTGGACGTCTAATTATTACCCGCTGGTAACCTACGGGATCGTAGGTTACGATATCGTAGGTAGTGACCCACAGAAGGAGAATGCATTGGCTATCTCAGACGTCCCCGCCTTCGCCCACCTCACGGACGCGGATGTCGAGAGCCTTGCGGTCGAGCTGGACGCGATACGCCAGGACATCGAGGACGCCCGCGGTAAAAGCGACGCGCGCTATATCCGTCGCACGATCGCCGCGCAGCGCGCCCTCGAGGTGGCCGGCCGGGTAATCCTCGCCGCCAGCTCGAAGCGCTCCGCCTGGTGGGCCGGCACCGCCACCCTGGGCCTGGCCAAGATCGTCGAGAACATGGAGATCGGCCACAACGTCATGCACGGCCAGTGGGATTGGATGAACGATCCCGAGATCCATTCCTCGTCGTGGGAGTGGGACATGGGCGGTCCGGCGAAACACTGGCGGTTCACCCACAACTTCCAGCACCACAAGTACACGAACATCCTCGGCATGGACGACGACGTCGGCTACGGCATGCTGCGGGTCACCCGTGACCAGCGCTGGAAGAAGTACAACGTCCTCAACCTGCTGTGGAACACGATTCTGACGCTCGGATTCGAGTGGGGAGTCGCGTTGCAGCACTTGGAGATGGGCAAGCTCTTCAAGGGCAGCGCCAATCGCAAGGCGACGCAGATCCGGCTGCGTGAGACGTCCACCAAGGCAGGCAAGCAGCTGTTCAAGGACTACGTCGCGTTCCCGGCGGTGACCTCGCTGTCACCGGGGGCGACGTACAAGTCCACGCTGACCGCCAACGCCGTGGCCAACGTGATTCGCAACGTGTGGGCCAACGCGGTGATCTTCTGCGGCCATTTCCCTGACGGCGCAGAGAAATTCACGAAGACCGATATGGAAGGCGAGACCAAGGGCGAGTGGTACCTGCGGCAGATGCTGGGCAGCGCCAACTTTGAGGCCGGTCCGGCGCTGCGATTCATGAGTGGCAACCTGTGCCATCAGATCGAGCATCACCTGTACCCTGACCTGCCCAGCAACCGGCTGCACGAGATCTCGGTGCGAGTGCGCCAGGTGTGCGACAAGTACGACTTGCCTTATACGACGGGCTCATTCCTGGTGCAGTACGGCAAGACGTGGCGGACGATCGCGAAGCTTTCGCTGCCGGACAAGTACCTGAGCGCGACCGTGGACGACGCGCCGGAGACGCGCAGCGAGCGGATGTTCGCAGAGCTGGAGCCTGGTTTCGGGGGCACCGATCCCTCGACGGGCCGGCGCCGCGGCCTCAACACCGCGATCGCGACCGTGCGCGGCTGGCGCGAGAACCGTCGAGCCAACCGCGCCGTGGCGGCCTAGGTCGGCCTAGGTCAGCCAGGCAGCGGCCGGCCGATCAGCAGGCCGGCCAGGATGGCGGCAACAAGCGCCACGACGCCCAACCTCAGCCAGGCAGTGCTGGCGTC
>Ga0209006_10006098_pt1 | contig 10937 bp, 6 predicted proteins | sample JacPin_JW_Ref_O2_FD_188567 | JGI IMG/M metagenome (GOLD analysis project Ga0209006, IMG submission 188567) | Forest soil microbial communities from Algoma, Ontario, Canada - Jack Pine, Ontario site 1_JW_Ref_O2 (SPAdes) (version 2) | ecosystem: Environmental > Terrestrial > Soil > Boreal... | reverse complement strand
TGGATGCAGCACCTGATCGAACAGACCGGCTGGCGCACCGCCTGCACGGCGATGGGCATTCTGGTCCTGGTCGTGCTGGCGCCGATCAACCTGCTGCTGCGCAAGCGGCCGGAAGACATCGGGCTTCGGCCGGACGGCGACGCCGCACCTTCGGCTTCATCGGCGAAGCCGATCTCGAATATCGTCGACCCGGATTGGGCCGGCACCGACTGGACCTTGAGCCGTGCGCTTCGCACGGCGCGTTTCTGGTGGCTCGCGGTCGGTTATTTCTGCGCATTGTATGTCTGGTACGCGGTGCAGGTTCACCAGACCAAATATCTTCTGGACATCGGTTTCAGCCCGGGCGTCGCGGTCTGGGCATTGGGCGCGGTCAGCCTGCTCGGCATTCCCGGCCAGATCGTTCTGGGGCATCTGTCGGACCGGCTCGGGCGCGAATGGATATGGACCGCGAGCTGCCTCGGTTTTGCGATCTGCTATGCGGCGCTGATCGCGATGGCGCAGGCGCCGACCTTGATACTGGTGTACGTCATGGTGCTGGCGCAGGGCGTGCTCGGCTATGGCCTGACCTCCGTTATCGGCGCGGTCGTTGTGGAGATATTCCAGGGCAAACATTACGGCAGCATCTTCGGCACCGTGATGCTCGCGGCCATTATCGGAGGCGCTGCGGGCCCGTGGGTCACAGGTTTTCTGCACGACCTTTCCGGGAATTATACCTTGGCGTTTGCGATCGGGATTGGCGTCAGCGGATTATCCGCGCTGGCGATCTGGATGGCGTCGCCCGGCAAGATCCGCGCGGTCGCCGGCCAGTTGCACAAGGTAAAGGCCGGCGCCGTTTAAGCGTTCGTCAGGCCGATGAAATTCCGATGCTTCGCTGAAGATCGCCGATCGCACGCAGGAAGCTGTCGGCCGGCGTGGTCTCCGGATCGATCAGGCGGTGCAGACGAAAGCCGTCCTCCAGCGCCAGCACGATCGCGCCGGTCCATGTCGGGTTCAGTGATCCGTTCTTGCCATTGTTCTTCAAGGTGGTCTCGACGATGTCGACGATCAGTTTTCTGCGGGCGCGCAGCCGCTTGGCGAGATCGGGTCGGCGCTTTTCGGCGCGCGCCACAAACAGGATCATCTCCATGTGCAAAAGTGGAGAACGCGCCAGCGGATCCTGATGGCTGCGGTCGATGGTCTTCAGCGCATCGATAAAATCCGCAAGGTTCTTGTGCTTGTCGAGAAGATCGAGATTGCGTCGAATGGATTGTTCGACGTGATCCTCGAGCATGGCGATGATCAACTCGTCCTTGCTCTTGAAATTCGAATAGAACGCGCCCCGCGTAAAGCCGGCCGCGGCCGCAATGGCCTCGATGCTGGCGCCGCCGATTCCCTGATCCTCGAAGACGCGCGCCGCCGCCTCGAACAGTTTTTCGCAGGTATCGTCCCGGGTCGGTCTGGTTCGAACTCTTGACATCCTGCCATTTTAGGGCACAATGCAACTCGATACAATAGTGTATCGGATTGGAATGTCCGGACCATCGCGCGCTGTCGGGTTTTTGAAGGCGCCCAAGCGCTCACGGTGCGGACCTTTCAGCGCGGCAACACATCGAGGGTTCCCATGAACGAGCATGTTCAGGCCGCGACGACCGCGCCGCTTTTCAACCCGCTGGCGCCGGAATTCATTCGCGATCCCTATCCGTCCTATGCGCGGCTGCGCGCCACCGATCCGATGCATGTCACGCAGTACGGCGCATTCCTGGCGAGCCGGCACGCCGAGGCCAGCCTGGTGCTGCGCGACAAGCGTTTCGGCAAGGATTTTGTCGAACGCACCATTCGGCGCTACGGGCCGAAGATCATGGAGGAGCCGATCTTCCGCGGCATGAGCCACTGGATGCTGCAGCAGGATCCGCCCGACCACACGCGTTTGCGCGGCCTGGTGGTGAAGGCCTTTACCGCGCGCCGGGTCGAGGACATGCGTCCGCGTATCCAGCAGATCGTCGATGAGACGCTTGACCGCATTGCCCCGCAAGGCCACATGGACCTAATCGAGGATTTCGCGTTTCGGCTGCCGGTGACGGTCATCTGCGACATGCTCGGAATTCCCGAGGAGCATCGTGAGTTCTTCTACAAGGGTTCGCGCGATGGCGGACGCCTGCTCGATCCGGTGCCGATGTCGCCAGCCGAGATTCAGCAGGGCAATGCCGGCATTGGGATGTCCGAGATGTATTTCCAGCAATTGTTCGAGCTGCGCCGCCGCAGCCCGGGCGACGACCTCACGACGCAACTGGTGCAGGCCGAGGAAGACGGCAGCAAGCTCACCAACGAGGAATTGACCGCCAACATCATCCTGCTGTTCGGCGCCGGGCACGAGACCACGGTCAATCTGATCGGAAACGGCCTGCTGGCGCTGCATCGCAATCCCGATCAACTCGCGCTGCTCAAGGCCAATCCCGACCTCGTCACCAACGCGGTAGAGGAATTCCTGCGCTACGACTCCTCGGTGCAGGCGGCCGGCCGGGTGGCGCTGGAAGACATCGATGACCTCGGCGGCAAGAAGATTCCTAAAGGCGAGACTGTGCTTTGCCTGCTGGGCTCGGCCAACCGCGACCCGGCGGTGTATCCCGATCGGTCGGATCGGCTCGATATCACCCGTCCCAATGTACGCCCATTGTCGTTTGGCGGCGGCATTCACTTTTGCCTCGGCGCCCAGCTGGCCCGCATCGAGGCGGAAATCGCGATCTCGACCTTGCTGCGCCGGCTCCCGGATCTGCGGCTGGACAACGCCGAGAATCCGGAATGGCGGCCGACTTTCGTGCTGCGTGGCCTCAAGGTGCTGCCCGCCAGCTGGTGACGCCGTCGGCATCAGCATCAGCATCGGGCTGTAACGCAAGGTTGCTGTGACTTCGCCACAGTTCGCTCTATATATGACGCTGCTCCGGCGTTGATTTCAGTGCGGCCGGTGGACGGACGGTCCCAGCTTCGCTTTCGTAAAGGCGTATCCCGCCTGGCGAATGGACCGCCTTATGCCCGCATGATCGACGCGACGGACCTGCTCGAGGGGAGACGCCGTGCAGACCACGCTGCTCGGACTGGCTATTGCCTTCATCATTGCGCTGATCGCGGCGCTGGTCGGGCCGTATTTTGTCGACTGGAATCAGTTCCGGCCGCAATTCGAGGCGGAGGCCACGCGGGTGCTCGGCGCGACCGTACGTGTCGGCGGCGAACTCGATGCCCGCCTGCTGCCGACGCCGTCGCTGCGGCTGCGCTCGGTCGTGGTCGGCAGCGCCAACGATCTCGGCAAGGTTCGCGCCGACAAGCTCGACGTCGAGTTCAGCCTCGGCTCGCTGATGCGCGGCGAATGGCGCGCCAACGAATTGACGATCAACGGCCTGGCGCTCGATCTCGGCCTCGACCCGCAAGGACGCATCGACTGGCCGGTCTCGACCGGAACCTTCAACCTCGGATCGCTTTCGATCGACCGCCTGAATCTGACCGGCCGTATCGCGCTGCATGACGCTGCCAGCCGGGAGACGCTGGAGTTGAACGATATCGCCTTCAGCGGCGATGTTCGTTCGCTGGCCGGAGCGGTGCGCGGCGACGGCAACGTCATGGTGTCCGGCACGCGTTATCCGTTCCGCATCTCATCCGGCCGGAGCGTTGACGGCGAAGGCACCCGGATTCATCTCAACCTCGACCCCGGCGCACACGCTTTGTCCGTCGACCTCGAAGGCGTGCTCAGATTTGTCGCGCGGGCGCCGCGCTTTGAAGGCGCTGCGACCTTGTCGGTTCCGGCCACGCGGAAGGCGAAAGGCGCCGACGCGGCGCCGACGCCGTGGCGGGTATCGGCAAGGCTCAAGGCCGATCCGGCCGCCGCGCGGTTCGAACAGGTCGAGGCAAGCTACGGCCCGGACGACACCGCGCTGAAATTCACCGGGCTGGCCGACATGCGCTTTGGCGCCTCGCCGCTGCTACATGCGGTGCTTTCGGCGCGGCAGCTCGATGCCGACAGGTTCTTCGGCGGGAATGACGACAAGGATCGCACCGCCGAGCCGATACGATTGCTGCCGGGGCTGCGCGCGCTGATCGCCGCGCTCCCGCCGGCGCCGATCCCGGCGCGCATCGAATTCAGTTCCGAACAGATCATGCTGGGCGGACGCCCGCTGCAGAATCTTGCCGCCGACCTCCATGCCGATGGCAAATCCTGGACCATCGACCGGCTGGATTTTCGGGCACCCGGCGCGACCGGAATCGACCTGAGCGGCATCGCCGCGCCGCTCAATCCCTCCGGCAGTTTCAAAGGCGCGCTCAGCCTCGAATCATCCGATCCGGACACGCTGGTGGCATGGTTGCAGGGCCGCAGCGAGATCACCTATCGCAGTCAAAAGCCGCTGCAACTGCGCGGCAATGTCAGTGTCGGCCCGAACCGCTTCGCGATTGACGCCTTGAATGCCGAAATCGATGGCGACGCGGTTACCGGCCGCGTTGCGGTCTCCAGCCCATCGGCCGGCGGCGGCTCCCGGGTCGACGCAGATTTGAAAGCGGAACGTCTCGATCTCGATGCCGCAATGGCCTTCGTGCGCTCGGTCGCGGGCCCGCAAGGCGAGTGGCCGGACGAAGCGGAGCTGTCGCTGGATATCGGCCGCGCGCTGTCGGCCGGTCAGGAATTGCAGCCGTTGAGGGCAAAACTTGGCTACGGGCCGAAGACGATCACGCTCGATCAATTGAAAATCGGCCAGGCGACCGGTGTAACGGTGGAAGGCACAGGCAATTTCGACCGCGTCCATGCCACCGGTCGGCTGGCGCTGAATTCGACCGCGGCGTCGCTCGACCGGATCACCGGCCTGATGACGCCCTTTGCGCCCAATCTTTCGTCGCGGCTCAATTCGTTGGGGACCAGTCCGGGTGCCGCGCGCCTCAAGCTGACGCTCGATCTCGACAAGAACGCCGAACACGCCGATCGCGCCAGCGCGCGCGCCGTTCTCGACCTCGATGCGCCGCAGCTCAAGGGCATTGCCACACTCACCGCAAAGCCGGACATCGCGGCGATGCGCGCACTCGATCTCGACAAGCTCCAGCACAGCGAGATCGGCATTGAATCGAAACTGTCGTCGGAGCAGGGCCGTTCCTTGCTGGCCTTGCTGGGGCTGGATCGCGCGATCGCGGCAGGTGAAGGCCCGGCGCAGTTCGAAGGATCCGCCGCCGGGGTGTGGCGCGCGCCGCTGCGGCTGAAAGCCAAAATGTCGGGAGCCGGCCTCGACGCCGAAGCCCAGGGGACCGTGGAGCCCTGGGCATCGGAGCCCAAGGCCAGCGTCAGTCTCACGGTTCGCCGCGCCAACTTCGCGCCGCTGCTGGATCTCAAGCCGGCCGACGCGCGGGTCCAGAACATCAGCCTGTCGTCGCGGGTGTCGCTGGCGGGCGGCAAGCTGACTTTCGACGATCTCGATAGCGCGATATCGGGGTCGCGGCTGCGCGGGCGCCTGGCGGTGACCCTCGGCGAGGAAAACGGCGTCGAAGGCGAAGTCGGGCTCGATGCGCTCGATCTTGCGCCGGTATTGGCACTTGCCATTGGCGCTGCGGGGCGCGATGCGGCCGAGCCGCTCGGTGCGGGGCTGCTGAAAGGCTGGCGCGGTCATGTCGCGTTTCAGGCGTTGCGCGGCATACTTCCCGGCGGCGGCGAATTGCGGCCGGTCAGCGGCACGGTCAAGAGCGACGGCCAATCACTGACGTTCGACGCCATCAAGGGCACCATCGGCGGCGGTGAAGCAACCGCCAGCCTCGATGCGAAACCAGTGGCGGATGGAATCGCGTTGAATGCGCGGGTTCAGCTCAAGGGCGTCGACGGCTCGGCCTTGCGCTATCGCGGCCTCGCGATGCCCGCAGGCCGGGCGTCGATGCAGATGACGCTGGGGAGCCAGGGCCGCAGCGCATCGGCACTGATCGGGGCGCTATCCGGAAGCGGAACCGTGACGCTGGAATCCGCCGGGATCGCCGGGCTCAATCCGCGCGCATTCGAGGTTGCGATCCGCGCCAGCGACGCCGGGCAGGCGACCGATGACACCCGGCTGCGGCAGATCGTCGAGCCGGTGTTATCGGCCGGCGCATTGTCGGTGGCATCGGCGCAAATCCCGTTCAGCATCAGGGACGGCCGGCTTCGCGTTGGCGCGACCACGCTCGATGCCAAGGACGCGCGCGCCATCGTCTCCGGCGGCTACGATATTCCCGCCGACCAGGCCGACATTCGTGCCGAACTGGCATCGACGGCGGCCGGAGCGTCGACCAGCCGCCCGGAGATACAGTTGTTCGCTGCTGGCTCGCCCGACGCCCTCAATCGCACCGTCGATGTTGCGGCGCTGTCTTCATGGCTCGCGGTAAGGGCGATCGATCGCGAAACCCGCAGGCTGGATTCGATCGAGCGCGGCGAGCCGCCCCCGGCGTTGCCGGCTGCGATCCCGCCTTATGCAACCGCGCCGGATGCGGGGTTGCCCGGCCAACCGCTTTCTGATCCCCCGATTCCCGGTCGCGATCCGCGGCGATTGCAGCCCAGGCCGAGGGTCAGTGGCCCGCGTCCACCGGCGGCGCCGGCGCCGCCAACCGCGGGAGTGCCGCCAGCCGCCGCCGTGCCGCCAAGCGCCAATGCGCCGGTGGTCAGTCAGCAGATTGCGCCGCTGCCGCCGCCGATCGAAGTCCGGCCAGCCCCCGGCGCGCTGCGGCCGCCGAAACCGCGGCCGCCGCTGGTGCTGACGCCCCCACCTCCAGCCGCTCCGCCACCACGACCGTTGTTCTAGAGCCTTTTCCGTTCCGATAGATCGGAACGGGGCTCCAGATTCTTGTCTTGACGCGTTTTCTTCACGCGAACCGGTATCCACCCCGGATCAAGTCCGGGGCAGGCTTTCGCTGGAAAACGCCCTAGCCAGACCCGGGGCAACAACCCCGAACCAAACCGTGGTCCGAGCGTTAGACCGTTCCCTTATCACGGCGATCGGAGCGTAACCTGAAGCGGCCACCCACCTCCAACGGCATCCGGCCGCTACTGTCGCTGAATTTCTTCATGGCCGACATGCAGGCGGGGATCGGCCCGTTCCTCGGCGTGTTTCTGCTGGCACATGGCTGGGAGAGCGGACTGATCGGCACGGTGATGACCGTCGGTGGCGTCGCCGGCATGCTGATGACGACGCCCGCCGGCGCGCTGGTCGATGCTATCAGACACAAAAAGCTCTGCATCATCATTCCCGGCATCTGCACCGTGATTGCATCCGGCATCGTTCTGCTCTCGCAAAACTTCTGGCTGGTGACGCTGTCGCAGGTGTCAACCGCGATCGCTGGTGCTGCGATCGGGCCCGCGGTGTCCGGCATCACGCTCGGAATGGTTCGTCAGGCCGGGTTCAACCGGCAAAATGGACACAACCAGGCGTTCAACCATGCCGGCAACATGGTCGGCGCGGGCCTGTCGGGCCTGCTCGGATGGATGTACGGCTTTCCGGCCGTGTTGTTGCTGGCAGCGCTATTCGGTGTCCTGTCGATCGTCTCGGTGCTGATGATTCCAAGTGCCGCGATCGATCACGACGAGGCGCGCGGGCTCGACAGGGGCGGGGATGACAACAGCAAGGTCGGCGGCATCACCGTGCTGCTCGAATCCAGGCCATTGCTGATTCTGGCCGCGGCGCTGGCTTTTTTTCATCTCGGCAATGCCGCCATGCTTCCGCTGTACGGACTAGCCGTGGTCTCGACTGGGCATGCGGACCCCGCCGGTTTTGTCGCGATCACCATCGTGGTAGCGCAAGGCACGATGATCCTCGTATCCCTGATCGCGATGCGTCTCGCCGAGAAGCAAGGGTACTGGCTGGTGCTGCTGATCTCGTTCATCGCGCTGCCGATCCGGGGCGTGCTCGCGGCCTGCGTGATGAATAAATGGGGTGTATATCCCGTTCAAATCCTTGACGGGATCGGCGCCGGCCTGCAGAGCGTTGCCGTTCCCGGCCTTGTTGCACGTATTCTCTCCGGCACCGGGCGCGTCAATGCCGGTCAGGGCGCGGTGATGACGGTGCAGGGGCTCGGCGCGTCGCTCAGCCCCGCAATCGGCGGCTGGATCGCACAAGGAATCGGCTACAGCGCGATGTTTGTTATTCTCGGCAGCTTTGCGCTCGGCTCGATTGCCTTGTGGCTTGGATTCGCTGCGGTCCTCAAACCGGCCTGCGCGCGGCTCAACGGGTCGGAACGTCGTCCGATCGCAGCCGCGCTCGTGGGCGCGCAGTGATGCTGGAGTCGCATGCCGCGACCTGGGGGATCGCGGCGCTGGCAACCTTCGGCGTGATCGTTCGGCCATGGAATCTGCCGGAATTCATCTGGGCGGTGGCCGGCGCCGTGCTGCTGGTCCTGCTCAATCTGCTGCCGTGGCCGGAAGCGCTGGCGGCCGCCGGCAAGGGCATGGACGTTTATTTCTTCCTGATCGGCATGATGCTGCTGGCGGAGGTGGCGCGGCAAGAAGGTCTGTTCGACTGGCTCGCGGCACAGGCGGTGCGGCACGCGCATGGTTCGGCGAAGCGGCTATTTCTGATCGTCTATGTGGTGGGCACCATCGTGACGGTGCTGCTGTCGAACGATGCCACCGCGGTGGTTCTGACGCCGGCGGTTTATGCCGCCACCCGTGCCGCCCAGGTCGAGCCGTTGCCGTACCTGTTCGTTTGTGCGTTCATTGCGAACGCGGCAAGCTTTGTGCTGCCGATCTCCAATCCCGCCAACCTCGTCGTGTTCGGCACGCAGATGCCGCCGCTATCGGAGTGGCTGCGCGCCTTCACGCTGCCGTCTGTCGCCGCGATCGTGGCGACCTATGGGGCGCTGCGGCTGACGCAGCGCCGCGCGCTCGACGCAACCGTCGCCACGGTCGGTGAGATCGCGCCGCTCCGTCGCGGTGGCCAGGTCGCGGCATTGGGAATCGCAATGACGGCGGTCGTGCTGCTCACGGCTTCGGCGCGGGGCTCGGATCTCGGGTGGCCGACCTTCATCGCAGGCGCGATCGTCACAGCGCTCGTTCTGGCGATCGCACGGCAGTCGCCGCTGCCTGTCTTGAAGGACATTTCCTGGTCCGTGCTGCCGCTGGTGGCCGGCCTGTTCATTCTGGTCGAAGGCTTGAACCGCACCGGCGCGTTGCCGGCGCTGGCACGGGTCCTGAAACAAGCCTCGGCAACTTCCCCCCAGCTCACCTCCTGGTTCGCCGGCATCGTCGTCGCCATCACATCGAATCTGGCGAATAATCTGCCGATCGGTTTGATCGCGGCGACCACCCGTCAAATCGCCGAGGTACCGATCCATGTCACCGGCGCGATCCTGATCGGCGTCGATCTCGGTCCCAATTTGTCGGTGACCGGCTCGCTGGCCACCATTCTCTGGCTGATCGCGCTGCGGCGCGAAGGCGAGCATGTCAGTGCATCGCGCTTTCTCAAGCTCGGCCTCGTGGTAATGCCGCCGGCGCTGTTGCTATCGCTGCTGGCGCTTTCCGCGGTGTCGCGATGAGCGTGCCGAAAGTGAAGCGACCTTGAGAATTCAGTCTTGCGGCTTTGAATCGGGTGGGACGGCCGTCGCACGGGTTCGAAAATAATCCAGCACAAAGAGGCGAATCGCCGAAGACAGATTGCCCTGCTGGCGGTTGCTGTCGATCTCGCCCACCAGTTCGGACAGCGTCATGTCCCGAAGGCCGGAAATTTCCTTCATGCCGTTCCAGAATGCCTCTTCGAGGCTGACGCTGGTCTTGTGACCGGCGACCACGATCGAGCGTTTCACCACGGGCGATTTCATGACGCGTCCTCGCCGTCGATCCGGTGCCGATCCAGGCGCTTGTTGTCCAAAAGCTTGTTGGCACGATCGCCGCGCCGTTGATCCAAAATGCGCTCGGATTTGGTTCGGCCGAATCGGGTCCGATTGGCCTCCGCCTGTTGGTCCGACTGATGCCGTTCGGCGCGCTTCTTGAACCGCTTCAGGTTAACTACATCCCCCATGCCTGCCCCATCATGCGGCCGTGCCAGCCAGCGCGGCCGTCGTCGAGAAAATCCCCGTCACCGCGCCCTGATAGCATCAAAACGGAGGTTCTGCTTTGCGAAAACCGAATCCCTCGTGCTCTACCACGGGCCGGCGCGCCGACGATAGCTGACCGGTCTAAGTCTTTAGGCGTTATGAAACATAATTATATGTTTCAGGTCGGGCCAGTGCCGCGCGCCGATCAGCCCGGATGGGTCATTTTTTCGGGCTGCACCAGGCTGTCAAATTCCGCCGCTGAAACAAAGCCAAGCCGCACAGCCTCTTCTTTCAAGGTGGTTCCGTTGGCGTGGGCCGTCTTGGCCACCTTGGCCGCATTGTCGTAGCCGATCCTGGGCGCAAGCGCGGTCACCAGCATCAGTGAGCGTTCCATCAGATCCCGTATGCGTTTTTCGTCGGCCCGGATTCCCGTGACACAATTCTCCGTGAACGAGCGCGCGACGTCGGCCAGCAGCTGTATGGAATGCAACATGCAATATGCCAGTACGGGCTTGTAGACGTTGAGCTCAAAGTGCCCCTGACTGCCGGCGACGGTGATGGCGGTTTGGTTGCCGAACACCTGGCAGCAAACCATGGTCACCGCCTCGCATTGCGTCGGGTTGACCTTGCCAGGCATGATCGAGGAGCCCGGCTCGTTTTCGGGCAGGATCAGCTCACCGAGGCCGGAACGCGGACCCGACCCCAACAGGCGGATGTCATTGGCGATCTTGAATAGCCCGGTCGCCACCGAATTGACGGCGCCGTGCGCGAAGACATAGGCGTCGTTGGAGGCCAGCGCCTCGAATTTGTTGGCGGCGCTGGTGAAGGGCATTTTGGTAATCCTGGCGACATGCCTTGCAAACAGCCGAGCGAATCTCGGCTTCGAATTGAGGCCGGTGCCGACCGCGGTGCCGCCTTGCGCCAGCGGGTACAAATCCCTGACCGCT
>Ga0209006_10006097_pt1 | contig 10937 bp, 8 predicted proteins | sample JacPin_JW_Ref_O2_FD_188567 | JGI IMG/M metagenome (GOLD analysis project Ga0209006, IMG submission 188567) | Forest soil microbial communities from Algoma, Ontario, Canada - Jack Pine, Ontario site 1_JW_Ref_O2 (SPAdes) (version 2) | ecosystem: Environmental > Terrestrial > Soil > Boreal... | reverse complement strand
TGATTGCCGTTCCGGGGATGACGATCCGCTGATCGAGCCATCCCGCCACACGAGTTATCAAAGCCACGATAGACTCCCCGCCGTGCGGCGCCGCCGCGGGATCGCGCAGCCACGCCTCGCGATACATCTGGCTCAGACGCGTAGTAGCGTCTCGCAGATCTTCGAGGCGAGCGTTGATGGCGCTGATTTCCTCGAGGTCGTTGCCGACGCGGTCGGCGTCGGTTTGGTTCTGGAAAGCATCCCAATAGAACTTGTTGATCTCTTGAGTAAACTCGGCTTTCATACCAAGCGCGTCCCAGCGCCACGCGGCCAGAGTCATGTCGGCCAGCGTGTCCTGATTTGCGTGGGCCTTGGCGCCATTTCGGGAAAGGGATTCGAGCGCGTGCTCGGCGCCGGACCGCATTTCGGGAGCAGCGGCCGCGATCTTTTGCATGGTTGCCGCGCCCTCCGGCGTGAAAGGATCGATCCAAAATAAATCGTCAGTCTCGGTATCGACGCTGATTTTCGCCAGGGACTGGTGACCGCGGTCCAGATTCTCCAGCGTGTCCCGGAAGGTTGGGTCGTCAGGGTTGCGATAGAAAGCCCAATCGTAGGCGTTCTTGAAGTCGTCGATATTCGACTCGCCCGCCTGCCATCCTGCAGCCGCGCCGAAGATGAGCGCCGGCCACGCCATTCCATAGATCGATTCGCCGTCATCATTCCACGTGGTAGTGATTATGCCCATGGCACCAAGACTTTGACCGTCGCGCACAAAGTTGCGAATGTTCGCAAAACCCACGTCGAGGTTTGGCCAAAGCTGATTCCAATTGTTCGCCCCCGGCGCCACGACCACTCGCAATCCCGCCTCGCGATACGGTTTGATGATGCTGACGAAGCTCGGCTTGGCGTCGTAATCCCAGGGAACGGCGATCATATCTTTGGGCAGCATGCCTAGCAGTTGCGGATACTTCACGGCAATGTCGCCCCAGAACATGAGCTGCTTGTGGTAGGGCTGAAGAATCGTGCTGACTTTTTGCATGTGCTCGAGATAGACGCGGCCCAAACCAACATCCGCGGCACGCTTGGCGGTCTGCCCATGGCCGAGTTCGAAAGTCTCGTCGCCGCCTACGTGTAAGAAGGGACCGGGGAAAAGCGGCACCAGATCGGCATACATGGCTTTGATGATGTCGTAGGAGTGTTCTTTGGTCGGGGTTAACACATGGCCGTGAGGGCGCTCCGCAACGTCCGCGTAGATCTCGTACTTCAGCATGTGGTGCAGGTGCCCGAAGGTCTGCTGCTCAGGAAGAATCGTGACGTAGAGTTTCTTCGCGTAGTCGACCAACGCGTTAATTTCCTGCGGCGTCAGCGCGGCTTCCTTCGGCGCGACTAGAGGCTGGCTGGCGAAATCGAATACGTGCTCCATATAGAGCGCGAAGAGGTTCACTTTGTAGGCGGCCAGCGTGCGAATCTGGCGCTTCATATAATTTTCTGTGGGAATGGGGCCGCGGCTGATGTCATCCTGCACACCGCGCCACTCCATGCTCGGCCAATCGCGAATGGAAACCGCCGGGCACACCAGGCCTTGACCTTCGGGATGAAGTAATTGACGCAACGTCTGCACGCCGTAGAACAGACCCTGGCCGGTATTGGCCGCCACAATCAGGTGAGCATTGTCGGAGAAGAGAAGATAACCCTGATCGCCGATGGAATTCGTCGTTAAACCTTTGGATTCGAGAAAGTCACGCACGCGGCGATCCTGCAGGCGGGCCAATACGATAGCGCCCCTTTCCTGGTCGGCTGCTTCTTGTTTTGATTCGGGCTTCGCGCCGGCAATGCTTAAATTCAGACCCGACTGATCGTGGATCTCCTCGGCCAGAGTTTCGGCCGCGATACGATCTTCGGCCTGATGCCCGAACTCGACAAGAATGCGGGTGGTCGGCTTTACATGGAAGCTTCCTTGCAGAATGCGAACTTCCTTGGGCTCCGGGACTAATTTGAGTTGGTTCTCCTGGCCGGGAGTGGCAGCAAACACGGCGGGAATCAGAAGCACACAAATCAAGGGTACAGAAAAGGCGTTTCGCTTTTTCATTCGCATCCTTGTGAGCAGATGAAGGCTACATTTTAGTCGGAACGAAGAAGATTTTGGCGTTTGCGTCCTAAATTCGGGGTGCCGGAAGTGAAGTATCACTTGGCTTTTATTTCCCTTGCGAATGCTTCTTTATTAACGACATAGGGCATTTTCGTGACGTCGCCGCCGTAGTTGGCTTCGAGAACATCGATCAATCCCTGCACGCATCTGCCCGCCATGCCTTTGTTCGGATCGGTCGAGAGTCGGGTAATGCGGCCCGCGCTGGCGAAGTGCGGCATGAGGCGAAGACGATCAGCGATGGCGGGATCGCGCAATGGCGAGTCGGGAGGCAGCGGCTCTTTCTCGTAGACATCGAGGGCAGCGCCGGCGATCCAGTTTTCACGAATGGCCTTTACCAACGCGGCTTCATCCACCACTGGGCCACGCGAGTCATTCACCAGAAAGGCTGTCGGCCTCATGAGCTTAAACGTCTGTTCGTTGAACAGATGATAGGTGGGAGTCGCGCTCTCGCCCGAACGCAAAAGGGGAACGTGCACACTGACGAAATCTGCGCCGCGGAGAGCTTCTTCAAAGGTCACGTATTTGATCCAATTCTCTTCTTTGGAGATGCCGCGGGCTTGGCGCAGGTCCATGGTTTCCTGAATGGCTTTAATGTAATCGTGATTCTCGTAGGCTGGGTCGTAACACAACATATTCATATCGAAGCCGGCGCATTTTTTGATCATGGCCAGGCCGATGCGTCCAGTGCCGATAATCGCGATGGTCTTGCCAGTGACTTCGTCGCCGAGAAACGGCAAGGATGGGTGCCAGTAGCCCCACTGGTTGTCGCGCGTCAAGTGCTCGGCGGTCCACATCTTGCGAGCCAGCATGCCGAGCATGAAGAAGGCAAACTCCGCGGTGGCTTCGGTGAGCACGTCCGCCGTATGGGTGAAAGGAATCTTGTAACGGTTGGCGTCGGCGCGGTTGATGTTGTCGAAACCGACCGCGATCTGGGCGACGACTTTCAAAGTATTCTTCCCCGCTTCAAAAATCTGAGCGTCAATCGGATCGCGGAGTGTGGTGATGAGGCCGTCGATGCCGGACTTTACTTTGTCGACGATCACCGACTTGGGCGGAGCTTCGGGCTTGGGATAGACCTCGACGTCATAGCCGCGGCGGCGCAGCAGATCGATGGCTTCACCAATGTCGCAGGTAGAGAAAATGCGGAATTTCTTCGAGATAGTCATGGTTGTTGGCAGGAAAGAATCTGAATCGCGGTCTCTGCAGAAATCACAAATTCTTGCGCGTCCACTGATCGATGCGGTCCAGCGCCTGCTGCAGATTTTCCAGCGAATTGGCTACGCTGAAGCGCAAGTAGCCTTCTCCGAACTCGCCGAAGGCTGTGCCGGAAAGCGCGGCGACGCCGGCCTGCTCCAGCAGGGCGTCAGCCAAAGGCTTCGACTTCCATCCCGTCTTCGTGATATTGGGAAATACGTAGAATGCCCCTTTCGGCTTGCGGCACGAAAAGCCTTTGATCTTGTTCAGACCGGCGACGACGACATCACGGCGGTGCTTAAATTCGGCGCACATACGGTCTACGGAACTCTGATCGCCGCGCAGCGCCTCGATGCCAGCCATTTGCGTGAAACTGGCGGTGCACGAGTTGGAATTGGTCATCAGCCGGGTGATATGGGCGGCCAGGTCTGCGCGCATTACGCCGTAGCCCATGCGCCAGCCGGTCATGGCATAGGTTTTTGAGAAACCGTCGAGCAGGATGGTGCGCTCCTGCATCCCTGGAACCGACATAATCGAGAAATGTTCACCCTCAAAAAGCAAGCGGCTATAGATTTCATCGGACAACACCAGAATGTTGCGATCCCCGATGACTTTGGCCAGCTGCTCCACGTCCTTCCGCTCCATGACGCCGCCGGTGGGATTTTGCGGCGAGTTTAGAATGACCAGCTTGGTGCGGTCAGTGATAAGACGGGCAACTTCATTTACGTCCAGAGAAAAACCGCGGTCCTCGTGCAACTGCACGGGGACAGCGTGGCCACCGACGTAATGAATCATCGATTCGTAAATAGGGAATCCGGGGTTGGGATAAATTACTTCATCCCCTTCATCGATTAGAGCGAGCATGGTGAAGAAGATGATTGGCTTACCACCTGGAACCACGACAACCTCTTCGGGAGAAACTTTGACGGAGCGGGTCCGGCTCACATAGTCGGCTATCGTTTGGCGAAGTTCAGGCAGGCCAGCGGAAGGACCGTAGTGGGTCCAACCTTTGTGCAGTGCATCCACCGCAGCTTCGATGACGTTGGCGGGCGTGTCAAAATCGGGCTCGCCGATTTCCAGATGGATGATGCTCTTGCCTTGACGCTCGAGCGATCGCGCTTTGTTCAAAACTTCGAAAGCGGTTTCGGTCCCCAGACGCGACATGCGAGTGGCTAGTTGCAGTTGGGGTTGGGTAGTTGGCGGCATGAGACCTTTGCAGCTCCTAAGAGGCTAAACCGTGGATTATACGCCGGGAAGCAAACGGTTTCGCACTTGCGATTCTTATCCTCTTTCGAAAAAAGCCCTCAGGGGCGCAGTCCGCGGATTGCCCAGGCCCGGGCAGGCAATTCAATCACACCCTGGGAGTTGGCAGGCAAAACGGATCTAAGACGCTTACGAATTGCGAGCTTGGTCTTTTCATCTCTCGCAGCGAGGTAGTTTGGAGCTGAACCCTGCCCAGTCAGAAGTGGCTGCCAGTAATCGTCAAAGCTGGCGAAGCGGGTGGTTATTTCCAGAGTGTGCAAGGCTGGCTCTTCAAGATTCGCTTCCTTGAACAGAGATAGCAGACCCTGTTCCGTGCATAGGGGGAAACGGTGAGCCTGATCGAAGGCCGCAGCCTCGATGTCGATTGCGCTCGCTGCATCCCAGAATTCACGCAGAAATCTGGCGCCGTGTTCGTAGTCCCAAACGTAGACGGCAACCGTGCCGCCGGGACGCGTGACTCGGCAGAATTCTTCCATACCGCGTTTGGGGCTTGGAATGTAGTTCAACCCCAATCCGCATACCGCCACGTCAAAACTCGCGTCGGCGAATGGGAGGGCCATCGAATCCGCGGTTTCAAAGGTAACGTTGGCTTGAGCACGATGCTGGCGAGCGAAAGAGATCTGCTCGGGCGAAACGTCGACTCCAACCACGGTCGCTGGCGCGCTGTGCTCGGCAATGGCTTCACTGACGACGCCGCTGCCGCAGCAGATATCGATCCATCGCAAAGCTTTCGGGAGAGCGAGCCAGTTCGTGAACTCGTGGGCCAGCTGGCGACTCCAGCGACCCATCCATCGGTCGTAGTCCGCGCCGGAAGTCCAACGATCTGCGATGCTCATCGATTAGTATTCACACAAGGTGATGTGGCTATGAAGAAAAACGTTTGGAGAGCGATCATCGAGATAGGTTTTGTCATCTTCTTGTTTTACTCCAACCTGTTGATGGGTGAATTTGAGCGCTCGGGGATGGGGCACAGGAAGGGGTTGGCTTGGGCAGTCGGCGATATCTTTACTGCTGCTAATTTTGCAATTGCCGCAATCGCCGCCATCATCGGTTATATCCTTTTTGAATTTCTTCGAAAGAATGTTTAACCGAATGTCGCTCTGATCCCCGAGGAAACTACGAGTTCGGTCACGGCACAAGCTTTATTCCGAGACGCTGTGCTCTTCATTCTGAGCGCGGAGAACGCGGTCAACGGAATAAGGTGCGCGGTTGCGAGGCTCGTGGTAGTGCCGGACCTGCATTTCGCCGAGAAGGCCGATCGCGAGCAGATTCAATCCCCCAAGCAGCAAGCCAAGAGCCAGCATCATCAGCGGGCCGTGGGAAGCCATGACATGGACATTGCGCAGGAACTTTTCCGCGCCCAGCCACACAACCAGAGCGCTGCCGCTAAACAGGCTGACCAGCCCAAAGGTTCCGAAGAAGTGCAACGGGCGGGAAAGATAACGGAGTAAAAACCGGATGGTAATAAGGTCGAAAAACACGCGGAAAGTGCGCGAGATTCCATAGTGCGAAATGCCGCGTTCGCGGTTCACATTGCGGATAGGCACTTCGCAGATCGACGCGCCATACCACGACGCCAGCGCGGGAATGAAGCGGTGCAACTCGCCATAAAGCGGGACCTGCTCGAGGATCTCGCGGCGATAAGCTTTGAAGGTGGTGCCAAAGTCGTGAATGTCAACGCCGCTCAGCTTGGCCATGAGCCAGTTCGCGATGCGTGAGGGGATGCGGCGCATCCAGAAATTATCGATGCGAACCTTGCGCCAGCCGCTGACAATGTCATAACCGGCGGCGATTTTTTCGAGAAAGATTGGAATGTCGGCAGGATCGTGTTGCAGGTCACCATCCATGGCGATGATGTACTCGCCGCGGGCGTGGTCGAAGCCGGCGGCTAAACCAGCCGTTTGACCGAAGTTACGGCGAAGTTTGACCACCGTCACTCGGCTATCGACCGCCGCAATTTCACGCAACATGGAAAAGGTGTGGTCACTTGAGCCGTCATCCACCAGCACAATTTCGAAGCTCTCGGCAGCAGCCTCCATCACCGCTTTCAGGCGGTCATAGAGATCGGTAACGTTCTCCTGCTCGTTGTGCAGGGGGACCACGATGGAATATTTGGGCACAGTCTTTTTATTATATAGCGCGAGACGATTGCGGCATGGGGAATTTGTTCAGAAAAGTAACCGACGGGTAACCAAGCCGGGCTGCTCCCGAACGGGCCGCATTCCGACAGTCCAGCAAATCCCACTCAGCCCTGATCTTTCAGTTTGAGCCGCGATTTGTTCTCTTCCATAAATTTCTTCAGATCCTCGGCCGCTCCCAGCAGACGGTTCCATTGCTCGTAGTACAAAGTAACCGGGAAGCGTCCCAAGCCATAGACGCTAACGCCGCCCTTTTCGCCAACCTTGAAGATCAGGTCGCCGCTGCGCTTCTTGGTTTCCACTTCTTTTTCCAACTGCGATAGACGAGCTTTGAGTTCTTCGTAAGAGGGTTCTGACATGCGTTTCCTCGCTTGAAAGTTTGATGGCTACTACAAGTCACGCTTGACTAGGCGAAACATAACACTCCATTCCATAGTAACTTGTCGCGCATTGCCTTGTGTAATGCAACCGTTATAAGGTAGAAAGAGTCTAGCCCAATATAGGAACTCATGCGCTTTACCCTTCGATGGTTGACGTGGGTATGCCTGTCCTTGATGTTATGGACGGCGGTGGCGGAGTCTACCCACAACCATCCGAACAAGACTGAAGCAATTTCCTGCTCCATATGTGTTGCGGCGCACAGCACTGCGCCCGTGATTGGTTCGCATCATGCCAAGCCGATGTTTGAAACAGTTGGCCTGCTGCATGAAGAAGAAGTCCTCGCGAAGGCTCCGACTAGTATTTTCGAGTTGGGCATTCGTGGTCCTCCTGCCGTTTAGGGGCTCGCAAGTATTGAGCAACCGGCGTCCCTGCCGGCTCATCCCCATTTAACACCCATCGTTCCCAGGAGGAACCAATGTCCAGGTCTTACAAGTGGCCCTTCATCGCCATTTTTGCGCTTACTTTTCTAAGCAGCATCGTCTGGTGCCAATCGGTCGGAAACTCGGGTTCAATCAACGGCAGCGTCGTCGATCCTACGGGGGCGGTGGTTCCCAACGCCACTGTTGAAATTCGAAATCCAGTGAGCGGTTTTGATCGTTCGACCACCACGGATAGTGCGGGGAAATTTGCCATCACCAACATTCCTTTCAACCCTTATCATCTCACCATCACGGCTCCAGGATTCGGCTCCCATGCACAAGACGTAGAGCCACGCTCTTCGGTTCCGGTAAATGTTGCGGTCACTCTAAGAGTTTCCGGATCGACCACACAGGTGACGGTTGAGGCGGAAGGAGGAGACTTGGTTGAGAACGACCCGACCTTTCATACTGACGTAGACAGAAACCTGTTCGACAAATTGCCTCTGGAAAGCCAGTCGTCGTCGGTAAGTTCGCTGGTAACGCTGGCTACTCCAGGGATTTCCGCCGACTCGAACGGTCTGTTTCACGGACTTGGCGATCACGCGGAGAATTCGTTCTCGGTGGATGGCCAGCCTATTACGGATCAACAAAGCAAAGTATTCTCCAACCAGATTCCGCTGGAATCGATCCAGTCATTGGAGGTTATCTCCGGCGCCCCTCCTGCCGAGTACGGCGATAAGACAAGTATCGTTATCAACGTAACCACACGATCGGGACAGGGAGAAACGACCCCGCACGGTAGTATCACAACCTCCTACGGTTCATTTGGAACTTCCAACGTGACGGCTGATCTGGCGTATGGCGGCCAGAAATGGGGGAACTTTATTTCTGCAAGCGGATTGAACAGCGGGCGATTTCTTGATCCCCCGGAATTCACGGTGTTGCACGACAAGGGGAACGAAGAGAATCTGTTCGATCGCGTGGACTATCAGCTAACCAGCACAGACTCGATTCACTTGAACTTCGGTTATACGCGCTCCTGGTTCCAGACCCCCAACACTTTCGACTCCCAGTTTGCGACCCCATGGAACGGCGTCGTGGTGAACAACGGAGGCCGTGATCCGAACGGCAATATCGTCGGACCCACGGACCAGCGCTCGCAAATCCAGACGTTTAACATCGCCCCCTCATGGACCCGGCTATTGAGCTCGAACTCGGTGTTCACTCTAGGTGCTTTCGTTCGCCGCGACCATTTCAATTACTATCCCAGCGACAACCCTTTTGCCGACCTTGGGCCAACGAATCTGCAGAGAGAAACAGTGGGACAGGATCGTAAGCTGACCAACGCGGGGCTGCGGTCCGACCTTTCCTACGTTAAGGGCATTCACAATCTGAAGGTTGGGGCAGTCTATCAACAGACGTTCCTTGACGAGCAGGACTCACTTGGCATTGTCGACCCCACATTACTTCCGGTTACTTTTGGTTGCCCGAATGGAAATCCTCCTCCCGATCCGTGTGCCGTGCTGCCGCCTTTCGATCTGACCACAGGCGGACATTTGTTCACATTCAACGGCCACACGGATGTGAAGGAACTTGCTTTATACGTTAGAGACAACATCACCAAAGGAAATTGGTCTTTGAATCTGGGGTTGCGTGCCGACTTCTATAACGGCCTGACCACGCACAAAGAACCTGAGCCCCGCCTTGGTGTCGCGTACAACATCAAGAAAACGAATACCGTTCTCCGCGTGTCGTATGCTCGCGTCCTGGAGACACCGTTCAACGAAAATCTGGTTCTGTCTAGCATCGGGTGCGGCAATGCTGTTTTGAATCCGTTGCTGGGTTGCACGGTGTCGGGTGTTACCCCGTTTGCTCCGGGCTGGCGCAATGAATTTCACGCAGGAATTCAGCAGGCCTTTGGCCGGTACGTGGTATTTTCTGGTGAGTACATCTGGAAGTACACGCACAACGCATACGACTTCAGTATTCTCGGAAACACCCCCATTACTTTTCCGATCGAGTGGGACCGGTCAAAGATTCCTGGATATGCGGGGCGCGTGAGCGTGCCGAACTATCACGGATTCTCGGCGCTGGCAGTTTTTTCCAGCGTGGCAGCCCGGTTCTTTACGCCTCAGATCGGTGGCGCAGGTGCTGTGCCAGCGGTGGCGGTGGGTTCAACGATCTCCACACCGTTCCGCATCGATCACGACGAGAAATTCAACTTAACGACGCATCTCCAGTATCAGCCGTGGAAGCTCGGCCCCTGGTTCGGCTTCAACTGGCGGTATGACAGCGGGCTGGTAGCTGGGCAGACGCCATGTTTTGGCGGCAACTGCGCTCAGACCACCGTCGACGCAAGCGGGGCTCCGGCGGTTGCGATGACGGACTCGTTTGGAACTCCGTTGACTGCCGATCAGGAGTTCGAAGCCGGACTCTTCTGCGGATCGATACGTGCGACGCCGACGGTTGCGCTCCCGAATCCGTGTCCTCTCTCGCAATACGGATCGACCTTGTTGAATGTGCCTAAACCAAACACCGAGAACGACGACAAGAATCCGCCGCGCATTGCGGGTCGAAGTCTTTTTGATATCGCCATCGGACACGACAACCTGTTCCACGGAGATAAATATAAAGTGAGCCTGCAATTGACGGCCATCAACATAACCAACAAATACGCACTCTACAACTTCCTCTCCACTTTCAGCGGCACCCACTACGTGACGCCTCGGGCTCTGACAGCGCAGCTCGGGTTCCACTTCTAGCGGGAGCCGCTTTCCGGAAGGCGGTCGTAATCCGGCCGCCTTTTTTTTATTTTTAGCCGCAACATTTTGGGAAAACTTTAGTTTGTAAACCAATGTAAAACCGCTGTCATCGTCTGAGGACCACTCTTGAATGACTGGTACGATGGCAAAACATCCTTTTCCACAATGGGAACTTTTTTTAGGAGAGGTACTTGTCGATACACTTCGTCCCACGAGTCCTTGCTTCTTTCGTTTTCTTAAGCCTTATTTCCTTTTCATCCGCAGCGCATCAGTCGCAGGTCCAGACTTCGCCAAAAGTCAGCCAATCGTCTTCGGCTTCGCCACAGCCGCCGTTATTTACGGATCAAGATAAACAAGACACGAAGAGCACGAACAAAAACGCGGGCACATCGAACAATCGGCTCTTCCATACACTGCCAAATTTTTTGACCAGGGAGAAAGGCGGGCACTCGCCACCCCTCACCAGGAAACAGAAGTTCCACGTTGTATTCCGCGGGTCATTCGATCCCCTGGAATATCCCTGGTGCGGCTTCCTGCCGGCGATCAGTGAGGCGGAGAACAGCGAACCTGGCTACGGAATTAGTATTTTCCGTGAAATACGGCTTGATTGATGTCGGGCCAGAACTCCTTTAGCGCGTTGAACACGCCGTCT
>Ga0209006_10006096_pt1 | contig 10939 bp, 14 predicted proteins | sample JacPin_JW_Ref_O2_FD_188567 | JGI IMG/M metagenome (GOLD analysis project Ga0209006, IMG submission 188567) | Forest soil microbial communities from Algoma, Ontario, Canada - Jack Pine, Ontario site 1_JW_Ref_O2 (SPAdes) (version 2) | ecosystem: Environmental > Terrestrial > Soil > Boreal... | reverse complement strand
CAGAGCTGCAATGGCATTTTTAACATTGCACATCATTATGATGACAGCCTGATCAAGGTAGATAATCCAGGGTAGCGATGGTAGAATACATCATATTAAACATATTGACAAGTAATGTAACATGAGCTAGAATTATGAAGCTGATATACCATAAATCTGAAAGGATATAATCCAGGGTGACAATGATAGAAATACACCATGTTAAACATAATGACAATTAATGTAACATGGGCTGGAATGACAAAGCTGATCCATCATACATCTGAAAGAATATAATCCAGGGTGACAATGATAGAAATACATCATGTTAAACAGATTAGCATTACTGTAGCATGGGCTAGAATGATGAAGCTGCTCTGTCATTTGTACAATAGAATATAATCAAAGGCTATGTAGATGAATCCACTCAATCTGAGTGCCCTGATGACAAGTTCACATCATAACGGCAATTCAGGCATTTTAGGTATGTACAGGTATTCGAAGCGCTCGTCACAATCAGAATTCAAGGACCCATCAGAAGTTGGTCTTCCCTGACACCCAACTGCACAGCTAGGATGCCTCTCCTCTTTGCCTTGATGCGGGCAAGTGCACTATTCACCACTGGGGCGGGGTCCTTGTGCTTGTGAGGGAAAATTTTTCTGGGCAAAACAGGAATTAGTTTCAAAGAGATGACCAGAGAGGTCACTTACCTATTCCACCAAGTGAGTAGGTCTCGTACCTCTTCCCTTTCATCCGGATCCGCAAGAAGATCAAGAATGCTATTGTAAAATGTCTCGGAATCAGTAACCGCATCTGTGTGTGAAAAAGTACTTGAGGAGCACAGCGCGAAGCGAACCTGAGTAATCTCCTCAGTTGGGTCTAACAACAGAGTGTCAAAGCTCACCTGTGTAGCGATGTACACTAACGAAGCTTCCGTAACATGCGACATTCCATGGATGTACGCGTTCCCTGCTCTTGTGGCTCTTGGTTCGTCCTGGTCGGCAGAACTGGGTGATGTGAATACGTACTTGAAGGCCTGTTGTACGTTGGTTAGGAGATGAACGTGGTCAAAGAAATTCTGCTCACCATGATCAAAACTTGATTCCTCAAAAGGCCATTCCAAGGGTCCTCTGGATCGTACACGAGATCTGTGTAGAGGAAAATGGGCCACTGGTCACCGCAGACTTGCATTTCACCACTATGGAGCTTTTCCTTGATCCTGACATTAATTTGCAGTGTGAGTTTTTACAGACCGAACACAGCAAAGCGACCGAAAAAACATATGCAATCGTTGACCAGTCTAAACCCGCTGGACATAACAGCGCACCAGTTCTCTCATGATGAAAACCATGGGTACTCTTGATCTTTCGGCTGATCGGAGGGTTGAGGATTTGTCCGGGCGGAGTGATCCAGTCGACGATGGCAGTCTTGAGCCCTTTCGTATCATCAGCGCAGGCCCCATTTACACCCTTCTGTACCTACAAGACAAGTGAAGTATCAATATAAGAAAGTACAATAAATTTGGGTACTTACTAAGTCTGCGATGAATCCAATTTCTCCTTCGGTGCTGTTCGTCAGCCTCTCTTCTAGGCCAGGGCAAATACTCAGCAGTTCGAGGAACACAGACTCCTCCCGCATTTCCCTGAGTCGTGAAAGGATGAGATGTATGGTCCAGGATAGGATACAACTTACGCAACGGTTTCCAAAGGAGGGGAATTTGGACCTCCCAGACATAGTAGACCATTGGTGATGAGTGCACTGAGGTTGCAGAATGTATGGGTGACCCGACCGAAATGACATCCATGATGGACGAGAGGATCTGTGACTGTCCTGCGTAAGTCCTCTTATTTAGTGTTTTCAATCAAGACAGTTGATGGACTTACTGCTTCTTTCTCATACCTTGATGGAGTGTGTCTAGGCGTTGACGTCGCCCCAAAGCTATTTCAGAGTCAGACATGGAGGCGTAAATCTGAGGGGCCGAATCAAAACATATGTAGATCATCAGCATATGGATTAGGCAGATGCAGAACGAGGAACACCCGAAGACAATGCCTAAATCCATGCAGCGGCGGAAATCGTGCAGACAACCAGGAACCGGATCATATATATTTGGTATAAATAAGCTACAATACTGCACAAATCCATACAACTACTGGGTTCAGCTTGCATGGATTTGGTAGCCAACCCACCAATCTGAGAACTTTGTTGGCTATTTAAGTAAAGATAGAATTCGTCTACCTCAGAACTTAGCACCATGTCTTCAGAAAAACGCACCAGGGATGACTCAGAGAATTTTGACATTAACTTGAACATCCAGTATATACCTTTATATGCATCCTCCACCATACATTTGCTAATCGCGTCGCAGAATCACCTTGAATGGACGTAAGCGACCCTGTCACGAATCGGTGGTGAGCGCACCGGGACGGGATGCGGATGTTGCTCCTAGTGAGTCGAAATAAATGTGCTAATGCTCTCATTTGACATACCATGGAATGATCCATCAGACGTAACCATGACAGTCGCTGACTTGCAAGCGCGTCTCTCCGAAGTACAGGAGGAGTTGCGCCTCGCACATGCCGATTGCAGACGATCGTGGCGAAGGCTATCAGATTGTAAGACCCAGCTAAAAAGAGAACGCTACCTTCATCAGCTTGCCGTGGCTTATATACCCAAGGATCGGAAAGACGACTACATGCTAGAATGGCCGTGCGGGCAAATTGAGTGGACAGGGTTGTCATCACCTGTAAGTGCATATTTTAGAGTACATACACTTCAATCACAATCATCCGTCTCGCCAGCAATCCTGATGCGCCACCGCCCACCCTATGTGACAACTTGTCACTGTCGTCGGCATTCACACATTATACTATGATTGTTCAATAACTTAGATTTGTCTGCAAAGATTCAAACGTTATGCCAGAGCAGAAAATGCCAGAGCAGAAAATGCCAGAGCAGAAAAAAACATGACTATGGAATAGGCTTGAAGACCGATTGCTGTTCGGCTTCCCCGTTTGGAACCACTACTAATATTTTCTATACAATATAGCATTGTAAGATGCCGCGTCCACCGTCCGATATTTAATGATCGCACATAAATCAAAACGAAAATCCTGCCTGCCTGGTCCACCACAACTGACTGCATTGGCAGTGTGTATTCTCTCAACAAAGCCTGAATGTCCCACTATGATGCACCAGATGATTCCGGACTCAATTCCTTACACCCTCCCGACAATGCTCTATTCTACACCGATGGCAACGACATATCCCCTCAAGATTTATTCAACATGCTGTGCAACATGCCAACGCATGCATTCCATCCTGGAATACCCTACGACGTGCAGATCATCCAAACCGACTCGTTGCCCGACCCTCCCAATGATAGATATCAATTCCGTTCCAGTAGCAGCTTGGATGACTTATTTGATTCAATGTACACTGCGCCAACATGTGGTGGACTCACCGATGGACTCACCGATTCCATGTCCCTTGCACCACATACCCACACGCTCTCGCACGTCAACTTTGCCTTCGATTCGCAGGGTTCCGCCTCCTCATCCCACTCCGTTGGCCTCGGCATGGCCACTCAAGAGTTACCCGGTTCGTTGTACGATGCAGAAGTTTCGAGTATCAATGATCTCGAGTTTTTGTACAACCTGGAAAGGTCATTCACCAACACTGGCAGTATGTAATACTAAGTAGTAGATATGTTCACAAGCTTATCTATCTAACAAACTGTAGCATCCACGACGCCCAGTGATCTCAGCCAGCCTGCATCCAATACACCTGCCGCGCCCGCACCACTACTCGTTGGCATTGTCCCTGTCCATGTTGGAGGTGGTGCCGAGCATCGTGCTCCGTCCCACGATGCTCCTCAAATACAGGCTCATTTGTCACACCCGATAAGTGGAAAGCGTAAAAGACTGCTCACCAAGTTGTGGTCCATTCGAACAAATAGTGGAAAGCGGCCCAAAGTCAAATTCGATTTCGACATGTTTTTTGGGCTTGTTCCGAGATGGGATGTGGTCTTTCGATCGACAACCAGCCAGTCAATTGCAATGAAAAAGTGGCCATATCGAAATTTCTGGCCAGAGAAGAAGGAGCGCTCAGACTGGGTTCGCCATGACATTCAAGAATTCCACGGCGAGGTGCCTGAATGTGAGTTGATGCATCATATTCTCACTGTACCTAATAATTTGCAGTTTCTGTGGAGTTCGATGGGGAAATGCATTACCTAGGGACAGTCGACAATCCAGGAACGTTTGTGGTTGAAGCGTTAGAGCAACGGCTCAACGCAAGGCTCCGGGAATGGCGATCCAACCTAAAAAAGCACTTGGACAAATTCATCACACGGATTGACGAGGGCGAATTTGGCCCCTTCGACTCACTGTGGAGTCGTGCAGGGCCATGTATCCAAGCCCTCCTGAGAAGCAGAAGAGGCTCCGCAGAATGGTCTATAAATCAAATTGTTGACGACGTTGATTCCGATGGCATAGCGAATCCATGGACAAGCAAACTACTTGCAGCCGTTGTCACAGAGATCTTCATGTATGGATTTCGCATCGATGGGGTCTCCCTCAGCTATTCTCTCCCATTCCCAGCTGTCCAACTAGCTGTATCATTTGTATGCTACTCCATGCTCTCTCGATATTCCGCCGCTGACATCGTATGACAGGTTTGCTACCTTTTGTTCCGCGTATATGAAAAGAGGTGTGAAGCTGCCTGCAGCACCTCTGCCGGAAAACTCACAGCCCAGATCTCCGAAAAATGGCATGGTGTCATCTATGCTGGCTTGGACCCTTTAATCAGGGCGAACTACGTCGTTCGGGAAGTGGAAAGAAATAGATGGTTTCGTGTTAAGGTGTAGTTTAGACCAAGTTTATCGTCTCTCAGAATGTATATATCTGTCGTAATATAATTGTTTTATTCACGAAGCTCAGTTACAGTGTCAGGGAAGTCTCGCAGACCCACTTCTGAACGTATCTACAAGGCCATTATTCCTCCGCTTCACCTGCCACGTCTTCGCGCGATGCCCGGACTTCGTCGTCGGAATGGGAGGTGTTGAGAACACGCGGATATCGCCCCTCCATGTCTTTCTTCAGAATTAGGCTCTCCATGCAGAGAACCTCATGTCTACGGCAAATAAACGTCACTTCCGCCTCTTGAAAAGCTGCAACAAGCTTGGTATAGGCCTCTATATCACTGTCCAGTTCTGGGCATGCATTTCGCCATCTTTGTAGCCACTTGAGCATATGTTGATTATTGTATGACATTTAAAATGGATAAAGGACATACTGGTCGCTGAGGTGGATCTGCTCGTAGCAACATGGGATGAAACATCGCTCCAGACGACTTATCAGCTCTCAGGTACGGTGAACTGACACTGGTCATTGTATAAAGTTGGTGTTTGCTTGGGAAGGAAGGTCTGACGTGGCGTGGATATGATGGGAAAAGTTGACTCAACAGCCTAAACCATGTACATAAGTACCTCATTTCAACTGCTTCTATTCTAGGAATGCCAGCGCCTCTTGACCTCTGTATGAGCCTGATTACCCACCCAACACAGTCAATGATCCTTCTATGGATCGTGACTCTGCTTTTGGCCAGGTCTGCTTCTGCGGAAGGCAGTTTACACTGCAAAGCGCCCTCACAAATCATCAGAAGACATGCTCCAAAAGCAAGAAGAGATTGTCCAATGCCTTGGCAAGAGCAAAAGAATACATCACCTTCAAAAAACAACAAGCTACATCCATAGCTATTGCTGAATTGGCAAATGTTGGTGATGATCACGGAGTACTGGCGGCTGGGGATAATCAATTCGGGGAGGTAAGCACAATGCCTTCTATCTCAGCCTGGTTGAATAAATCTTGCATATGTAGGCGTCTGCTATGAGCATCTTATCTACAACTGATCCCGTTTCGGATGACGAATGCCCTAAGAAACGCCATAGGCAACTCCCATCCCGTTTTCGTGGATCCAGTTTGGAATTGCACGACACGAGACTCCGTGATGTTCTACCCCAACCACCTCCTGCGCTTCCTCCACCAGGTATGGGAGCGGAAGTTTCAGCTCCCCAAGAATCATCGCAGATGCTGTCGTCATCGCTATCTGATGACCAGGATGGCTCGGAAAGCAACCCATCTCGGACCCAACCCACTGGATTGGCCTCCGGACTTCGCAAAACCCTGGAAACCGCACGGAATTCATTTGGCTTATTTCGCCGCTATTTTGCCCGTCGATTCCCATCTCACGACCCTGAAAGCGAGGTAGGCATGTCGGACTTGTCCGATATTCTTCATTCCCGCACAGAATGTCCCGCTTCCTCGTCGTACGACCCGTATCCCAACCGGAGCGCGTTCCGTTTAGGCAACTGGTACTGGAATCATGGTGTTCAAAAGTCTCAGACGAGCTTTAGAGAGCTGATTGGTATCATTGGAGATGTTGATTTCCAACCATCAGACGTCCGATCCACGAACTGGGAGAAAATCAACAAACTGTTAGCAGATGGAGGTCACGACGAAGGTGAAGGGAAGGATGAAGATGCAGGATGGAAAACCTTGTCTGTATCCATATCAGTGCCATTCCATCGCTACACCTCGAACCCGGGCCCTCAAGAGTATGTGGTCACAAATTTTCACCATCGTCCTTTGGTTTCGGTCATTCGGGAGAAACTAGCTAATGAGACGGACGCCCCCCACTTCCACTATGAACCTTACGAGCTTCTCTGGCGGCCGTCCGACGATCGGGACCCAGTTCGCATTCACAGCGAATTATACACATCGCCAGCATTTATGGATGCACACAATGCCCTACAGGATATGCCCGGCGAACCCAACTGCGAGTTGCCTCGCGTTCTTGTTGCCCTTATGTTCTGGTCAGATGGGACTCAGCTGACGAATTTTGGAGACGCAAAATTGTGGCTGTTGTATATGTTCTTTGGTAATGAGTCTAAGTATAGACGGGGGAAACCATCGTGCCATTTATGCGAACACGTTGCATATTTTGAATCTGTACGTCATATTTATAAGCTCATATTTTGTTCTTACTGTATATTCAGCTACCAGATTCCTTCAGGAACTTTGTCACTACATACACAGGCAGGAAAAAGCTAAAACGGGAGCTCATGGCCCATTGCCATCGTGAACTCACTCATGCTCAGTGGTCCATACTTTTGGATGATGACTTCCTGATTGCATACCAACATGGCATTGTGGTTAAGTGCTGTGATGGTGAGTGGCGCCGTTTTTATCCCCGCTTCTTCACATATTCAGCAGACTACATTGAAAAGTGAGGACTATGACTCACCTGCAGGTTGATCGCTGATCAATTGTCTGTATCAGGATTTTGATGGCTATGATTCGAAACTTGGGACTATGTCCCTGCCCTCGATGCACAACCCCATTATCAAGAGTTCATTTAGTAGGCACCCGGAGCGATCGACAAACGAGGACATTACTGGCTTGCATCGATGATCACCAATGCCAATGCAAGATTTCTACAGCTTGAGAGGCAATTTATCTGCATAATCATGATGTCAACAGTGCAGCCGTGGAGCGTATCCTGAAACCTCATTCTCTAGTTCCTACCTCCGTAAGCAACCAATTTTTGTAAGAATTATCATTCATCGTCCTCTTTGCCTTTCACAGAATGCTTTCTCTGATCGTCTCTCTCGGTTTGGTCTCGATTTTTTTCGCCTGTTTCTGATCGATTTATTACATGAAGTTGAACTTGGTGTTTGGAAGTCCTTGTTCATTCATCTTCTGCGAATACTTGAGGCTGCTGACGAAAGCCTATTGCATGAACTTGACCGGCGGTGAGCTTTCTACCGCTCTCGATCCTCTGACGCTTTACAAATGCTCGCAGCTTTCGATTGGTGCCGACCTTCAGGAAGGATACAATCCGGCGTTTTACGTCGAATAGTTCCGAATTGAAGCGAATGGCAGCCAGAAACTATGAAGATTTCTTGCAGGTAGGTTCACATCCAATCGAAAACAGCACGCTAATCACAACCGTATTGACAGTGTGCTATCCCCACCTTCGAGGATTTATTACCAGAGCCACACAATAGGCAAGTCCTCCGACTTTTGTTCACTTTTGCCCATTGGCATGGTCTCGCCAAACTGCAGATGCAAACAGACACTACCCTTACCATACTCGATAACGAAACAACGGTACTTGGAAAGCAACTTCGTGAGTTTCAATCAGGTACTTGTTCCGCATACAAGACACGCAAGCTCCAGCGCGAGGCAAAAGCCAGAGAATGCCGCCAAATTAAAGCTGGCTTGTCAGACCCGGTTGGCCAACGTGAGACCTGAGGGCACCGACCCAAGACATTCAACCTGCAGACGTACAAGTTTCATTCACTTGGAGACTACGTATCTACCATCAAGCACTACGGCACTACCGATTCCTATACAACGGCAATCGTGAGTCCTGCATCAGAAATATCAAAGTTTTGTTGTGACCATTGATGGCCAGGGTGAGTTGGAACACCGCAACCCCAAAGCCAGATATAAAAGGATGAGCAAAAAACAATTTGTGTGACAAATAGCTTGCATTGAGTGTCGACAAACTCATATCAGATATATCCACCAGAAGACGGCCAATGCCTTGCGCACGACAGAGAGCGAACATGTACTGGTGAATCCCGAAATCCACCACCATATCGGTATCGCTGAAAAGCGTCCGCAAGTTTTTGGTCCATTTTTGCAATCGCACAATGGTGATCCAGCTGTAATAGTAAGCACATTGTAGTCTTGCAGAATGATGGGTGCTTGACATTCTAGTAGGATTTCTGGATTAAGCTCAAAAGACATCTGCTAGCTCGCATCAAGGCAACACACGAACCTTCCATTGAAAACGGTTCATCTGAGGTGGCTTCCAAGGAACTCGACAAACTCTTCTTCAAAAAGGAGTGTACGTACAAGCACAACATCCTGCAGATCAATTACACCACATATGACGTGCGTCATGCCCAAGATGTCATCAACCCTGATACAGATCATAGGGACGTCATGATACTCTCCGCTGAAGATCCCGATTCGCCCTGTCACCAGTATATCTATGCACACATTTTGGGCATCTATCATGTCAACATGATATACACTGGATCTGGAGTATTGGACTACTCCGCAAATCGGATGGAGCTTTTGTGGGTACGATGGTTCAGGAACACAAACAACGAGCCTGTACAGAGAAGCTGGGGCCACCGGCGACTCGATTGTTTGCAGCTTCTTCCTGTCAACCATGAAGACGCTTTCGGGTTCGTCGATCCAGTCAATGTGTTGCGTGGGGGTCATTTGATGCCGCGCTTTGCAAGGGGAAAGTGCCATGCAGATGGAAGAGGAATTTCAGAGTGCGCTCAGGATTCAAATGACTGGTGTCAATACTACGTGGGTTGGTGAGTAGCTGTCAAAAAGTCTGCCATGAATCGATTCACTCGTTTTTGTAGGTTTGTTGACCGAGACATGATGATGCGCTACCACTGGGGCCTTGCCGTAGGACACACTTATGGTCACCGGCTCTCGGAATCAAACCCACCTGATCCACACGATGCTGAGGAATCTTTTGTAGGTAACTTAACAGATGATAGGGTGATCTTGGACCACGATGAGGAAATACCCGACGAAGATCGTTTAGTCGGACCAGATGATGTCAACGACAACGCAGAAACACACTTGGGAACTGATGAAGGCTCAGAATCGACCCGCGGCGATTTCGACAATGACGACGAAGACATTCTGGTGTTCGACGAGATGTACAGCGATCTAGAAGAAGATGAAACCATTGACTAGCAAACCCACCACTTGCTGCTCAACCCAAGTATCCCAGCATCTGCATCCCAATATCCCCTCTCATCCATCACCTAAAACCTTCAGTTTCACCTCCAAGGATTCCACTACAACCATGCATGATTTTTATTTACTGTCATTTGTTTTTGTCCAACATTTCTGTATTGTCACACTCCAATCTAATAAACCCTACCCGCCGATTCCCAATGCTTAAGTTCTCTGCTCAGGTGAGTACCCTATATTAATTGCCCTACATTGATTCATTTCTTTCTAGCAATCGCGATCAGGATGCCGCAATGTTGATCACACCGCAAAAATCTGTCAGCAGTCAGGATCAACAACTTCGTCGCAATTGACTGTGTTTTCTCTCATTCAGGGGGTCCCCAGATGAACCAGAATCAGAAAGTATGTACCGTCTGTCATTCCAGATGGCCAACCACACTGACCCTTGGTCATTCCAGGCTGCTGGCATGGGGATAGCGCTTCTTTTTCTTGCTAGCGCGGTTCTTTTTCTTGCCACCTTTCGGCTTTTTAACATCCAGAAGCTCACTCAGTAGCTATGAGGGGCCTTGCTGGACATTTGAAACTGACGATTTCCAATTGCACAGAATGATTTAAATCATCTCAATTCACTTTAACTTCACACAACATATTTTGTATTTTGTACATAGAGTTTCACTTCACACGACAGATTTTTGCTTCGTAGACATATATTTTTACCTTAAAAAAACATCGCACAGTATTGAAAAAACATCGCACCAACGTGGCACGCGCAGAAAACCGTCCCAGGAACGGCGTGACAACACGCGACTTGGACCGTCTCGAAAAGAAGGTATTGCGTTCCTTCAATGTCCAACGCTGCGAATGGGGGGACAGTTGTGGTTGTCGATGTCAGGAGAGAAACCACCTGCGAGACGATAGCTTCTTTCGTGCGAACATCCGCAACTGGATGTGTTGCCATGTCAAACAGAAGGAAATTGCGCTTTTCCATTCGCAAGACACCCTTGTCAACAAGTCCCTTCGCGAGGCATTCTCGGACTTGTTTAAGTTGAAAGCCGATCTTCATAACTTTCCACGTTTCACCTGTAACAGAGGATAGCTCCACACATTACTCTTTGAATTGAAATAAATTCTCCAGATGGACTGACCGCTAAGTAGGTCAATCCAGT
>Ga0209006_10006095_pt1 | contig 10939 bp, 13 predicted proteins | sample JacPin_JW_Ref_O2_FD_188567 | JGI IMG/M metagenome (GOLD analysis project Ga0209006, IMG submission 188567) | Forest soil microbial communities from Algoma, Ontario, Canada - Jack Pine, Ontario site 1_JW_Ref_O2 (SPAdes) (version 2) | ecosystem: Environmental > Terrestrial > Soil > Boreal... | reverse complement strand
GTCTTCAATTGAACATGTATCTGCTGTTTCTCTGTAACTGTTTAGCAATTAATGTCTGTAGTGTACTGACTCGGAATCGATTTGGTGATTTGTTTTACACCGCTCTCGTAAACTCAGAACTCTTCACATCGCCGCACAATTTCCTCGAGGTTGAATTACATAAATAGAAGTTCATCGTGACGGTCACAGCATCACGCCTCTTGCCATCTCCCAGCAACGTTCATGACTTTAATGGCCCGCTTTGCAGTCTTTGCAGTCTTAGCTGCTGTTATAGCTTTCTTTCCACAAGCTACTGCATCTTCCCAAGTGTCGTTGCAGAGGGAAAATTCAATACACATAAGTGAGAGTTGGAGCTATGTCGATTGTGGTCAGAGATAGTATCTATTTGTACATAGCCTCAGACTGAACGAGAAGGCTCTCTAGGTCATCCAGAGGACATTATTCAAATACAGTCAATCAATGTCTCCCCGGATCCACCGCAGCCAGGAGAGAATCTCACCGTCACAGTGAAGGCCACAGTATCGGAAACCATCGAGGTTGGCTGGCACCGCCTCTCCTGTTTCCTTGCTGACTATTTTGGCGGCCACAGGAGGGTGCATATGCGATTGTAGTTGTTAAGCTTGGTCTTATCAAGCTTCTTCAGAAGCAGGTCGACGTCTGCGAGGAAGCGTGCGTATTTCTGACTTTGTTGAAGTGCACTCCTCGGATTGAACAATGCCACAGACGAAAATCCAATGCAACTGTCCAATGCCCTGTTTCTGAAGGCGAATATGAAGTAGCACAAACGGTCGCTCTTCCAAAGGAAATTCCCCCAGGCACGTTATCATTAGAAATTCAGACCTGCGACCCACACTCACGCACAATGGTTTGTAGCTAAATTCTCTGTGAGCGTGCGTGGATTCACGGTGGATGATGAGGACATGGTCTGCATAGATCTCAAAGCCAACTTTATGAAGAAGTCCATCTCCAGCTTTGTCAGTTGGCCTGGAAGTTCCAGTTGAGGGCGTATATGCCTTGTAAATATTTCTTGATCTTCCAAAGATATCCTAATTCGCGGAAGTTGGGCTTCACTTTTAGGCGAACCTGGCTGGGACGTTTGGTATGACGACTACAAGCAATCCAACGATTCCCTTGTTACTCTACAAACTTATAAATGACATCGCATGCATGCTCGAATCTTTTCCATGACCATTTATATTGAACCTTGGTCCTTGAAAGTTAAGCTCATAAAATCAGTACACAACATAGTATGTCCATGTCCATGGCCGTATGTACGTCTGTACATACAGATACCTTGAACATCTGTCTCGAGATGGGGCAATAGATATAGTGGAACAAGGAGAAAGAGGGTGGGTATTTTCAACAATGCAATATCGTCCAAATCCTCAGTCGCAGACCTTACACTTTGATGAGATCTTTCTCACCCACAACATCCACCGACTCCAGAGAAGGTTCAGACGGCAACACGATCCTTTGCTTCCGCATGTACTGAGAGAGCACCGGGATGATGCCGGCCAGGAATATGAAGCCTGTGAAGCATCTACAAAGAATTCAGTTACACAATTGACCCGTCAAGTAACGAAGGATCCTGAATAACTTACGCAGCAATGCTAAGTGCCACATATCCGTCAACAATCATAAGACAATTCCTCTCCTCGACATCCGACATCAAGGATGTTGGAACGTCAAGGAACCAGCAAATCCCCGATGTTGAAGGATTCTTGAATATCACCAAACTTGCGACACCAAAGAGAACCGTTACGGGAGACATGGTGAGTAAAAGACTACGGTAAGTGGGAGCTTGTCCCCGATTAAGGTAGAATGCGGTAGAGATGAAACTTTCGAGGAAAGCGAGAATGCACTAGCAGAATGAACAATCTCTTGAGCACTCGAGTGCTGGTAAAGACAACAGAAAGAACTGACGGTGGTGATGACGAGGTAAAACTCCCATGGCACACGGATATAGCTCAGCTGAAGAGCTGTGCATTGGTGAGGGAGATATACGCAGTAGTGGTTATTGTGAAGCCACACGAGATAGCAGTAGATGAAGCCAGTGACCGTAACAGAGCCAAGTTGGATGAAGCGAAGAAAGAAGAGAAAGCCCAGTTTTGAGAAGCGCTGTGGGTTGCCCATCGCTATCGTTATTTCTCGGGTGGAGGTGGGGGTGGTCGTATATTAATGTCGCTTCACGCACTGGCACGGTTACTTATGAGCCTACGGTGGATATACGTGGCGGCTATGTTGAACCACGTGTCTCCGTGGGTCACGCGATCTCATAGTAGCATGTCCACTAGAGCCGATTCCCAGCATTCACAATATACTCGCAGACGATCTAACACTGCTCAATCGATCGTGAGGAATCTACCACATTCCCCCCTCAGGGTCGGGGATACCAAAGTATTCAACTTGTGGGTTGACGACACCAAGGAGTCCGTTAGCGTTCTCTTCAACCAAACATGGTGGCCTGGTGTCCTGGAAGGGGACATGCTACGCGTTACTGGTCTCAATTCCGATTTTAAATCGGGATTTTTGTTTGTTGTGCCAAAAGACGACGGTAACTTGAAACCCCAGCTTCAAGTGCGCGTCAAACGATTCTCGGAAACATTGTATTTGACTCTGGACTATTTTAGATTTGTATCGCTCAGCACATCGCCGATACGTTTGATCTGAGAAACCACGAGGAAGTCATCGTAACTAAAGTAACTCCTGTCGCTTATGTTCGACCATTACGCTTATGTATCGAGGCTCTAGGTTGACGAGGCGAAATGCTCTGCAGAATACGTAGAACTCATCTTCCAAGATCAATATCTAGGACGGAATGACATGTGGCGGCTGGGAAAGTATCTAGTTGGACAGTGCGTATATGTTGAGCAGGAGATTTCCTTCATTGGTGCCGTCGCGGCCAAAATACAAAACATATACATTGATGGCCAGAAGGTACGATTGTCAAGCGATCGGCAACATCTGTTACCCTAATGATCTGATAGGTATCGGCTGCATATGTGACCTCGTCGACAAAGGCAATCTATCGGTCCTTGTCTGCTAGAGTGACCATATTCATTCAGGTGTGCCGTGAGTTATGGGAATTTTCAGGAGATGGAGAGCGCTACAACGAAAAAATTGTTCACTCTTTCTTACCAACTCTTTTTGCTAAATGGCGAGAAGCAGGGACTAATCACACGGTCACAATCGTTCTGATATCCCGCGTTTACTACGATCAATCTGAGACGGACTACGCGGCTGGTCCTTTGCAGTGCGACGAGGAAGGACAGTGGTACAAGGATTTCTATAAGGTCATCACTGATCTAGACGTGATATACGAATGGAGACAGACTCTTGTCGACCTCAAGAATTCGTTCGGGGATTTCCAAAAGGATATTCTCTTAGGTCACCATTATCACCGCGCTACACTCGGTCCCGCAGAAGAGGTTCGTCTAGTAGGCCACCTGTCGTATGCTCATGACGGACCCTTATTGGAGGCCCTAAACTTGGGTCTTACTTCCACTGAAGCGCACTATGTTGATCGCTCGCTGTCTTTGACTGGGTCTTCTACAATCGTGATATCTCCAGGTACTGGCTATTTCCGTGTGTCGAAAAGGCTTTTACGTCTCACCACCACGCGCATGCTCAACCAGGGCTTTGGGGTCGATCTGGTTTGTCTCACCAAGCCGCCGCTGCACCAAAGTCCTATACTTAGCTTTCAAGGCCTTGAACCGGAGCTACGGATGGATCCCGAAGGAAGCAATGGTGTGCGTTCGCTGGACCCTCTTTGGGGTGGTGATGATGACACGAGTGAAAGTCTCGGACGAGAAAAGACGACATTTTGGTGGGATCCTTTTTGGATGGTGGTGTCCTTCTGGGACAGGCAAATGGATTTGCCTTTTAGGCAGGATAGGTACTCATTCCTGTGGCAAATAACGCCATCACAAGCTGATCTTATACTTTAGATTTATCGCGCGAGCCAAGATGCACGAAATTCAAATGTTGGGCCTTCTAGCACATGACGTATATTCAGACATAGCAATTCCCTTCTTGCCCGACCCGCCCTCTGGTTCTCCACCTGGAGACGGTTTTTTCGCTGATTGCCTGCCTTCTGCATTCGAAGCCGAGAAATTTGACACGGATGTTTTCGCGCTTAAGACAGAACGAAAACCTTCCCTCAGTAGCCGACAATCTCTCTCTTCTTCTTCTGCGAGTGGCACCATCATGTCATCTTCTTATCGTTCGCCGAGCGATCGACGCATCTTGCACCGTGAATCGGGGGTAACCAAAATTACACCCATAGAGGAAAGTCCTCGGCAGGATATCGCGGATCTGCCACCTGATGCTCCTGACACTGTAGAAAAGGCAGTGAGCGGTCTCTCTCATGTGCTGAGTACTTCCCCTTCCCAGGCATCGATACTTTCCGTCCGTTCCAGGTCCCCAACAACTTCAATACCGCCTTCTCGTGAACCCCCCTCCTCACGGACATCATTGACATCAAAATTTGCTCCAAACTGGCTTTTGAAGCCATTTAGAAGCACGCAACCAACAGAACCGCAACCATCTCCAGTATCTGCGTCAAGTTCTCTGACTCTTTTTTCAACGCGCAGTCCCGATGTGACCCGACCATCATCCCCAGTACCCATGTCCGAGCCCGCTACGCAGGCCTCGTCACGCCCCCCCAAACCGGTCGCCATCCGAAAGGTTCCACCCAACCGCTCTGTGATAAACCGGGCCTTTGATGAAGATCTGGTTATGTCTCATAGACGACGTTCTCCCTTGAGCACTCCTCCACGTGATGAGCCAAATTTTGGGAAACGCCGCAGTGGGACGATCACCTCATCGATTCCTATGTCCTCTTCTCCTGGTAGCCGCACTAATCCTTCGCGACCACAATCGTCCATGCCATATGCGCAATCTTCGCTTGCGCGTCGATGGGAGCACATGTTTCCGCAATTCTCGTATAAGCATGAGATCAAATGGAAGTCGATAATAACGCCCGGTTGCCTACCGCTCACTGTCGACTACTTTCCTACGGCATCCGAATTAGACTCGTCGTACGATGTATCATCTTGGCATTTTGTCGTTGATCCGCAGGAGATGCGCCCTTTCCTTGTTCAGCCACCGAACGTGAAAGGCCATGCAGACGAAGTACGTCGTGCCTGGGCGTTGGGTATCATGCGCGGGATGGCGGCCGTTAGATTGGCTCAAGGATTCCAGTTCGTGCTCAGGCCCACCAAAGCTGTTGAGGTGGAGGACAAGGTGCACTCTCGATCAAGAAAGTCGTTCATAGTCGGTGAAGATATGACGCCAAGACAGGCCGGTGCAGCTGAGGTCCTGAATTCAACGAATGATCCCGTATACCTCAGCATGAGCAATGAAATCCATCAGATATCCTATACTGGCGAAGCCATCCAGGTACGGAGATACGTTCGCAGGGTACCACCGACACGACCGTTCGATTATCAGTGTCTCATCTGGCCCAAACTTGGGGTTGGATACACCGAGTGGAAGACCTCATTTGTTTCTCAGGGTCCTGAAAATTATGGTTGGAACCGGTCAGCTTTATTATAACCAATCATATTCGCTGTCCACTCAATCCTTTGACAGATCAGATATGTTGATCGCTGGCTACGAACAGCAATTTAGTGAGTCTCTTCGCTACTGGCGAACACGCTTTGTGGTTATTCCAGCCGCGGAGCCCCCATCGATAGATGTCGGACCTTCTGGGGAAAGGCTCAACCACGAGGAAGCTCGTCTTTTAGGTGTGGAGAAGCTGGCGGAGTTCTTCACGAAATTGCGATGGCGGTCACCTGACGAAAAGTCAACCCCAGTCGCTCCCGTGCGGTTTCTGCCAACGACCCTGGGTCCTGCCATGGCTATCTTAGATGATAACATTGTGACTCAGTTAGACGAGATCCACGCAGCAGGACCTCTACGCAAGAAATCGAAGAGCGAAAGGGAGATAGGTGACATGACGCTACCAGCGATTGCCAAAGCTATGAGGGAGGAGGATGGGGTGCGAATAAAAAATCACAGATGGCATACGACCCAATATCCTGACTCGTTCACGGGCTTTGACTTTGTATCCTGGCTGGTGCGTGAGTTTCATGACGTGTCCTCTAGGACGCAAGGAACGGAATGGGGAGTAAAGCTGTTGGCGAGGGGTTTGTTCGAGCACTGCAGGGGACAACACGGCTTTTTGGATGGGTAAAATTCTTGATCATGTTCAGGGGTTTCCGCTGACGAATTCAATCGCTAGCCACTACTTTTATCGCTTAAAGGGCGAATATAGTGTGCCGATGACACCGAGAGGGTGGTTCAGGCCTTCGAGAGAGGGAGATGACGCCCCTCGCTCGTTGTCTTCTAGCGTTGCGAGACCGAGTAACTCGAATCTTCGAAAGAGCAGAAAACGGATACTGAGTCAAACTATGGTGATCGATATCGACCCTAACAAGGTATAGATCAAAGTTGTGACGGGAAGTCGCGAATTCACGATTGTTGCAGCGAAGCGACCAAGCTGAAACTGTTATCCTCCATCATGATATCCTACATAACCCTACTACGGTTCTTCACTTCGAACTCCAGTGGATTGGGACAACCGCTAGGTGTATTGAAGACCAACTGCGTCAGTGGAACCGGTCTATTGAACGATACGGCCTGAAGCTTGTCGAAGCCTATGTTTCTCAGATCAGCGACATTCGTGAGCGAAATGCACTTCAGTCGTGTTATCCTCTTCGGTTGGCTGTACCGCCGCCTGTTGTGCCCGATCTGCATAAGCGAATCCCGGAAAGCGTGCATGCGGTGAAATACTTCGAGAATGCCCTCTTGCGGCGGTTCGATTTCGTGCTTGATGTCGAGGCGGCAGAGGCGTATCCTCCCCAAGTCGAGGTGATCTATTCTTACCGCCGATCTCCATACAAGTACTCGCAGTATGTGCATCGCACTGGCGTGGCGTTCGTGCAAGTTCTTGGTGGCTCGGAGGGTTTTTTGTTCCTGACGAATCGGCTCATGGGCCCAGGTAGGATGGGTACAGCCTTGAGAGGCAGAGATTTCAGACCTGCTGCGGCTGCAACGGAGATAATGGAAGGAATGCGCACGTTTTTCTCGGATGGGACAAAGTTGACGGACTTTTATAACAAGGAGTTGGCGGCATTGGGAAGATCAACACCGGAGGAACCTCCACCATTGAGTATTTAATGGATGCTTGTTTTGTTTCAGATCCGATATGGTTCATTTCTTTGCAAGTTGGGCACCTTGTTTTGATTCTGATCCTTTCATTGTATAACAAAATAATTCTCGTGCCGCGCGTGCAGCAGCGAAGGACATGTACTGGTATGACTTTACTCAGGACACGCTGGGCATTCCCCATGACCCTCAGCCAAAGCCTATGGTTACCAATCAGAGTAGCTCGGCTAAAAGATCCAAATATCAGCTCTAACAACTCTTCCTTCGTCTGTGAGATGTTTATACCTCACATTGTCCTGAAAGTCCTCTATGGCAGCCTTTCTTTTATGTGAGTCCTTGATCTAGAGTACATTGCCAAAATGGCAAGTATCACTCAACATGCCTCGAGCAGGTACTGTGTACTGAGGATCCACAGTATCACCGGCATGGCGAGTGTTCAGAGCTTCAGAACCGAACTGGTCTTTATTGGATTGCCACAATCTCACGGAATGATTTCTTGGTATGTGAACATGCGGGTTCGTAAGTAGGTGATATCTAAATAAAATAAGCTGAGTTACTTGAAGCTCTGAGACAACCTGGATTTACATTTGAGGGTACCTTGACAGGAGCCGTGGCGTGACACGTGACACGCGTCGAGTTTGCTATGGGGCTATGGCCACCCCGTGGTCGCGTTATTCAAGTTCACTGGGTGCGAATGAGCTTATTTTCTGGTCTGGAGACCGGGACGCGGAGTTCAACTGCGATCCAATTCTCGGCGGAGAGGCTCAAGAGGAATCCCTGAACGATATCTATGGAGTTTCAGACATCGATCATGGAAATGCTTTTGACGTATGCGAAACCGAATATGGAATGTCCAGACGACCATCGGCATATGTTGACCTTTTTGAGAGTACGTTTTTCCATGTCCCAATTTTGATATGACCCACTTATAGAATCTACCGCCAGCAATGGCCAAAACAGTTGTCACTCACGAATCTCATTTACTTTCAGCATCTGAATTAGATGTTTTCAAAAAATTTGCCAGGATGTCATGTGAGGCCCTTCCGGTATATCTCTTCCATTACTCTTACTTTGTTTTCACCATAGATAACGCACGCTACCTTCTCATCCGTCTCTCCCTCCGAAAATTCAATAAATGGCACCGTCTCAGCTCCCTGAAGTACCAGTCAGAAATGGGAGATACAGACTGTATCAGTGCTGCTATTCATGAACTCTCCTCGGATGGAAACACGGAAGCAGGGAAGAAGATGGTAGAAGAAGCGGAGAAGGTAGTTGTTGACCTTACACTTGACGATGATGACGAGGCAATTCCACTTCTCTTCGCCACGGATTCGCCGCGGGTGATGATGCAGGGCATGGGCAGTGAACAGCTTAAGGCAGGCCCATCTAGACGACCTATGAGTGCTGGTCCACGTGTGACTCTTGCGAACCATTCTCCCTTTAATTCTCCCGATACCCTGGCCATCGAACATAACTCGGACCCAGAAGCTGATTTGACGGCCTTTGCAGATGACGAGTCCAAAATGTCTTTATATGAACTCCTCAACAGCTTGACCACTGATGAACTGAAATGCCAGGCGCGACAAATCAAGATTAAGGCTACCCAAGATGTGAGTCAAACTTCACACATCTATTATGTTCATTTTTACTAGCCATGGACATTGACGTCGATGTCTCTAGCGTAGCACTCTCATATCCGCCTTCCTCACCTCCTCGTCTACTCAAATGACGATCCCTTTCGTCTCTGAGTCAAAATATAAGGGTAAAGGCCGACAGACTGTTTCCTCGTCCCCCGTGAGGAGCAAGAGAGGACTGAGGACACAAGCGGAGCAGCTAAGGGAGGTGATTCTGAGTATAGTTGGTACGTTGACCTATGCTTTGAATCTTTGATCCCTTGGAATCCTCAAAAACTCTGTTCCAAGGAAAATGTATACGAATTAATGCAGGAATTATCAGGCTTTTCAAACGTGTTAACCTCATCTATTTTCGGAGGTCAGTGTGTCTCCGGCGCGCACAATGTCCAGTTCTGTCGAAATCATTTTAACGCGTGGTTGACAGTACTGAATATACTGAAACACTCCTTACTTCTGCCCTCCTCACGCGCTTCCGCAAACGATTCTACCCCTCCTATGAATATACACGCACTGCGGATATTTGGCGTACCCGAGACGATTTGCTTGCATACGAGGAAGCGCTCGAGCTCGAGGCGCTCGTTGGCGGGATGATTGATGGAACGTCTGCCTTCGGACAAATTAATACTGCTTCTCCTGCGACACCCAGGCTAAACATGGGCGCGAGCACGGTTACGAAGGAGGAGGCGATTCCTGTGGATACGGAGGGGGGTAATGAGGCCGAAATGAAGCTAGAGAGCGCCAAAGTGCAGAATGCGAGGCGTGTTAGGGATATCTTTGTGAGGTATATCTATCCACGATGGAAGGAGCTGGCTCAGACAAGGGTGGCAGCTGATGGTGAGACGGTTCAATGGCTGGATGGTGAGCCAGACATCAGTGAAAGAAAGGGGAATTTTGGGAGGCAAGGGAACGACAGTGGATGCCAGATGGACGCTTCGAGGGGCGAATTCGAGGGATCCGCCCACTTGACCAGGTCTTCCCGGGATACGGCCTTGGAGAGGTTCGACTGTGGTAGGTATCACCTCGCTCCTAGCAAGTCCTTGACTGAAGCACTCATATCAAAAGGCCATGTATACACACGCATGGTCCACAGATGTTCACGTGTGCTGGCAACTCTGAAGGAGTACGCGTTTGAGTTAGAAGTACTCGAAGCCTTGTTGGGTCAGCGGCGGTGGCAGAAAGGGAGGAGGGGACGTTGGCATGAGAGACGAGCACTGATCTTGATGTGGTATTGTGGTAAAGGGGAGGCGGCCATGAGGAGGGCGATGGAGGCTGTTTTGAAAGGTTTGGATGATGATGATACACATATTGGTCAACCATTCAGGCTCTCTTCACATTTCGAGCTGGCATTGATTTATGAATGCTACAGTATACCGCCCAATGCTCGTGCGTAGGCTGGTATGTATCGAGAAGAAGTTGAAGATACCACCAGGGGAACGCCATCGTTGTGAGGGGAAGCTGTTGAAATCGGAAGAAATATATATGGAGGGCGTCAGGGTTCGGAAGATGTCTGAGGATTTCGTGGCGAGCTTCCCAAATGGCAAAGGCTCCGCGACACCAGTAACACCTGAGCCAGTGAACAAAGCTTGGGGATCGCTCACACCTATGTCTGCAAAGAGTGACAACACGTCAGCCGAGGGGAGAGCAAGAGGTCCTGTGACAGTACGTTGCGCCACCCTGATCTTATGTTATAGATATGACTTACGCATATTTTCAGAGGGGAACGGTACAAGGATGGTGGAAGGGTAAATCCATATGGCGAGGTCGAAATCAAGAGGAAGTCAATGTCGAGGTTTTTGCGTTGCAGCATTATGAGGATCGTGGTTACAAAGGGTCCATTTCAATTTCCACCAACTATGCGTCCTACACTGACCCGCCATCTTTTCGAATATAGTTTCCACTCTGAAGGAAGCATTGTGCGTACTCTTTTCGGCCTGTTATTCTTCGACATCATTTTTGCTCCGATCCCTGGAGCATTCGAGACGCCATACCAGTCTGCACCATTGGATATCGCAGAAGATGCTTTCTACTATGCAAGGAAAGATCTGATCGAAGCCCGTTTAGTCGAGATCGAGGCTGGCGCTGCACCTGATATCGTAGACCGGATTGATACTGAGCATCGGGAGAAGGGTACCTGG
>Ga0209006_10006094_pt1 | contig 10940 bp, 8 predicted proteins | sample JacPin_JW_Ref_O2_FD_188567 | JGI IMG/M metagenome (GOLD analysis project Ga0209006, IMG submission 188567) | Forest soil microbial communities from Algoma, Ontario, Canada - Jack Pine, Ontario site 1_JW_Ref_O2 (SPAdes) (version 2) | ecosystem: Environmental > Terrestrial > Soil > Boreal... | reverse complement strand
GCCCCGGCCCACTCCCGCCATAGCGGTGCTATGGCGCGTTGCGCTCGCGGCTGACCTGAAGGAGGATAGGTCGGCTGAGCGCGCTGAGCACGACAAAAAACTGGGAGGAAGCAATGCAAAGATTTCTCAATGGCCTTGCCGGACTGGCCCTATTGCAGGCCTTGGCGCTCGCCGGCACCGGCTCAGCTGAAGCTCAAGACACGGTGAAAATCGGCATCATTCTGCCGTTTTCCGGCCAGTTCGCCGACACCGGCATCCAGCTGGACAACGGCATCAAGCTCTATGTGAAGCAGCACGGCGATACGGTTGCCGGCAAGAAGCTCGAATTCATTCGCAAGGACACCGGCGGTGTCGCACCGGACCTCGCCAAGCGCCTGGCGCAGGAACTCGTCGTGCGCGATCACGCCGATATTTTGGCCGGTTTTGCGCTGACGCCCAACGCGCTTGCGGTCGCCGACATCTCCGCGGAGGCCAAAAAATTCATGGTTGTGATGAACGCGGCGACGTCGATTATCACCATCAAATCGCCCTACATCGCCCGCACCTCGACAACCACGCCGCAACTCAATCAGACGCTCGGCACCTGGGCGGCCAAGCACGGCGTCAAAACCGCCTACACCATGGTTTCCGACTACGGCCCCGGCATCGACGCCGAAGGCGCCTTCCACCTCGGCTTCAAGGAGGCCGGCGGCGAGATCGTCGGCTCGGTTCGCTTCCCGGTCGCCAACCCGGATTTCTCCGCCTTTGTGCAACGCGCCAAGGATTCGAATCCGGACGCCATCTATGTCTGGATCCCGGGCGGCGCCCAGCCGGCCGCGGTCGGCAAGGCGCTGGCGGAGCGCGGCATCGATCCGTCCAAGGTCAAAGTGATGGGACAGGATTCGCTCGCCTTCGAAAGCGCGCGCAAGAGCATGGGCGACACGGCAATCGGCATCATCACCGTCAGCGACTACGATTCCAACATCGATTCGGCGCTCAATCGTGAATTCGTCAAAGCCTATAATGACGAATTCCATCGCAACCCGGACATCTATTCGATCGGCGGTTATGACGGCATGCGTCTGATCTACGAAGCGCTGAAAAAGACCAACGGCAACGCCGACGGCGATGCGTTGATCGCCGCCGCCAAAGGCATGAGCTGGCAGAGCCCGCGCGGACCGATCACGATCGATCCGGAAACACGCGATATCATCCAGACCGTGCATATTTTCCAGACCGAAAAGGTCGGCGATCAGAGCCTCAATGTGGAGATCGACAAGGTCGAGAACGTCAAAGACCCGGTCAAGGAGCGGATGAAGCACTGAACGAACGATTGAACAGGCCTTAAGGCTCCCGCTCATGCCTCCAGTGTTCGGCGTGCTGTTTGACGGGCTTGCCTACGGGATGCTGCTGTTTCTGCTCTCGGTCGGGCTGTCGGTGACGCTCGGCATGATGAACTTCGTCAATCTGGCGCACTGCAGCTTCGCCATGCTCGGCGGTTACGTCACCGTGACGCTGATGAATACGCTCGGCTGGCCGTTCTTCGCCACGCTGCCGGCCGCCTTCGTTGCCGCGGCCGCAGCCAGCGTCGTCCTTGAGCGCGTGTTTTTCCGGCGTTTCTATCGCGCCAGCGATCTCGAACAATGCCTCCTCACCATCGGCATCGTGTTCGTGTCGATCGCCGCCGCCGCCTATATCTACGGCACCGATCAACAGCCGCTGCAATTGCCGTCCTATCTGCGCGGCTCGTTCACCTTCGCCGGATTGAACTTTGCGGTCTACCGGCTGTTCCTGATCGCCATTGCGCTCGTCATCACCATCGCGCTCGTCGCCGGCATCGAATCGACGCGCTTCGGCGCGCAAGTCCGTGCGGCGGTGAACAACCAGCGCATGGCGCGCGGGTTAGGGATCAATGTCGATGTCCTGTTTGCCATTACTTTCGCGCTCGGCAGCGGGCTTGCCGGCCTGGGCGGCGCGCTCGCCGTCGCCATGGTCGGGCTCGATCCGTCGTTCGCGTTTACTTATCTCATCTACGTGCTGATCGTCGTCTCGGTCGGCGGTCTTGGCTCGATCGCCGGCTCGTTCGCCGCCGCCATGGTCCTCGGCATCAGCGACATTGCCGGCAAGTATTACGTGCCGGCCGTCGGCTCCATGCTCATTTATCTGGTGATGATCGTGCTCCTGATGTGGCGGCCGCTCGGCCTGTTCGGGAGACGCTAGCATGATCCCGAAAAGTGCCCCGCGATTTTCGGAAAAGATCATGCTCACACAAGAGCCTCCAGCGTGAGCGGCGACACGATCGGCGCTCCGCGCGATTATCTGCAGGCGCAAATCCGCTGGCGATGGGGCGAGATTGTTTTCTGGCTCGCCACCTTGCTGCCATTCGTTCTCACGCCGTCTTATCTGGTCCTGGCGAGCCAGATCGCGATCTCGGCGCTGTTTGCGCTGTCGCTCGATCTCATTCTCGGCTTTTGCGGCATCGTGTCGCTCGGCCATGCCGCCTATTTCGGCGTCGGCGCCTACACCGCCGGGCTGCTATCCAAATGGGGCTGGGGCGAGCCGCTATCGGGGCTCGTCATCGCCGCTTTGGCCGCAGGCGTGTTCGGCTATCTGACGAGCTTCATCATTGCCCGCTTCCGGCATCTGGCGCTGATCATGATCACGCTCGGCCTGGCTTTGCTGCTGCAGGAGGTCGCGAACAGCGCAAGCTGGCTCACCGGCGGCTCCGACGGGCTTCAGGGCATTCACACCTGGCCGATCTTTGGCCGTTTCCGTTTCGATCTTTTCGGCTATACGGCCTACTCCTATTCGCTCGCGCTGCTGTTCATTATTTTCCTGGTGGCGCGGCGGATCATCCATTCGCCGTTCGGCCTGGCGTTGCGCGGCATTCGCGAGAACGGCGCGCGGATGCCGGCCATCGGTGCGGCAACGCGCGCGCATGTCCGGACCATTTATACGATCGCCGCAACCATCGCCGGGATTGCCGGCGCCTTGTTGGCGCAAACGACCGAAACCGTCTCGCTCGAAGTTTTGGGCTTTCAGCGCTCGGCCGACGTGCTGGTGATGTTGATCCTTGGCGGCACCGGCCGCCTCTATGGCGGCCTGGTCGGCGCTGCGGTCTACATGGTCGCGCGCGATCAATTCTCCGGCCTCAATCCGCAATACTGGTATTTCTGGATCGGACTCATTCTGATCGCCGTCGTTCTGTTGTTGCCGAATGGAATCCTCGGTGGTCTGTCGCTGTTCACGCGGCGCGCGAAGGAAAAGCCGTGAGCGACATCGCGCTTGCCGCCCACGGACTCAACAAGAGCTTCGGCTCCCTCGTTGTCGCCGCCGACATCGAGCTTAATCTCCCCGCCGGCGTGCGCTATGCGCTGATCGGCCCCAACGGCGCCGGCAAGACCACGCTGATCAACCTGATGACCGGAATGCTGCGGCCGGACGCCGGCCGTATCCTGCTCGACGGCGCCGACATCACCGCGCTGGCGCCGGAGCAGCGCGTGCGGCGCGGGCTCGTTCGCACCTACCAGATCAATTCGCTGTTTCCGCACCTGACCGCACTCGAATCGGTGACGCTGGCGATTTGCGAGCGAAGCCACGCCGCCCGTACCTGGTGGCGGAAAATCAGCGCCTACCAGCACGAGATCGACGAGGCTTACGACATTCTGTCGGTGCTGGGGCTGTCGTCGGTCAGTCACCGGCCGACGCGAGAGCTCGCTTACGGCCAGCAACGCCTGCTCGAAATCGCGCTCGCCATGGCGACGCGTCCGAAGGTGCTGTTGCTTGACGAGCCGGCGGCCGGCGTGCCGCGCGAGGAAAGCGCCGAACTGTTCGCCGCCATTGCCGGCCTGTCGCGCGACATCACGGTGCTGTTCATCGAGCACGACATGGAGCTTGTCTTTCGCTTTGCCACCCGCGTCATCGTCATGGTCGGCGGCCGCGTTCTGCTCGAAGGCACGCCGCACGAGATCGCCGCCGATCCCCGCGTACGCGCTGTCTATCTCGGCCGGGCGATGGCCCAAGAATCGCGTCAAGAGTCGCGTCATGAGTCGCACCAAGAGCCGCGTCATGGCTAGCGCTTTGGCTGAGCCACTCATCGCGTTTCACGACGTGCGCGCCGGCTACGGCTCCGCCATCGTGCTCGACGGCGTCACGTTTGCATTGCCGGAACGCGGCAGCCTCGCGGTGCTGGGAAGAAACGGCGTCGGAAAATCGACGCTCATGCTCACCATCATGGGCTATACGCAAATCGGCCGCGGCCGCGTCGTCTGGCGCGGCGAAGACATCTCGCGGCGTGCGCCGCATCGCCGCGCGCTCGCCGGCGTCGGCTGGGTAGCGCAGGAGCGCGAGATTTTCGCCTCGTTGACCGTCGAAGAAAATCTCACCGTCGCCGCCCGCAACGGGCGCTGGAGCCTCGCCGCAGTTTACGATCTTTTCCCGCGTCTCGCCGAACGCCGGCGCAATCTCGGCAATCAGCTCTCCGGCGGCGAGCAGCAAATGCTGGCGATCGCGCGCGCGCTGATGACCAATCCGGCTTTACTCCTGCTCGACGAACCGCTCGAAGGCTTGGCGCCGATCGTGGTCGAAGAACTCGCCGCCGCGATCCGGCGCATGGCCAGCGAAGACTCCGCCGCCTTCATTCTGGTGGAACAGCACGCCGATATCGCGCTGGCGCTGACACAAAATGCCATCGTGCTCGAACGCGGCCGCGTCGTCTATAACGGCGCTTCGGCCGAACTGCTCGCCGACCACGGCACGCTCGATCGGCTCGTCGGGTTGCGGCTGGCGGAAGCTTGAGGGATCATTTTACGACAAAGGCACTGGCGGCTTCACCGATATCGCCTTCGCGATCGTTGCCAGCTCCTCCCACAGCTTTGCGGGCATCGGAATACCGGACTTGCGCCGCACCGCCTCGGTGCGTTCGGCGCGCTCGCCAGGCAAACGGATTTCGTCGAAGCCCGCCTGACGCGGCAGCGCTTTGACGATCGCCGCCAGCGCGTCGGCATCCTGGGCAAAATCGGCGGGCGGGCGGAAGGTGCCGACATCGACGGCGAGGATCGCGATGTTCTGCAGGAACGATTTGCGCTTTTCCGGGCCGAGCGCGCGGGCCTGGATCGGCGCCGCCGCCAACACGCTCGCCAGCATTTCGAACATCAGACCGAGCCCCGAGCCCTTGGCGCCGCCGAGCGGCAACAGAATTTCCGCGGCGTTCGGGTCCGTCGTCGGCTCGCCGTGCGCGGTGAGCACGGCGCCCGGCGGCAGCGCCGCGCCGGTAGCCCGGGCCTGCAAGATGGTGCCGTTGGAGATGGTGCTGGTCGCCATGTCGAGAACGATCGGCCGGTCGCCGCTCGGCACCGCGATGGCGATCGGGCTCGTTCCCAGGCTGGCGATGCGGGCGCCGTGATACGCCACAAACGCCGGACCGGCGCCCATAATCAGAGCGACACAGCCGCGCTCCGCCATCCATTGCACGTAGCGGCCGATCGCGCCGGTATGCGTCGTCTCGCGCACCAAGCCAAAACAGACTCCGACGTTTCGCGCCCGTTCGGCAGCGATAGCGATGGCCTGCATCATCGCCACCGGGCCGAAGCCGCCCCCGCCGTCGACGACGAAAGTGGCAGCGCGATCCCGCAGCAGCCGCGGCCTCGCTGTGACGTCGATCTGCCGGCGCTCGATCATCTTGAGATAGAACGGCAGCCGCGAGACGCCATGGCCGTCGACGCCGCGCAAATTGGCCCAGACCAATCCGTCGGCGACGACGGCCGCATCGTCGGCGTGCGTACCGTTGGCCGCAAGTGCATCGCGGATGAAGCGGGAAAGCTCCTCGTGGCCGACCACGATCCTGCCTTGACTCACGCGATCCGTCCTCTTGCTTTCCAGATCATCTTCCGGCCGGAAAATAAGCGTCGAGCCAGTGGCGCAACACGTTCCACACCCGGGCGGAATTTTCGTTGAAAAGGAAGTGGTCGAGGCCGCTGAACAGGTGCAGCTCCGCCGGCTGCCCCGCACGCTTGAACATCTCGATGGACTGCTCGGTCGGCGTCACCGAGTCGTTGGCGGAGTGAATGAGAAGGAGCGGCCGCGGCGCGATCTTGCCAACGACGTCCTCAGCGCGGAAATCGAACATGCTCTGCGCGGTCTCGGCCGGAAACATTTCGACCGAATTGGCGGCAAGCATCTCCACTTTTTGCTTGTCGAGTCGTTCGCGCACATGGCGCGGGATCGGCACGATGTCGTCGCGCGGCACCATCAGCGATTGTCCGGTGCGGGCCAGGGTGGCGCGCCCTGCCGCCAGCATGCCGGTAAATTTCGCCCAGGCTTCCGGCGTCGGATGCTGGCCGCGAAACTTGCGCTCGCCGTGGCCCCAGCCGCCGTTGGAAATGACGGCGGCAATGCGCGGATTGATGCCGCCGGCATAGACGGCGACCGCGCCGCCGAAGCTCGAGCCGATCACCCCGATACGATCGGGATCGACGGCCGGATGCCGCGTAAGAAAGTTCAGCGCATTGCCGAGATCCTCGACCTGTTCGAGACAGATCACGCGGCCGAATTCGCCCTCGCTTTTGCCGCAGCCGCGCATGTCGAAGCGCAGCGTGACATAGCCGAAGTCGCTCAGCACCCGCGCCGGCGCCAGCACGCCCGCCGAATCGCTGTTGCCGCCGAAGCCGTGCAGCACCAGGAACGCGGCGCGGCGTTGCGACGGCGGCAAATCCGCCGGGGTGCCGACCGCGCCATGCAAACGCAGGCCGGCCGACGGGATGCTGACAACCTCTTCGTTCATGGCCGCCGACGGTGTCGCAGATCGGCGTTCGCCGCAAGCCGGTTCGAATTCGGCTTCAGCTCGCGACGAAAAGGATCGCCGTATCGCAGCGGTCGAGCACCGCGGCGGCCGTGTTGCCGAAGAACAGCGTCTCGCCTGGGCGCCGGGTGACGCCGATCACAATCAGATCGTAGCCGCCGCGGTCGGCCTCCTTGAGGATCGCATCTTCGGCCGCGACATCGATGCGGAGCGCGGTGCGCAGACGCGCGTCGTAGCGGTCGGCGAGCTCGGCGATGTCTTTGAGGACCGCTTCCTCACTGCGCCGCATCGCCGCGCCGCGGCGGATACGGCCGCGCCGTTCGCCGTCGGATCGGCCGCTCGCCACATAGAGCGCGCTCACCCGCGAGCCGCCGGACCGCGCCAGCGCAAAGCCGGTCTCGGCGGCGCGGCGCGACACATCCGTGCCGTTGACGGGGATCAGAATTCTACCGATCGGCTCGTTGCCGTTTGCCAATCCGCCGCCGGCGATGGCGACGGCGAGCGGCCCGTCGAAGCCGTCGGCGATGCGCGTGATCTCCGGGCTGAATCCGCCGCGCGGGCCGCGGGTCTTTTCAATGCCGACGATCAGGAGGTCGTAACCCTTCTGCGCCTCGTCGGCGACGGCTTGGGCGTTGGCCGCCTTGCGCGTGCGGGCAATCACCTCGACCGTGCCGCGCGTTTGCTCGTCGCGGCGCGCCGCCAGCGTCACCGTGCTTTCCGCCGCGGCCCGCACTTTGTTTTGCGATTCCTCTGTCTGCCGCTCGGCGGCCCGACGCGGCCACTTGCCCGGTCCAAGCTCGATAATCGTCGTCGGCTTGTCGCCGGACCCGGCAATGGCGCCGGCAAGCCGCGAAGCGAACGCGCCGTTGGCGCTGCCGTCGACCGCCAGCAACAAGCGTTCGAGATTGGGCACGAAGCCGCGGGCGTCAAGCTCTTCGCGCTCGAGCCGCTGCCGTTCGCCCTTGCGCAACGGCAGCCGGCGCAGCGCCCAGCGCAGCATCGGCGGCATCGCCAGCGTGGTGATCACCGCCATGCCGACGATCAGCGTATAGAGATTGCGGCTGAACACGCCGGCCGAAAGCCCGATCGAAGCGACGATGACTTCGGTCGAGCCGCGCGCGTTCATGGCGCAGGCGAGCGCCAGCGATTCCTGGCGGTTGAGTCCACCGAGCTTGCCGCCGACGAAGGCACCGGCAAACTTGCCGACGCTGGCGATGACGATGAGGCCGGCGCCGAGCAACAGCAGATTGGGATCCTTCAGGATGGTCAGGTCGGCGCTCAGGCCCGACAGGCCAAAGAAGACCGGCATGAACAAGGCCGCGATCAGGCCGCGCAGCTGCTCGTCGATATGGCGGGTCAGGATCGGCGATTCCCCGACTAGGACGCCGGCGACGAAGGCGCCAAGCACCGTCTGCACGCCGATCAAATAAGTGATCAGCGCCATCGCGATCATGATCAGCAGGATCATGGTGATGACCGCGTATTCGCTGCTGAAATTATCGTTGGTCCAGCGGATCAAGCCGGAGACGATGCGCCGGCCGATCGTGAGGCTGACGGCGAGGAACACCAGCGTACCAAAGATGGCGAAGCTCACCGACCGCAGATCGATCGTGCCCGACGACGCCAGGCCGAACGAAATCGCGATGATGATCCAGCCGCTCGAATCTTCCAGGATGGCGGAAGCGACAATGATCTGGCCGACGTCGCGGCGCATGAAGTTCATCTCGCGCACCACCATGGCGACGATCTTGATCGATGAGATCGATAAGGCGGTGGCAAGGAACAGCGCGGTGACGAAGCGCGATTGCGGAGCGGGAAGGATCGAATCCGGCAGCATCTCGCCAAGAGCGAAGCCGCAAATGAACGGCAGCGTCACGCCGGCGGCGGCGACCGCAATGGCTGCCCGCCCGACACGCCGCACCAGCCGCAGATCGGTTTCCATCCCGGTCAGGAGCAGCAGCATCAGGATGCCGAGCTGAGAGACGGCATTGATCATGCTCTTCTGCTCGACGGTTTGCGGAAACAGGGTGTGCGCGGCGTCGGGCCAGAGCAGGCCGAGCACCGAAGGCCCGAGCAGAACGCCGCCGAGGAGTTGCCCCATCACCGCCGGCTGGCCGAGCTTCTGCATGATTTCGCCGAGGCCGCGGCCGACCAGCAACAGGATCGCCAGCTCGGCGATAAAGACGGCCTCGGAAGCGCCGGAGCTATTTTGCTCCGCAGCAAAGGCCACCGACGCGCCGCCGAGTAAGACGACCAAAGCCGGCGCACCGCGCTGCGCGAGCTTAAGCGGCGCGGCCGCCCACCCTATCGGTTCGCGGTTACGAGGAGGATGCAGCGCTTCACTCCCGCGTTGATCGATTTTTTGCCAAATGCTGCGGCCCCGGCGCGTTCAAATCAACGCCCCGCGGGTTGCAGCGTTCCCGCACGTGCTATGCGGTTTCCGATTGGGTCGCCGCGTCCATCGCCCGGGTCGGCCAGCGCTCGTGCGTGAGCGGGACGATCATGCGGATGGAAAAACCATCCCGCGTGTACGTGGAATGCACCTCGCCGTTCATTTGCCGCTCGATGACCAGGCCGATCAAGCGGGAGCCGAATCCGGTGCGCCGCGGGCGCCGCGTCGGCGGCCCGTTCCGCTCGATCCAATCGAAGGTCAAGGTCATTCCGCGGTGCGACGGCGCAACCGACCAATTCAGCTCGAGCCGGCCTTGGGGGACGGACAGGCTGCCATGCTTGACCGCGTTGGAGGCAAGCTCGTGCAAAGCGGCGCTCAAGCTGAATGTCGGATCCGGCTCCAGGTCGACATGCGGCCCGCGAAACGACGTGCGGTCGAGAAACGGCCCCAGCACCACGCGCAAGAGATCGTTGAGCGCCGTCGATTTCCAGCCGGCCTCGGTGATCAAGCGATGGGCGTTGGCGAGCGCCATGACGCGCGCCTGATAGTTGCTGGTGAGCTCGGCCATGCTGCGCGAGTTTCTAGCGGTTTGCGAAAACAGCGCCAGGAGCTGAGAGAACAAATTGCCGGAGCGGTGGCGCATCTCGCGGATCATCAATTCATGGCGTTGCTCCAACTGTCGGCGTTGAATCGCGCCGGCCACCAGATTCGCGACCGCCGTGAGGAACGAGGCGTCCTGCGCGCTGAACTGACGCCGGCGACTGGTGCAGACGCCGAGAACGCCGTAGGCACGGCCGTCCTGGCCGGCGATGGTGGTGCACATGCCGCTGACACAGCGGTGCGCGCGGAGATATTGCGGAACCGCAAAGCGGGCTTCAGCGGCAAAGTCGTCGGTCACCACTGGAATGGCGGCGCTTAATATGTGCCGTGCATAGTCGTCGCGTTCTTGCGACATGACGATGGAGCCTAGGCAGCCTGCCTTCCAGCCGAACCCGGCGCGCAGCAGAAGGTCGGTGTCGCCGGGCATGAGCTCTAGAACTTTAACGAAATCGACCGGCAAGGTGAGCGCTACGGTGCTGACCACGTCATTGAGGAGCCGCTCGATGTCGGTTTCCGCCAGCGCGCGCTCGCCAAGCTGCGCCAGCGCTTCCTGCTGCTTGGCGCGGCTGCGCAGCTCCTCCTGCAGCTTGATCCGCTCGGTGACGTCGTGGCAGATGCCGACCATGCGCGCCGGCGCTCCGGCCTCGAAGACGACGGTGCCGGACGCCTCGATCCAGCAATCTTCGGGCCTGTCGCGCCGGACGACGCGGTAGCGCACCCAATAGGGGTTTCCAGTGCGCAGCGCCTCGTCGACCGCCTCCTTGACTATCGCCCGGTCCTCCTCGCGAACATCGCGTTCAAAGAACGCGTAGGTGCCGTCGAAGGCGCGCGACGGCAATCCGTGAATCGCCTCCATGTTGCTCGACCACGTCACCACGTTGGTGGCGATGTCCCACGACCAGATTCCGATTTGTCCAGCTTCGAGTGCCGTGCGGACGGTTGCAAAATTCGGAAAGAACGCCGCCGCCCAATCCGGTTCCGGCGTTTTCGCACTGTTGGCCGTAGGCTTGTCCATACTCTTACAGTTCGGCCTCATCCCCAGCGGGGTCAAGGGCCGAGCACTTGCACCGCCGGGGAAAAACGGCGCGGCCGTGCGTTCGGTTTCGCCAGAATCTGCAAAAACCAGATCCGCAAAAACCATATCTGCAAAAGCCGGATCTGCAAAAACTC
>Ga0209006_10006093_pt1 | contig 10940 bp, 13 predicted proteins | sample JacPin_JW_Ref_O2_FD_188567 | JGI IMG/M metagenome (GOLD analysis project Ga0209006, IMG submission 188567) | Forest soil microbial communities from Algoma, Ontario, Canada - Jack Pine, Ontario site 1_JW_Ref_O2 (SPAdes) (version 2) | ecosystem: Environmental > Terrestrial > Soil > Boreal... | reverse complement strand
TGGACTGCACTCCGCGCGCCATCGCGGGCGTGCTACGTTCTCAGCTCGACCAGGCGGGTAGCATCGGCGCCGACGAAACGGTCGCTCTCGACGACCCGGCCGCCTTCGCGGCGATTCCGCAAGTCGATGTCGTGGCGAACACGCTTCGCGGGAAAGCGGCGACGGATCTGCTCGCGAAGGTCAAGGACGGCGGGACGTTTGCATCGGTGACGGGAGAGCCCGACGGCGCCAAGGACTACCCGAAGGTGCGCGTCGTCCCGTTCCGTTCGAAGCAAGAGCGAGAGGGCATCGCCTTCATCGCCGATGCCGTAAACTCTGGCAAGCTGACGATCCCGATCGGACGCCGCGAGGAGCTGAAGAATGCGGGCGCAGCGCAGGCCGCGTTCACGAAGGGCGGTATCGGTAAGGTGCTTCTCATCCCGTGAGCAAGCCCCAGTTTCTCTCGATGTAAGTGCTCTCTATCTGAAACGGAGTCGTTTGTGGACGAAGTGAAAATCGAACAAAAAAGCTATGAGATGCCGCCGCGGGAGGGATTTACGGTCACTCATTTTATCACCGTCGCCGACATCGACCGATCGGCTGATTTTTATGAAAAGGTCTTCGGCGGCCGTATTCTGAGTCGAGGCGACAGCAAGGGTGCGTCCGGGCACATTCAGATCGCGAATACGTGGCTGATTGTCAACGTCGGGGGTGGGCCCACTCCGGACAAGCCGTCGGTAACGCTCAGCGTCCCCGCCGACCCGGATAAGGTCAGCAGCTTTTTGAATATGCGCGTTGCGGATATTCAAGCTTGTTACGAATTATGGAAAAGTCGAGGAGCCGAGTTCATCACGGAACCGATTGCCAAGTACGGAGAGATTCGCTGCTACATCCGCGATCCTGACGGTTATATTATCGAGGTTGGACAGAGCACCGATCTCCAGTACGGTTAAGGCTCGGCCCGGCGGCTACCGGCGTGATCGATGAAAAGGTTGCGATAATCACCGGTGCTTCGCACGGCATCGGCGCGGGCCTAGTAGCCGCATACCGCGATGCGGGCTTCAAGGTGATCGCCAGTTCGCTCTCAATCGAGCGCGGCACAGACTCAAACGTGCTCAACGTTGCCGGCGACATCAGTAACCCCAAGACCGCCGACCTCATTATGAGTGAGGGCGTTGATAAATTCGGCCGGCTCGACACACTCGTTAATAATGCGGGAGCCTATATTTCGAAACCATTCACACAGTACACCCAGGCTGACTATGACTTAATGCTCTCAACGAACCTCGCCGGGTTTTTCCACATTACGCAGCGCGCCGTGCGCGTGATGGAGGCCCAAAGGTGGGGTCATATCGTGAACATCACGGCGACGGTAGCCGAACAACCGGTCAAAGGCGTTCCGGCGGCGTTAGCGTCGTTGGCTAAAGGCGGTTTGAACTCAGTGACAAGGGCACTCGCGATCGAATATGCGTCGTGTGGAATCCGGGTGAACGCGGTCTCACCGATAATCATTAGGACCCATCCGGAGGCAACGTACGCCGGACTCGAATCGCAGATTCCGCTCGGACGCATCGGAGAGATCCAAGACGTCGTCTCTGCCGTGATGTATTTGGAAAACGCTCCCTACGTAACTGGGGACATTTCCCATGTAGATGGCGGTCAAAGCGCAGGCCACTGGTAGATCGGCACGTCTGCATGCTAACCGTTCGTCATTCGACCATCCGAGTAGGCCCGGCGAACGTCTTCTACCGTGAAGCCGGCGCGCAAGGGCAGCCGGTTCTTTTGCTGCTCCACGGCTTTGCTAACTCATCGCACTATTTCCGGCACCTGATGCCGAAGCTCGCAGGCCGATTTCACCTGATTGCACCAGATCTGCCCTCGTTCGGATTTACGACGGTCACAGAGGGAGAGGGCTATCAATTTACCTTCGCCGGTCTGACAAAGACGATTCAGGGCTTTGTGAACGAACTTTCGCTACGACGCTTTGCGATGTACGTGTTCGATTATGGCGCACCCGTCGGCTTCAATCTGGCGGTCACCAATCCGGATAGCATTACCGCAATCGTCTCGCAGAACGGCAACGCATACGAGGAAGGCCTGGGTGCCGGTGCTTGGGCGCCATTGCGTGCCTATTGGAGGCAACCTTCACCTGCCATTCGTGAGACGATTAAAGAACGTATGTCGTTCGATGGGGTCCGTGAGGCCTATTTCCAAGGAGTGAGTGATGCCGTCACGATCGAGCCCGAGGCTTACTGGCTGGATGCGGCTCTTCTTGCCCGCCCGGGAATGATGGATCTTCAGGCAGACCTCAAGCTCGACTATAAATATAATATCGAACGCTATCCTCTGTATCAGCAATTCCTCCGAACACACCGGCCTCCATTGCTGGCGATGTGGGGGAAGAACGACACCTTCTTCATTCCACCAGGCGCCGAGGCGTTTAAGCGTGACGTGCCAAATGCGGATGTCCGATTCTTAGACGCCGGCCACTTTGCTCTTGAAACCAACGTCGATGACTTCGCCTCGGCAATCCTGGAAATGAGGATTAATGCATAACGCTCGCTCGGTCCTAGCTCCCGTCTAGCGAAAGCTTGACACCAAGCCGTTTGCGGAGCGAGCGCGTGCGGTGCAAGTTTGACGGCTTGGCGGTCGCATTTGCTAACCGCCCAAACTAGATGACTCCTACGACAGCTAGCCAGAGAAATGCCAGTGATACCACCGTCACCTGCATGTCTGCGACGATGAGCCTCCGTCCATATCGTTCGTAGAAACGCCTGACGCCGTCGTATTGCGACACGAGCGGCGTCGCTGCAGCCACCGCGAAGCCGATGCCGTTGACACAAAATATGACGAGCGCAAGATATAGCGAGGAGTAAGGTGAACGCATTCCTGGAAGCGCGAACGCTACTATCGCCCCGTAGCCCAACGCGAGTGCCGTGCCAACGGCCCCTGAAAAATATATCTCCTTAACAGTCATGAGTCCCAGCCCATCCGTTGCCATAGCGACCAGCAGAGAGCCTAGAAGCAGCGATGCGGGCAGTAGAAAATAGAGCACGGGGACGAGTCGACCAAGACCATCAGCCTGAAGCAGCGGCAACAGCGCGAACCACGAGAGAAAAACGGTGCGGTACTCGATCGTCGAGGCCAGACTAAAATGAACGCGTTGAACGAAGTCTCCACTCGTGCTCGCGTGCGGCAAGTACGAGATCAGAAAGGCGCTACCCACCCAGTACAGGTACGAAACTAAAAACATAACGACGACCGTGTCGAGAGAAATCTCAGCGCGGCCCGGCCTGTCGTGTGCAAACGTTACGACAAGCACTACGCCTGTAAATGCGAAGCCGGCCAGCGTGCCGACGATCGTGACGTGGAGCTGGGAAACTCCGTCTAAGATCCACGGATAGTCGCGGCGCCGTACCGAGCCTCGACGCGCAGCCCTAAGCACGGTCGCCAACCCGACCGCCGAAGCGACAATAAAACTCACGATCGTCCACATTGCCGTGTCAGAAGTAATATGCTGCGATTCGCCGTCGAGCCTCTTTGTCAAGAGCGATGCGGCAGCAGGCGGGGCCCCCGACGGTCCTTTGGGCTCTGGGCTCGCTGGCAGCCGCCGTCACAGTTAGAAAGACCCTGCCGGCGACGTGCGGACGAAAAGCATCGGCGGTTTTAACGATCCATTCGGTTCGGCCGTCAGCAACGGCGACCGCAGCGTCGCCGGCGAATGTTAGTTTTAAACCCTGGCTTTCATTGGCGTGCGAACGGCTTTCCTTCGAATATCGTTCCCCAAATCGGTATGTTGGCGAGTGACCCTGGATCAACGACGTAAGGATCTTCTTCCAGGACGGTAAAGTCCGCGCGTTTTCCCGATGTTACGCTACCAATTTCATTCTCGAGGCCGAGCATGAAGGCCGCGTCTATGGTAATGGCGCGGAGCGCTTGATCGAGCGTCAGTCGCTCGCTTTCTGCCAGTTGCGCGCCGTTGGCAGTTCTGCGGGTGATGGCGATTTGCGCCAGGCGCAATGGCTGGGCGGGCGCCATGGCAAAGTCCGAGTGCAAGGCGAGAGGAACACCGGCGCGTGCAACGCTGCCGATCCGCACCATCTGCGACGTGCGGTCGAGTCCGAGAGCTTGTCGGAGATACTCATCGCCCATCTCGTACATGTAATATGGATTGGCTGAAACGATCGCGCCCAAACGTGCCAGCTTGCGCACTTGCTCGTCTGTGCCGTAGCCGAAATGCTCGATTGTAAGGCGATGGTCGATGCGAGGCTTTACTTCCTGCAGCATTTGCAGCGTGCCTAGTACCATTTCGAGTCCCGCGTCGCCGTTGGTGTGGACGTGAATCTGGTATCCACGGTTCCAAAACGTTGTCGCGAGCTGCTCGAATAGCGGCACCGGTGTCATCCACTCGCCGTGGTGACCGTCGATGTAGCCCGCACCTCCGATTTGCATGCCCAGCGAGTAAAAAGCACCGTCTGCGAACAGCTTGATATGGCGCCCGAAGCGCAAACGGTGAGTATTACGCTGCGGCAATGCGTCAGCCCAAGCGAGTGCCTCCTCCGCGCCGAGCTTCATCGTTGGTGATTTTGCATCGGCGACAAAGAATGTGCGGAATGGGACGTCGTCGCGATCGAGCACCTCTTTTGGCCCGAGCCATTCGAGATCCGGATCAGTGATGCCAAACGACATCTCGGCGATCGTTGTGATTCCGCCGAAGCGAACGACGTCGCGTGCGCGGGCCACCCCGGCGAGGAAGCGCGTGCGCTCGAACATGTACGGCGCAAGCTTCGCGGCTGCAAGCTCGATCATGCCAGATTCGTAATAGTGCCCCGCGGGGTAATCCACGGACGAATGCGAGCGGGCCTCTTCTGCGGTGAGGTTCCAGCGCTGCAGTGCCGCCGTATTGAAGAACATCTCGTGCGCCGAGCGATGCCAGACGACGATCGGTCGCGAGGCCGACACTGCGTCGAGATCGGCGCGGGCAACGGTGCCATGCCAAAATGGATGATATCCCCAACTTATCAGCGGTTCCAAAGGGTCGCTCTTTCCCTGTTCGATGCGTCGAAGCTCCGCGAGGTAGGCTTCTTTTCCCCGCACGGGTTTGATGATGCCCCACGGGAGCTGCCATTCGAACGCCGTCACCATGTCGGACATGATCATCGCCGCAGCCATGAACGGATGAAGATGCGGATCGATCAATCCCGGCAGCAAGATTTTCCTCTCAAAATCACGCACGAGTTCGTAGCGCTGGTCGTGCAGCCACGGCTGCAAATCGTTCAAAGAGCCGACCGCCAGAATCGAGCCATCGCGCACGGCGGCGGCCGTCGCCTCGGGGCAGGCCGGGTCCATTGTTACGATCTTTCTTGCCGTATAAACGGTAATGGCTGATCTCATCCGTGCGTCCTTTGCAAACATTAACCTCGCGGTGAAATGAGGCTGAGAAGTACGTCGTCACTGCGGTGCGTGAGACCTTGCCTAAGAGAATTCGAGGGGCAAACACAACTCACAAGGAACGGCCTTGTGGCGAAAATGCCGACATCGAGGCGCGAATCGTTGTCCGAGGGTTGTGACGCGGACCGAATCCGAAATCATGTCTTGACGCCGCTCAGACCGTGGCTAGGTTTCTGAGAACCTTCGGCCATCGATGGCGACGCCACACCGATTTGCAGAAGGCAGGAGGAACGGCCAACAAGGGGGCGTACGCTCGGCGTACGGAGGATTTTTCAATGCGTTCTCTTCTTGCGATTCTCGTATTCGTCGGCGTAGCCGCACCAGCGGTCGTCATGGCTTCCAGTGCGCCGCCACTGACAAAGGTCGAGGCCGCGATGATCATCGCACACTCGCCCGCCATTAAGTTTGCCAAATCGTGCCTGCCGGCAACCGTCAGTGAGCCGAAGCAACAGGGGAAATGGGCAGCGGTTACGGCGCACTGCCTTTCGAACCCCAACGACGCACGCTACTCGTATTTCATGTACCACGACGGCACGTGGCACATGTCGTGCGTTCACGGCGTAAACGTCTACGATGCGAAGTTCTTGGTTTCGGCCTGCGGCATGACGCAAGGCGAGGCGACCCTTTTTAAATAACCGAAGGGCCAATCTCGCCGCTTAGGCGTACTTTGGGGTTCGGAAGTCAAAAAGTTTGGCCGTTACCTAACGCAACTCCCTGAATATACCCTGGTGCGTAGTCTTTTGCCCCAAGATATGGTTTTGCGTGGAACGGATAATGCGTTACGTAGACGATTCCCGAATACCCAGTGACAAAAAGCCTGTTCTCTTCGTGCCGGATCGCGAGCTGCGTTGGAGTATCACCGTTGGGCATCGGCACCTCGATCGAGGGGGCCTCTTCGCCTGGCGGAAAGAGGTCGATGCGGTCGCTATAGCCGGTCTCTACGGCGAGAATATTGCCGTTCCTGTCAACGACAACTCCCTGCGGCTGGTTTAGCGGTATGCCGAGAACCTGGCCGTGTGTCGAGCCCGGCGCAAACTCCTCGATGCTACCGGCATAACTTCCATAGGCGAGATAGTTGCGATAGGCGACGTAAAGATTGCCCTGCCGGTCGAAATCCATGCCATCGGTCTCGCTCCCCGGCGTCTGAAGTACCTGGTAAGGTGTCGTGCTCCCCGACCGATACTCGACTACCGTTCCCGAGCCATCGTCGCCGTTGCTGACGAAGAGGTTGCCGTATTGGTCGACGACTGGGTAGAGCGGGTCGCTGAGGCCCTGGGAATACGTGACTGATGGCGACGCGGAGCCCGCAGGATAAACAGTGACCGTGACGTTTTCTCGGTTGGCAACATAAAGGTTACGGTGTCGGTCGACATATAGCCCGTAAGGCCCATCGATCCCGGAACTAATCATGCCGATTGGGGACTGCGACTTACCATGCGCGGGATAGATAAGGACTTCGCTACCGTCGTAGTCAGCTACATAAATGACTGGCTCGCGCGGCTTTTTCGCTTCGGATGAAAGCCAGCCGAGCGGCCTCGCTCCCCGGGGAGCTGCGGGAAGCGGCGTGCCCAGAGGCACCGCGCCACTCATCGCGGTGTTCGCCCCGCCGCAAGCCGTCAACGTAAAAGCGGCCGCGGCCACGCTTAATGCCTCACGACCGAATCGGAAATCCAACATCCGCTAAGCTCCCTTTCACGCCAGTTCGGACCAGGGCGTAAACGTTCGACGGCCCAGGGCGCTTCCCGCCGCGTGGTTGGCCGCGGCTTCCTTGTAGGTCGTGCCGCGTAGGTCGTTCGGCGCTACGAGGCTATACCGATCTGCCGCGCCACCTCTGCTGCATCCCAAAAGGCGGCGATGATGACGATCCTGTCGCCTTCCCACTTGGTGGTCTGGCCGAACTCAACGTCAAATGCTTTTCCCGTCGGTGCAATCACCTTACCATCTGGGAGCGCCATCTGCCCGGTAAACGTTCCCGCGGCGCGGGTGACGACCGTGATCCAGTCACCGTTTCCGAACTGAATCGGATAGGGAGCGTTCACGTGCATGTCCGGAAAACATTCGCAACATCTGCTTCATCGCAGCCGCATGTGCTACACTGCCGTAGATCGGCTGGGCGTTCCCGGTTATGTGCGCGACCATGTTCCGGTCATGTACCGTGTCCACCGTCGCGAAGTCGCGGGCATTGAACGCGTCGTCGCCTTTTTGCATTAGCGCCAGCAGGTGCACGGTCCGTTCGGTGGTGTCGCGGGTTGTATGCATTGCTACTTTCCTTCGGCCCCGAGCTGCCGAAGAAAACTCCTATAGTCGGTCCGTACCCACTCCTCGATCATCCGACCCTGATCGTCAAACCGAAAGATGTTTAGTAGGTCCCAGACGACGCGTTGGCCATTGGGAGGTAGAGAGGCAGCCGGTGACTGGGTGAACTCACCGACAAAGGTCCCTTCGATCCACGTTTGGCAAGCAACGTCGTTGCCCTCAGCGACATTGCTGAGGCCAGAATAATCTGCCTCAAAACCATCCGGGCCGTGAAACCGGAAATGAATCGTGTCGAAATGTGAGTCGAGTTCCGGTTGGTCTTCGCCCGAGATTTGCAGTTCGCCAGCCCTTTTTAGGCACGCAACGAGCTGGTCGCGTGTCATAGTTACCTTCTGCTTTACGAGGAGCGATCGTTACCGCCGTGCATCCCGACTCACAGGTAGAAATCGAGTTCCTTCATGCGTCGGAGGGAGGACCGCGGCTCAGGCGCTGCGCCGCCGAAGCGCTCGAGAAGGGCGGACCTCCTAATCCGCCTGCTACATGCTTTGCTTGGCTGGAATGTTCGTCAGTGGCCCTTCTCCGCCAACCTGCTCGATGGTATCGCCCTGTGCGACCGACCAGTGATGGACGCCTGCTGGGACTGCAATGAACGACCCCGCGGGTAGCACACGCGCGTTAGACTTGTCGATGGTATTACCCGTCCCGAACAAAAGCGTTCCTTGGATCACGGTGATATATTCGGCGTGCGAATGGTAATGCGGCTTGTTTGTGTAGCCGTCGGGCATCTTGACGCGAATGATTGCGGTGCCGGATGAGTTCGGATTGCCGACCATCACCGCATTCCAAGAGCCCTTCGCAGGACCGGTGGCGGCCACCCAGTGAAGGCTATCGGACGTAAAAAAGACCGGAGCTGACTGCATCGCGGCGAGCGTAGCGCCGGCAGTCACGAGCAATCCCAAAACGAGCCACGAGAAGAGTTTCATAGACTATCCTTTCATCGAAAACCCACACAAATACAACGAGATTGCTTGCCCCTTCGCTACTACGAAGACGGGGGCCCTTTACGAAAGAGATGTTCGTTAGAACGCCCCGATGCTGAGTGCAGCGTGGGCCGCTCCGCCCGATTCCCCGAAGGTTCTCGACGGGTTAGGACTGCTGCCGATTTTGCGTAGCGATAGGTTGCTGGTGCGTCCCCTTCGCGAGCAGGACGCCAAGCCGATGTTCGATTATCGATCGTTGCCGGATGTGTCCAAATATCAGTCGTTGGGTTCAAAGTCCGTCCACGAGCTTTTGTCGTTCATCAGGGACAATCACGCCATCTAAGCCGTAACCGCGGGGAATTGGTGTCAGTCGGCATCGTTCTAATAAACAATGGGTGCCTCATTGGAGACGTGGGTGTACACATTGCCGATAAGGATCCGAGGCAGTCGAGCTTAGCATTACAGTTGCGCGGGAATTCCAGCATCGAGGCTTTGGGGCGGAAGCACCGAGCCTTTTGCTGAACACGCTGTTTGTAGATATCGGAAGGCATCGCGTTTTCGCTTCGGTCGACCCTCGAGATCAGGCCATCAACAGCATCGGAAAACCTGCGAATACGGGCTGTTTTTGGTAGCGCCAACGGGAATCGAATCTGGCTCCGCGATGACGCCGGGTGAAATAACGTATCGCGAGATCCCATTTACTAGGAACTCGACGGCAGCGTGAGGTCCTGGAAGGACTTGACACCTGCGTCACACCGCCATCGCCTCAGCCACGGTGCCCACTCCTTGGGAGCTGGAGATTTTGGACATGACTGAAAGGGGCTTCCGAGATCGCGGTTGAGGTGCTAGAATGCCGGTAAGCGCGACTGGAAAAGCTCGCGCCGCTTGTCGTTTGCAACCAGGAGCAAAAGCACCGTGAACGGTTTGAATCTAACCGCCTGTGCGTTAAGCGTTTGCGTAACGGCTACGCTACTTGCGGCGTGCGGCGGATCGCCGCCAACGTTCTCGTCACCCAGTGCTTTATCGCGCGGCGGCGGCGTCGCTGAGTTTGCCGCCAGATGGCCCGTCGCAGCGCGCTTCCACGCTCGTCGACTCTGGGCAGTCCCCGATATCGCTCGAAACCCGAGGTTGCTTTTCATATCAGACTGGGGGGCTCGGACCGTGGATATCTACTCGATGCCCGATCTAAGGCTCAAGGGTCAGGTCGGGAACTTCGAGTTCCCCTACGGCGAGTGTGCGGATAGAACCGGGTTTATCTGGGTCGTCGATCAGCCCACGCGGACGATCGCTAAGCTCTCACGCACTGGCGAGGCCGTGGACACGCTGAAAGACGGGCACGGCGATCCATACAGTTGTGCGGTTGATCCAACGTCGGGTAATCTCGCCGTTACCAACCTCGACAGTCCCGGCAGCGGCGGCGCGGGTAACGTTGTGATTTACGTCCACGCCCATGGGTCCGGAACGGTCATCACGATCCCGCACATGTACCTCTACACCTTCGACGGCTACGATACCCGCGGGTACCTCTGGGTCGACGGGTATTCTACGACCGGATTCTTCACCGTTGCCAGCTGCAAAGCGTCGAGTTGCAGCCGGATTTCTCTCAGCGGCGGGACGATATACGAGGCCGGTTTCATGCAGTGGGCAGAGGGACAGAAGACGTGGTACGTCGCTGATGGTGAATGCGGCGGCATTTACAATGCCTTCTGCATCTATCCGGTTTCCAGGAGTGGCGCGTTGGGGAAGGCTATTACGCTCACGGATCCGCAAGGTCAAGCCGTCTGCGATATGTTCCAAGGCGTGATCACCAATGGCAAGAGCCCTGTCCTCGTCGGCGGCGTCAACAGCCGATTCAACTGTTACGGCACCGTCGGCGTCGCTCGCTGGAGCCTCCCGGCCGGCGGCGATTCGACAAACGGCACTTCAGACGTTCGACAACCCTTCGGAGCGGCGATCAGCGAAAAGTAAGGAGATTATGCGGAATTTGCGCCGCTTTTTGCTTGGCATGTTCTACCCGACCTCAGGATATTGCCCGGCCGACAAGCAGCGGAGGTGGGCTTGGAAGCCGCGCACTATTTCCGCCATCTGATGCCGAAGCTCGCAGGCCTATTTCATCTGATTGCGCCAGATCTGCCTTCGTTCGGTTTTACGACGGTCGAAGAGGGGCTTTGCGAGCGAGCTTTCGTTACGGCGATGTACGTGTTCGACTATGGCGCACCGGAGGAGCCGGCTCCCCTTCGGGGGAGCACTTCCACAGCGACGCCGATCTTCGTT
>Ga0209006_10006091_pt1 | contig 10944 bp, 7 predicted proteins | sample JacPin_JW_Ref_O2_FD_188567 | JGI IMG/M metagenome (GOLD analysis project Ga0209006, IMG submission 188567) | Forest soil microbial communities from Algoma, Ontario, Canada - Jack Pine, Ontario site 1_JW_Ref_O2 (SPAdes) (version 2) | ecosystem: Environmental > Terrestrial > Soil > Boreal... | reverse complement strand
TCCTGCCACTGGGTTTCGAGCTTGTGCGCCACCTCGAGCGCGTCCTCGTAGTCGCCGCGCTTCCACAGGTAGCGCACCCGGTCGATGAGCAGCTGCCGCGCTTCCTCGTCGTCGCAATTCCAGACCTCGGAGGGACCCAGGTGGGGCCAGATCAGGTCGTACCGCGCCCAGTTGCTCGGGTCGTCGGTGTCGCCCTGGCGGGGCCGCGCGCCCGCGAGGACCTTGTGCACCTCGTGCATGGTCTCGTCGCGGTAGGAAGCCGGCTGCATCTGGTCGCGGATGGCAGCCTGGACGAGCCGGTGCACCTGGATCGAGTTGCTGGTCATCTCCCGGTCGACCTTGGCCAGCGAGAAGCGCGTGATGTCGGTGATCAGCAGCCCGAGCACGGTCCGGGCGGCCCGCAGCCGTTTGTCGTGCGGGGTCAGCGACTTGATCATCTCATCGCTGCTGAGCAGCGTCAGCGAGATGGGATCGGGCGCGAAGCAGGCGCAGAGCTCAAGCAGCCGGGCCGCCGCCGGCGACTGGCTCTTGAGCCGCTCGAACGAGAGCTGGTACGTCACCGCGACCGAGGTCGGGTAGTTGGTCGGCTGGCTCAGCTCCATGGTGGCGGCGAACCGCTCACGGATCTGGGCGACGTACTCGGCCGCGGTCATGCCGGTCGCCGCCAGCCACGCGCCGGCCTGCTCGATCGCCAGCGGCAGATCGCCGAGTTCCCTGGCCACCAGCGTGGCGTCGTCAACCGACAGGGACTGGACCCGGCGCTGGAGGTAGTCGAGCGACTCGGTCCGGGAGAACACGTCGACCGCCACCGGCTCGGCCAGCTCCGACCAGGCCGGATTCCGCGACGTGATGATGACGTGGCCGGGGCCGCCGGGGAAGAAGTTCTCCAGCTCGCCCGGTTCCTCCACGTTGTCGAAGACCAGCAGCCAGCGATCGTAGGGACGGCCGCGGCGCAGCGCCTCCCTGACCGCCTCCGCGGTCTCCGCGGTGGAGTCCGCGGGCCGCACCCCGAGGTGCGGCGCCAGATCGGCCAGGCTGGGGTTGATCAGGTCGCGCTGCTCCGACGGCACCCACCAGACGAGGTCGTAGTCGGCCATGAAGCGGTGCGCGTACTCCTGCGCGACCTGCGTCTTGCCGACGCCGCCCTGGCCGTGCAGCGCGACCGGGAGAACGACGGCGGTGCTCTTCCCGATCAGCTGGTCGTGCAGCTTCTCCAGTACCTCATTGCGGCCGGTGAAGGACGCGTTCCTGGTCGGGACGCGCCAGACCGGGGGGATCGTGCGCGGATACCTCGGCTCGGCCCCCGTCGCCCCCGCGATCGCGTCGGCCATCTTCGGCGGGTAGCCCAGCGCCTTGAGCAGCTCCTCGGTCGCCTGGCCGGCATCGCGCCGGGTCAGGTCCACCACCGTCCGTTCCGAGAACGGCTGCTCCAGCCGGGTCTCCCCCACCCTGATCGGGATGAGGCGCCGGCTGGTCCCGGCCGGATCGGCCGCCCCCATCGCGTCCCAGACGCCCTTGGCCTGCGGTGACTGCATATAGGCGGCCGACAGGACGGCAATCGTGCGGCTGGCCGTCGCCGCCCCCCGCTCGGCGTCCTCGCGGGTGTTGCCGCCCGCAGCCGATGCGGTCGCGGGCCGCACGACGCGGATCCCCCTCGGCGCGAGCACGGCCGCGATCCAGTCCGCCCACATCCGGTCCTCGGGAACGTAGCTGAGGTAGATGTCGCCGGCCGGCTGCCGACGGCGGAGGAAGGCGGCCTTGTACGTGAGCCGCGTCTCCTCGCTCATGGCCCCGGCCGCGCGGATCCGCCCGTCGGTGATCGCCACGGTCATCCGCTCGTACGCGCCCAGCAGCGAGAGCGGCGACCGGGGCGCGTCGCCGAAGACGGCGAGCGTCTCCTCGAAGGCGTAGAACGGCTTGTAGGGAATCGGCACGGCGGCCCAGTAGTCGTTCTCGTCGTACGCGGTCAGCCCGGCCCGCAGGCCGCCGAAGCGCGCCTTCGCCGCCGCGAGGCCCACGTCCGCCTTGTCCTTCTCCGCCTCGTCGATGCGCATCGGAACTGGCAGCACCTGGATGTTCCGGTAGTGATAGCGCTGCGCGAGGTTCTTGGCGATCGCGGCCGCCCCGTCGATGGACTGCTCGTTCAACGTGAAGCAGTTCACGAGAATGTCGGGCAGGTGGACGGTGCAGATGTCGGCGATATCCGACAGCCCGGTTCTGCTGTCGATCAGCGTGTAGTCGTAGTGCTCCTTCATGTCCGCGCGGAGCGCGTCGATGAACTGCCCGCCGTCGAGCCGATCGTAGAAGTTATCCCAGTCGACCGCCGTCGCGGCCGACGAGTAGTCCCGGTTCTGGCGTCCGGCCGACACGAAATCCAGGGTGCCGTCATCGGGGAACGGCCAGTTGACCGAGATGGCGTGCGGCAGGATCTGGGCGTAGCCCCTGATCCAGTCCGCGGGCGGGTCCGCTACCTCGGTCGCGTCCCAGGTGTACTCGGTGATCAGCTCGATGATGCCGGGGGTGGCCGCGACCTTGGCCGGCGCGAGGAAGGGATGGAAGTAGCGGTGCAGGCCGGGCGAGTCGAGATCCCAGTCGACGACCAGCACCTTCAGGCCGTTGCTGGCCAGGATCCACGCGACGTTGGCCAGCGCCATCGTCCGGCCGGTGCCGCCTTTGAACGAGTAGAAGGTGACGATCTTGCCATCGATGATCGTGTCATCAGCCATTAGGCGCTCCTGGGGTGTCGGAGGTGCCGCGTTGCGGTATCGCGCGTCATTCCGCCGCCTCATTAGGCAGGGGAGCTGACGCGGATCTGAGGTACTGCCTGCTCGCCGCCGCGATCACCGTCGGGAGCACCGTCCCGAAGTCCTCAAGCGACGGAACCCCCCGGACCGCCAGGGCCGATGTCGCCCGGCCCTCCCTGAGCGTGCGCGGCAGTGCGGCCTCAAGCGCGGACCGGACCTTCTCCGCGTCCGCCTGCAGCTGCGTGTCCTGCCGATTCCAGACCACGACGACCTGGACCCAGGGCTTGTCCATCGGGTCGAGCCGCCGCAGTACCTCCCGGCATTCGAGCTGCATCACCGCCCACGGGTCGATGAGCAGCACCTCGGGTCCGGACGGACGGTCGCTGCCGAGCAGCTCGGCCTCGTGCTGGTACAGGTCGCCGACGTCGGGCGTATAAGACAGGCTCCTGGCCAGGTCCGCCGCGTGGTCGGCGAGCGAGCGGACCGAGCCCGGGCGGTAGGGGTTCCATTCGCGGGCGTCCCTCCCGTAGTAGGCCGGATCCCGGCCCTCGGGCAGCTCGTCGCGGCGCGGCGCGACGACGGTAACCCGCAGCAGCTTGTCGCGCGGGCTGGTCCCGACATCGCCGCCGAAGGCGGCGGGCAGTGACTCGTACTGGAGTGCCTGCTCGGGCTCGACCGGCGACGCCTCGGCCGCGTCGACCATGCGCCGTGCGAGCAGGTATACCGCCTCGTCATAGGCGTCGCGCCACCGGTTAACCTTCATGATCCCGTAAAAGCCGTGCTCAGCGTAGAGCGGGCCGAAGTCGCCCGGCCTGAACTGCACCGAACGCGTCGCCTCGGGAAACCGGCCGTCCCGCATTGGAATCCAGAGCGCGGGAACGATGGTCTCCACCCGGCCGGCTCCGTTCGCGGCCGCGTAGTTGAGCGCGCGCCGATGGAACGCGAACCATTCCTTACCGCAATGCTCGCTTTTGAAATACCGCTTCGAATACAGCGGCACAAAGACGCGGCACGTCGCCAGGGCGTTGGACAGCCGCCACGGCCACTCCTGGCCCTGCTGCAGTTCCCGGTCCATGAACCCGGGCTTGCTGCCCGGCGGCAAGTCGGTCAGCTGACCGATGTGATCACAGAGGGCGTCGTAAAGCTGAGCTATCCACAGGTCAGGGTCTTGACCACCCGGTTCGCCCTTAGGGCTGTGCGCGTAGCTGAGGAAGAAGAACGGGCCTGCATCGCCTGCCCCGCCAGTTGCATAACCGTCGTGAACGGCCGCCCCGGGCTCGTCACTTCCGTCCACTCAGCCCCCGTCCGCCCTGGCGGCATGCGCCGACATTGGGTAGGAGCTATAACTATATGAGGCGTATTAGAGTTTGCAAAGGTCGCCATCCCGCATTAGTTTCCGGTCAACCTTGCGATACTTGGCCATCCATTCGACCGCGAAGTCAACCGTGTCGCGCAAGGGCATCAGGCAACACTCGGCGTGACCCACATAACCGTGACGGACGGCGATCTCGGCGGCCAACGATTTGCCGATCTCCTCGAAATCGTTATCGTCGAGAACAACATCGTGATACCCGATCCAGCCCCGCTTGCCATCGGTGGTGACAACACAGGTGTAGGTCTGCCTCGGTGGCCGGGCTGTGTACCGGTACTCGGCCAGGTGCATCGCGGTGCAGTAGCCGTAGCCGACGCCGATCATCAGCACGTGCGCGTCCTGCCGGTACAGCTTCGCCAGCGGCGAGCGTTCACCGAGGTGCGACTCGAGCTGATGGTCAGCCATCAGCTGGCCGGCCTCCGGCCCGATGGCCGCGAACGAGCTCTGCGGGTGGTCGCTGCGAACAGCCCCGGCGGTGGTCCGCAGCGCCTCCGCGACCGCCCCCATGCCGCTGGGCGTGGTGTGCTTGTCGAACGCGGGCATCAGATTGCGGTACGCCCTGATCTCATCCCAGGTCATCCCCGCGATGACGTCCCGCTGCGCGCGCGAGAAATTCGAGTTCTCCTCGGTGCCGACCGGCACCACCACGTTCCCGGCCGGGCCGACCACCTCGCGTAGCGCGGCGACAACGGCGGGCGCCCCGCCCTCCACCCACCCGATCGACCCCAGCGAGGCGTTCACGAGCAGGGTCTGCCCCGGCTCGACGCCCAGCTCCTGCAGGTCGCGGACGAGCCGTCCGCTCGTCACCGGCGGGGCGGCCTCGGTCGAGTCGTCGCGACTCGGCAGCGGCTTGCTCATGATCGCCGCCGCCGTTCCCAGTCACCGCGGCGGTCTTCGGCCCACCGCCGCGCCGCGTCGGCGACGGCGGCGTCCACCGGCTCTCCCAGCCAGGGCTCGACGGTGGCGCGCATCCGCGCGACCACGCCGTAGCCGCGGTCGGTCAACGCGCCGGAGTCGGCCAGCGTCTCGATCGCCTCGGCGGTAAGCGCGCGCCAGCGGGCGAAACGCTCCGCCGCCGCGACCGCGTCGGGGCCCTCGGCGCGATGCCTGCGGGCGCGCCAGTAGTCGGTCACGCCCAGGTGCGCGTAGGCGCCCTGCAGCAGGGCCTCGACCGGGCGCGGGTCGTCGCGCCAGGGGGCGTAGAACAGCCGCCCGGCGGCACCGGGATCGCAGAGCTCGAACAGGTCCAGCATCGCCCCGAGCTTCACGTGCTGGAACTCGTGGATGAGCAGCAGCGCCAGGGTCTCGCCGTCTTCCGGGCGGGCCACCCCGACCGCTCCGAAGGCCTGCCGGGCGGCGGCGCTGATATCGCGTCCGGCGGGCCCGCCGGACAGCGGCATGATCGTGGACAGGCCGACCCGCAGCCCGGCCGCGTAGGCCGGATACTCCGATTCGATCAGCGGCCAGGCCGCGCCGAACAGCTCCTGCCAGCGCGCGACGTCCGCCTCGGCCAGGCGCGGCGTGACCGGCCACTGATGGCAGTCCCGGTAGGGATCGGTGTCCTCCAGGGTGACCGCGAACGTCCCCGATCGCAGTTCCCGGACCGGCTGCCAGGCCGCCTCGGGCTCATCGTCGCTGAGGTGGACGTCCCATTTGCCCGCTGCCGTGCGGACCTGGAAATCGCCGCCGCCGACGGTGATCTCGGCCGTCCGCGCCTCTCCCACCAGCAGCCGGCCGAGCGTGGGCAGATGGACGTAACCGCCGCTGACCGGAACCGTCACCTCGGCGGGCAGGCCCGCCCTGATGGCCGCCGCGGCGGTGATCGCCGCCAGGTGGGCCGCGTCGGCCGGCAGCGCGGCCGTGTCCCCGGCCCGCAGGCAGTCCTCGGCCCAGGCCCGCACGTACGGGTGCGCGAGCACCCGGTCGAGCGCGGCGGGGTGCTCCTTGCCCAGCTGGACGAGCAGCGCCCACCCGGCCAGGAAGAGCTCGTCGGCGGTCGCCCTGGCCCGGACCCGGAGCAGTTGCAGCAGCTTACGGCGCTCGCTGCGCTGCGCCTTGACCAGCTGCGCGACCGAATCGCCGTCGCCGGACCCGGCCGCGAGCGCGTCGAAGTCGGCGTCCGGCAGCTGGCGGGGCGACAGCCGGCCTGCGCCCGGCGCCTGAATTCCCGTCGCGGGCCCCGCCGCCGTGGGTTGCGCGGGGATGATCCGCGCCTGCACGTGCTTGATGATCTTCTCCAGATCAGCGCAGTACACGGAGGTGTTATCGAAGCCGTTCCCGGTCCTGTACCGGTGCGCGTAGAGCCCGCCGCCGCAGCTGGCGACGACCGGGCACCGGCGACAGGTCTCGCTCAGGCCGTCGATGCCGAGCTGCCGGGCCTGGATGGCCGGGTGCCCGGCGGCCTCGCTGAGCGCGTTGCTGAAGATGTCGAAACCGGTGGCGGGCGCTCCGTCGTAGGCGACCTTGATCGAGTCGGCCTGCTCGATGGCGCCGTCGGTCTCGATGACGGCCACGTCGCTCGCCTCGAGCCCGAGCGACTCGGTCAGCGAGCTGGCGCCGCGCGAGGTCCTGATGATCGACTCGAACATTCGGACCGGCACCCGGCGGTCATCGGACAGCCATCGCTCGAAGATCGCTGTCAGCCAGTCGGCGTACGGCGTGCCCGGTCCGGCTCCGGGCGGCGGGGTGTCCCAGGTGGCGTGCGGGAGCAGGAAGTCGATGGCGGGCGGATCGAGGGCGGCCAGCGCGTCGTAGGTGGCGACCGGGTCATTGCGGACGTCGATCGTGCACAGCAGCCCGGTGTAGAGCGGCCGGTACCGGTCCGTCCTGAGCAGGGCGACCGCCCGGATCACCTGGTCGTACGAGCTCCGCCCGTCCCGGTAACGGCGGTGCCGGTCGTTGCCCGCCCGGTCGCCGTCAAGCGAGATGCCGACCCGAACCCCGGCCGCCAGGAAGACCTCGCACAGCTCCTCGTCAAGCTGCACCCCGTTGGTGTGGATCCGCAGATCGAGAGCGCAGACGGGAGTGATGGCCCGGCGCAGCTGGGAGGCGATCTCACCCAGCCGAGTGGCGCCAGCCAGCAGCGGTTCCCCGCCATGCAGGATGACGCGCACCTCGGCCAGGGCATGGTCCCGGGCGTGCTCGGCGATTCGCTCGCCTGCCTTCGCGACCGTTGCGCTCGCAATGGCCATCGGGCGCCCGCGCCAGCTGGTGTCTGCATGCTCGTAGACGTAGCAGTGATCGCAGGCAAGGTCGCAGCGGCTGTGGACCTTCAGAACAAACTGCCGGAAGGGCAGGCCGGGGGGATGGGGGGCTCCGGGGGTGATCGGGGACGTGAGCCCCCGATGCCAGCGGACCGCCTCCCATGCCGGGGACGCCCTTCCGGTTCCAGCCAACGCGGGCTTAGATCGACGAATTGAAGGCAGAGACGCGCGTGACCGTTTCATCGCCGTCGATGCCGATGCGATGCATAATGCGCGAATATTCCACTGCGTCGATGTTCAGGTCGAAATCGAACGACAGGTCAAGCACGTCCGACTCGTCGGTATCGACGGTCACTGTAGCCATATGCACCGGCTCCCTATGCGGTGCCGACGGAACCGCCGCCGACACGATCCGTAACCGAAAAGAACTAGCTGTCACGCAACAGTCAGTGACTGCTGCTTACCCTACCCCAGCACTGCGGACACAGAATGCCCGACCAGCCACGAGGTGAAATACTGGCAGGGCACCGGGATCGCCGCAATCACAAGCACAAGAGCCACCAAGACAAAAGCTGTTGGTAGGCGAGAGCTGTGGTTACGGCGTGGACTTTTGAGCCTCGCAGTGCCCGTTTGTCCGGCCGTGCGCAACGGTCGCGCTGTGGCGGGCCGACAGTTATCGCGCGCTAAATAAACAGAGCACCGGTCCAGCGCAGTAAAAGGTCGCCAGTCGCCAACGCAAAAGCTCGCGCTAAGGGTGAGCAGCGCTTATGCCCCGTTCCACGAGGTATGCGGTGTTCCGCTGGTCCAAGGCGGAGTACGCGGCGTTCTCATCCGCCGCGTACTCGACGGGGCCTGCCTGGTTGCCCGCCAGGTCGACTTCGGCGCGGTAGACGACCGTGGCGTTGCCTTCGAGTACCGGGTACCAGGCGTCGTCGCGGATCCGGATGGAGGCGGCGGCGACCCCGCCCGCGTTGCGGACCACGAGCCGCTGCGCCGGGTCCAGGCCGGTCAGCCTCGAGTACGCGGCCCGCGAGGCGACCACGCCCGAGCCGCACGAAGGCGTGAGCCCCGCGCCGCGCTCGAAGGTCCTGACGAAGACCTCGGCCACATCCAGGGACTGCAGGAACGACACGTTGGCGCCCTCGGGAAAGACCTCGTCGGCTCGCTTGCCCAGCTCGATCAGGTCCGGCTCGGAGTACGCGTCGACGACGGAGATCACATGCGGATTGGGCACGGTCACCGCGGTGAAGTCCTCGAACGGGGCGGGCAGCTCGGCATCGTCGAAGTTCAGCGGCGGCAGCTCGAGCAGCACCTGGCGCACGCCCTCCGGCGTCGACGCCGCCCGGTGCACCGTGTAGTCGCGCCCCCCGCTGGCGACGACCTCGGTGTCGGTTCCGCGCAGATCCAGGATCAGCCGCCCGAGCCCCCGCATCCCGTTACCGCAGAATTCGGCCGACGACCCGTCCGGGTTGAAGAACCAGGCCTGCGCGTTCGCCCCCGAAGCGTCGTACAGGTAGATCCCGTCGCTCCCGCCGGTCCACGAGTCCCGGTCGCACACCGCCCGCACAAACCCCCGCAGCTCAGCGTCCGACCCCCACGCGCCCGGCGTCGCCTCCAGCGCGAAGATCTCGTTCAGCGACCCATGGGTCTTAATCAGCCTCATCAGCTAAAGAGCCTACCCGGAGGCACCCTGGCACGTGCGGAGCTGCCGCCCGGCGACCGGCGTTCGCGACCAGATGCGCGCGCTACGCCGCGAAGGCGCGCGGCGCCGCCGGCTCTGACTTTGCCGCGCAACCAGGCGGAGCGGGGACGTGAGAGGTGAGCCCACGCCGCACCTGGTGCTGACTTGTGCCCCCTAACCACGCGGAGAGGGGGCGCGAGGGGGTAAAGCCCCGGGCTACATCCCGAACGCAGGATAAGTCGAGAAGCGCGCCCCGGCCGCGTAGTTGCGCACGGCGACGCGGGCGCGGTCGATCATGTTGGCCGGCAGCTCGGTCAGCGGGTACCAGCCGAAGTCGCTGTAGCTCCCGCTGCCCGCCAGCCGCGCGGCCGCGTCGATATCGCCCGGGCGCTGCCAGCCGTCGGCGGTCAGGAAGAACGCCATCCGGCCGTGCCCCGACACGTCGTGCATGACGTGCGCGAGCGACACCCGGCCGGCGTCGAGCTCGATCCCTACCTGGGCCCCCGCCACCCGGACGGCGGCCTCCACCAGCGTCTCGCGCTCGGCCAGGCGGTCGGAGGGCGGCTCGTAAGCCCCGTCGCCGTAGCCGGTGTTCGCGCGCCTGCCAAGCAGCAGGTCGCCGTCGCTGAGCAACAGCAGGTGCACATCGACGATGAGTTGGAAGTGGCGATTGTTTCTGGCCGTATCGGCGGCCATCGGATGCATCAGCGTTCTGGTCATGACTTGATGTCCTGCCCGGCTTGCCATCGTGTTTCCCCGGTCCCCGTGGCGTCGCGCGCGCCATCTGGCGCATCAACTCCCCGGGACAGGAAACGTACTCCACGCTGGCTGTGGATCACCATGTGGGTAACCGGTGGGTAACTGCCTCTGGCCTGTGGAACACCGGCCTTTTCGCGGCCGCCGGCTGTGGACATCGCGGCGCGGTTAGCCCGTGCATGCACGGAGTATGCGCTGTGGATAGTCCGACGGCGGCTGTGGACGATCGGCCACGTAAATTCTTTGCGTCAGACCTCGTGCTGGCTCTGGTTCTGGGTGCGCTCGCTGATTTTCTTGGTCTCCTCGTAGATGCGGAAGACGACCATGAACGCCTCGAGCACGACCCGGTACACGCCGAGCGTCAGCAGCACGTAGATCGGCACGACGATGACCAGCACGAAGATGCCGGCCAGGGCCCCGCCGGTGCGGAAGCTGACGATGAGGATCAGCAGCGAGACCAGCGCCGTCCAGATCGTGAACAGCACGTACAGGACCTTGACGATCTTCGGCGTGACGAAGCTGTTGAAGGAGAAGTCGAACAGCGAGCCGATGAACCCCTTCTCGCCCCTAGCCCTCGGCTGGGCCGGCTGGACGCCCTGCATGCCGGGCAGCGCCCACTGCGAGTGGTCCTGGCCGACGAACGTCTGGTCCTGGCCCAGGTAGCCCTGCTGCTCCTGGCCGGGGGCGGCGTAGCCCGGCGGCGGGTACCCCGGGGGCGGCTGCTGCGGGTAGCCGTAGCCGTCCTGCGGGGCGCCGCCCTGCGGGGTGAACGACGGCTGCTGCGACTGGGCCTGCTGGGCCTGCTGCTGGGGCGGCGGCGGCCAGGCGGCCGCGCGGGCCTGGGTCTGGTCCTGTCCGGCGGGCTGCCAGGACGGTTCTGAGGGCTGTCCGGCCATTGCGTGCTCCCGGGGGGTTAGGGCCACTGGCGTGGCGATAGACGGGCATCGCGCTTTGTCCACGTTATCCTGCCAGACACTTGTTCGCGTCCGTTGAGCCTCGCAGCGGCTTGCCTGGGCAGTGAATTGCCGGGCGCGGGGACGCAGTGGCGCATAATGTCCGGCATGAGCGATCTTCCCGGCGGGGCCGGCGATAGCGACGATGCCGGCCCGCGCGGCCGGACGTTTCTGGTCACCGGGGGCAACACCGGGATTGGGCTTTCCACGGCGACCGAGCTCGCCCGTCGGGGCG
>Ga0209006_10006089_pt1 | contig 10945 bp, 11 predicted proteins | sample JacPin_JW_Ref_O2_FD_188567 | JGI IMG/M metagenome (GOLD analysis project Ga0209006, IMG submission 188567) | Forest soil microbial communities from Algoma, Ontario, Canada - Jack Pine, Ontario site 1_JW_Ref_O2 (SPAdes) (version 2) | ecosystem: Environmental > Terrestrial > Soil > Boreal... | reverse complement strand
ATCAAGCCATGCCGATAGGAAAGCCGAAAAAGCGGCTGTGACCACGAGCGATGCACTGATTTACTAAGGTTACTTGGTTGGTTCGAGTTGGCCAGCGCATTCAGAGCCGGTCACCCGCCTGAAGGGAATTTCAGGGCCCTTTGTTGAGATGCGTATGTCCGTCTGTTCTGAGCTCACTCGTGGCTTACTTTTAAACGGCGGCTCGCCCGGAAATGTGAGCAACAAGCTTCCATCCGAAAACTCGTATTGGCCTTGCGTAGACTTGGTTGGAGCGGAGCGAAAGAATAATTTATTATGAGCGAATTCCACGAAAACCGGAAAACGAAGAGGCATTTCCAGCGGGAATACGGGTATAGCACCAGGGTAATTCGATGAGAACCACTCTCCAACAACGTCAGCAGAGGCAGGACCGCCCTTGCAGACACGCTCCATTTGGATTTCCGGAGCGCCATTCGATTCCTTAATCGTAATGTGGTCGGCGTCTAGTCTCAGGTCGAAAATGCGCTGCTTCTCCCGGTTCTCTTTCGCGTCCCACACGAAGGTAGTGAGGCGGTTTTCCTTCAGCGCGTATCGTCCTTCTTTTTCAAAGTCCAAGTTTTTTCGAACCGTTCCATCTGGGAAGAATTCAAGAATAATGCCAGAGCCGTTTGAACGGATTCGAGAATCCCATTTACCCACAATTGAATGAGCATCTTTGTTTGAGTAGCGGTTCGCATAAACGAGGGTTGACCAAGCCATTGAGGCGGTTACCAAAACGAGAACGCCGATAGATAGGGTCCAGTTCTTCATGTGGCCTGAATCGTAGGTTCAGGTATGAATACTGTCAAGAGTTCTAAATGATGAGATTAACGGACCATTGCACATCTTCGGTTCCGCTCGTTGACTTATGATTCGCCCGCTTGAATACGGGCGCTACAAAGGTTGACCTGCGCGCGTGAAGTGTGGCCGCTACAGGTCGCGGGGTGAGGCGGGGACCGCGGCGCTTGCATCTGGTGCGGGCGGGGCGTACTATGCACGCGCTGTGGGGCTGTGTTGTAAACCTGCGCAAAACATTTCACGTTCAACTTATGGAGGAAACACATGCGAATTCGAGTAGCTGCGCGTTTAGGTGTGCTGTTGTTGCTGGTGGGAATCGCGGCGACGTGGTCGGTGCGCGCTGCGGACGATCCGAGCACCGGGACATGGAAGTTGAACATCGAGAAGTCAAAATTTGATCCGGGTCCGGCGCCGAAGAGCAGTACGGTAACGATCACGATTGCGAATGGGACGGAAACCTATGCGGGCGAAACCGTCGACGCGGACGGGAAAACCACGAAGATGTCTTTCACCGCTAAGTTGGACGGCAGCGATAGTCCGGTGACCGGAAACGCGATGGGAGACACCATTGCAATCAAGCACCCGTCACCGAACAAGCTGGAGGGCTCCATCAAACATGGCGGAAAAGTGGCTGTGACTGTACACGTGGTGGTATCAGCGGACGGAAAGACCCGCACGGTGACCCAGACGGGAAAGAATGCGGATGGGAAGGCCGTGCATGACGTGCTGGTGTACGACAAGCAGTAAGACGAGAGCTAGCGCCAAGCGCGACGTCTGAAGCAGAGAGCATGCATTGTTGGGGCCGCAACTTCTTTGCAGCAAATGCGAAGAGGGTGCGGCCCCGTTATTTGTGGAGGCTTTCAGAGTTGGTCTTCATCGTGGTTCCTCGCCTGGCTTGACTGGTTCCCGTTTTGGAAAGAGATAATCGTGTTTTATACATCCTCCAGGCTTACCTTTACAGCGTTTCACTCGGCGTTCGGCCCCGGTCGAGACCTAGGGTACTTGGCGCAGATTTATACAGCGTTTGGGAAAGGGGTGGATTGTAACTCTCTGCGGCAAACTAGACTCTTTATAGCGTGCGCTTTCCGGGCGTGCGGCAGGAGGCAGCTTGGACTTGACGGCGGCAAAATCGAGAACAGACGTTTCGGGCTTGATACGGCAGCTTGTGTTTGATGCGGCGTGGATTGCACATCAAGGGTGTTGCTACTGGTCGGCCGTCGTGACGCAGGAGGGCGAGGTGCGCAGTCGAGAGAAGAAGGAAGGCGGCGCATAGCGTGCAGAATTGAACATATTCGCGCGGGCGGCGCTGCTATCGCAGCTCCATCTAAAAAGGGTTTACGGCTGTAGAACTGGCACGCACTGGTGTTAACGAAGTAAAGGAGACTTACGATGCTATTGCTGATCATCATTCTGGTTTTGTTGTTCGGCGGAGGCGGCGGCTACTACGGCTATTCGCGGTGGGGTGCAGGCGGCGGGCTGGGGATATTGGGAACGGTGCTGCTAATCGTGCTGGTTCTCTACCTGCTTGGGGCTGTGCGGTTCTGAGCTAGCTGACCGTCCGGAGCAATTGGCGCGCTTTTGCGGCAACAGGGCAGCGGTAGCCTGGCATCGCGGGGATAGCGCCGGTATGCGGCGCGTGCCAAGCATTTGTGAGAGGGTGCTCGCCGCGGCGAGCGCCCCTACAAAGACGCGCGGTGCGTCTGCTGAGTCAAGATGGTATCTGATAGGTTGTAGTGGCGTTCTACATTTTGCAGTGGGCCAGAAGTCGCGGTGGTTGGGGCGGGAATCATACAAGCTTGTTAGTTTTATTCGCAGCACAAATCGGCCAAAGGAGGCAATCATGAAGCAGAGCAGCAAGGACCAAGCAGAGGGAACGCTTCACGAAGTGAAAGGTAAAGTGAAAGAGAAGGTTGGACGCGCCACGAACAATCCGAACCTGGAAGATGAGGGAACGTCTGAGAAGGTGAGCGGCAAGGTGCAGAAGAAAGTGGGGCAGGTGGAAAGAGTATTTGAGAAGTAGAAACGGAAGGATGTTAGCGGAGTGCTTGATTCACGATTGCTGATTTAGGAGTGGCATACTACGGAGTCTAACGGGTGTACTACTCGTTAGAAGCTGCACTACAGTGGCGCGGGCGTTTCGTTCGTGGGAGCGGGACGCCCGATGCTGCGCACCTTCCTTGGCAAGATCCTGCTGGTAGTCCCCAAATTGGTATGTGATGAGGCGGCTAGTTCGCGTGGGACTGGATCCCCTATTTGCGGAAACTGCTCCCCGCAATTCTCCGTAAAAGAAAGGCCGCATGCTCAGATGTGAATCTCCCGAAATGGGAATCTTCGGATATGTGAACTTCGAATATATGAATTTGGGCCAAATCCTGCGCGGGGCTTGCTGCGGAAACCTAAACGAGAGAGAATGAGCGCCGTTGTACGTATTTCTACTTACTCGATCTTGACTTGGGGAGGATCGCCGTGGCCGACAATCAATCTTCAGAGCAGAAGAGCAGTCTGGTAATTCGTGTGCCGTTGTCTGGGAACAGTTTTGCGTCAATTTATTATTCGAGCAGCGATGGGACGCAGATGAGCGAGCGCGAGTGGTGGCATTTGAGGCAGGTGGTAGAACTCGCGAGCAAAATGTTTGTGAAGCAGGAAGAGAGAGCGCAGGCCGCGTCAGCCGGGGCGTAGCAAAGTCGCGGCTGTTGAGCTTGTGCGCGGCAACGGGGCCGCGAATGGCGCTCGATGCAAGTCGGCCGGAGTTCGAGCAGACATCCCTGAAAGCTTGGAGTGAATTGTTTGTGTGCCATCCCTTTGGGACAAGTCTGCTTGGGGATTCAAATCGTGCCATTTGAACGATGCCGGGCTAAAGACCCCGGCGCTGCATTTAAGTCAACGGCTTAGCGAAGCTTCAGGCAGCGCGGTGGGCTCGAATGGGAAAAGCCAAGGAAGAGGCTCGGCTGGCGCGGTTGACGAAGATTTGTGTGGCGCTGCCGGACGCCACGCGGGAAGTGATGGGTAGTCATGCCGGGTTTCGGGTGCGCAAGAAAACCTTCGCGTATTTTCTGAACGATCATCATGGGGACGGCATTGTTTCCGTCTGCGCCAAAGTGCTGCCGGGCGATAACACTGCTTTGATTTCCGCACAGCCTGCACGATTTTATATGCCGTCTTATATTGGGCCGAAGGGATGGGTCGCTCTGCGACTGGATCGCGGCGCGGTGGACTGGAAAGAAGTTGGCGAACTGGTGAAGATAAGCTATCAGCTGGTTGCTCCGAAGAGGCTGCTTTCAAAGCTGTAACGTCTCCGAACGATCTCCCCTGGTTTAAGCCACGTACTTCGGTGTTCTGAAGCAAGCGCGAAGTGCGGACTAAGTCCGACGCTTCGTAAGATTTTCGCAACCTACGCGATGGCGGGCAAGCGTCGCGTCACGCGATTGTAATATTTGTAAAAATTTAACAATCCAGCCGGAGAGACGGTCAAAGCTCAAAGCAGAATAGGTGAGCGAGTCCTGGAGGGTTTAGTACGAGCGGGCAATGTGTCAAATGTTTGTAAATTTGTGGATGTCAACAATTTGTAAAATCCGGGGCAAAAAATTGCATGGGTAGTTGAGCGGCGGATATATTTCGCGGACACGTGGGAGCTGCGGGAGCGCAGGTTGGGGCTCCGATTCCCAGGATAAGGCTGCCACTACAAGGAGATTTTTATGAGCAGTAAGAGACTTTCGTCCCAGCGATTGTTGAGTTTTCAGAGGAGAGCGGGTTTGAGCAGTGTGGCAAGCAAGTTAATCATGGTTGCCTGGGTATTTTTTCTGGTAGCTGCGGCAGCACAGGTGGCGGGAGCGCAAGAGAACGGTCTGCCGACGCCGTTTTTACCGGCGCAAGTGCATCCGGTCTCGACGATTCCCCCGAATGGCGATGTGAATCCGTATGGAGTTGCATTCGTTCCAGCGGGTTTTCCAACCGGCACGGTGAATCGGGGGGACATTCTGGTTTCCAACTTTAACAATAAGAAAAATCTGCAAGGGACGGGGACGACCATCGTCGATGTACCGGCGGGAACCGGCGGCACGGTGAGCGTTTTCTTTCAAGGGAAAGGATTGCTTGGGCTTTCGACCGCACTGAATATTTTGCGCAAGGGATTTGTGCTGGTGGGGAATTTCCCTTCGCACGACGGAACTTGCGGAAATGCTCTGAACGGGTCGATTCTGGTAATCAACAGCAGCGGCCAGTTGGTTTCGTCGATAGCGGATCCGTTGTTTATCAACGGGCCGTGGGATTCGGCGCTGTACGATCAGGGAGACAAGGCGAAGCTGTTCGTGGCTAATGGGCTGACCGGAACGATTGTGCGGCTGGATCTGATCGTCAGCTCGACGGGAGTGACTTTGGATGGCGAAACGCAAATTGCTTCGGGATATTTGCACCAGTGCGATCCGGTGACGTTTGTGGATGCTCCAACGGGATTGGTGTACGACCCGACGCTGGACGTTTTGTACGTGGCTTCCAGCGAAGACAATGCTGTGTTTGCGGTTTCCGGGGCGGGCGGCGCGACCACCGACAGGGGCCGCGGAAAAGTTGTGTACCAGAGCATGAAGCGACTGCACGGGCCGCTGGGAATGATCATGGCGCCGAACGGAGATTTGGTGGTGGCCAACAACGATTCGATCAATCCTGATCCAACGCAACCCAGCGAGCTGGTGGAGTTCACAACTACCGGGCAGTTTGTGAAAGAAATCTCGGTGGATGCGAATTTCGGCGGGTCGTTTGGGCTGGCGGTGGAGACTCAGGGGAATATCGTTCACTTTGCGGCCGTGGATGATAATGTGAGCACGCTGCTCGACTGGCAGTACCCATTGCCTTAGAGAGACGCTGGGGGAATCGACCGAACGGTAGAACTTTAGAAGAAAAGGTAATTTGCGCCTCCGTCAGAACAGCTTGTGACGGGGGCGCAGCCTTTTTGTGTCACATTTTGTCATCGCGAATTTCGATTGAAGTACCCATAGTACGTGACGGAATTGAAGCAATCCCTCCCATCCATCGTTTATTTAAGCGCATTTGTGCTGAAACAAGTTGAGTTGCCGGCGGGTTCGCGGTATAAGTTCCACGTGAGAATTTTTGTTCAGCCAAGACGGAGCAGGCTTCGCTATGCGGTGGTGGTCGCCCTTTTGTTCAGCGGGCTTGCGCTGGCTGAATTTCCGGAATTGCTCCAACTGAAGGATGATACTTCGAACGATTTCACGCTAGTAGTTTCAAAGGCGGAAGCGCCCCCTGCGAATTACGTCGGAAAGTCCGGGGCGACGCCAGCCGCCATTCTGGTCAGTAAAGGCAGCACTCACACGCCCGTTTCGGAAAAGCTAGGGCTTTCGTTTTCGGACCCCATAGTTCAATCCTCCGCGGATTATCTACATTTGCTCTGCGTTCATCGAACGTAAACCTTCGTTCCTTTTTTACGTGACACGCTTTCCATCTTTATAAAACCCATTAGACGCATCCGCCGAATTTCTTTAGGCCGGAGCGTTTTTGGGGGAGCGATTCATAAAAAGGAGCGGAGCTGCCATGAAACTTTATTCCATAGATTCGGATCGAGAGGCGTTGCAAAAGTTTTTGCAGGACTTGATTTGCGACGCGGGAAGTCCTCAAGAGGTGGATCTGCTTGTGGAAGTGTTGAATTCTGTACAGGGATCAGCGGGGTTCGCTTCGGAAGCAGAGTTGGAGAGGCGATTCAAAGTGGGCCACGGCAAAGCTGGAAGCTAAACGCAAAGCTGAAGTCGAGAGCTTAGTAGAACCACGAGGAGCAGTAAGGTGGTGAACTAAGCGGGCAAGGCGTCTGCGGGAACAGGTGCCTTGCCCGTTTTTAGATTAAAGCCGAACTACTTGGGCTTGCCTCCGCCAGAGGGAGCTGCGTGTGAAGCGGGTGCAGACCTCTGTTGCATTTGCTGCGTTTGTTGCGTGTGACGCTGCTGCAATTGCTGAGTTTGCTGTGCGTGCTTCTGTTCCAGCTGCTGAGTTTTGGCGTCGCTGGCCTTCTGTTTCTGCAACTGCTGATGTTCTCTATCCTGCTGGGCCTGGAGTTTCTGGCGTTCCTGACTCTGCTTATCGTAAAGCTTTTGCTGTTGCTGTTGTATTTTTTGATCCTGCTTGGCGTTGCCGGTGTTTGGAGCAGCCGGACGTTCCGCGGCAGGCAGGTCCTTCGGGTGAGTGAAATTTCTAGAGCCGTTGTTTTCGGTCCGAGAGCCGTTGGTTTCCGTGCGAGCGGCGTTGTTTTCGCTTCTCGTTGCGCTATTGCCATGAAATTCCCCGGGTCTGGCGGTTGCAACTGTTGCCGGGCGGCCGTGGTTATTGGAGAAGCGCTGTTGCGGATCGGAGCGAGCGGCTTGAACGTGTTGAGTTTGAGCGGCAACCGGACCGACGTGGCGTTCGCGAGCTGCGGCTTCTTCCTGAGGAGTTGCACGCGCTTCGATTCCGCCGTGGCCGTTGTAGCTCACGCGTACGTCGTTGTGTATATCCACGTGCTCGTTGTAAACGTTATGGAAGCCGCCGCCGACGTGCCAGACGTCCGTATTGTAAAAGAAATGGTCGTGGTCCCAGCGCCCGCCGTAAAAGCCAGTGCCGAAGTAACCGAAGCCGTAGTTAATACCGCCGTAAAACCCTACGACCGGGCCCCAATATCCGGCGTTGAAAACGAATCCGGAACCACCCCAACCCCACCAACCGGGAGTCCAGAGAAAACCGACTTCGGGTGGTTCAACCCAAGTGCCGGGAACCCAGAAGTAGTCGGCAGCGTCGTAATCGTAATCCCAATAGCCTGGAGTCCAGAAATAGCCATCGCCGGGACAAATCGGCTGGTCGTACACCAGCAACGGGGGTGGCGCTACGGCAATAGCAACGCCGACGCGCACTTGAGCGTGCACGGCGCTCGGAACTGCCGTCATCAGAATTGCGAGCAATACCGAACCAACGACAAACTTCAAACGCATTTGCTTCCTCCTGGCCGGTTTCCTTCGCTTACCCCAGTATTGGTAACCTACTTGGGGTTGCGCGGATTCAGCGGCATAGTCTTCAACTGAGCCCAGTGGATGCCGGGGAACCGCATTCCGGCGTCCCTACAGCGAACCATATTCGCGCTAGAGAGGCCATACATCAATCCGTGTATTCCGCGCGGGGACGTCGAACCGGGCCGCGGTGTGGTGAGCCGAATTATTCGTAGCGGAGGGCGATCATGGGATCGACCTGCATGGCGCGGCGCGCGGGGACGTAACAGGCCAGGAAAGTGATGATGCACATCAATGCGCCGACGCTGCCGAAGGTGACGAGGTCGGCTGCGCTAACTCCGTAGATAATACTGCCCAAGAGCTGCGCAACACCGAACGCGATCGGAAGACCGATTAACAATCCTACAAAAGTCAGGACCAGGCCGCGGCGAAGGACGAGTTGAAGAACGTCGCGCGGATGGGCTCCCAGCGCTAGGCGGACGCCGATTTCGTGGGTGCGTTCTGTGACGGCGTAAGCCATCACACCATAGACGCCGATGGATGCAAGTAGAAGCGCGATGAGTCCCATGAGAATCATCATGGTGGCGACGTAGGAAAGGCCGAGCAGATGATTGTCGATCACTTTTTGAAATGGCGTGATGTCGAAGACAGGCTGATCGGAATCGATGCGCGTGATCTGGCTGCGCGCCGCGGCGGCGTAAGAGGCGGGATCGCCTGTTGTGCGGATGATGAGGAAAGCCAGTTCGGACGGGGATTGCTGGTAGGGGAAATATGCCGCGGGAATCTCCTGGCGATCGTAGGGTTCGTAGTGGATATCGCCCACGACGCCTACAATCTGGGCCCACGGTGTTTTGGAGTCCGCTTCGCCGACTTTGATGAGTTTACCGAGCGGATTCTGGCCGGGGAAAAATCGGGTCGCAAATTTCTGGCTAATTACGGCGACGAAAGGCTGGTCGGGACCGTCCGTGCTAGAAAGAAAACGGCCTTGACGCAGCGGGATGTTCATACCGTGAAAAAAATTGGAGCTTACGGCGTTGATGTTTACGTTGTTATCTTCGCCGGGCTGTTTTTGACGGGCTTGCACTGAGATGAGTTCTTCGTCTGTTTCTCCGGTGGAGGGTAGCGAGCTTGCGATCATGGAAGATTGCACTCCATGGAGCGATTTCAGCCCGTCGAGCGCGCGGTCGTAGAACGCGGCCAGTTGCTGGGGCGTTTTGTACTTCGAAGCCGGGAGGCTGACGCGCATGGTCAAAGCATCTTCGGGATTGAGATTTGGATTTACGTTGAGCAGGGCACGGACACCTTTGGTCATCAGGCCTGCGCCGACCAGCAAAATCAGCGAGAGAGAAATTTCGGCGACTACGAAAATGCTGCGCAAACGTTGACGCGACTGACCGGCGCTGCTGGACCGGCCGCCCTCTTTAAGATCTTCGTAAACATCAAAGCGCGAGGATTGGAAAGCGGGTGCGAGACCGGAAACGATCCCCGCCAAAAACGCTACCGCGACGGTGTACCAGAAGACGTCGGTCTCTAGGCGTACATGCCGCCAATAGGGGAGAAACCTCTCGACCTCGGGTGGCATGTAGTGGCGGATGGCGTCGATCCCCCACAGGCCGAGAAGGAGGCCAAGCGATGCGCCAGCGGTTGCGAGTAATAAGCTCTCGGTGAGGAGCTGGCGGACGATGCGGACGCGGCTCGCGCCGAGAGCTTGGCGCACGGCCATTTCGCGGATGCGGCTGGCGGAACGCGCGAAAAGCAAATTGGCGACGTTGGCACAAGCGATCAATAACACCAGAATGGCGGCGCCAATCAGCATTTGGCAATATTCGTCGGCAAGTTCACCGGAAACCCAGGTCTTAAGCGGAAGCACGCGGACGCTCCAGGCTTTTTCGGTGTCTGGAAATTGCTGCTGCAGGCGGCCCTGGATAGTAAACATTTCCGCTTGCGCGTCGCGCAAGGAGACGCCAGGCTTCAAGCGGGCGACGGGACGGAGAAAGTGATCGGCGCGGACGGCCTTCGTGGCGTCGTCCAAAGCCAGCGGAACGTACAAATCGGCATGCGACGGAAAATTGAATTCTGAGCCGGTGACACCGACGATGGTGTAAGTTTCTCCGTTCAAGCTGGTCGTTCGACCCACGATGTTGGGATCGGAAGCGAAACGGCGTTGCCATAAACCGTAGCCCAGAATTACTTCCCGATCGCGGCCTGGCTGTTCCTCCTCGGGAAGAAAGGCGCGGCCTATCACCGGGCTGGTGCCCAAAACGTCAAAGAGATTCGAGGCGATCATTTCACCATGAACTTTTTCCGGATCACCATTGCCGGTGAGATTGAGTTCGGTACCGTGCATGGAGGTCATGGATATGAAGGATTCGGTCTGGTGTTTCCAGTCCAGGTAGTCTGCGGGAGAAACCGGATTGGCTTCTTCTACATCTTGCGGTGCGACATTTACGACTGCGACCAGACGATCGAGTTCAGGGAACGAAACGGGCTTTTGCAGGATGGCGATAGCGACGCTGAAAATTGCGGTGTTGGCGCCGATTCCTAATGCCAGCGCGAGAACTGCCAGCGCGGTGAAGCCCGGGCTCTTGAGGAGCATGCGGAGTCCGAAACGGATGTCCTGCCAGAGAGTGGCCATGGGTCTCCTCCCTCGGTACCGATGTAGTGTAATGAAATGGCATGTTTGCTGCCAACTTTGTGTTGGTTAAGCGACGGGAAATTAGGGGCTTAGAGGACTTCTGTAATTGCACTCAACGCTCTTGTTCCCATTCTTGGGATTCTTAATTGCAGAAGCGGACACGCACAGGCCATCTGTTGTTGCATAGTGCAGGCGTTGGAACCTAGCGGGCGACTGCTCGAGGTTTCACAAGTTGAGGGTATCGCGCCCGAATCATAGCGGGCGACTTCAGGACTCCTCGTTTCAGGACCATCAAGCCGTGGATGGCGTCTTCAATCGCTTCCCACTCTTCTTCTGCATCCGCGGTGACGCACAACTCTTCGACCCGCGATAGGATCGCCACTTCTGCGGCCGCAAAAGCTCCCACCAAGTTCAACGGATTCGTTTCCAGCAAAGCCTCCACGTATAGGCGCTGCCATTCGTGATCCCATTGAAGTTTCATGTCTCGCCGCCTGGGAGTGCGAGGAAATTGAAG
>Ga0209006_10006088_pt1 | contig 10946 bp, 13 predicted proteins | sample JacPin_JW_Ref_O2_FD_188567 | JGI IMG/M metagenome (GOLD analysis project Ga0209006, IMG submission 188567) | Forest soil microbial communities from Algoma, Ontario, Canada - Jack Pine, Ontario site 1_JW_Ref_O2 (SPAdes) (version 2) | ecosystem: Environmental > Terrestrial > Soil > Boreal... | reverse complement strand
TGCGGGCGACTGTGGATCCGCACTCCCCGGAAAAATATCGCACCAACGGCGTAGTTTCAAACATGCCGCAATTCCAGGAATCATTTCACTGCAAAGCAGGATCGCCGATGGTGAATGCGAACCGCTGCCGAGTCTGGTAGAAAACCGGCATTTTCAAAGCGCATCCTCTACCTATCTTTACGAAGCCAGCCCCTCACTTCCGATTCCGCCGCCGTAAACACCTTCGTCAAAGTAGCCCACCCAGATATGCCCGTCAGGAGTTGTTTGCAGATGCTTACTTGCGTCACCCAAATCCAATGTGCGGCGGGGATATCCGGTCTGGTCGCAAATCCGCGCGTGGCCTCCCCGTGCTTCTGCCAGAAGCCACCCGTCGTCAAATTGCTGTATGTGTGCAGTCGTCAATAGCACATCCGGATTCTCAAACGAGACTTGGGATACCGTTCCGTCCCGCAAGTGCAGCAGATGATGTCTCTTCGGTGGCGTCTTCATCCACTTGACCGTCGCCTCCATGCCCGCGTCGGGCTGCGGGCGTGCGGGCCTGCCTTCCTCAAACAAGATGAGAGGTTCGCCTTGCCAGTCAATTGAGACCGTAGAGAGTCGCCAATCGATTGGGACCGACGATATATCCAACCGTTTGTTGAGTCGCTTGGTTTCGGGTATACGAAATCTCGTCCGTCACAGTCTTCCTTCCGCTAGCCACTTCGCGACCTCATCAGCCACGGAGAACTGCCGACTGGGATTCCGTTCAAAACGACCCTCCAACGTGTACGCATTGACTTCCAAGGGAATCGCCTCGTAGCTGCCGCCATTCAGGAATCCGCGGACATAAAGTTCAGAGAAACGCGGTATGCCTAGTTGCCGATACTGCTCCACGTGGACGAGTTCGTGAAACAGCAACCCGCTTGAGAATTGTTGGTGTGAAACCACAATGTCTGAGAACGTAATCGCTCCCATCGTCGATTGATCGGGTAGATTGTCGAAACCCAAGCTTCTCAACATCGGGTAGAACTCCGGATTGGCAACTCGCTCTTCTTGCAGTACGAGTAGTCGAGCACTCTCCAGAATTTGCGGCGAAAAGAATCCGCCGATTGGCACCTTCTGCTGTGCAGAAAGTGCGATTGCACGCGCGGCATACCTCTCGCGTTGGGTTGCGATGTATTGGGCGACGAGTCCAGATACTTGGGCAATCTGTTCGGGCGTGAGTCGCGGAGTTGGCATGCTGCAATTTGTCTTCGATCCTACCGTACTCGCATCATAGGTTGACCACACTGCGTGCAGTAGATCGTGTTAGGCAATGCCAAGTGTCCGTTGGCGCAGCGTAGGCTGCTATCCTCGGCACAAGCCGCAGAATACAAAATGGCAAGCGCAGCCGAGTAGAAACCCATCCAGTGACCAGAGAACCCTCTCCACACTACCGCTGGCGGATTCCCACTGCCTCCACTGGGAGCTTTCGTCATAAACAAAAGGAAATTTACAATCGCATAACCGGAAAAGCCGTACACCATGTACCGCATCCAGCCGGGTGAATCCTTCAGGACGACTTTCCACAAGTTCTTCCGGTTGACGTTCCCCACGAGCCGCTGGGCAACGAGGACAGCCGGAATCCATACGACGAAGATGCCAACGTGCAATATAACGAAAAAAGCCGCCGGTGCCACACGGCGTCCCATCACGGCTCCGAGATGAACCCACAGGCTGAGGACGAGACCGATCGCAGAAAAGCAAATGAAAAACCAGAGGAAGGGTCTGATCCAATGGGGAACGAAGTTCGGCTCCGCGAATGACACGGACGAGGCAGGTGCGCGGTTTTGCAGCAAGGCCTCGATGTCAGGTTCGAGCAACGCAGAACTGGAAGTGCTCGTCGAGTGGTAGTGGATTGCTACGGGCTTGCCCTTGAGGTCGCGAATGAACTCCTCGGCTTCGTTCTGCGTCGGCAATTCGCGCCTGTAGAGTCCCGAGTGCGAAGTTCCCGCAACGGAATAGGAGTACCCAAGTTCCGCAGCGTAATAGCCCCGTTTGGTCGTAAAGGAAAAGCTCGACTTGGTTATCTCGACCGACTCAATTCGTCCCTCAGCGACAGGCCACCCTGCCGCTCTCTTACGTCGGAACCAACTCCACGCAGGCTTCGTCAAACCCACAAGTGCGAAAGCCGCCCATACGTAGAACATCCACGGCCACGTGGCTGGATCAGTCCATTGGAATGGCGTTGGTGCGAGCACAGGCCGAATCTTACGCGGATGAGGGTGGTGAAGGGAATGGGAGTTGTGCCTCGCGAGTCGCCGCTCGAAATCGGAGCCGACAGCTAGAAGAGCCGACTTTGAACGTCGGCGTCTTCGATTTTGTCAACCATTTCTAGACTAGCTCCCTATTTCCGTTCGGCGATGGATCACCCAACAGGAATTCGCCGCCGGAATTGCGTGTCGAAAACCTACTGTTGCTCCATCTCGCCTTTGTCGGGGTTGTAGTAAAAGCGGAAGCGAAGAGCGAGATATTGTCCCCCGAACTCGGTGGGTAAGGGCGGGAACGGATCCGATGCTGTGATTCCGCCCCACGCTGCGCGGTCGAGGGCAGTATCGCCGGAAGTCGCGATCAACTTCATTCCCGCGACTTGTCCGTCCTTGGTGATGGCGAACTCAATCGCCAACTTCCCCTTTTTCATCTCGGCGGAAGGGGGAATTAGGAGATACCAGTTCTGTCGCACGTCCTGAAGAATGCGTTGAAGGTAAGGACCAAAATCGACTCCCTGCGTGTCGCTGAGAATATCGAGCGCTCCCATTGGCCGGCCGCGGGCATGGGTTCCGAGCCCGAAATCGCCTTCCTGTCCGCCTTGTCCCGCTGCCCTTGAAGCCGCGGCGGCTTCGGTTGCTTGCTGCACTGCCGAGCCCGCCGTCACGGGATTCGCATATTTGGCGAAGGCGTTGACCTGGTTGTTCGACCGGGCCGGCGTCTGCAGCTGTGCCAGCCGATTCGGGTCGCTGGGCGGACGCGTCGCTGGCGGGCCGGGCTGCGCCTGGGGCTGACTCTGTGCCATCGCGGGAGGTTGCTGCGCCGCCGGCTGCGGCGCTCGTGGACCCGTCAATCCCGGCGCTCCCGGCGGAGGAGTCGCCAGAATCTTGCGCAATTCCTTGGGATCGAGATGGCGCGACATCGCGATCCGATCTTTATCGGACATCACGTTGGTCCTTTGCTTGGGCACCTTCTGCAGGTCCGATGGCAGCGCAAGAAAGGTAACGTCCTTGCCGTTCGTCAAATCTTTTTGCGACGCCACCACCAGTGGGTGCCACGGCAGATATTTCTCAATCCGATCGAGGTTCCACAACAGGATGAAGAGGAGCAGGTGGACGATGACCGAGATCCACGCCGCTTCGCGACGCCGTGAACGCGACAGGTCATCCTGCAACTGAATGAGCAGATGAGGAATATTCGCATCGGGTACACGATAGGCAGTCTCCCAATCACGCACGTCGTAGAGGTCAAGCTGCTCCGGCTGAGGCTTTTCGGGCGGGGCGACTGGATCCTGGAATGGAATTTGCGTGATCGGCATGCGCTCGGACTAGCTCTGGCTCGTTAGACTGCGAATCCCCACTCAACGTTGCATCCGGCTTTCGCGGCGCGGCACAAGCGAAGTCTTAGAGCTAGGTTATTCTCTTATTTTCGCATCTTTCGCGGGATTCTCCCACCAGCAAATGGGATGCGCCTTCTCCGTGTAAACATTTGTAAAAGAGTAGTCGGATCAGCCACTTGCGGGGAGCTCCCGGTGAAGTAGCGACAGCTGTGATCAGGACGGTTTCGCCGTGACTGGGAGATTCACGCTTTGCCCGTGCCGGCGGATGGCGTCGACGATGTCGAGGGCCAGCGCCAGCGCGCGGTGCCCGTCTTCGAGCGGTACGGCCGGCGTGGAGCGCGTCTGGACCGCGCGCAGAAACGATTTCAGCTCCGCATGCAGCGGCTCTTCGGAAGTTACCGGCGGTTTACTGACCGCGATCTGAGGATTAACCGAGGGCGTTCCCGCGGCGGTTTGCTCAGCCTTGTTCGGTCCGGCGACGTTCTGTCCAGTGTCGTTCTGTCCCACGGTAAACACCAATACTTCCTGCCGCCCATAGTCGAGCGAGATATACTGCCGCGGTTGGAAAAAGCGCAGCTTGCGCACCCGCTCTGTAGAAACCCGGCTCGCGGTAAGGTTCGCGACGCATCCCGATTCAAATTCCAGCCGGACATTCGCAATGTCAACTTTGCCGGAAAGAATCGGCAGGCCGACCGCGCGAACTTCTTTCACCGCCGATTTCGCAAACGCCAGCACGATATCAAGATCGTGAATCATCAGGTCGAGAACCACATCCACGTCGAGCGAACGGGGCGTAAAAACACTGAGCCGATGAACCTCAAAAAACATGGGACGGGTCAGCAACGGCATAGTGGCGCGCACGGCAGGATTAAAGCGTTCCAGGTGGCCGACCTGGGCAATGCGCTTGTGAGCGGCGCATACCGCCAACAATTCGTCTGCCTCGGCAAGCGAGGCAGCCACCGGCTTTTCAATCAGAACGTCGACGCCTTTTTCCATCAATTCGCGCGCAGTCCGAAGATGCTGCGCGGTGGGAGCGGCCACGGAAGCAGCCTGGATCTCGCTATGCGTGGTCAGCATTTGGCTGACGGAACCGAACGACCGGCAGCCGAATTCGCGGGCCACGGCATCGGCTCGGTTGACATCGGGATCAACCACTCCCACCAAGCGAACGGCTTCCCCCTGTTGCTCGAGTTCCTTATAAACGCGGGCGTGGTTACGCCCAAACACGCCGACCCCAACCACCGCGACCGAAATCGAACTCGGCGATGACAAAAGAAATCCTCGACGGCCAGTTGCCGGGAAAGATTGTAAACGCAAAGCACCGAAAGAGCATCTGCATAACGAACGCCGGGCAGTTGGTAAATTATGACGACCTGACCACCAGGACAAAAAATCCCACAATCGAACCCAGCCAGCACAACCCTTCGTGATACTTTGTGCCCTTTGTGGTGAATGATTTTCTCTGCATCGTCAGCTGACTCACTGTGGAGGTCAGAGCACGGCGCAGCCGAGCCAAGCTTGCGAAAATAATTCCGGGAAGCCAAACAGAAAGGACTCATCGCTCCGTGAAAACCATCGCGCTGCTGACCGTTTCAAACATCTTCATGACGTTCGCCTGGTACGGACATCTGAAGTATCGCAACGTGCCGCTCTACAAAGTGATTTTGATCAGCTGGCTGATCGCGTTTTTTGAATATTGCTTTCAGGTCCCCGCCAACCGCATCGGCTCTTACGAGTTCAGCGCGGTCCAACTCAAGACAATCCAGGAAGTCATCACCCTAGTGGTGTTTTCGATATTCTCGGTGCTCTATCTCGGGCAATCGATCCGATGGAACCACGTAGCAGGATTCGCCATGATCGTAGGCGCGGTGGGGTTGATCTTCAAGCAGTGGTGAAACAGGCACCTAAGAACTTCGTAATCGCGAGGCTCGATGAAACGAGCAGCGGCCAAAAGCGTGGCCAGTAAAACACGCTGGTGCCCGGTGTTTTTCTGGCCCCTGATCCCTGGCTCCTGGCCCCCTGCTGTTCAATTGCCTACGTTTCACTTCCCTGGAGCCTTCGCCTTCTTCAAAATCGCTATCTGTCCGGCGTGATACAGCTCGTGCTGCGCCATGCCCTGCAGCATGTGATAAAAATCGTAGCGCTTGCCCGGAACCCGGTCGCCAAGGCGTGAGTCGGGCAAAGCCGCAACGGTTTTAACCAATGCCCGATGGATACGCGTCATTTCGGCCACCGCTTTGCGCCATGCGGCCCGCGTGGGATGTGAGACGTGCGGAAAATTCGCCGCGCCCGTAGGCTGGCATTTTTCACCACTCAACCGGACCAGAGCGGCCCCATCCCAGGCCGCAATGTGCAGCACCAATTCCCAGATGCTGTGAACGTCAGCCTGCGGCTTAGCCGCAGCCGTGGCCGCATCGACGTCGGCGAGCACTTCGAGCACAGCCGGTCCATGCCAGGCGTTGCCATCAAACGCGCGGCGAAGCTGGTCGGCGATGCGGACAGGTTCGGACGTTGCAACCACAGGCATGCTCTTCATTTCCTGACATCCCCTTGCACTGAGTCGGCAACCACCGCCATTTCTCCGGCATTCGCCGCCTCTAGAATTGTCTCCCCATCGAGCAGCAGACATTTTTCCGCATCCAGCGCCAAGCACGTCGCGCCAGCGTCACGCATTACTTCAATCGTCTTTACGCCGATCACCGGCACATCGAAGCGCATGTCCTGATTCGGCTTCGCGAGCTTAACCACCGTCAGCGCGCGGCTGAGCGTAGAGGCCTCGCCCTCCAGCGAACGCATGATCTGCCCGGCGCGTTCAATCGCGGCGTCGGTGCCTTCCATGGCCTCCACCGCCACGCACGCCGCGTCGGCAATCACCACTGTCTGCCCAATATCGTGCCGCGCCAGGTCCCGGGCCACGCCGCGTCCGTAGTCGATGTTCTTGCGCTCCTGATCGGTCGGAGGGCGCCGGCTCAGTACGCCCGGTTTGACCAACAGCGGCTCCAGCAACCAGGTGGAACTCTCGAGCGCAATGCCTTCGTCGGCCAAAACCTTCGCCACGGCGCCGAGTAAAGAATCCGTATTCCGCGTGGTCAGCGAGAGCAGCAGCTTGGCCAGCCGCCAGTCGGGACGGATGCTGGAGAAAATCTGCTTATGCCGGACCTGCCCCGCCATGATGGCCCGGTGCACGCCCTCGCGCTGAAACATTTCGATCAGCTTCGAAAGTTCTCCCAGCGAAAACCAGTGAACCGCCGCCGCCCCGCGCGATTCAATCTCTGGAAAAGTTTCTTCCTTAATCGCAGCCACCACCACTTCGTATCCCTGCGCGCGCGCTGCATCGAGCACGAGAAATGGAAACTTGCCGTTGCCCGCGATAAGGCCAAGACGCTCCATATAAGTGGCTGGCGTCTAGTGGCTAGTCAGTGCCGGTTTTACTCGCGACTGATTACTAGCGACTAGCGACTACTTAATCACTCCCCGCTCCGAAGATTCGATAAACCGGATCAACCTATCCATATCTTCCCCGCGATCGGACTCCGCTTTCAGCTTCTCTAGCGCCTGCGACGTATTCATCTTGGAAGCCAGCAAAGTCTTATAGGCGTGGTGGATTTTCCCGATGCGCTCCTTCGAGAATCCGCGCCGCTCGAGACCAACTTTGTTCAATCCGTAAGCATGTGTGCCGCGCGCGGCGGAAGTTACAGAGAAAGGCAGCACGTCCTGCGTGATGGTCGTGCCTCCGCCAATATAGGAATGCGCCCCGATACGCACAAACTGATGAACGGGACACAACGCGCCCACCACGGCCCACTCTTCCACCGTTACGTGCCCGCCGAGTGTGGCTCCATTCACTAGCATGGCATGATCGCCGATTACCGAGTCGTGTCCGACGTGGGCATAAGCCATGATGAGAGTGTGACTGCCAACTTTCGTCAGCCCTCCGCCTTTGACCGTTCCCCGATTGAGGGTGACATACTCGCGGATTTCGTTGTGCTCGCCAATTTCCAGCCGCGTGGGCTCGCCTTTATAGGTCACGTCCTGCGGCGCCATCCCAATCGCACAGAAAGGGAAAAAAATGTTGTGCGCGCCGATCTTCGTTGGCCCCTCGATGGCTACGTGCGAAATCAAACGGCAGTCCTCGCCCAATTCAACTTGAGGTCCGATCACACAGTAAGGGCCAACCTGGCACGATGCAGGGACCTTGGCGCGGGAATCGATGACGGCCGTGGGATGAATGTTCAAGAAAGAATATCCGTGGAAGGTTGCATCACAGGTTGCGTCACAGGTTGCGTCACAAAAGACCGGCGAGCGAGATCACTTCATCCCGCGCACTGACCTTATCCCGCAGTCTCGTCGCCGTCGCCGTCCTCCGCGCCCGAATTTCGGCCGCGCGCACTGTCGATCAGCTGGCACGATACCGTGGCCTCGGCCACGCGCCTGCCGCCCACATAAGCCGTGCCCTGCATCTTGGCCGCCGTCATACCCGGGACAACTCGCCAGCCTTTCACTTCCACCTCCAGCCGCAGCTGATCCCCCGGGCTCACCGGACGCCGAAATTTAGCGCGCTCGATCCCGGTAAACACCATCACCTTATCGGCGCGGTCCTCCACTTCGGTGAGCAACAGAGCCCCGCCAGCCTGGGCGATCGCTTCCACAATCAGCACTCCCGGCATGATCGGCAGTCCCGGGAAATGCCCGGCAAAAAACGGCTCGTTGATAGTTACATTCTTGATAGCGACGATGCGCTCCTTGCGCTGCAACTCCAGCACGCGGTCAATCAGGAGAAAAGGATAGCGATGCGGAAGGATGCGCAGGATCTCGTGGATATCCAGCACCGTCTTGGCCGCGCCCGGCGCTTCCTTCACAGGAGGAGTGCTCTCAGTCATAATTCGCCCCAAACAGCTTGAAGATTATACTGTAACGCACACCGTGGAGACGGACGCGTGGAGACGGGCACTCTTGCCCGTCCGCCGAGCGCAGCTCGGCAGCTTATTTCGTCTACGTAGAAAGCTGACGCCGTACCATACAGCAAGGCTCATCACCCTTCCAACACGAAAGAGGAGCAATGCCCAGCAAGAGATCGGCACCAGGGAAGAAAGCGCAAGAAGCATCTACCGCATGGCGCGACCGCCTGCATTATTTCGAAGCCCGGCTGCAGGAAATGGTTGAAGCCGCCCGCGAACTGGTGGAGATCGAATCTCCCAGCGATAACAAACCCGCCGGAGACCGCCTCGGAGCTTTCCTGGCAGAAAAATTTCGCATCATGGGCGGCGAAACGCGCATGCACCGCACCGAGATCTATGCGGATCATTTGCAAGTCAATTTCCCCGGACGCGGCAACGGCGCCCCGGTTCTGCTGCTGGGACATTTCGACACGGTTTATCCGCTGGGCACGCTATCCACTATGCTGTGTGGAGTTGCCGGTGATCGTCTGCACGGCCCCGGCGTCCTCGACATGAAGGCAGGCATCGTCCTGATGATGCAAGCGATCGCAGCCCTGAAGACATGGCACGGCGAGCTTCCCCGTCCGGTCACGGTTTTTCTGGTGTCAGACGAGGAAGTCGGCAGCAACTCGTCGCGCCCGACTACCGAAGCACTGGCCCGAGAGTCTGCGGCCGTGCTGGTGCTCGAACCGGCAGCCGGACTGCGCGGAGCGCTCAAGACTGAACGCAAAGGAGTGGGCGAGTACACGCTGAAAGTCGAAGGCGTCGCCGCGCACGCGGGCCTTGATCCCGGCAAAGGCCATAGCGCCATCCTGGAACTTGCCCGCCAGATCACTGCGATCGCAAAGCTCAACGATCTGCGGCACGGACTCTCGGTAAATCCCGGCATCATTCAAGGAGGCACGCGCACCAACGTAGTCGCCGCCGAAGCCACCGTAAAGATCGACGTGCGCATCCAGAGCGCGAAACAAAAAGTTGGTCTCGACCGCAAGCTGCGCTCGTTGAAGCCCTTCGATAAGCATTGCCAACTCGAGATCACGGGAGGCATCAATCGTCTGCCTATGGAACGCACCGACGGCGTGGCCGCGCTCTACAAGAAAGCCCGCGCCATTGCTGGCGAGACCGGATGGAAGCTCGACGAAGCCTCCGTAGGCGGAGGCTCCGACGGCAACTTCACCGCCGGCATCGGCATTCCCACGCTCGACGGCATGGGCGCCGTGGGCGAAGGCGCGCACGCCGTGCACGAGCACATCGTCATCTCCGAGTTGCCGCGGCGTGCCCTGCTGCTGGCGGCCATGATCGAACAAGCATGACCGAGCATCCGTAGTCGAGCAAGAAGAGTTTCGAAGAATTCCATGCTCAAGTTCATCGTCGTCATCTACAAACGTCCGGACCTGACCCGCGAACAGTTCCGCAAACACCTGCAAGAAGTTCACGGCCCTCTGGCGAAGAACTTGCCCGGCCTCAGGAAGTACGTGCAGAACTACATCTGTGCCGATCCCACTCGAAAGCCCGGATGGGACGCCGTGGTCGAACTCTGCTTCGACGATTGGTCGAGCATGGAAGCAGCGTGGACAAGTCCGCAAGGAGCGGCGTCCAACGCCGACCTGCCCGCCTTCGTTGACTTGACGCGCACCACCTGGTCGGCCGTCGACGAAGTTATCGTCCTGGAGTGACGTTACTGTTTTGAAGTTAAGTTACTGTCTCGGAGTAAAGACCAGGAAATAGTCCATCTTGTCGCCCTTCACAAAATCATAACTCTCGAGCAGTCGATAACCAGCCTGCGTGGCCTCGCGAATCACAACCTCGCGCGCCACGCCATGGTCCTCGCCATTTCCATTGCGGTCGATGACACCAACCTTGGCTCCGGGGCGAAGCGCAGCATGCAGATTCTGCAGCAGCGTCACCGGTTTTGCGATCTCGTGGTACGTCTTCAGCATTAGGACGCTGTCGACCGAGTTCGCGGGCAGCTTCGGATCGTCCGCCTGGCTGAGAATGGTTTTTACATTGTCGGTTTTTTCTTTCTGCGCCCGTTCGTCAATGTAGCGCGTCGCCTCGGGATTGATATCAACCGCGTAAACGACGCCGGCGCCGCCCACCCGCTTCGCCGCGCGGACCGTGAACCATCCCGAACCCGCGCCAATGTCCGCCACATTCTTCCCGGCCGTGATTCCGAGAATGTCCATCACCCGGTTGATCTGCAACCGCTCGTCCCGCCCCGGCGAATCGAAGATAGAAAGATCGCCCGTATACGGCTCGCTGGTCTTGCGTTGTTCGCTGGGCGCTTGCGCCGCAGTCTGCGCGGAAACGTGCGTCACAATTTGGACAGATGACAGCAGCGCGAATGTGAAGACAATGCAAAGTGTGCGCATGACCTGCAACCTCCCGAAAACGTGCGTCCTAAGAATAGACTCTGAACGTGCCCCTTCGTGAGTAGCAGCATC
>Ga0209006_10006087_pt1 | contig 10946 bp, 11 predicted proteins | sample JacPin_JW_Ref_O2_FD_188567 | JGI IMG/M metagenome (GOLD analysis project Ga0209006, IMG submission 188567) | Forest soil microbial communities from Algoma, Ontario, Canada - Jack Pine, Ontario site 1_JW_Ref_O2 (SPAdes) (version 2) | ecosystem: Environmental > Terrestrial > Soil > Boreal... | reverse complement strand
TCGTCCGCACCGAGTTCGAGGCCGACCACGCGATCGATTTCCTCCAGCCGGTGTCCGGTGGTGATGATCACGGGAACATCGGAGTTGGATCGAATCTCTCTTAGCAGATCCAATCCGTCTTCTCGCCCCAGTCTCAGGTCGAGAATAATGAGACTCGGGTCGCCCTCGGCGAGATGGCGATTCAAATCCTGCCGGCCGGCCGCGGAACTGGCCGACACGGCATGTTCCTCGAAGTAACTGGTGACCATCCGCCGGGTGGCCGGGTCATCATCAACAACAAGAATATTGTAATTTCTACCATCGCCGTCGGACTTCAGCGCGCTATCCATCAGTAAGGACCATGCTTATGTGTGACTTCGGTAATTTATAGAGCGTCACGCGTTAAATCCATGCGTCACGCTTGCAAGAGTATCTGAACGACATAGTACGATGTCTCTGAATCAATGAACGCTGGTCGTCGATCGGCGACATCATCTGTGCAACTCCGAACGACACGTGCATCGCCACACGCGAAACAGATGCCGGCCGCGACGCAATTGATGCGGTCGATTCATTTTGTACTGCCACGCAGTCGTCAATAAAAGTGTAACGAGTACCCGCTACTGTTACTTCCAATCCATCGATAGCTCGAGGAGCGCGAACAAATGCCAACAGCAGACCGCCGTACAATTCTCAAGGCCCTGGGCGCGGCAGCGTTTAGCGCCGCTTTCCCTGAGTCCATTCGGCGCGCTTTGGCCATCGAACCGAAAATCGTCACGGGTACGATCAAAGATGTGAAGCACATCGTCGTCCTGATGCAAGAGAATCGGTCGTTCGACCATTATCTGGGATCGCTGCGCGGGGTGCGCGGCTTCGACGATCCGCGGGCGGTGACTTTACCGTCGGGTAACCCGGTGTTCCAGCAGCCGAACGGCGCGGACACGCTGCTGCCCTTCCGGCCACCGCAGCCTTTTCTCGGATACCAATTCGTCCGCGACCTGCCCCACAATTGGTCGGACGCGCATGGTGCCTGGAATGGCGGCAACAATGACAACTGGGTCGCGGCCAAAGGCAGCATCGAGACGATGACCTTTGTCGATCGCAACGACATCCCGTTCCACTATGCACTGGCTGACGCCTTCACCGTTTGCGACAATTACCATTGTTCGATCATGGGTCCGACCGACCCGAACCGCTACTTCCTGTGGACCGGATGGGTCGGCCAGAATGGCACCCAGACCGACACCATCAAGCAACCCTTCTCCGGCGCCACACCCGGCACCTTCAAGCTTGCGGTCGGCCCCAGCACCGGCAATGGTGTGCTTCCGGGCGGGCCGGTGGTCAACAATGATGAGCAGGGCTACAACTGGTTGACCTATCCGGAGCGGCTCGAAGCCGCCGGCATCTCTTGGAAGATCTATCAGGATATCGGCCTGGGCCTCAACCCCGCGCAATTCGAGGGCTTCACCGACAACCCGTTCATCGGCAATTTCGGCGACGCGTCGACCCTATATTTCCTGCAGTACCAGAACGCTCAGCCGGGCAGCGCGCTGTTCGAGAAAGCCAGAACCGGCACCAACCTGTTCAATGGCGGCGAGTTCAACGGCGGCTCACTGTTCCAGCAACTGCAAAGCGACGTCAAGAACAACACCCTGCCGGAGGTGTCGTGGGTCGTCGCGCCGCAGGCCTATTGTGAGCATCCGACATTCCCGCCGAACTGGGGCGCCTCGTACATATCGAACGTGCTCGATGCGCTGACCTCCAACCCGGAAGTCTGGGCCTCTACCGTGCTGATCGTGAATTATGATGAGAATGACGGCTTCTTCGATCACCTGATCGCGCCGACGCCTCCCACGAGCCCGGCCGGCGGTCTGTCCACCGTCGACACGGTCAACGAACTCTATCCCGGCGTACCGGGCGACGCGAGCTTCGCGCCCGGCCCCTATGGCCTCGGCGCCCGCGTGCCGTGCTTCGTCGTGTCGCCCTGGAGCCGGGGCGGCTGGGTCTGCTCACAGGTGTTCGACCATACCTCGGTCATTCAATTCATCGAGAAGCGCTTCGGCGTGACGGAGACACATCTCACGCCCTGGCGGCGCGCAATTTCCGGCGACCTGACCTCGGCGCTCAATTTCAGGAGGGCCGATCCGGTGCCACCGGAACTTCCGAACACCGACAATTTCGTCAGCTTCGTTTCGGGAGGCGCACTGACGCCGGTGACCCAGGCGGTGATCGAGGCCGGCAAGCAGCCCGCGCCAAATATCACGATCGCTGTACCGGCGGTCCAGACGATGCCTACGCAGGAGCCGGGACGGCGTCCTGCGCGCGCCTTGCCGTATCGTCTGCAAGCCGATGCCGCGGCCGACGTTGCCGCGCAGTCAGTTTCGATCGCATTCGAGAACAACGGTGATGTCGGTGCGTTCTTTCATGTGCGCACCACCCAAGGAGCCGAGAATAGTGGCCAAGGGACCGGTCCCTGGGGCTACACCGTCGATCCGGCCAAGCGCGTGCTCTCCGATCGATGGACCCCGACGGAAGGAACGGGTTACGACCTGTCCGTCTATGGTCCCAACGGTTTCTTCCGACGCGTTGCCGGCGGGTTGACCCAAACATCCGCCAATCTCGAGATCCGAGTTCTTCCCGAAATTGCGGGCGACGTCATGGTGCTGATCATCGAGAACGTCGCAAAAACGCGGACCACTGTCACCATCGCCAATCAATACACCGACCACAAGGAACATTTCCCCTTGGAGGCTCGCGGCCGCATCACGCTGCCGGTCCAGCTGGCAACCAGCTTCCACTGGTATGACCTACTGATCACCGCCAGCACCGATCCCAGCTTCGTGCGGCACTATGCAGGCCATATCGAAAACGGCTTCGACAGCGTCAGCGATCCCCATATCGGCGCAAGCGGCTGAGCCAGCTTGACGCTCAAAAGGATTCGTTTACTTTTTCGGTCTGTAAAAGTAATTTAGAAACACATACCCCCACGGCACGGCAATGATGGGCAGCAGCACCCAAGAGAATACCGAGGTGGTGTCTTCCGCGGATGAACCCGCCAAGCTGCCCGCTGACCAGAGTGGGTACGCCACAATAATGAGCCAAAGCACTTTGTAGAAAATCTCCAGCAGCAAAATCGGCAGCATTTTCAATGGACGGAAGATTCCCAAGCCCGCCAAAGTTGCGAAGGCCGTCCACACGCACCACGCAATGGCATCGCCCGGATTCCACGTTCCTTTGTGGGTGAGGATGTGGGTCCAGGTGTCCTTGCCCAGCACGAAGAACATCAAGATAAAGACCAGTCGCAGGAGATAGATATTGATTCTGCGGACACCCTCGTACCGGTCGTCCCGCTGAAAAATGGCCATTGGGCTGAAGGTCATGTGCTTATCCGCTCTTTCCACTTCGCGATATTCACACCCTTCACGAGAAGCCACAGGCAAAATGAGGATTCTCCAATCAATGGCGGCAGAAGAATAGCCGGTGTTATTAGATCCGCAAATGCAGGGGCAAAAAGCGCCGCAAAACAGGCCGTCAGATAACACAAACCGGCAATTTGCATCAATACGCCTACGAACTTGGGTAGATAACCTGATCGGAAGATCAAGTAACCATTCACGATGCACGTGAAACCGAAAAATATCAGGGCAATATTGAAGGCGACGTCGTGCGAACTGAGGGCGAGGTTTGCGAGAATCTGCAGTTGATGCGGATCGAATGCCTTTAAGTAGTCGGCACTCCCCAAGGTAGGCATCACCACAAGGAGAAACACTTTGCTGATTGCCTCCACGGCGAGGGATGCCAGGTTGAACAATACGGCAAGCAGAACGAGTTGTTTGCTGACGGGCCTGAGCAACAAATATTCAATCCACAACAATGGCACGGCACATAGCACGACGATCAAATCGCCGGCGACGCTGAGGCGCCACAGCCCTGGTGAGGCCAGTATGTTGGCAGCCGTAGTTGCAGCATCACCCGCTACGACAAGTTTGTTTGCGACGAATCCCTCGGCAAAGGCACCGAGAACGATGATTGCGAGGTACAGCGCGCCGCCTATTCTGGCGTACCGCTGCGGGGAATTTTCGACGGTTATATTTGCCATTACGGGTGCTCGCGAATCAACGCAGGTCCAACGGTGCTTCTCGGGCAACGGCCTGTACGGCAATCTACGCTCAAATCAACGTAAATATCGGTTTAATTGAGGTGGTAGGCTGGGTCCGCAACCGTTCAGGAGGCAGCACGTGAAAGCGCCAATTCTTTACCGAATCGCTTCTGTTCTTCTTCTGCTTTTTGCCGCGGGACATACGCTTGGGTTTCGCCAGAATAATCCGCAATGGGGGGCGGAAGCGGTTCTCGGGTCAATGCGGTCCGTTCGCTTTGACGCGCAAGGGTTCAGCCGGACTTATTGGGACTTCTTCAGCGCGTTCGGGTTTTTCTTCTCCGTGTTTCTTTTGTTCGCGGCGACATTGGCGTGGCTGCTTGGGGGACTTCCGTCAGAAACTTTGAAACGCGTCCGTAGCATTGCGTGGACGCTCGCCATTTGCTTTGTCGCGGTCACCGCTTTGAGTTGGAGATACGCCTTCACCACCCCAACAGTTTTTTCAACCCTGATTACGATGTGTCTGGTTGCGGCGGCGTGGCTCTCAGTGAAGGCTGAACCTCGATAGGGAAATCGATGCACTGGCTTTCTCAAGATCCCTCTCAGCAAGGCGACTGACGGTACACACGAGTAAAGAGGAGCAAACAATGCAAGCTCTCAACGCAGGAAACTCGAGTATCCAGTTGAAACTCCATGCAATCGACGACCGAGGCGGAAAAAAAACAATTGGCGGAGGTTGTGGCAGAGTTCCCGCGTTTGCAGTTCAAAAAGCGCTTTACCGCACTGCTGGTCGATCACTGCAAACGTAAGCCCACTTCGCAGCGAGGAACCTGGCTGGAAGGTCTTTGCCGCGAGCAGGTGCCTGGCGTCTGGAACGACACTGTCGAGAAAGCAATTATGGCGGCGCCGTACGCTGAGTAGGCTCGCAACACATAAATTGCGCTAAATTCGCCGGCATAGCTATTTATGCACCTCGGCCGTATTCGCGCTGGCCTCGACAAATCCAAGATGCTAGTCTCGGCTGCATGCATAAGGAGAATGCGGCCGCTCCAGCGAAGGATTCGCACCTCAACGCGTTTACGCTCGCGGCCGTTGGCGCTCTAGCGTGCGTTGCCGCGGATATGGTGCACGAAGCGGTAGGGCACGGGACCGTATCATGGTTGGTGGCAGATCCGATATTGTCGCTGTCGACGGTTGCGATCCAAACTTCCTATCCGAGTCGCTTAGTGTCGGCGGCCGGCACGACTGCAAATCTACTTGTCGGTGTCTTTTCGCTTCTACTGCTTCGCCGGATTCGGCAGTTCACGCCGTCAAGCTATTTCTTATGGATCTTTGGAGCCTTCAATCTATTCAATGTTGGCTATCTGGTCGCGTCTGCATGCATGAATAGCGGCGACTGGGCAAATGTAATAGCCGGCCTTTCACCGCCGTGGCTGTGGCGTAGTGTACTGGGACTCCTCGGGTTTATTTTCTACGCCCTGAGCGTACGATGGGTTACAAGCTTCGCGATCGACTTCGTTAATAGTCGCCAAGTCGCCATTGGAGATAGCCGGCATCTCGTCTGGCCTGCGTATCTTTCAGCCGGCGTAGTACTGACGGCCGCGTCCATTTTCAATCCAATAAGTCCTAGCCTCATACTCGTCTCGGGAATAGGTGCTTCGTTTGGCTTGAATTGCGGCTTTCTATTCCTGCCGCGCATCATCGCAGGGAAAGCCACCTATCATGGCGTTGGCGAAGGCCGGATTCCATTCAGCGCCTTCTGGTTGATCGTGAGCGTCGTCATCTCTGGTCTTTTCATCGGCATCCTCGGACCAGGAATTAATTTTTTTAACTGAGCTTTGAGACGCGTTGCGACCGGAAGACAATGGCGGCGTTCGCCGCACGTCACCCTATAACCCGGCGGCGCCCGCGCGGCGCCAACGCTGTCAGAATCTTCTCTCAGCAAAGTAAGTGCGGCACTTGGGTGAGCTCCATTCGGTGGGTCGTAGTAATGCGCCTACAGGATTTTATAACGCGCTGATAAACAGGCAATTTCTCGTAAAAGTGGGGCTGGGAACTTCGAGAGGGTGGTGGCCTGTCAAAAATAGCATTAAGGCCTGACGGAGCTTGTCATGCGCAACATCTGTAGCACTGTCGCCGTTTCCCGCCTCGCGTTGTTCTCAGTCGCACTGGCCATCACCGGGTGCGCTACCAAGCACGATACGCGGGGGCCCTTCATCGGGTCTGCGCCTTTTAGTAAGACGATCTCCGGTTCGGGCGATGGGGTCTGTTGGAGCGTGAAGCGGGCACTGCTCAGTCAGGGCTATATGTTGGACCGGTCCAGCGAGCCCGGTGTGTTGACCGGGACGCGGGACTACCAGCCCGAGAAGAAGGTAAACGTGACGCTACATCTGCAGACTACCTGCGCTGACAATCGCAACGGGACGAGCATCGTCTTTGCGACGGCCGAGCGAGAGGAGAGCAAGCTGCAGAAAATGAAGCAGTCGACGAGCGCGGGCATTGGGCCGGCTACGATTACGATGCCGGCGGGTTCTGCCAAGGTTCTCGGAGTCGTGAGACGAGAAACGATCGAGGATCCGAATTTCTACAACAGCTTTTTTGTTTTAGTCGAGGGATTCGTCGCGCAAGAGGGGCGATCGCACCCGGAGCAACGCGCAGAAGTAGCCAAACAGGGCGATCAGGGCAACTAGTACGGCGAGCGGATGCCCCTCCGCAAACGTCGACACACTTCAAGCCGAAAGAGGAGGTACGCCATGAACCACAAGGCGTTAATTGCAATTGCGGTTGGATCAATGTTAGGAACCGGGCTGTCGAAAGCGAACGCCGATGGTCAACAGCCCGCTGCGGCACCGAGCCAGAGCAATCAGCAGCAGGCTGCGCCTGGCGCCGCCGCCGGAACCAATGGCCAAACGGCCGCACCGCAAAACGTCGACCGCAATGTCGACAAAGGCGATGCCGCCAAGGATCAACGCGATATTGGCCGCGACCAACGCGATATCCGAGCGGACCGCAAGGATATTGCGCGAGATCGGACGGACATTCGCACCGACCAGAAAGATCTCCGCGCCGACCAGAGAGACCTTCAATCCGATCAGAAGGATCTCCGTCACGATTACGCTGAACGGCGCGATGGCCTGAACGACCGGTCCGACATTGCCCGAGATAAGGCCGACATTCGATCGGATCGCAATGACATCACGGCGGGCCGCAAGGATATCCAGGCTGACCGCAAGGATATGGCGCGAGACAGGGCGGACATTCGCACCGACCAGAGAGACCTGCGCGCCGACCAGAGGGATCTGCGCCACGACGACGCGGAAGGGCGCGATGGTGTGAGCACCCATTCCGGCGTTGCTCGCGATCAAGCCGACATTCGGTCGGATAGTAAGGGCATCCAGGCTAAGGACACCCAGGCGACTCGTAAAGATATCCAGGCTAAGGATACCCAGACGGATCGTAAGGATATCCGGGCTGACGGCAAGGATGTAGCCCGGGACAGGACCGACATTCGCACCGATCAGAAAGATCTGCACGCCGACCAGCGAGATCTTCGCACCGACCAGAAGGATCTACGTACCGATCAGAGAGACCTTCGCGCCGATCAGAGAGATCTCCACCACGATTACGCCGAGCAACGCGATGGTGTGAACGACCGTGCCGAGATTGCTCGCGATAAGGCCGACATTCGGACGGATCGCAAGGATATCTCGCGGGATCGGGTGGACATTCGGACGGATCGCAAGGACATCGCGCAGGATCGGGCGGATATTCGCAGCGACAAACAGGACGTTCGAATGGATCGCCAGGACTTGCGAGCCGATCGCGGCGACTTGCGCAGCGACCGCGGCAACTTCCGCAGCGCTGATGTCGGTGACACCCGCAGCAATTGGCAGGACCAGCGGTTGTCAAGAAATGCTGGTCAACCGGCCACTGCCACTCAGGGCAAGGACGGCGCGAAGCCGGCCCTGACGGCGACGACGATAGCGAACAATGCGGCGGAAAATAATAAGAAGGTGCAGGCCACGCAGAATGTGCACAAGGCGTGGTATCACATTTGGTAGCAGATAATGACGGGTGATTGGTCACGCCTGCACGGAACTCGAGGTTCCGTGCAGGCCAGGCCACCGGGGCAGCCGCGCATTGACACTTGAAAGGTCAGAGGACTATGGTCAAGGGGAGAGTCAAACACACGGAATAAAACATGACATCCCCACCTGCTACCGGCACCTCCGATCTTTTGTCGGCATTGGATGATGGCGTGCTGACGCTCACCCTCAACCGAGCCGAGGCGCGCAACGCGATGAGCGAGCCGATGATGCAGGCTTTGGCGGAACAACTTGCGTGGGCGGAGCTCGACCCTTCGGTAAAGTGCGTGGTATTGACCGGCGCGGGGAAAGGCTTTTGCGCCGGCGGCGACGTCAAGGCCATGTCTCATCGCGGCGTTCACGGTTCATTGACCATCGACGCGGCCATCCATCGCCAACGTGTCAATCAGCGGGCGACCGTGGGGCGACTCTTCAAAATGCCGAAGCCCACGCTTGCCGCATTACCGGGCGCGGCGGCCGGCGCCGGGTTCGCATTGGCGCTGTCCTGCGATCTGCGCATCATGGCAACGACTGCCTTCATGACAACCGCGTTTGCGCGGGTCGGCTTCTCCGGTGACTTTGGAGGGACATACTTCCTTACCAAGCTCGTGGGTTCCGCCAAAGCCCGTGAACTCTATTACTTGTCCGACCGTGTAAGCGCCGAAGAGGCCTTGCGGCTCGGCATGGTCAATTGGATATGCGAGCCAGAGCAGCTGGTGGTGCGGACCCAAGAGATCGCACGCCGTCTGGCCTCGGGCCCGACGGTCGCTTTTCGCTACATGAAGGAAAATCTGAATCGAGCCATGGCCGGCGAGGTCGATGACTGTCTCGATCTTGAAGTGACTCACCACATACACTGCGCAAACACCGAGGACCACCGCGAAGCGGTGAAGGCTTTCGTTGAAAAGCGCGAGCCGGTTTTCAACGGCCGCTAGGCTTCGCCGCTTAGAAACGGGAACAGATATGCGACTTCGGCAAATCGCCCTGGTGGCACACGATCTCTCCGCCGCCTGCGCGGAAATTACGGCGGTTCTCGGCCTCGACTATGCCTACGATGACCCGGGAGTCGGCAAGTACGGCTTGCGTAACGCCGTATTTCCGGTGGGCACGACATTTCTGGAGGTGGTCTCGCCGAACGCGCCCGGAACCACCGCGGCTCGACTGCTCGAGAAACGCGGAGGGGCTGGTGGCTACATGGTGATCCTGCAGGTTGATGATTTGGCAGAGGCCCGAGCGCGTGTGCACGAGGCCGGCGCGCGTGTCGTGGATCAAACGGACAAGGATGGCGCGGCGTTCACTCATATTCATCCCAAGGACATTGGTGGAGCGATACTGTCTCTAGACCACATGGATCCAAAGGAGCGCTGGGAGTGGGGCGGACCACACTGGCGCGATCACGTGCGCACGGACGTCTCGGTCGCCATCGTCGGCGCCGAGCTTCAAGCTGAGGATCCGAGCCGGATGGCAACCCGCTGGGCCGCCGTCCTTGGTCGACCCGCGCAGCAGAGTGATGGTGAGAGGCGCATCGACTTGGATGAGGGCGAGATCCGGTTTGTACATGTCCGTGACGGACGAGGTGAGGGGCTTGGCGCATTTGACGTTGCGGTTCGAAATCCGAGCGAAGTGCACGGCCGGGCCGAAGCGATGGGACTGTTGGATCCCAACGGCGTCGTCATTCTTTCGGGCACGCGCGTGCGGCTGGTCGCCGCCTGAACGCGCCGATCCCGGGCGAGGGCAGGAAGCCAGAACAGCCCGGTCAAACGGATGCTATTTCGAATTCAAGCGTGATTCCCATCTCGCCGAACATCCGGCTGACTTGCGGCGGTATGTTGAAGGGGCTCGCGGCGGTTGGAGAGAGGGTCACGAGCAAGCTGATTTCGCCGCCGTCCGAGCAAATAGTGCGCAGCAATGGGGCGTGCGCTTTATGAAACCGCGTAGCGCACAGGCCGAGTGCCCAGGCAAGATTTCGAGCTACAGCGGCGTCAATCATGTTCTGTGAAATGAGCACGTTTGGCAGCGGCTCAAATGGCACAGAGCCGAACCAAGACGCGGGACTTAAGGGAGCCAACCAATAGGATTCGGTATGAACCGTAGCCGGGGCGACGCCGCTTTTCGAATGGCGCGGTTGCCCGGCCCGGAAGGAGTGCTCGGGCTCGATACCAAGTTCTTTTGAGATGTCCGCGGGATCCATGGAGGGATGCCTGATCCGCAGGGACAATTGAAAAGGCTGTGGCTGGAGCGTTGCGAGTTTGGGAGCTGCCATGATCGGACTTCCGTGGATTGGTAATTCGTGACCCCTGAGTATAGTGCCAAAACTCGGATGACCGTAAGCGGCCACACGTTACTGGCATATCGCGTTGCGAATGGCCCCGAAATTGCATCGATAACGATCGTGCGCTGTCAGACGATGGCCGCGGCTGCCTCGATCGCGTCATACACGAGGTCAAGATCTTCGCTGGTCACGCAGTAGGGGGGAAGTACATAAATAGTGTTGCCGAGCGGGCGTAGCAGAACGCGGGCGTCGCGAAAGTGAGTCTGGAGCTTAGGGCCGAGCTGTGACAAATAGCCGGGGTCTGAAGTCTTGAGGTTCATGGCGGTGATCGTGCCGGTCTGGCGCACAGCCTCGAATCGTGCGTCGTTGCGGAAGCGCTCGAGATACTTTGCCTGCATTGCTGCAAGGGCGGTAACGCGTTCGCGGACCGGTTCGGTTTCCCAGATTTTTACGTTGGCGAGTGCGGCGGCGCAGGCGATGGGATTGGCGGTGAAGGAACTGGAATGGAAAAAAG
>Ga0209006_10006086_pt1 | contig 10946 bp, 6 predicted proteins | sample JacPin_JW_Ref_O2_FD_188567 | JGI IMG/M metagenome (GOLD analysis project Ga0209006, IMG submission 188567) | Forest soil microbial communities from Algoma, Ontario, Canada - Jack Pine, Ontario site 1_JW_Ref_O2 (SPAdes) (version 2) | ecosystem: Environmental > Terrestrial > Soil > Boreal... | reverse complement strand
GTGTCGGTCAGGTCCTTCCAGGTTCCGGCCACGCCCGGGACCTGCGCCTGGCCGCCGAGCTTGCCTTCGGTGCCGACCTCGCGGGCGACGCGGGTGACTTCGCCGGCGAAGGCATTGAGCTGATCGACCATGGTGTTGATGGTATTTTTCAGCTCGAGGATTTCGCCCTTGACGTCCACGGTGATCTTTCGCGACAGGTCACCGCGGGCGACGGCCGTCGTCACTTCCGCGATGTTGCGAACCTGCGTGGTGAGGTTGGCCGCGAGCAGATTGACGTTGTCGGTGAGGTCCTTCCAGGTGCCGCCGACACCCGGGACGACCGCCTGGCCGCCGAGTCGTCCCTCGGTGCCGACCTCGCGCGCGACGCGGGTGACTTCGGCTGCGAACGAGCGCAACTGCTCGACCATGGTGTTGAGGGTGTCCTTGAGCAGCAGGATCTCACCGCGCACGTCGACTGTGATTTTCTTCGACAGGTCGCCGCCGGCAATCGCAGTCGCCACCTCGGCGATGTTGCGCACCTGGGCGGTCAGGTTGGAGGCCATGAAATTGACGTTGTCGGTGAGATCCTTCCAGGTTCCCGCAACTTCCGGCACCTGGGCCTGGCCGCCGAGCTTGCCTTCGGTGCCGACTTCGCGCGCGACGCGCGTGACTTCCGAGGCGAACGCATTGAGCTGATCGACCATGGTGTTGATGGTGTTTTTCAGCTCGAGGATTTCGCCCTTGACGTCCACGGTGATCTTTCGCGACAGGTCGCCACGCGCCACCGCCGTCGTCACTTCGGCGATGTTGCGCACCTGGGCCGTCAGGTTGCCCGCCATCGAATTGACGCTGTCGGTGAGATCCTTCCAGGTGCCGGCGACACCCGGCACGTTGGCCTGGCCGCCGAGCCGGCCTTCGGTACCGACCTCGCGCGCCACGCGCGTCACTTCGCCGGCGAAGCGGTTCAGCTGATCGACCATGGTATTGAGCGTTTCCTTCAGCTGAAGGATTTCGCCGCGCACGTCGACGGTGATCTTGCGCGAGAGATCGCCGCCGGCGATCGCGGTCGCCACTTCCGCGATGTTTCTCACCTGGGCCGTCAGGTTGCCCGCCATCGAATTGACGCTGTCGGTCAGATCCTTCCAGGTGCCGGCCACGCCGGGCACCTCGGCCTGGCCGCCGAGCTTGCCGTCGGTGCCGACCTCGCGCGCCACGCGCGTCACTTCGCCGGCAAACGCGTTCAACTGATCGACCATGGTGTTGAGCGTCTGCTTGAGCTGAAGGATTTCGCCCGACACGTCCACGGTGATCTTCTTCGACAGGTCGCCCTTGGCGACCGCGGTCGCCACTTCGGCGATGTTCCGAACCTGGCCGGTCAGGTTGCTGGCCATCGAGTTGACGCTGTCGGTCAGGTCCTTCCAGGTGCCGGCGACGCCGCGCACCACGGCCTGGCCGCCGAGCTTGCCTTCGGTGCCGACCTCGCGCGCCACGCGCGTCACTTCGCCGGCGAATGCGTTGAGCTGGTCCACCATCGTATTGATGGTGTCCTTGAGTTCCAGGATTTCGCCGCGAACGTCCACCGTGATCTTCTTGGACAAGTCGCCGTTGGCCACGGCCGTCGTCACGTCGGCGATGTTTCGCACCTGGGCCGTCAAATTGCTGGCCATCGAGTTGACGCTCTCGGTCAGGTCCTTCCAGGTGCCGGCGACGCCCAGCACGTTGGCCTGACCGCCCAGCCGTCCCTCGGTGCCGACCTCGCGCGCCACGCGCGTCACTTCGCCGGCGAACGCGTTGAGCTGGTCCACCATGGTGTTCAGCGTTTCCTTCAGCTGAAGGATTTCGCCCGACACGTTCACTGTGATCTTCTTGGAAAGGTCGCCGCCGGCGATGGCGGTGGCGACGTCGGCGATGTTGCGAACCTGCGCCGTCAGATTGCTGGCCATGAAGTTGACGTTGTCGGTGAGATCCTTCCAGGTGCCGGCGACGCCCGGCACCTGCGCCTGGCCACCGAGCTTGCCTTCGGTGCCGACTTCGCGGGCCACGCGCGTCACTTCGGAAGCGAACGAGTTCAACTGGTCGACCATCGTGTTGATGGTGTCCTTGAGCTCGAGGATTTCGCCGCGGACGTCGACGGTGATCTTGCGCGACAGGTCGCCGCGCGCCACCGCCGTGGTGACGTTGGCGATGTTGCGGACCTGAGCGGTCAGATTGCCGCACATCGCGTTCACGGAGTCGGTCAGGTCCTTCCAGGTTCCGGCGACACCGGGCACGATCGCCTGGCCGCCGAGCTTGCCGTCGGTACCGACCTCACGGGCGACGCGGGTGACTTCCGAGGCAAAGGAGCGAAGCTGATCGACCATCGTGTTGATGGCCTCCTTCAGCTGCAGGATCTCACCGCGCACGTCGACCGTGATCTTCTTGGACAAGTCGCCATTGGCGACCGCGATGGTGACCTCGGCAATATTGCGAACCTGGCCCGTCAGGTTGTTGGCCATCGAGTTCACGCTTTCGGTGAGGTCTTTCCAGACGCCGGTGACTTCCGGCACCTGCGCCTGGCCGCCGAGCTTGCCTTCGGTACCGACCTCGCGCGCGACGCGCGTCACTTCCGAAGTGAACACGCTGAGCTGCTTGATCATCGTATTGACGATGTTCGCCGACTGCAGGAATTCGCCGCCGAGCGGGCGGCCATCGACGTCCAGCTGCACGGTCTGCAGCAGGTCGCCCTGGGCCACGGCGGCAACCGCCCGCGTCACTTCGCGCGTCGGCCAGAGCAGATCATCGATCAGGGTGTTCACCGAGCTTTCCATGTCGGCCCAGGAGCCGTTGGAAAGGCTGAATTTCACCCGCTGCCGGGTCTTGCCTTCCCGTCCCACCACCTGGCCAACGCGCTCCAGCTGCTGCGCCATGCGCTCATTGGCCGAGACGATTTCATTAAAAGTATCGGCGATTTTCCCTTCGATCCCGAGTTGATCGCCCGACATCCTGACGGAGAAATCACCGGTCCGCATGGCCGACAGCGCATGCAGAAGTTCATGGGCATAGGTGGCGTTGCCATTGGCGAGCGGCGGCTCTGGATTGGTAGCGGCCCCGTTACCGGCGTAGGAAGCACTCTCGACGTCGAGGTCCATGCTCTGCCCTTTGATTTCTATGGCACGCGGCCAGGTTGCATTTTGCAATCGCTATTGGACAACGCGACCGGTAATAAAATCTGAAAGAATTCTGGAAAGACTAAGCCCGACAAGCGGGTACCCTCAAGGGGTAAGAGTTCGCGCCGGGCGCGCGGGAACCACTCCCCCTTTGGGTTCCCTTAAACGGAAATTCCGGAATTTGCCTTTGGTTCCACTGGCGATCGAAGATTCTTTATATTTCGGGCGCCCAGCCGCAACCCACGCGCAACTTGGCGAAATCTGACCGACCCGGGGACTGAGACCTCAGCCTGGTCGAGCGTAGCGGCGCTACGCGCCATCGGCCTTCGCAGGCCGAAATCGCCGCTGGCGGAAAGCGCTTCGGGCGAAGGCATGAAACCCTATCGTCCACCACGGAGATCATTCCATTGCGGCCTTTAAATCTCGCATCGTAGTAAAATTAGGTCGCTGAATTGGTTAAATATATATCTTAAATATCAACAACTTATATCCATGGCCGCATCGCTTCATGAAGCATGGTTTTATTGAAGATGAAGACCTCTCCGCCTCGGCAAGCTTCCGGGTCCGCGGTGAGGCTGCCTCGATCGGCTACCCGGCTTTTTGCCGGGAGGAACCTAAACCCCCATCGAGACTTAATTTTCGGGACTAAATGGCGAGGGGACTGACATGTTGAATTTGGACCGGCGCCCAAGGGAATCCATCATTGAACGAATCCTGGCCCAGGACGCCGTCATCTCGTTGGCGACCCACCCATCCAACGCACAGGCGCAGCAGTTCCGGGACCTGCTGGAAGCGCTGCCGGCCGCGATTTACACGACCGACGCCGACGGGCGCATAACGTTTTTCAATGAGGCGTGCATCGAGTTCGCGGGACGCACGCCGCAAATCGGCGACATGTGGTGCGTGACCTGGAAGCTGTTTTGGCCGGACGGAACCCCGCTTCGCCATGAAGACTGCCCGATGGCCATTGCGCTGAAGGAAAACCGCCCGGTTCGAGACGTCGAGGCGATCGCGGAACGGCCCGACGGCTCGCGGATTTGCTTTATGCCCTATCCGACGCCACTTCGCGACGAATCCGGCAACCTCGTCGGCGCGGTCAATATGCTTGTCGACATTACCACGCGCAAGCAGGCCGAAGAGCGGCTGATGTTGCTGGCCAAGGAAGTCGATCATCGATCCAACAACCTGCTCGGCGTCATCCAGGCCATGCTGCGATTGACCAGGGCGGATACGGCCGAAGAATTTCAAGCGACCTTTCAGGGTCGGCTGGGTGCTCTGGCCAACGCACAAAGGCTTTTCTCGGTGTCCCGGTGGACCGGGGCGAGCATCAAGACCATTATCGAGGAGCAGCTTCGGCCGTATGGCTCAGGCGATGGGCAGCGGATTTGTATCGCCGGATCGGATGTCTGGCTTCCCCCTACGCTCGCCCAAGCGATCGCAATTGCGGTTCATGAGCTCGCAACCAACGCCGTCAAATACGGCGCGCTGTCAGACCCCGCAGGCAGGATCGGCATCAGTTGGCAAACCGACGCGGCAAACAAACTGCGGCTGCGCTGGAAGGAATCCGAAGGCCCAATGGTGGCCGAACCGCTCCGGGGAGGATTTGGTATCCATGCAATCGACGGCATCGTGCAGACCTTGAGCGGCGACGTCACGCGACATTGGAAACGCGAAGGGCTTGTTTGCGAGTTGTCCTTTCCAGACGTCGTGGCCGATTAGGCGAACATGCGGATATGAGCACAATGGCGGAGCACTAAGCTCTTTAAAGTGTGGTCCCGGCGGCGGGCGTTTTTATCCGTCTGTGCGCGTATTGCGGACGCCGATCCGCCAGCCTGAAGGCTCAATATCGCAAGTCGAACGGCCTCGAAAAAGCATCGCCGTGATGCTTGTTGTCGATTTCCCCTCCCATGCCGTATAAAGACCGGATGCCACGACGTGCCTTAAACGGTACGGCAATGATCAACAACAACCATTCCTGGGCAGGCGAGGAAAGATGGATCATGACGACATCCGCTCCTTCGCGGAGCCTGAAGTGGCCAACAATCCTGAACTACGCAATTGCAGTTGTTTCCGCGGCGATATCAGTCGTGGCGGCTGTTGCGCTATATCCCTTGTGGGGCGCTGGCGCTACGTTGTTTCTCTGCGTGGTCACGTTTGTGGCCCTGGCGGCCTCGCTTCAACTGCAACGCAAAAACCAGCAGATGAAGATCGGCGAGTTGCAGGAGCAAAACGACAGGCTGCGCATCGAAAACGCGGAACTCAGCGAGGCCGCGACATCTGCGCGCGGCGCCGAACAGGAAATGCGGCAGACCGTCGACATGGTCCCGGCACTGATCGCCCGGTATCGCGCCGACGGATACATGGACTTCCGCAACAAAAACTGGCGGGAATATACCGGGCTCTCACGCGACAATCTCGAAGGCCGCCGTTGGGGAAGCGCGCTGCATCCCGATGAAGAAGAGATGGTCGAGCGCCTGTGGCGAGAACATATCGCGACAGGCGAGCCGTTCGAGCTGGAGCAACGGCTGCGACAGGCCGACGGCGAGTACAGGTGGCACCGGGTTCGCCGTGTCCCGCTGCGTGGCGAGAGCGGTGAAGTGATCAAATGGTATGCCATCGCCTTCGATGTAGACGACAGAAAGCGAACCGAAGACGCGCTGCGGGAAAGTGAAGCTGACCTCGCCAAAGCCAGGCACGAGCTTCAACTGATTATCGACACGATACCGGTATTGGTACTCCGCCATCGGGCCGACGGCATCATAGATTTTGTCAATGAAGTCGGGCGCGTTTACAGCGGAATCACACGAACGACGTGGCCGAGTCGCACCAGCGTCATAACTCATCCCGATGACGTTCCACGGCTTGAAGCAGCCTGGGATGTCGCCCTTCGCACGGGTGAATCGTTCGAGTCGGAGGTGCGCCTTCGACGGGCCGATGGCCGATACCGCTGGTTCTTTACACGACGCGTACCGCTACGCAGGAACGGAGAGGTTATCGCCTGGTACGCCGCAACCACCGACATCGAGGATCGCAAACAGGCCGAACGCGAATTGATCGAGAGCGAGCGGCGATTCCGCGAGGCTCAGATGGAGCTGGCGCATGCGGGCCGCGTGGTCAGCATGGGGCAGCTCACGGCCTCGATCGCCCACGAGGTCAACCAACCTCTCGCAGCCCTGCTCACGAATGCCGGAACCGCCTTGCGCTGGCTCGCCGGTGAACCGCCAAATCTCGAAAAGGCCACGCCGCTGATCGAACGCGTTGTCGATGACGGCAGACGGGCCGCTGATATTCTCAGCCGCATCCGGGATTTCTCCAAGAAGGCGCCGTTGCGGAAGGAAAGTTTGGATGTCAACGAAGCCATTTCGGAAATCATGGGGCTGACCCATTCGGCGATATCGGAGCATCGCGTTTCGACAAAGATGCAACTGGCAGACGGCCTGCCACAGGTTTTGGGGGACAAGGTTCAGTTACAACAGGTAATGCTGAACCTGATCATGAACGCCATCGAAGCGTTGAGCGAAGTCAGCGAGGGATCGCGCGAGTTGCTGATCAGCACCGGCGAGGTCGAGTCGGAGGGCGTGCTTGTTTCGGTTAGCGATTCGGGTCCGGGACTCCCTCCGACGGATGTCGCACGCATTTTCGAGGCTTTCCATACCACCAAGGCCAGCGGCTTGGGACTGGGGTTGTCGATCTGCCGCTCGATCGTCGAAGCGCATGGCGGGCGATTATGGGCAACGCCGAACGAACCTCGGGGCGCTATCTTTTGCATGATGCTGCCGATTGGGCAAAGACCGCCTGGGGCACTGGAGTCATCCGAGGCCTAGTCCAACCGACAAAATCGCAGGGAGCGCGAGCGGCCGGCTTTCCGCCCGAGGCCCCTTCAGCGCGATCTCCCTTGGAATCGGCACACTCGCCGCATCAATGGCCAGTTCACCGTATTTGAGTTTCCGCCAGGTGGCCGCGTGGATCACCTCGCCCTCATACGCATGGCATAACCTGGCATCGACGCCCCAGCGCCGCGCAGCCGCGGCAATCAGCATCACTCGTGCCGTCGCGCTGGCCTCGCCAAGCAATCTCAAGGCGCGGCGAATGACGCTCGAATGGCCGGACGGCAGCACCTGAAACATCGCGTCGGCACCGAACCGCTCCTCTGGCGATGCATGTTCGAGGTCAACCTTGTTCGGCGCCACTTCCAGCTCCTCGGCGATCAACATTCGAACCGAAGTGCCCTGCCCGGTTTCCAGTCGAGGCATGGCCAGAACAACTACCCCGGCGCTATCGATCCGGATGAAGGCGTTCGGCGTGGAATTTTGGGCGCCGCCGGCGTTGCCCTCATCCAAGGGCAAACACAGGCTCAATACCATGCTGCCGCCGGCAGCGCCGCTACTGATCACGCAACTGCGCCGACAGAAATGGTGCTCGAACACCTGGGGTCGGTGGTGGATCATCATCAGCCACCAAGCTGGCCGACGTGGAAGCCGAGCCGATTTTCGACGTCTCCGGCGCGATGGAAGCCGCGATCCATCAATGCCTTGATCCGCTTCTGGCTCGCCGGACGCTGGAGAGAGCCGAGAAACGCGTCCCATTCCGGCTTGATTTCGCTGTCGGGTGGCAGGCTCGCAACATCGACCAGACGCTTGGTGTCCGCGATCGCCTGCTTGTCGAACGACGCGATCCGCATGGCGAGCGCCTCGACGAAGCCATCGAGCTCGGCGTCGGGAAGCGAGCGGTTGACGTAGCCGTAACGTTCGGCGAGATCGCCGTGGATATCGTCAGCGCCGAGCAATACTTCGAGCGCCCGGCCTCTGCCCATCAGACGTGGCAGCCGGGCCATCGGTCCGCCGCCCGGCACCAGCCCCGCGCCGACTTCCCATTGGGACAGAATGGCCTTCTCGCGGCTCGCGAAGCGCATGTCGCTTGCAAGCGCAAGCTCGCTTCCGACTCCAGTCGCCCGCCCCCTGATCGAGGCTATGGACACGACCGGCGCGCGGCTGAGGCGTACCAGCATGTCCGGCAAGGCCTGCAGGCCCGTCGATCCCGGCGGGATCCTTGTCGACTCCTCCAGCGGCGCCAGGAAGTTGTAATGGGTGAGAAAGAAGCCGTCGACGGCGCTGTCGAATACGACCACCTTGACCTGCTCGTCTTTCTCGATCGTCGTGATGATCTCGTTCAGTTGCGGCAATTCCTTGGGGCCGAAGATGTTGACCGGCGGAATGTCGAATGTAACGCGCCAGTATGACGACAGCCGTCGTTCAAGCCGAATTTGTCGAACCGGAAGATTCATCATGCGCTCCTTGGCCTCTTTGCTATGCCAACCCGTGCGAAGCTGCCCATCCAACATCGATCATTCAGCGGACTCGCATTCGGAAACCATTCAACGTTGGGAAGATATCGCTCATATCAATGTATGAGTGAGTGCCACGCTGTCAGTCCGCTAATAATAAGGCCACTTGCAAAGGAGAACCTCGACATGAAAACGGCAAATCAGGAGAACGGTATCGAACGGAACGTTCTGGTGTCGACCCGCCTGGACGTGGGGTCGTGGACCATCCTCGTTGTGCTCCTGCTGCTGCTGGCGGGAACCTTCGTCATTGTCTATTTCGGCTGGAAGCTGGCAAACGGCACCGACGTGCCGGTGTCAGGTTATGTCGCGATGACGCTCGGCGTATTCGTTTCGCTGGGCGTCGGGTTCGGCCTGATGGCTCTGATCTTTTACAGCAGCCGGAAAGGATATGACGAACCGGCGGTGCTGATTCCGGCTGACGGCGACGAAACTTCTTCGAAACCGCGATAGTCGGACGCACAGACGGGAGATTGTGATGGATGATCGAACGGTGCAGGCTGCGTTGCAGCGGCATTGGGACGCTTCGGACGCGAACGATTTCAGCGTCGAACATGAAATCTACCGCGAGGATGCCGTGCTTGATTATCCGCAATCGGGCGAGCGGATCCGTGGTCGGCACAACATTCAGGAAAGCCGGACGGTCCAACCGAACAAGAAGCGTTTTACCGTCCGGCGAATTATCGGTAGTGGCGATCTCTGGGTCACTGAATTCGTGCTCACCTACGACGGTGTCCCGTCATACACGGTCAGCATCATGGAATTCCGGGAGGGACTGGTGGCGCACGAAACGCAATATTTCGCCGATCGGTTTGACCCTGGACCTTCGCGTGCGCATCTTGTCGAGCGAGCATCACCATAGATCATCGTTGTACTTCGGCGGTGCCAGGGTCGACGCGGGAAAAGAAAGCAATGGCACGCTTGCTATCGGTCAACGTAGGGATGCCGCGCGATATCGCCTGGCAAGGCAAGACGGTCCACACCGGCATCTGGAAGACGCCGGTCGAGGGCCCGAGCATGGTGCGCCGTCTCAATATCGAAGGCGATGGACAAGGCGACTTGAACGGCCACGGCGGCGAGCGCCGCGCGGTATTTGTCTATCAGATGGATTCCTATCGGTATTGGCAGAACCAGTTGGGACGCAACGACTTCGTCTATGGGCAGTTCGGAGAGAATTTCACGATCGACGGCCTGCCAGATACAGAAGTGTGCATCGGAGACCGTTACCGGATCGGCGGCGCCTTGTTCGAGGTCACGCAGCCACGTGTCACCTGCTACCGGTTGGGCATCCGCATGAACGAGCCGGAAATGGCCGCGCTGGTGGTCAAGCACGGCAGGCCCGGTTTCTATTTCCGGGTGCTGGACGAAGGAGAAGTCGAGGCCGGCGACGAGATCACGAAGGTCACCTCCGGGCCGGAGCGGATGAGCGTGTTCGAGATCAATTCGCTGCTCTACATGCCCGGTCATGACAGCGATGAGCTTGAGCGCGCGCTTCGGATCCCGGCGCTGAGCTTCGGCTGGCAGCGTTCCTTCGAGGCGCTGCTCGCGGAGGCGCGCAAGGGCGGCGCGACGACCGGAAATGCCGGGCTCACGGGAGCGTCCCCGCCCCCGGCGTGGAGTGGATTCCGTCCGCTTCGGGTATCGCGCAAGCTTCGCGAGAGCGACAACGTGACCTCGCTGGTGCTCGAGCCCACGGACGGACAACCTCTCGCCGCGACCCTCCCCGGACAATTTGTCGTGCTGCGGCTTGGGCCTGCGCCCGCTCCTGCCCTGATGCGCAGCTATTCACTGTCCGGGGAACCCGGCGCCTCGTCCTATCGCGTGAGCGTCAAGCGGGAAGCCCATGGTGCGGCCAGCGCCTACGTCAACGACGAAGTAGAGGTCGGCGACATCGTGCAAGCAAGTGCGGCACGCGGCAGTTTCACACTTCGGCCGGGCGATACGCCTGTTGTCTTGCTGAGTGCCGGGATTGGAATTACGCCGATGCTCGCGATGCTTCACGCGCTGGCGGCCGCAGCATCGACGAGGGAAGTCTGGTGGCTATACGGGACCCGTAACGGCCGCGAACATCCGTTTGTCGAGGAGACGCGTGGACTGCTCAAGGCGCTCATCCACTGCCACAGCCACATTTGCTACAGCGCGCCCGATCCCACCGATCGGCCCCGCGTCGATTTCGACACTCCCGGGCGGCTGGATATGAAAATGCTCCAGCAATTCGACCTGCCACGCGATGGCGATTTCTACATCTGCGGGCCATCGGGCTTCATGAGCGATCTGACGGCGGGCCTTGCCGCGTTGGGCGTGGCGCATGATCGCATCCATACCGAGATGTTCGGCGCCGGTCCGTCCAGAACCCCGGGCATCGCCGATGCGCCGCACCCCCCGCCGCATCAGCCGGCGGGACCTGCCGGTTCGGGGCCGCTGGTTTCGTTCGCCCGCAGCGGCCTCAATGTACCGTGGGGACCGACGTTCCAGAGTTT
>Ga0209006_10006085_pt1 | contig 10946 bp, 9 predicted proteins | sample JacPin_JW_Ref_O2_FD_188567 | JGI IMG/M metagenome (GOLD analysis project Ga0209006, IMG submission 188567) | Forest soil microbial communities from Algoma, Ontario, Canada - Jack Pine, Ontario site 1_JW_Ref_O2 (SPAdes) (version 2) | ecosystem: Environmental > Terrestrial > Soil > Boreal... | reverse complement strand
ATCGACGCGAAGGTACGGGTGGTTGCCGACTTTCAGGTGCAAGTCGGAGGCGCGGCTTTCGACGGCGCGGCGCAGGAGATCGTCAATATTGATGGCCATCAAACGTCCTTAGGTGCGAAGAGGTTCTGAATAAAACTAGCATGGATGGGAAGGTGCGCAAGGAAAGCGGGCGAACGTGGTGCGAATTGGACACCCTGAACTTTAGGACAGGTGGTCGGTGGAAGATGTACGACAACAAGCTCTGCGCGCGGAGGTGGGAGAAAAGGATTGTGTCGCACCTACGGCGCTCACGGGCTTTCTGGTTTCCGTTTTCCCGGCCCTCACGGACCGGGACCGGGCTAACTTATGCCGCACCTACGGCGCTGGGACAAATTCCTTGGCTACAACCGCGAAACGATTTGATTACAGAGGAGGCTGATCAACTAGGAAGATGCGGTCGTAGATTACGCTGGCCAGGACGCCGCCCAGGAGTGGGCCGACCCAGTAGACACCGTGGTTGCTCCAGTGGTGGGTGACGATGGAGGGGCCGAGAGCGCGGGCGGGATTTAGCGCCGCATGGGTGAGTGGGTAACCGAAGAGAGCGTCCATGGTGACGGTGAGGCCGACGCCGAAGCCGGCAATTTTGTTGAAAGCGCCCTTCACGTCAACCATGGTGGCGAAAAAAACGAAGACGAGAAAAAAAGTCATCACGCCTTCGAGGAGCATGGCGTGGAGACGCGTGAAATCCGGCGCGAGCGCGGGATTGATGGCGGTCATTGCTTCGGGACGCCACGCTGCGTCAGGAACGATCGCGGCGAGAAGATAGGAGGCGGCGATAGCGCCGAGAATTTGCGCGGCCCAGTAGAGAACGGTGAGCGTGGTGCCGAGGCGTTTAGTGACCCAGAAACCGATGGTGACCGCGGGATTCAGATGGCCGCCGGAAACGTGAGCGATGGCAGTGACCATCACGCCGACGGCGAGCCCGTAGGCGATCGCGATGCCGAGGGTGGTGACCGCGCCCTGGCCGGTGGAGCGCAGGTATTCGTCGGCGCAGATCGCGCCCATGGCCACAAAAATCACGGCAAAGGTGCCGATGAATTCCGCGAAAAGTTTCTGGGTCAGGGTGTACACGCGTCTCCAGGATGGCTGCGGTGATTCCACGGCTCAACGACGCAAAACAATTTGGGCCGGGCGCGATTCTACTGAATTCGCGGGGAATGGTCAAAATGCGCGGGTGAATATTTCTGGTACGATGCTCGAAGTTTTTCCGGACAACTCGCTCGCCAAGGAACACTGGCGACTGTTTGGGCCTAAGACCGGCGCGCCCCATTTTGTGTTTTTCTAGCGGGCTGAGGAAGCAGAGGGAGCCGCCGAACTGCGAAACCAGATCACGCACGAAGGCGGGAGCGTGCTGGTAGTGGACGAAAGCTCGCGCGAAAAGGCCGCGCGAGCGGTAGGCGCTTCGCGCGGGCTTTTTATGTCGGAGCTGAAGCTCCGACCCCCTAAAAGGCAGAGCGAGTTTGGGTACGAGCCTGGCGCGGACCGGAAGTCTGGGAGCGGCGGCATCGAAGAGAGATCCTTCGTCGCGAAAGGCGCTCCTCTGGATGACGGCCAAAAACGGTTTGGGTGGTAGGACTGCAAGGCTAGGAGAAGAGGATCGTTTAAACCCGCACGCTTTGCGTGAGGCAACGGCGCGAAGCGTGCGGCACCCGAAAGATCTAAGTCGAGGCTTGCGCGGGCTTAGCGGGCGACGCCTGCTGGGACGTTCACTGGCGAGAGCCAGTTGTGGCGGTCTGGGACTTTGCCCTCGACCAGGGCGAAGAATTCGTCTTGGATGCGTTTGGTGATTGGGCCGCGGGCGCCAGTGCCGATTTTTACGCGATCCACGCTGCGTATGGGCGTGACTTCGACGGCGGTGCCACAGAAAAACATTTCGTCCACGATGTAGAGCATTTCGCGGGGAATAATTTGTTCGACGACCGGGATGCCAAGATCGCGGCAAATGGTCATGACGCTGTGGCGAGTGATGCCGGGCAGCGCGGAATTGGAAACGGGCGGCGTGATGACTGCCCCGCCGCTGATCACGAAAATGTTTTCGCCGGAACCTTCGCTGACGTAGCCATTCTTATCCAGCGCGATGCCTTCGACGTAGCCGTTGGCGCGCGCTTCCATGCGAATCAGCTGTGAGTTCATGTAATTCGCGGCGGCCTTGGCCATTTGCGGCAGAGTATTGGGCGCGGGGCGATTCCAGGAACTGACACACACATCAACGCCCTGGCTCAAGCCTTCTTCGCCAAGATATTTTCCCCAGGGATAGCAGGCCATATAGACCTCGATGGGGCAGCCGACCGGATCAACTCCCGCTTCGCCGTAGCCGCGCAAGACGATGGGGCGAATGTAGCAGGCGCCGATTTTGTTGACGCGGATCAGATCGAGCGTGGCGGTGTTGAGTTCTTCGGCGTTGAAAGGAACTTCCATTCGATAAATGTAAGCGGAGTTGAGCAGACGCTGGATGTGTTCGCGCAAGCGGAAAATGGAGACGCCCTGCGGCGTGTCATAGGCGCGGATACCTTCGAAGACGGCGGAGCCGTAACTGACGACGTGAGAAAGGACGTGGATATGAGCGTCGTCCCAATTGATAAGTTTTCCGTTGTGCCAAATCTTTTCGGTTGTGGGAAAAGGCATCCGCTGCTCCAGGATCGAAGATTGCCAATTACTGCGACAGCGTCAGACTAGAGCACGGTGGTTGCGGTGTCAATCAAACCGAGGTACCGAAGGGCAATGGTACGGACACCAAATTGGCTGGCACTGGTGCGTGTGAAAAAGATTATTCCTCGCGAAGCGCGACGAGCGGATCAACGCGCGTGGCGCGACGGGCTGGAATGTAACAGGCCAGCAGCGCGACTGCCGCTAGAAGGGTCGCGATAGAGACAAATACGAGTGGATCCGTGGCGGTGACGTTGAAAAGCAGAGTGCGGAGAAAGCGTGTGAGGATCATAGCGCCAACCACTCCGGCGATGAGGCCGAAGAGGACCAGGCGCATGCCTTCGCTGAGGGCCATGCGCAGAATATCCACGCGTTGCGCGCCCAACGCGATACGGATGCCGAGTTCATGAACACGGCGGCTGAAGGCGTAGGACATGACGCCATAAATTCCGATGGCAGCGAGCAGCAGCGCGACCCCGGCAAAGACCGCGAGAATTTCCAGCGCAAAGCGACGCTGGGCCATGGAGCGCGCGATGACCTCATCCATGGTGCGGACGCTGAACAACGGAAGATTCGAATCAATGGATTGAACTTCGCTGCGAATCTGATCGCTCAGCGCGCCCGGATTGCCGTTTGTTTTCAGAAACAGCACCGAAGCGTAGGGCGGGCCTTGAAACACGGGCAGATAGATATGCGGAGCGAGCGGAGCATCGAAGCCGTCTGATTTCATATCGCCGACGACACCGACGATCGTGACCCAAGGATTTTGTGCAGTTGGCGGGCCGTTGAATGAGATGTGCTGCCCGAGTGGGTCCTGTTTAGGCCAATAACGATTCGCCAAGGTCTGATCGATGATCGCGACGCGCTGCGATGTGGGCTGGTCTTCACCAGAAAAAACGCGGCCGCTGATGACCGGAGTCTTAAGGATGTCGAAATAGTTGGGGCTGACCGCGGCGAATTCCGCGACCGGCGCGTATTTGGCATCGTCCGGACGGCCTTCGATGACGAACGGGAAGCCATTGCGCCCTCCACCCATGGGAAGGCTGTTGGTGCCGCCGATAGCGACACCTTCGACGCCGGGAATAGACGCGACGCGCCGCACTGCTTCACGGAGAAATGCAGCGCGCTTTTCGGGAGGACGGTACTGATCCGTCTGTGGATTGTTGGGAACGGGCATCCAGATTTGCGCGGTGAGGATCCCGTGCGGACTGAATCCGGGCCGCACTTCCAGCAGTTGCCAGAAACTGCGGAGCAACAAACCCGCGCCAACGAGCAGGATCAGAGAGAGAGCGATTTCAGAAATAACGAGCCAACGCGACACGCGAGTTTGTGCGCGACTGGAACCGGAGCCGCGACTGCCTTCGCGCAGGTTCGCGATTTGGCTGATGCTCGATGCCTGCAGGGCCGGAACAAGGCCGAAGAGAATTCCGGTCGCGATGGAGAGACCGAAGGTGAAAAGCAGCACACCGCTGCTGAAGTTGACTTCGCTCAAGCGCGGAAGATTGGCGGGCGCGAGATGGAGAAGCGAGGATTTCATCCAGACAACGGTGATCAGCGCCACGGAACCGGCAATGATTGAAAGCAACAAACTTTCGGTGAGCATTTGTGCAAGCAGGCGGCCCTGACTTGCGCCGAGCGCGAGGCGCACGGCAATTTCGCGTTGACGGCTGGCGGAACGGGAGAGAAGCAGATTGGCGAGATTGACGCAGGCAATCAGCAGGACGAATCCGACGGCGCCGAAGAGCACGAGCAATTCCGTGCGTACGTCGCCAACCAGATCTTCCTGAACGGAAGCGAGACGGGGAGTCCAGCGGGCGGCGGCGGGATAGTCGGTGGGATATTCCGCGCTTAACTGTGCAGCGAAAGTTTCCAATTTTGCCTGAGCCGCGGCGACAGTGAAGCCGGGTTTCAGGCGGGCAATCGCGCTTGGGAACATTCGTATCGCGCGCACGGGAGGATGCGGAAAGGGATCGGCTGCGTAACCAGCCGCGATCCAGGCGTCCACGTCGGTTTGCAGGGTTCGACCGGGATGACGGAAATCCGGCGGCATGACGCCCATCACAGTGTAAGGATCGTTGTCGATCCGAATACTTTTTCCGAGAATGTGAAAATCGGCGCCGAACTGGCGGCGCCAAAAACCGTCGCTGAGCACCACGCCGTCAATGAACCCGGGGACGGTATCATCTTTGGTATAGATCCGCCCGAGGCGTGGCTTGGCTCCCAACAAGGTGAAGTAGTTGGGACTGGTCGCGAGCGCCTCGATACGTTCGGGGCGATTTCCGCCGCTCAGGTCGGCATTGATGGGCCAGACCACGGAGATATCATCAAAAACGCCAGAGCGTTCCTGAAGATCGAGTAACTCGGGCTGAGACATGCCGACGTTGGGAACATTCGCGCCACGCAGATCGTCGAACACGCGAACCAGCCGCTCCGGCTCCGGAAACGGAAGCGGACGAAGCAGAATCGCGTAAACAATGCTGAAGGTAGCGACGTTGGCGCCGATGCCGAGCGCCAAGGTGAGAATCGCAACAACCATAAAGCCGGGATTCTTGGCAAGCGTTCGCCAGGCAAAGCGAACGTCTCGAAGGAACAAGCCCATTTGCCACCCTCCGTGGTGCTGGATCGCGCGCGAGTGGGTTGCGGTGCTTCTGCTGCATTCAGACGCGAGGAGAGGTTCTTGTGTTAGCAGAGTTGCGGGTGTTTCTTCACTTTTATGGGCGTTTAGCGATGATTGGTGCCGCGCAAACGTCTGGAGGTGGGACGGCGTCCCAGAATCAGACAGGTTGAGACGGTTTCAGCGACCGGAGGCTTGCAGGCCGCGGAGAACCATGCAGGTGGAGGAGACTTTGGCGACAAGCGCGCCGGAGGCGTTTTTGACGTCACATTCGACCATGCCGACGGACTTGCCGCGTTTGACGACTCGGCCGTAGGCCAGAAGTTTCTCTTTAAAGACCGGGCGCAGGAAATTAATTTTGAGTTCGAGCGTGGTGAAGGATTCGTCGTCTTCGAGGGTCGCGGCGAAAGCCATCCCCATGGCGAGATCCGCTACGTCGCAGAGAACTCCCCCGTGAAGTGTGCCCATGGGGTTGGTGTGTTTTTCCGCGGCGTCGAATTCGAGGACGACTTCGCCGTTGTCGAACGCGATCGGACGGAAGCCGATCAGTTGGGCAATGGGCGGCGGGGGAAGTTCGCCGCTGATCCATTTTTTCGCGCGTTCGATATGCATGCTCATCGGGCTGCCCTCCGGTCCACGTAACCTGGGTTAGAAGTGATCGTCCGCGTAGACCGCCGACGAGTTGCGACTGGCCACGCCCGAAATTTTCCCCCATGCGCTGGTCTTCCAGTTGTCGGTGATTTTCTTCTCCAGAATCCACGGGGGCAGGGTGACATATAAGTAGCGCGAGAGAGCGAAGACATACGGTTCGTACATTTTACGCAGCTCGTTCAGTTTTGCGGTTGAGGCTTCGTCTTCGCGCAAGTGGAAGCCGGATTGCGCGACCGCTTGCCGAAGCCGGGCGAGTTCGGATGGCGGAAGCCGGTCGGGATCGTTATCGCGGGGCTGTGCGTGAAATACCTGTGAAAGATCTACGACGGTATGGCGGCACATGGCGAAAGTCAAACGGGCCTGGCGCGAGCATGGAGTATCGGAAGTGGCAATGAGCAAAGCTGCGGAATCGAGAATTGCGGTTAGCGCGGAGAGCCAGGACTCATTGCTATGCTGCGAACGAAAATAGCTTACGACGGGGTAGGAGATGTGACTTTCGAGCAATTCGGCGGACCAATGCTCCCAATCGTGAAAAAGAATCTGAAGTGCTTCAAGCCCGTGCGGACCGTTGTGGCGCTGTAGAAGTTCGGATGCGGTGGGCGGCGAGCCAGCGCGGGCGTCCAGCAGAACGATGCTGACTTCGCGGCGTGAGAAGGCCTGATAAATGACCGGCAAGTAGCTGATGATCAGAGCGAGAAATCCGAAGCCGAGGCCGCTTTCGAAAACAGCCATCACCCGTTCGCCGGAGGTGTGCGGGGTCACGTCGCCTAAGCCAAGAGTGAAGAAAGTGGTGCCGCTCAAATAGAAGCAGGTTTCGAGGGGCGGGTGGGTGGGGTCGTAACGCGCGGCGCTGAAATACATCATGCCGAAGCCAACGATCAGCAATGTGGCCCAGATCGCAAAGAGAACCAGTAGCGAAAGCGGCCCGTAAAAGCCTATGAAAGTTTCGCGAGATTTAGGACGCATCAGCCGGGCGGCGGCGCGCCAGGGCACCCAGCTGAAAATATAAAAGAAACGGGTCATGCGAAAGCGCCGCGTGACGCGGCGAGGCAGGATGATGGTCTCGAACGCCTCGAGCAGGGTGATACAGACGATCAGCAGGCCAACGATCGTGTAGATCACGCGGCCTGCTCAAGTACAGCGGTCAAGCTGATTTCGGCTTTGAACAGACGCGAGACCGGACAGTTGGCCTTGGCGCTGGCAGCGGCGGATTCGAATGCGGATTGGGTGATTCCGGGGATGCGCGCGGTCAGGTCCAAGTGGATTTTTGAGATGGTCCATCCGGCGTCGAGTTTTTCGAGCGAGACCGTCGCGGAGGTCTGGATGCTTTGCGGCGTGAAATTCATGGTGCTCAGTTGCGCGGAAAGAGCCATGGCGAAACAGGCCGCGTGGGCCGCGCCGACTAGTTCTTCCGGGTTGGTCCCTTTGCCATTCTCGAATCGGGTGAGAAAGGAATAGGGCGCGTCTTTTAGAACGCCGCTGGCGGTAGAAATTTTGCCGTTACCTTCTTTTAAGGTGCCGGTCCAAACGGCGGTGGCGGTGCGTTGCATGAATTCTCCTTGGTCAGTTGTTCGAGATGCATCGACGGTGAATCCACATCATATTGCGTCGAAGACGGAAAATGAATGATGAATTCGTAGACTCCGGTCATAGGCCCGACTGCGGAGGAATTGGATGAAAGAGACGGCAGCTTGGATTTAAGAGATTTCCGCGTGTCGGATGGTCTCGTTAACTGTTGCATAGCAAAAGCGGCGGCAGAGCCGCCGAACTCCGAAGAAGCATTGGTTTGTGTGGCGGGCCTGAATTTAACGGATGTCGGTTGATTTGGTTGGCGCCGACGGGGCGTGATCAATCGCTTTGAAATTATCGTGAATCTGGGCGAGGCGTTTGCCTGACACGTTTTCGTACACGCCGAAGGCGATGAACGGGATCATCGCGACGAGCACCCACAGTTTTGCGCGACCCGGGACTTTGGCCTCGGGCTCCCAACGAAACAGTTGACGGGAAATTTCGAAGGCCACCAGAACGCCGAGCGTCAAGGCCAGAAAATCGGTGAGTATCTCGGCTGGCGAAGCCAGATTGGTGGTGGCGAATTCGAGTCCGGTGGCGAGGTAGGTGGCAGGCATGAATAAGGATGCGCGCTGGATCCACAAAGGAAAAACGGCGAGCGGCACGCTGGCGCCGGACAGGAACAGGAACAGAGTCCAGATCAACTGATTAATGACCTGAGTCTCTTGCATGGTGTTGGTGACGCTGGCGACGATCAACCCGAACGCGGAAAACGCCGCCGAACCAACGGTGACGAGCAGGAAGATCGCCCAGAGATTGCCCCAGGACTGCATGTGCAGCACCCATTTACAGACCAGAATTTCGATGGTCACCGAGGGTACGACCAGGATGTAGTTCGCGAGAATGCTGGAGGCGAGCATGGGACCGGCCCCCACCGGGGCGAGGCGAAAACGGCGAAGAATTCCAGCCTCGCGAAACATCACGAGCTGAACACTCAAGCCCCAAAAGCTTCCCATCACCGTAAGCGTAAGAATCGAGCCGAGAATATAGGCGATCCATGCCGGTGAGCCCTTGCTGAAAACCATCACAAAGAAAAATAAAAATCCCAGCGGCATGGCGAGACTGAAAAACAAGAATGTGCGATTACGCATGGCGAGGCGCACGCGAACTTTGGTGAGGGTCCAGGTGTTGCTGATCGGATTCGAAGATGCCATTAGGTCCTTTGCTTAATCCCGGAGCCGGCGGCCGGTGAGTTCGATGAACACGTCTTCGAGCGACGGCGAAAACATTTCCAGGCTTTGTAGTTCGTTGCTTTCCGATTCGAGATGCTTCACCAGTGCGACGATAGTTTGCGGCGCGCGCGACGAGTGAATCACGTAGGTGCCTTCGAATTCGCGGCAGTCGGCGACGCCGTCGAGAGTAGCGAGGGAGCCATTTGCATCCGGCTTGGCAAGGCGCACCTCGATGCGGGTGGTGCCGGCGGATTTGTGTTTCAACTCGCGCGGAGAGCCAGTGGCGATGATGCGCCCCTGGTCAACGATGGCGACGCGGTCGCAGAGGCGCTCGGCCTCTTCGATGTAATGGGTGGTGATCAGCACGGTTTTTTTGTCGCGCTTGAGTTCTTCGATGATGTCGTAAATTTCGCGGCGGACCTGGGGATCGAGGCCAGCGGTGGGCTCGTCGAGAAAAACGACCTGAGGATTATTGACGAGCGCCATGGCCAGAGCGAGGCGCTGTTTCTGGCCGCCGGAAAGCTGGTTGTAGAAGGCGTCGCGCTTTTCTTCGAGCTGGAAACGTTTCAATAACGCGTCAGTGTTGGCGCGGTTGGTGTAAAAATTCGCGAACAGCTCGATGGCTTCTTTGACCTTCAACTTGTCGGGCAGGGCGGTGGATTGCAGCACGGCGCCGATTTTTTGTTTGAATGCCGAGCCGCTTCTTTCCGGATCAAGGCCGCAGACGCGCGCCGTGCCGCCGTCGGGAGTGCGCATGCCCTCGAGAATCTCGACCGTGGAAGTTTTTCCGGCGCCGTTGGGGCCGAGCAGACCAAAAACTTCGCCCTCTTCGACGGCGAAGCTCAGGCCGCGGACGGCCTGCACCGCGCCGTAACTTTTATAAAGACCTTCGACCTGAATGATTGGCTCGGCCAAGAAGCGATTCCTCTAGGGATTGAAGCTATCGTTTGTACCACACTCGCGAGTCACGCACCTGGCGCACAGACCAAAGATCTGCGGCCAGCCGCGCTGCTCAGTTGAACGTCAACACTATTTTCGTATTGTTCGTTTTTTTGGTCTGGATTTTCGCGAACCCGCCGATTTTGCTTTAGGCAACCAGCCGTAGATTTTCATATCCAGCGAACGAAGTCCTATCACCACGCCTTCGGTCTCCAGCAGGCGCCGTTGCTTGCTGGCGTGGGGCTCAGGCAGGCGGATCCTGCCGCCGGCGCCAACCACCCGATGCCACGGAATTCCGCGGCCAGAAGGCGTCGAGGCCATGGCGTAGCCCACCACTCGCGCGCCGCCGGGTTCGCGAAGAGCCTTCGCGATAGCGCCGTAAGTCGTTACACGGCCTCGCGGTATCTGTTTCACCAGGCGATAGACGCGATCCCAAGACACGAGGGCTATCTTAACCTTATTTTCCACGTCGGGTTTTTGAATCTGAGTCTGCGTCGAGCCGGAGAATGCGATCACCTGGCACAGAGAAAAGGAACACAGAGCGAGCGCGCTGGGGGGCGGTTTTGGGCGCGACCTGAGTAATGACGCATTCGATACAATTTTACGAAAGTGGACTCCGGTACCATTGACCGTGTAGTGGACCCTGCCTACACTACGCAACAATTGAAGTGGAAAAGTGTTCTATGTAGTGGCAGTGCCTAAGCCCGAAAAGGAGGCAACGGTTGTGGCTTTCGTTCGGCGCAAAGGCAACACTTACTTCCTGGTGCATAACGTGCGCCGGGCTGGGAAAGTGCAGCAGTTGCATTTAGCGCGTTTGGGGGAACGGCCGCGTATCACGGACGATGTGGTCCGCAAAGTATCGCGAAATCATCCGTTGCTCGATCTGGATTGGTCAGGCCTGCGGGAGCAGGTGAACGGCCGGATCGAATTGTTCGATATACGCTCGCCGTACGTGCAGAACCTGATGCATTCGTTACGCAACCTTAACCTGGACCTGGCCGACCTGTCGCCGCCGATGTTGCTGTTGGCAGATCGAGCCAATTCGAGCCGGGAACTGGTCACGCAATTGAGATTGCTGCGATCCACACTCGATAACAAGCTGGATCAATTCGAGCGTTCGGGATCGCGGAGTCAAGAGAGCGGCAGAAAGTTCCGGTAGGGGGAATTACACCGTGGGCGCGCAAGCACTACAACTCGACCCAAGCCAGCGCAGCGTAGAATCCCGGGATTTTGAGGCGGGGCTGCGACGCAAGATCGTGGGGCAGGATGAAGCGGTGCAGGCGGTGGTGGACCTGTACCAGGTATTTCGCGCCGGG
>Ga0209006_10006084_pt1 | contig 10948 bp, 10 predicted proteins | sample JacPin_JW_Ref_O2_FD_188567 | JGI IMG/M metagenome (GOLD analysis project Ga0209006, IMG submission 188567) | Forest soil microbial communities from Algoma, Ontario, Canada - Jack Pine, Ontario site 1_JW_Ref_O2 (SPAdes) (version 2) | ecosystem: Environmental > Terrestrial > Soil > Boreal... | reverse complement strand
TGGCCGTGCTGGCGGTCTGGCCAGCGCGCGGCCGAGCTGCGGCGGTCCGGTCGGCGGCTGTCATGACGGCCGCGCTCGCCGCCGTGCTCGGCGCGGCCATGCTCGCGGGCGGCGGGCGATACCTGAGTGGACTGGCCGCGACCACGATCGCGCGCCCCTCGGGCACGTTCCCCGCCGCCCGGCTGCTGGTCCTCAGCGGTACCTGGCTATGGACCGTCGCGCTGCTGGCCGCGGTCGGGCTGATCGCGGCGGCCACGGCCCGGCGCGGGCGGCGCTTCGCGCTGTTAGCCGTCCTGTTATTCACCGCGCTGTTGCTCGCGCCGGCCGAGCAGGCGCACATCCATACCTATACATCGCTCTACAAGCACGACACGTACGGTGCCTGGTTCGGCTGCGCACTGGCCGGCTACGCCGTGGCCGCATTATCCAGCGTCGTGCCTGCGGCCAAGGCGATCACGGCATTCCGGGTGGGTGTCATCGCCGTTGTGCTCGCGGCCGTGCCGGGTATCCCGGCTGCGGCCCGGCAGTTTCACAGCTGGCCCGACAGCACTCGCCTGATCGCCAGCTCGGAAACGCTCATCGCCAGGAATCCCGGCCCGGTCCTCGCTGATGATGACGGCAATCTGCTGTATTTCTACCTCGGCGCGGAGCTCAGCCACGTTCCTGTCATCGGGACCTGGTACATCAGCTACCGAGGACCAGGGGAGCGCCGGCCCGCGCACGGCGTGGCCGGTTATGCCGACGCGATCCGGCACGGCTACTTCGCCGTGGTCGTCTTGGAGTTCGTCGACAACCAGATGGTCGACCGCCAGATCGAGCGCGACCTTGCCACGTCCGGCCGGTACCACATCGCCGGATCAATCCGGGACGGCCTGACCAGGCCGTTTCTCATCTGGGTCAGGAACCCGCGGTGAGTGCATCGACTCTGTCCGCGCGCGGCAAGCACCACCGGCGGTCTGGCGTCGTCGTGCCGGAGCCGCCCGACGATCACGAGAAGGCCTCGTACAGCTGGCGATCACTGCCATTCCTGGCGACCGCGCTGGGGCTGAGCGCGATCGGCATCATCGGATCGCAGCTGTGGATGGAGGTCAGCCATCCGGTCCTGGCGCTCTTCTTCTGCTGGTACACCCTCGTCTACGCCGCGTACCAGCTGATGAGCATCCCGATCAACTTCGGCGGCGGCGGCTTCGACTATCTCGGGCACGTGCTGCGGGTTAAGGCCTGGCGCCCGGGTCGGTGGCCGGACGTCGACATATACCTGCCAATCTGCGGCGAGCCCGCCGAGGTGCTGCGCAATACCTGGACTGGCGTGTTCGAGCTCGTCCATGCCTATCCCGGTGTCGCCCGCACCTACGTGCTGGATGACGGCCCTTCCGACGAAGCAGCGCAGATGAGCGACTCGTTTGGCTTTCACTATCTGCGACGGCCGGATACCCGCCAGTTCAAGAAGGCCGGGAACCTTAACTACGCGTTCGGGCGCACAAGCGCGCCGTTCCTTGTCGTATTCGATGCGGACTTCCGGCCCCGGCCCGACTTCCTGGCCGAAACCCTGCCCTATCTCGAGGACCCCACGGTCGGCATCGTGCAGACGCCGCAGTTCTTCCGGGTCGCCGCCGGCCAGACCTGGGTAGAGCGCGCCGCGGGTCCGACGCTGGAGATCTTCTACCGCGCTGTCCAGGTGTCCAGAGACCGGTTCGGGTCGGCGCTGTGCGTCGGCTCGAACGCCGTCTACCGGCGCGCTGCGCTCGCGCCCAGCGGTGGCTTCACCCTGATCCCCTACGCGGAGGACTCCCACTCCGGCCTCGATGCCCGCTACAACGGCTACCGGCTCAGTTACCTGCCCGTCCCGCTGGCCGCGGGCATCTGCCCGGCGACCCTGGACGCGTTCATGCGTCAGCAGTACCGCTGGTGCTGCGGAGCGACGTCGCTGATCTGGACCCGGCATATGTGGCGGGTGCCCATGCTGGCGACGGCCCGGCTGCCGTACCTAGCCGGGTGGCTGTGGAACCTGATGACGGCGCTGCGGACGTTGCTGCTGCCGCTCGTCCCCGTGGTGCTGCTGGCCTACCTGCCAGGCGATATCCGACTGCGGAACGCCATCTTCCTCATCCCGGCCCTGCTGGTCTCCACGATCTTGTACCCGCTGTGGCACAACTCGCGCTACAGCCCGCGGATCTGGCCGCTTTCGCTGGCGGTCGGCTGGGCTCAGGTCCTGGCCCTGTGGGACTTCGCCCGCGGCCGGGTCATGTCCTGGACGCCGACGCGGCAGCCCGGCGATGCCACCCGCCGCTTCTGGTACGGGGTCACGCTGTGGAACGGCGGCCTCGCCGTGCTCTGGGTGACGCTGGCGGTCTGGCGCATCGCCCAGACAGGTTCGCCCCGCTTCGCGCTGGTGACTGTGCTCGGCCTGTTCAACCTCGTCGTCGTCGGCCGCCTGATCTTTCCCGGACGGAGAACAACATGACCAGCCCGCCCCCGCCCGCGCCGCATGGCAGGCCGGCCAGGCACGCCAGCTCCGGCGGTGTCGGCGCGGGCGTGACCCGGATCGTGCAGACCGACGACCTGCCACCGGGCGTCGACGCGCTCGCGTCGGCCGACGGCCGGACCGTCATCGTGCGGGCTTCCCTGGACCAGGCGAGCAGACGGCAGGCGATGCGCGAGGTGATGGCGTCAGTGCGCCGGTTCCCGCGGCTCGCCTTGTACCCGGCGGTATCGCTGGAGGCCATCCGGCACCTCGCTCGCCGGATATCCGGTGCCGTGGCCGCGGCGAGCCAGTCGCTGCAACAAGTGGCCTCGGTCGCAAGCGATCACGTCAGTGGCATGGCCGTCGCGGCCACCGCGGCCGCGGGCACGGTCGCGGTCGTCACCGTCGTGGTCGCCACGGCGAGCCCGAACGCGAGCACCGGGTCCTCGCGTCCGGCCATCGGGGCGCGCCCGCCCGCGACGGCGGTCCGCGGCCACTCGCCCCGCGCCGCGCATGCCTCGCTCCCGGCCAAGCCGCTGTCCTATCTCGGGGTCTACGCCGACGGCGTCCCGGCGGGCTTCGGCGGCGTGACCCAGTTCGCGGCCCGGACCGGCGTGAGCCCGAACATCGCGCTGTACTACAGCTCCTGGCACGAGCAGTTCAAATCCGGCTTCGCCTGGCAGGCCTACGACGACGCCGTTACCCCGGCCGTGCAGATCGAGCCGTTCGGCGTGAGCCTGGCCGCGATCGCGGCCGGCAAATACGACGGTTACCTGGACCAGTTCGCCGGGCAGGTCCGCGCCTTTGGTCACGCGGTCATCATCGGCTTCGCGCATGAGCCGAACGGCTCCTGGTACCCGTGGGGCGCGGGCTCGGTGTCCCCGGCGATCTGGATAGCGGCCTGGCGGCACGTCGTGAACGTGTTCCGCGGGCAGGGCGCGGACAACGTCATCTGGCTCTGGACGGTCAACTCGCAAGGGTCCAGCGCCGCGATGGCCGGCGCCTGGTGGCCCGGCTCCGGATACGTCACCTGGACCGGGATTGACGGGTACTACACCGCGCCGGGCCAGACCTTCCACAGCGTGTTCGGCACGGTGCTGAGTGAGGTTCAGGGATTCGGCAAGCCGGTGATCATCTCTGAGACCGCGGTCGGCCCTGGCACCGGCGATCAGGTCGGCGGGATTGAGAACCTCTTCGCCGGGCTGCGGGCCAGCAAGCTACTGGGGCTGATCTGGTTCGACAAGGCCCAGGACAACGGTCAGTACAAGCAGGACTGGCGGCTGGACGGTAGCAATGAGCTGGTGTCCGCCTTCCGTCAGGCGGGCGGCTACATGTCCTCCTGATCGGAGGACTCACGGGCGATGCGCTCGATCGCGGACCAGGAAGCGGGGTCGGGCGGCGGGGCCTGCTGGCTGAGCGCTGCCACCCATTCCTTGCCGTCGATGCTCAGGCGGACCTCGCGCCGCCCGGTCCGGCGCGCAGCGGAGAGCTCCTGCACGAAGTCGGGGGGCGGGGTGCTCGCAGCCGGGATGCTGAGGCCGGCCGACTCAACTACGGCCGAGATGAGCTGCCAGACCGCATCGATCCGGGTCGACAACCCGGCTATCGCCGCCGCCAGCTCGGTGCCGAGATCACCGGCGGGACCAGGATCGAGCGCGGCTAACCGGGCCGCCAGTTCCCGGATGCGGTCAAGATCAGGAGGTGGTTCCCCGGCCATGTTCTCAGGTCCCGTACCGGCGCTGGTCCGCACCGTCCTCGCCGCTACCACCGGTCTCGCCGGCGGCACTGTCCTGACCAGCCGGACCGGGCAGGCTGATCCCGAGCTGCACCGCGATCGCGGCGAGCAGCTCCCTGGCCTGATCGGTGTCCATCGCCCGGACCCGCCCGAGCAGCTCAGCACCAGCATCAGCCGTCTGTTCACGCTGGCTGTCCAGCACATCGGCCGCGTCCGGGCGGCCAGCTGCCCGCAGCTGGGCCGCGGTGACGCCGGCCGCTCCGGCCATCCGGGCCAGAGTTGCGGCCGGGCCGTGCACCTGCGCGTAGACGCCGGGGCTCACGACCTGGTACCCGCCGGTGATCTGGCGCCAGCGCCCTTCGCTCAGTCCGGCCCGGCGGGCGGCCTCGCGAGCGGATAGCCCGTGCCTGGTCAAAGCCGCGGTGATGAGGGCTCCCCACGGAGGCGGCTCGGGGCGTTCGGTCATGGCAGCAACCTTCGCATGAACTTCGCACGTTGTCTAGCCCAACGGCGGCCTTAGAGGTGCTAATTACTGCAGGCAGCGACGTTGAGACCAACTGAAAGGAGGAAAGAAAACTTCGCACGAAGTTCTTGACCCTTCGCGTTTCTTCGCAGTATGGTGACGACGAGAGTCAGCGCCATTTGCTGGCGTAGAGGAGGGGCGGCAAATGGGAGTGATGCTTTCCCTGGAAGGGGACAAGCCAGTTCGCGTCCGGCGGCATCGCGGGCAGCACCATCGCACGACCGAAGATCAGGCCTGCCTGGACGCGCTGGCCGCGTTCCTGCGGGCAGACGCGCCGAGCGCGGGACGAAGCCTCAGCCGGGTTTCCAGGGCGGCCCTGGCCGCCCGCCTGCTGCCCGCGGCCAGGGCGTTGACCCAGGCCGCCAGTCTCGTCCTGGCCGACGGTGGGGCCGGGGGCCACTCGGTGGAGTTCGACCTGGCGCTGTCTCCCGCATGCCTGTTAGGGATGTGCACCGGCTCAGTGGCCGGGAACCCGGCCACGACAAATCCCTGCTCCTCGCCCACGTGCCAGCATTCGTGCCATAGCGGACCGCGGACGCAGACCTACTCGGCTGGCATCGCCGGATATCCGGGCCGCACCGGAATGATCTAGCGGAGCCATGTCTGCGTCCGCGGTCGACCCTTGCGGTCGTCGATTCCGGCTCTGCCTAGGTCGATCCGGAGGGACCAGAGCTGCGACGTGTCTGCGGCGAGCGCTGCCGTAGGCGGGCCGGGCGGGGCCTAATAGGATCGTGGCTCAGCACGGGAGGTGCAGCGTGGGCGAGCTGGTGCAGGTAGAGGTAGACCAGGCGGTCGCCACGATCCGGCTGGACCGGCCGCCGATGAACGCGCTCAGCGCCGCGGTTCAGTCCGAGATCGCCGCCGCCGCCAGGCAGGTATCCGCTGATCAGTCGGTGCGTGCGGTCGTGCTCTACGGCGGTCCCAGGGTCTTCGCCGCGGGTGCGGACGTGAAAGAGATGGCCGGGCAGAGCTACGCGGAGATGTCGACTACGGGCTCGCGGCGCCTGCAGGACACGTTCACCCAGGTGGCCAGGATCGGCAAGCCCGTGATTGCCGCCGTGACCGGCTATGCCCTCGGCGGCGGGCTTGAGCTGGCGCTGTGCGCCGATTTCCGGGTGCTCGGCCAGAGCGCCAAGGTGGGCCAGCCCGAGATCCTGCTGGGCATCATCCCCGGCGCCGGCGGGACGCAGCGGCTGCCCCGGCTGATCGGCCCGGCCAGGGCCAAGGACTTGATCTACTCCGGCCGGTTCGTGGACGCGGCCGAAGCGCTCCTGATCGGGCTGGCGGACAAGGTCGTCGCGGACGACCAGGTGTACGAGACGGCCTTGGAACTCGCCGCGCGCTACAGCGGGGGACCCGCGATCGCGCTGCGGGCAGCCAAGGACTCGATCGACCGCGGCCTTGACGCCGACCTTGACACCGGTCTGGAGATCGAGCGACTGAACTTCGCCGGCCTGTTCGGCACCGATGACGCCCGCGCCGGAATGCAGAGTTTCCTGGAGAATGGCCCCGGGAAGGCCACCTTCTCCGGCCGCTGATCCGGGAATCTCCGGCTCGGGGCAGGATGGGCGCGGGCAGCCATCGCGGCAGCGCAGAAGCGCGGCAGCGCAGAAGCAGAGAAGGAAAAAGCAGTGACGATGGAGCCAGCGGAGAATCCGTCATTCGACATGGTGGCGGCGGCTCTCCGCGCGGATAGCACCGACATCGCCATCTATGCCCGCGTCCTGACTGAGTCGCTCGGTGAGTCGCTGCCGCCGGGCTGCGTCATCGTCGACCGGGACCAGTCCATGTCCGATCGGATGCGCGGCCGGCCGGGCACAGTGAAGAAGATCACGGTGCGGCTCGGCGATCAGGTGATGACGCTGGGCGTCCAGCGCGGCCTTCCGGTGGCCGAGGTCTGCCGCGAGGTTCGCGGGATCGTGTTGTCGCGGCAGCAGGTTCCCATTGATCAGTGGGCCGCTGAGCTGGCCAGGGCCCTGGTCGGGCACGCGGAGCAGAACGCGATGACGGCCGAGGCGCTGCGCCGGCTCGTCACGGGTGGTTAGTGACAATCACCGGGCTGTAGCCGTCGACAGGGAATGTCGGGGGACTAACGGCTACGGAGCGCCGTAGGCTTTGTGGCTATGAGCGCCCACGCCGGGGATGAGCGACTCGGCCCTTACTGCCTGCGAAAGCAGCTGGGCGAGGGCGGCATGGGCGTGGTCTACCTGGCCAGCGACGCCGCCGAGCGCCCGGTCGCGATCAAGGTGTTGCGCCAGGGCGTGGCCTCGGACGACACCGCCAGGCGGCGGCTAGCGCACGAAGTCGAGACCATGCGCCGGATCAGCAGCCCGTACGTGGCCGAGGTCGTGGACGCGGATCTGACCGGAAACCCGCCGTACATCGTCACCCGGTACGTGCCGGGCAAGACACTCGACGACTTCGTGGCGGCTGAGGGCCCGCTGACTGGCCCGGCGCTGGCCGGACTGGCCACCGGCCTGACGGCCGCGCTCACCGCGGTCCACGCGGCCGGCGTGGTCCACCGGGACCTGAAGCCTGGCAACGTCATGCTGGTCGGCAGCCAGCCGGTAGTCATCGACTTCGGCATCGCCCAGGCCGCGGACTCGACCAGGCTGACCATGACCGGCATGTTCATGGGCACGCCGGGCTTCCTGGCCCCGGAGGTCATCGAGGGGCGCCCGAGCGGCCCGGCCGCCGACATCCACTCCTTCGGCGCGACCATGGCCTATGCGGCCACCGGCCGGCCGCCGTTTGGCTCAGGGACATTCGAGGCGATCTTCTACCGCATCGTGCACGGCCAGCCGGACCTGACGGGCATGCCGGCGCCGCTCGTGCCCCTGGTCCTGGCCACGCTGGCCCGCGATCCGGCCCGCCGGCCGTCCGCGGCCGAGCTGGCCGACGCGCTGGCGCGGCTGGATCCGGCCGTGCTTTCGGCGTCTGCTAACGGCCACGGGCTGGCTGCGGCCAACGGCCATGGGCTGGCCGCGGCCGCGGTCGACGGCCACGGGCCGGCCCCCGCGCGCGGGCCGAGCACCAGGCCGGACCTGTCCTCGTCACAGGCTCGTACTAGATCGGCTCTGCCGCTTTCCGCCGCCCCGGCCGGATCGTTCGCCCCCGGCCCGTTCGGACCTGCGCCGGCGGCAGCCGCGCCGCTAGCCCTCGGGTCGGCTGCCCCGGCGGCGTTCGCTCCCGGGTCGGCTGCCCCGGCCGGGTCGCTGGCCTGGCCCGGTACGAGGCCGATCGAGGTCCGGCCCCGGGACGATTTCGCCGACCTGCTGCCGCCAGTCAGCTACGCGGCAGCCCCGGCCGTGCCCTTCGGCGGCCCCGCCCCGGTCGCGTTGCCAGGCCCGGTGCCTGGCGGACCAGCTGGCGCGGCTGGTGGGCAGACTGCCGCCGGCCGTCAGCCGGCCCGGGTGCCGCTGGTGCTGGCGACCGTCGCCGGGCTGATCGCGGTGAGCGTCCTGCTCCCGGTGGCCGGCGCCGCGGCCGTCCTGCTCGTCCTCATCCTGCTGCGGTCGGCTGACGTGGTCACGATGCGGCGCAACCGCCGCGGGACCGGCGCCGCCGCCGCTGCCGCTTATTACCCGTGGGCGGTCCTGCGGTCAGTGGTCCGGTTCATCCTGCTGGCGCCGCTCGCGGTCTTGTGCGCCGCCGCCGCGGCTGCGATCGGCGTCCTGGCGTCCGGATCGTCGTCCCTTCCGAAGGCGGGCGCCTGGGCGGCCGGAGCGCTCGTGGCCTGCTACTGCCTGGGACCCGGCTCGGCTCCCTGCCGCCGCCCGCTGAGCCGCCTCTACAGCCGGATGACTACCTCCGCGTTCGGTGCGGTGGCTGGTTTCGCCTGCCTCGCGGCGCTGGCCGGGGTTGCGGTCGTCGCGGCCGCCGCGCTCACCCCTGGTTACTGGCCGGCCAGTCACCTGGCTCAGCAGCTCCAGTCCGGGACAGTGCACCACTCGCTACTCCACCAATGGCCGGGCAGCCTGACGCGAGTGGGCCGGCAGTTCATCACGTGGCTGGGGCATAAGTTCTGAGACCCCGGACCGGACCGCGCTCTGGTCGCAGCAGCGCCCGCGGTCCCGCAGCTTCAGCTGGCTAGCTGCGAGGTGGTGGCCGTGCGGGTGACCCGGCTCACCGGTGTCGGTGCCGGTGTCGGTGTCGGCGCCGCTGCCGTCTCGTCCGGGCCGGGCGCGCGCTGCGCGGGCAGTGGCCGGACCAGCCCGAGAGCCATGACCTCGTTCGCCAGCCGCACGCGCCGGTTCGGGCCTTCGGCGATGCGCAGTTTCTGGTAGAGCCGCAGCAGGTGCTGCTTCACCGCGGCCTCGGTCACCACCAGGTCGGCGGCTATCTCCCGCGCGGTGGCCGGGGCGACGAATGCCTCCTCCGACAGCGCAGGCTGGCACAGCGCAGCGACCACATCGACCTCACGCCTCGTCAGCTCAGGAATCGCCGAACGGCGGAGGCTGGCTTCGTGCACGACGGCCTCAGCCGGGAGGCCGCCGACCTGGCAGCGCTGCGATCCGAAGGAGATGACGTCGCCGTTCTCCAGCAGCCGCTGGGCGACGACTCGCCCGTTGACGCGGGTACCGTTGCGCGATAATCCGAGGTCGCTGACGTAGGCGTACATCCCGCGGCGGACGATCTCGGCGTGCAGCTTGGACACGCTCGGATGCTCCAGGTGAACGTCCACGGCCTGCCCGCGCCCGACCGTTGTGACATCACGGCACAGCGCGATGAGTTCGCCCGTGCTCTCGATTCGCAGATGAGGGCTTTCCATGACGTTCCTCTGGGATGTCCTGGGGGGTAGTGAGGTGTCACCAAGGAGCTACCCGCTCTACGGCCCGTCTACGCCTCCGCATTGATGGCCGCGGACTGTGACGCCCGCGACGGCCGGCGGTCTTAGGGACCGGCCCGGGTTGCGGAAGTACACTGCCGTGCGAGTCGTGCGCGAAAGGAATCTAGATGGCGGATAAGCCGGCCAGGGGCCTGGCCGATGTAGTGGCCGCGTCGACTGCCCTGAGCGACATCGACGGCCGGGCAGGCCGCCTTTCTTACCGCGGCTATGACATCAACGAGCTGGCCGGCGCGGCCAGCTTCGAGGAGATCGCCTACCTGCTGCAACGCGGTGCCCCGCCTGATCGGGCCGCGCTAGCGGGCTACCGGGATGAGCTGGCGGCCGGACGGCAGCTGGGCTCGCTGGTCGCGGCCGACCTCCCCGAGATCGCGCGGCGCCAGCCGCCGATGGCGGCGTTGCGCAGCCTGGTGTCACTGGCCAGCGCCGACGACCCGGAGGCCGAGACCAACGACAGCGCCGCGAACCTGCGGAAGGCGGCCAGGCTCACGGCCCAGCAGCCGGTGCTCATCGCCGCCTACCACGCCGCCCGCAGCGGCGTGGACCTGACGCCGCCCGACCCCGAGCTGGGCCTAGCGGCGAACTTCCTGCTGCAACTGTCGGGCCACAAACCGGAGCCGCACGCCGCGGAGATCCTGGATACCTGCCTGGTGCTGCATGCCGACCACACGATGAACGCATCGACGTTCGCGGCCAGGGTCTGCGCCGCGACCTTGTCCGATATGCACTCCGCCGTCGTGGCCGCGCTCGGCACGCTGAAAGGTCCGTTGCACGGCGGCGCGAATGAACAGGTCATGCTCGGCCTCGAGGCGATCAGGGCGAGTGCGGAGGGGGATCCGCTCGCGGCCGTGACCGCGCAGGTGACCGCCCGGCTGGGCCAGGGCGAGAAGATCATGGGCTTTGGTCACCGGGTGTACAAGGTTGAGGACCCGCGGGCCGCGCACCTGCGCCGGATGTCGGCGGAACTGGCCGCGGCCCGCGGCGACGATCTGTACTACCGGATGTCCAGGCAGATGGAGGAGGTGGTGTTCGCGGAGAAGGGCCTCTACCCGAACGTGGACTTCTATGCGGCCACCGTCTACCACTACCTCGGCATCCCCACCGATCTGTTCACGCCGGTCTTCTCGGCCAGCCGGATGGCCGGCTGGACCGCGCACGTCATCGAGCAGCACGCCGACAACCGTCTGATCCGGCCCGACAGCGAATACATCGGCGAGAGCGGGCGCCGCTGGGTCCCGCTCGAGGCGCGATGAAGCACTCGGCGAAAGCCGCCGCGCGGCTTGAGCGCGAGCGCGCGAAACAGGAGCGGCGCAGCGCGGGTCGGCGGCGCGCGGGCCGGCCGGCCGGCAGTGCCGGTCAGCCTGCTCCGGCCGACGGGCC
>Ga0209006_10006083_pt1 | contig 10948 bp, 7 predicted proteins | sample JacPin_JW_Ref_O2_FD_188567 | JGI IMG/M metagenome (GOLD analysis project Ga0209006, IMG submission 188567) | Forest soil microbial communities from Algoma, Ontario, Canada - Jack Pine, Ontario site 1_JW_Ref_O2 (SPAdes) (version 2) | ecosystem: Environmental > Terrestrial > Soil > Boreal... | reverse complement strand
GTATGTCTGATTCGTTATATCTCAGCGTCTGGTTCCCGGATTTCGCCGGTCCGGCGATGCTGCCTCACATGTTTGCGGTCTTGCAGCAGTTTCCTTTTTCGACGCAGCGTCCAGGGGTTACGTATGCCGCTGTGCAACCTGTCTCGTGGAATGAGGCCAGTGTGCTCGAACGTCGCTTCTCGCCCGGCATCTCACCTGAAGAAGCAGTAGTCGTGGCCGCCGATCTGATTCACGATGACTACGCCTACATCTTCGACGCGTGTTGGGATCTTTGGACGCCCGACCCGAGCGGCCGCGAGTGGCTCTTGATCCCAAGCCTCGTTAAATTCACCGTGCAAGGAGAAGAATTCGACGGAGGGACGTATCAGGAAACGGGACACATCGAAATTGATTTCGGCCTGGACTCGCTCTTCGTGCAGGAGAGCGTTGCACTCACCGAAAAAACCCAGGCCAAGATCCGTGACAACGTGGCGAAACTGGTCGAATTCACCAAGAAGGCGGAGATGAATACGCGTGCCACCTCGCGCCGCTTGTGGTCAGAATCGGAAGAGAGTCTTCCTCAAAAGCTGATCGCGCGCTTGCAAAGAGTGCAGTAACCACCTAGGGCACAGAGGCTCACAGAGATGGAGATTGGCCCTGTGCCTCCCCCTCCGTGGTTCAAGGTTCTACTTCGTTCGTCCGCCCTCGACCTTGAGCGTCTCAACCGCAGCAGCCTGCGCCGCGGCCAATCGCGCTGTCAGAACTCGGAACGGCGAGCACGAAACGTAGTTCAAACCGGTGCGATAGCAGAATTCCACTGACGATGGCTCGCCCCCGTGCTCTCCGCAGATTCCAACCTTCAATGCCGGCCGCGTCTTTCGCCCGCGCTCGGTCGCCATCTTTACCAGTTGTCCAACGCCCTCCTGATCGAGCGCCGCGAACGGATCCTGCTTCAGGATGCCTTCCGCTAAATACGTCGGAAGCACCTTGTTCACGTCATCTCGCGAGAAGCCGAACGTGGTCTGCGTCAGATCGTTTGTGCCGAAAGAAAAGAATTCCGCCTCTTTCGCGATCTCGTCCGCCACCAACGCAGCGCGCGGCAATTCGATCATCGTGCCGACCCTGTACTCGACCTTTGTTCCTTTTTCTTTGAATACCTCGTCCGCCACCCGCCGCACGATCGCCGCCTGGTTCGCCATTTCTTTTACCGTGGCAACCAGCGGAATCATGACCTCGGGCAATACCTTCACGCCTTTTTTTGTGACCTCGACCGCAGCCTCAAAAATGGCGCGCGCCTGCATCTCCGTGATCTCGGGATAGGTGATGCCAAGCCGGCATCCGCGATGCCCCAGCATGGGATTGAACTCGTGCAACTGCTCCACACGCGCCAGCAACGTGGGTAGAAGTTTTTTCAGATCGCTGACGCCTTTTGCGCCGTAGTCGGAATATCTTTGGACCAGAGCTTTCTTCTCTTTCGCGTCGGCATGCGGCAGCGTGGCAAGTTCCACCATCAGGTCCTCGCGGCGCGGCAGGAACTCATGCAGCGGCGGATCCAGCGTACGGATCGTGACCGGCAAGCCGTCCATCGCCTTGAAAACGCCCTCAAAGTCCTTACGCTGCAGCGGCAATAATTTCTTTAGCGCCGCGCGCCGGTCTTTCTCGTTGTCCGCCAAAATCATAGCGCGCATGTGCCGGATCTTGTCTTCGCCGAAAAACATATGCTCGGTGCGGCATAGCCCGATGCCTTCCGCTCCGAACGCCCGCGCCTGAATGGCATCGCGAGGAATATCTGCGTTGGCGCGGACTTTCATCTTGCGGTGCGGATCAGCCCACTGCATGAACTTCTGCAGTTCGGGATCATCCGGCGAAGGATCGAGCGTACCCAGCTTTCCTTTGATCACTCGTCCGGTTGTGCCGTCGAGTGAAATCCAGTCTCCTTCTTTAAAAGTCTGGCCTTTTACTTTCATCTCACGAGCTTTCTCGTTGACGTCGATGTCCCCCGCGCCCGCGACGCAGCACTTGCCCATGCCGCGAGTCACGACTGCGGCGTGACTGGTCATGCCCCCGCGGGAAGTGAGAATGCCCTTCGCGACTTCCATACCGTGGATGTCTTCCGGAGTCGTTTCAGCGCGCACCAGAATCACGGGATTCTTCGTCGTGTCGTGTCCCGCCATTTTGACGGCTTCATCGGCGGTGAACACAATTCGGCCGACTGCGGCCCCGGGAGAAGCAGGCAATCCGGTCGCCAGGACTTCCACCTTCGTGCTCTTCTCGTCGAGTCGCGGCACCAGGAAGTCATACAGCTGGTTCGGTTCGACACGAAAGATCGCTTCTTCCTTGGTGATGAGGCCCTCTTCCACCATCTGAATCGCCACCCGCACCGCGGCCAGCCCCGTGCGCTTGCCGTTGCGGGTCTGCAGCATGTAGAGCTTGCCGTCCTGGATGGTGAACTCGAAATCCTGCATATCTTTGTAGTGCTTCTCGAGCCGCGTCGTGATTTCGCGGAGCTGATCGTAGACATCCGGCATGATCTTCTGCAGTTCGAGGATTGGCACCGGGGTGCGCACCCCCGAAACAACATCTTCGCCCTGCGCGTTCATTAGAAATTCGCCGTAGAACTCTTTTGTGCCGGTTGCCGGATTGCGCGTGAAACCTACGCCGGTGCCGCTGGTGTCGCCGAGGTTGCCATAAACCATTGCTTGCACATTGACCGCGGTCCCGAGCATGTCGTCAATGTTATTGATGCGGCGATAGTGTTTGGCGCGATCGTTCTGCCAGGAGCGGAACACGGCGTCGCGCGCCATTACGAGCTGTTCACGCGGATCCTGCGGGAAGTCGCGTTTGGCGTGCTTCCTGACGACCTTCTTGTATTCGACGATGACTTCCTGGAGAGCCTTTGCGTCGAGATCAGTGTCGAGCTTAGTCTTCTTCTGCTTCTTCTTGGCGTCGAACACTTCGTCGAACGCCGACTTCTCGATGTCGAGCACGACGTTGCCGAACATTTGGATCAGCCGCCGGTAGGAGTCCGCCGCGAACCGCGGATTATTGCTGCGCTTGGCCAGCGCTTCCACGCTCCTGTCGTTCAAGCCAAGGTTGAGAATCGTGTCCATCATCCCCGGCATGGAGAACTTCGCGCCCGAGCGCACGCTCACCAGCAGCGGATTCTCGCCCGTGCCCAGCTTCTGCCCCTGCAGGGCTTCCAGCTTCGCCAGCGCCTCGTCCATCTGGTGGTCAACTTCTTTTGACGCCGCGCCGGTACGCATGAATTCGCGACAGGCCTCGGTCTGAATCGTGAAACCCGGAGGCACGGGCAGCCCGGCATTGGTCATCTCTGCGAGCCCGGCGCCCTTGCCGCCGAGAACGTCCTTCATCTTGCCGTTGCCATCAGCCTTGCCGTCGCCGAAAGAGTAAACGTACTGGGTTGCGGCCTTCTTCTTCGTTTCCTGTGCTTCAACTTCGGGGAGAGTAATTGTCGCCATGACTATGAGTCCTTTGCTTCAAAATTTGCAATCAAATCCAAACGTGAGTCTCGATGTTGGGTGGCGCAGCGCTTTTAGCACTGCGATAAGTTCCCAGGAAGACGGCAAGGGCTTCAGCTCCTGGGGCCTTAACTTTCTACACTTTTTTCCGTCACGATCTCGGAAAAATCTGCGATGGTGGAGAAACTAGCGTAAATCGTCTTCAGAATTGCCAGTCGATTTGCCCGAAGCTGTACGTCATCCACCATGACCATCACTTCTTCAAAGAACCTGTCCAGCAACGGACGTAGAGAGGCAGCATCCGAAAGAGCGGAATCGTAATCGCCCTCTTCACGTCGAGTCTCATAGAGAGCCCCAGTCTTTACATGGCCGTTTATCCAAAGATTGGTCTCTGCAGGAGAAGCCATCAGTCCCTCTGCGGGACGCTCTGGAATCGATATTCTTTTTTCGTCCGCTTGCTTAAGGATGTTTTTAATCCTCTTGAAGGAGAAACAAACCATTTCCAGATCCTTCGCCTCCTCCGAGTCTCTCGCTTTCGTAAGGGCCTCTGCCCGCTGCTCAGCGTCCACCACATCCTGGGCATCCGCTGCCAGAACGGCCTTCACCACATCATACGCATATCCGCACACGTCCTTCAGGTAGAACTCCAGGCGTTCACGGAAAAACATTGCGACCGACTCGGGAAACTTTTCCTCCGCAACGAATTTCTCTTCAGCTTCAGAACCCTGATATCCGGCCCGCGCGTCGCGCATGAGTTCGCCCAAACCCAACGGCAACTTCTTCTCCGCGATGACTTTCACAATCGCATTCGCCTGACGTCGCAGGGCAAACGGATCCTTCGATCCGCTGGGCACCAATCCCAACGCAAACATCCCGGCGATGGTGTCTGCCTTGTCACCGATCGAAAGTATCGCGCCCTCGGTTGACCGTGGCACATCATCGTCGGTCGACTCCGGCTTGTAGTGATCGTAAATCGCGTCCGCAATGGCAAGCCGCGTGGCTTCGGGCAGGGTCGGATCGAGTTGCTGCACTCGCGCGTACAGTCCGCCCACAATTCCCTGCAACTCGGTGAATTCTTTCACCAGTTCAGTGGTCAAATCCGTCTTCGACAGGCACGTCGCCTTGTGAATCACTCCCGGCCTTACCGCGATCCCGCTCTGTTTGAGGATCTCGCTCAGCCAACTGCACAAGCGCTGCACGCGCTGTGTCTTGTCAAAATAACTTCCCAGATCCTTTTGAAAAGTCACATGTTTCAGCGAATCCAGGCGCTCCAGCAGAGATTTCTTCTGATCGGTCTCCCAGAAAAAGCGAGCATCGTTGAAGCGCGCCCGCAACACGCGCTCGTTGCCGTGGCGAATCAACTCCTGCGGGTCGCCATCGGTATTCAGCACAGCCAAAAAATATGGCGACAGCTGGCCGCCGGCATCCTCCACCGCGAAATACTTCTGGTGATCGCGCATCACGGTCACCAGCACCTCTTCGGGCAGCGCCAGAAATTGTGGATCGAAAGTTCCCAGAATGGCTGAAGGAAATTCTGTCAGATTCACGACCGTCTCGAGCAACGATTTGTCTTCCCGCCAGCGTGCTCCCGGCACGGTGCCGGTGGCTGCGTCCAAAGCTTTGCGAATCTGGTGCTCGCGTTCGGCGCGGCCTAAGACCTTAGCCGTTCGCAGAGAATCCACATACGCCGAACCGGCCAGCGGAATCGTCACCGTTCCGGATGTCAATATCCGATGCCCGCGCGAATGGTTCCCAGCGCGAATGCCGTCGAACTCCAACGGAATCGTCTCTCCATCGAGCATCGCGACTAACCAGCGCACCGGACGCACGAAACGTTCATTCGGCTTGCGCCAGTACATATTCTTGGGCCAGTAGATTGTAGAAAGTTCTTTCGGCAAGCCCTCGGCAAGAATCTCCGCCGCGCTGCGACCTTTCTTCGTCACCTTCGCCGCCAGGTACTCGCCCTTTGCAGTAGAAACCCTTTCCAGCTTCGCTACATCCACGCCGGCCTTCTTCGCAAAGGCGTGAGCCGCGGGCGTCGGCTGACCATTTTTGTACGCGACGTTCACCGAAGGACCGGTGACCGCCTCGGTGACATCGGCCTGCGAAGCCGCGATACCGGACGCCATCACTGCCAGCCTCCGCGGCGTTTCAAAATGCGTGACCTCGCCCCCGGACAGCCGCTCGCGGCTCAGCAGCGCCCCGACACGTTCGCGTAACTCTTGCGAGGCTCCGTCGATCATCCGCGCCGGAATCTCTTCGCACCCGATTTCTAGCAAGAAGTCTGGCATGATAAGAAGTTTTCTAATTATCGCAAAGCTCAAAGTGCGCCGTAGTGACCGCCATCACACCGCACAAGTTGTCATCCTGAGCGCAGCAGAATGATTCGCGAAACGAATCGTTCTGCGGAGTCGAAGGATCCCTTTCACTTTCCCGACTCCACCCGCCACGTCCAGTTTCCTCCGACGTCCGAACTAGAACGCCTAGCAATCACTCTGCTCGCACCCTCGATTAGGGATCCTTCGACTGCGCGGAAACTTCGCTTCGCGAACTTTCCCCTTCGCTCAGGATGACAAACCTGCAGGCACCAATTTCTCTCCCTTCAGCTGTTTCTCGCGAACGGGTTCAGGCTCGTCGGACTTCGGCGATGACTCTGCCTTCTGTTGGTCGACCCAGGCCTTGGCGATGCCTACGGCCAGCGCGCGCACGCGCGCAATCACGCCCACGCGCTCGGTCACTGAAATCGCCCCACGAGCGTCGAGAATGTTGAACAGGTGCGAGCATTTCAAACAAAGGTCATAAGCGGCGAGCACTGGAAAGCGCGCCGGATCGCAAGCGAGTGCCGGGTGCCCCGCTCTTGTCTCTCCGTCCTTGGGAGAGACAGGGCGGGGATTTTGATCTTTTGCCAACGCCGCATACTCTTCCAGCAAGGCCTTGCACTCCGCCTCATACAACTCAAAATGCTTCCAGGCCTTCTCAACGTCGGCAGCCTCGAAGTTGTAAACCGAAAACTGCATCTCATCCGCCAACCGCACGTCGCCGTATTTCACTACGCTGCCAGTGTCCGGATCGCCCGCCCACACGATGTCATAGATCGAATCTACATCTTGAAGAAACGCGGCGATGCGCTCCAGGCCGTAGGTCAACTCCGCCGAAATCGGAAACAGATCGACGCCGCCGCACTGCTGAAAGTAGGTGAACTGCGTGATCTCCAAACCATCGAGCATGACCTGCCAGCCCACGCCCCACGCGCTCAGCGTGGGAGCTTCCCAGTTGTCCTCTTCGAATTTGATGTCGTGCTGGCGAAGATCAATCCCAATCGCGCCCAGCGACTCCAGGTACAACTCCAGCACGTTTTCCGGCGGAGGCTTCAGGATTACCTGCAACTGCATGTGCTTAAACAGCCGGTTGGGATTCTCCCCGTAGCGACCGTCCGCCGGACGGCGCGAGGGCTGCACATACGCGACCTTATAAGGCTTCGGCCCCAGCACACGCAGAAACGTCTCCGGCGCCATGGTCCCCGCCCCGACCTCAACGTCATACGCCTGTTGCAACACGCATCCACGCTCCGCCCAAAAAGTCTGCAAGCGTAGGACGAGTTCCTGAAAAGTCAGCGGATTGGACGAGGATGGATTCAAGGATTCAGCTCTTAGCTATCAGCTTTTGGCTCTTAGCTTAACTCAGAATGCGAGTGGTGATTCGAACCTACAGCGCAGCCGGAGCTCAACAGGTTAATTAACGATTGTAATGGAAGCGGGCGGCAGCCGTCAGCCCTTGCGTTTGGAAACGTTCCTTCAGGAACACTGTGGATAACGACAAGAAAAAACGCTGCAAGTCGTTGATATTTTCCGCCCGCGTTGACGGGACTACAGTTAGATTGTGGGAAAAATGTCTACTTTCGAGTACGTTTTTGAGCGGGAAAGTACACGAAAGTAGACTTGACGAAACGATGACTCTTGAACCCAGTTTCGTCTAGAATGCGCCCTTCTCGAGCATCCTCGCGGTGACCAACTTTTTCTCCAGATGCCGCTGCAGGATTTGAATTAGAAATTTTCGCAGGTCTGCCCCTTGCGCCTTTGGCCACGGCATCTCTGTGAAACTGTCCACCGGGGCGCGAAACATCTGCGCAGCTAGCATTCGCGATTCGCTGGAAATCTCGGAAGATGCCAAGCGCTTGTCATCGGGACACATCAGGCCATCCGCCAAGGCGTGAAAATAGGCGCGACTGCCGTTAAGGCTGCGGCCGCAGACGATGCATTCCGTCAATTCAGGTAGAAATCCCACCAGACGCGTCAGCCACAGTTCGAAATACGTGACCGGCATCCACACCTCCGCGCCGGTCAGGACATGCAGCACGGAAAGCGTCAGGCGGAAGATGGCGTCGTTGGCCTCGTGGTCGGGCAGCAGTTCGTCGAGCAATTCGGCAATGTGGCCCAGCGCCACCGCGCGCGCATAGGTGACCTCCGAGGCCATGGGAGACTCCAGCACCTCGCAGGAATCCAATCGTGCCAACTCCTGCCTCTCGCGGACGTCATAGAATGCGCGCACATAAGTCAGAGGCTCGAGAGCCCCGCCGAATCGGCGCTTCGACTTTTTCGCCGAACGCGCCACGCCGCGAACTTTGCCCTCCGCGCGCGTGAAGAGCGTGACCAGCAGATCGGCCTCGCGCAGCGGATAGCTGCGCAGCACGACCGCTTCTGATTCTCTCAGCGCCATGGGAATTTGACGTGGAAACGTTTGACTGTGGAACGCTTGATTTTAGTGGAAGCAGCTTTCAGCCGTCAGCTTTCGGCGTAGAGAGGAATGGAATTCCCATTTCTCGCAAAAGAGGCGAGAAATGGGGCACCCAGCAATTCTCTGCGACTAAGCTTTCCTTTCGATATACTTTCAAGAACGTGAAAAGAACCGGTTTTGTTCTTCTGTTGATCCTCGGCCTCTTGACCCTCGGCTCTGCCGAGGAGACTTCTTTCAGCCGCGTTGCGGCACCCGACTCGAAAGGCAGACTCAGCAAGGCCGTCCTGACCTTTAGCGACGATCACAAGGCAATCGAAGTGCACCCGCTGAAAGGTCCCGCGGTGAGCATCCCTTACGACGAGGTCTACAAGTGCTCGTATGAGTACACCAAGAAACGTCGTGTGAATGAGGAATCAATCTTCACCGCCCCGATTGGAGTGGGTGCTATCGTCATGTTGACCAAATCGAAGAGTCATTGGCTCGAGATCGACTACCGCGAGGGCAACGTCCCCAAGTCGTTCGTGCTGCGCATGGACAAGCACGAGTACCTGCATATTCTCGATGCGGTGAAGGCCCATACCGGTAAAGATGCCGAGGTGTTGGGTAACGCAGATAAGCGATAGAGTAAGCAATTCGGGAAGACTACAGGCCTCTCTAGAAACGATAGCCTGCGGCCATTCACCGGCGAGCGCCACCCAAGCCTGGAAGGGAATTCATTTCACCCTTATTTTCGGCGAAGGCTTTGTGGCCGATTACGCAAGGCCAGGAGTTTAATCAGCTTGCTAATCATAGGCTTAGCGCATACTCTCACAGTAGGGGCTTTCTTTCAGGGGCGGACAAGGGAGAGTATTTGACAAACGACGAACTCAAGGCATCCTACGTTGTCATTCGCCATAACGTCCGCACGTACGAATCCGCGGGAGTCGTCGAGGTGGTCAAGGGACGGACCAACGCGGAGTCCACTTTGAAGAATTTCGAAGGTGAACAAAGCCCGTCAGATCGACACGAGGGCTGGCGTTACTTTCTGGAGAAAACCACCTTGAAGGCGGGAACTGATCCGACAGAAGCCACCGAGCTTCGTCAGGCAGAGTTGGAAAGTCGAGAATCTAAAGCTACGCAAGAGGGCGCCGGACCCAACGGCGGAGGCGGGATGTCCAGGTGAGCGAGCGTGTTCCCGCTTTCGTGGTACCAGTAATTGCTTGCTAACCTGAGTTGTGCGGCGTAGCATCAGCCTGTGCGTTAGACCGAGTCGGTCGTAAGCAGTTCTCGCCTAATCAGCCAGTACTTGCCTGCAGTACCTCCGAATCTCTCCAGCGTAAATTGATTGAAAGGAACACCAGTATCAACATGGCAGAACAAGGAACAGTAAAGTGGTTCAATGACGCCAAAGGCTATGGCTTTATCAGCCGGCAGAATGGCGAAGATGTTTTTGTGCACTTCTCAGCGATCCAGGCGGGCGGATTCAAAAGCCTGCAGGAGGGCCAGACGGTGCAATTCGACGTAACCAAGGGCCCCAAGGGCTGGCAGGCTGAGAACGTACAGCCGCTGTAAGCTCATCTCGTGATGCGAAAGGCGATCTCTTAGGAGATCGCCTTTTTAGTTGTCGGGATTGTGGAAGTGAGCCCTTCGCCTTTCACTTGGTGGACTCCAGCATCGTGAAATCAGCGGTTCCGATTTTGACGATTGTGCCTCGGGGCTGCGGCTTCGCATCTTTCGCATTCTTTCCCTCGTCCGACTTCTCCTTCACTTCAGGCTTTTCCGTCGCATCGGGCTTATCCTTCGTTTCTGGCGCGGGGGCGGGCTTCTCCGTCCAGATGCCATAGACACGACCGCCGTAAGCCGCAATGCCGCTATAGTCGCCGAAGAAAACGCCGCTGGCTTCGAAGGGATTATCGGTCCAGGCGTAATTGCTGAAGCTGCGTCCACCGTCCGTAGAGCGCGCCAGTACGACGATCTGCTTGCGATTCTGAGGATCGCCCCGACGGTCGTAAAAAATAACGTCGATGGATCCGTCGGTAGGATCCACGGCCAGCCACTGAAAGAATTGTTCCGCGCCATTATGTACTGGGTCGTTGTTCACGCGGACCGGGGCGCTCCAGCGCTTGCCGTCGTTGTCGGATGTTGCGATGAAAATGTCCAGATCGCCGTTGCGGTAGTCGCTCCAGGTTATGTAGAGGCGCTTGCTTTTCGGGTCGATGGCAATTTGCGGGAATCCGTTAGCCCGTTCGAGCGTCTGGATGGCGAACATGATCGGCGCCGTATGAATAATCGGGCGGGCGCGAGAGAAGCTCTTGCCGCCGTCGCGCGAGGTGGTGAGCATGATTGAGTTATCCTGGCTCCATATGGCGTAGAGCTTGCCATCTGGGCCGACTACGCCATCAAATCCTTCTGCGGCGCCGTTGTCATCGCGCGGCAATCCTGGATGCGCGTCGATCTCAATCGGCTGCGACCAGGTTTTTCCATCGTCGGTGGAGCGGGAAAGCACCATCTGCGAATCGGCTATTCGCCAGCGGGTCCAGCCGATGTAGAGATTGCCGGCATACTTGCTCTTTGTGTTGTCTGCGACGATGTACGGTTTGTCTTCGAAGGGAATCCCAGGCGAACTGGTTTGTTCGGCGACGGGAATGTGATCCGCCTCCCAGGTTTTTCCGCCATCGAGGGACCGGCGAACGAAGATGCCGTTGCGCGCCGCGCCATGCGCCCAGTAGTTGAAAGTTCCCAACTTGTCGAAGGCGATGTAGCAGACGAAGGAGTTA
>Ga0209006_10006082_pt1 | contig 10948 bp, 6 predicted proteins | sample JacPin_JW_Ref_O2_FD_188567 | JGI IMG/M metagenome (GOLD analysis project Ga0209006, IMG submission 188567) | Forest soil microbial communities from Algoma, Ontario, Canada - Jack Pine, Ontario site 1_JW_Ref_O2 (SPAdes) (version 2) | ecosystem: Environmental > Terrestrial > Soil > Boreal... | reverse complement strand
AAATCTGCGGCGCTCAGTTAGTCTTGTGGCGCGCGCTTTAGTGTGTCGAGGCCCGCACAAAGAGTGTTCGCAGGAGTGCGAACACGGCACGCAGGAGTGCGTGCGCCACGGGGGGGCACAAGTGCGAACTAGGCTCCGTATAGCGACGGCGTAAAGTTCGCCGGCGCCTGCAGCAGTTCCAGCAGCGCCTGCCCCGCCCGATGAAAGCGCTTCTTCCTGCGGTGTACAATGCCAACCGGACGATACAACTCAAAGCCCGCGATCCGAATCGGCACCAGTCTTCCCTGCCCTACCTCTTCTTCCATCACGCGCGCGGGCATGATACTCACGCCTGAACCATGCGCTACCGCTTCCTTAATCATCTGAATATTGTCGAAGTGCAGCGTGACGTTTACATGGACGTGATGCTCGCGCAAGAAGCGATCGATATCTTTGCGAATCGGAAGATCTTCGTCGAAGCCGATAAAGTCCAGACCGTCCAGATCCTGCGGCTTCACCTCCGAATTCTTCGCTAAGGGATGATAAGGCGATGCCGCCACCGCCATCTCTTCGCGCCGCCAGGGAAGAACGGTCACCTCTTTCGTCGCTTCCGGGTAGCTCATCAGGCCGAGATCGGCTTGATCGGTGGCCACAGCTTCGTACACCTTCTCCGGACGCAGATATTCAACTTCGATACGGGCCTGCGGATAGCGCCGCACGAACTCGGTTTCCAGACGCGAGAGTTCCGATAGCCCCACCGAATAAATAGAAGCTACGCGAACGGTGCCTTCCACTTCGCCTTTCAGCACGTCGAGAGCTACCTGGAACTCGTCGCGCCGGCTCAAAACATCGCGGCACATGTCGAGATAGAGCTTACCGGCTTCGGTAACCATCAGAGGGCGGCTGCCGCGGTCCAGCAGCATCATCCCCATCTGCTCCTCCAGATCCTGCAGATATTGGCTGACAGCGGACTGGCTGATGCCATTCATCCCCGCGCCCTTGCTAATGCTCCGGCTGTGCGCTACATCCCTGAAAAGCTTAAGACGATCGAAATCCATCTGACATACATAGTATTAAATGTTCTAATGAAGTGTCAACGAATTTTTCCAGTTATCTAATATTGCTAGACCTGGATAGTACTGATATACTCAGGCATGGTCGGACTCCCGGTTGAGCAGGGTCTCTACGATCCACGCCACGAACACGATGCCTGTGGCATCGGGTTTGTCGTTAATATTGAGGGCAAGCAGTCGCACGACATCATTGAAAAGGGACTGCAAATCCTCATCAACCTGGCTCATCGGGGCGCGTGCGGATGCGACCCGGAAACGGGCGACGGCGCCGGAATCCTGATCCAAATCCCGCATAAATTCTTTGCTCGCGAATGCGCCGAACTGGGTTTCAGCTTGCCGCCGGCCGGCGAATATGGCGTGGGCATGGTGTTTCTACCCGTGGAGCCGTCGCACCGGCTGCTGGCCGAGGGAATCCTGGAGCGGATCGCACGCGAAGAGGGCCTCACGGTGTTGGGATGGCGCGACACACCCGTGGAAGCCGACGCCATCGGACGCATTGCGCGCGCATCGCAACCCTACATCGAACAAATTTTCATTGGGGGCGCGTCGGGGATGTCGCCCGATCAACTGGAGCGCAAGCTCTACGTGGTGCGCAAACGCGCCGAGTCTGAGATTGCGGCCACGGATCTGCCGGACAAGCATTTCTTCTACATTCCGTCGCTCTCCTCCCGCACCATCATCTACAAAGGGTTGTTGCTCGCCAATCAGATCTCGGAGTTTTACCAGGAACTGAGCGATCCGGACGCGGTGAGCGCGCTATGCCTGGTGCACCAGCGCTTCTCCACCAATACGTTTCCATCCTGGCAGCTGGCGCATCCGTATCGCTATCTGTGCCACAACGGCGAAATCAACACCGTGCGCGGCAACATCAATTGGATGAATGCGCGCGAGAAGGTGCTTTCGTCCCAACTGTTCGGAGACGATTTCAAAAAGCTTCTTCCGGTGATCACGCCGGCCGGCAGCGATTCGGGTTCGCTCGATAACGCGGTGGAGTTGCTTACACTCGCCGGCCGAAGTCTCCCGCACGTGATGGCGATGCTGATTCCCGAAGCCTGGGACGCCGACTCTACCATGCGTCCGGAAAAGAAAGCTTTTTACGAGTACCACGCTTCGCTCATGGAGCCGTGGGACGGCCCGGCGGCGATTGCGTTCACCGACGGCCGGTCCATTGGCGCCACGCTCGATCGCAACGGGCTGCGTCCGGCGCGTTATCTGGTGACGCACGATGGCCTGGTGATCCTGGGATCGGAGGCGGGCGTGCTGCCGGTGAAGCCGGAAGACGTCAAGTTCAAGGGCCGGCTGCAGCCCGGCCGCATGCTGCTGGTGGATACGGTGGAAGGCCGCATCGTTCCCGACGAAGAACTGAAGGAAAGGCTCTCCAGCCGCCAGCCGTACGGCGAATGGCTGAAGGCCAATCAGATTACGCTGGACAGTCTGCCTGAGCCGCCGCGCGTGTACGATTCCGATCTGGACAGTATCGTTATGCGGCAGCGGGCCTTCGGTTACACCGATGAAGATTTGCGCGTGCTGATGCTGCCGATGGCGGAGAAGGGCGAGGAACCGCTCGGCTCCATGGGTACCGACACGCCGCTGGCGTGCCTCTCCGACAAGCCGCAGCCGCTGTTCCATTACTTTAAGCAGTTGTTTGCGCAGGTGACGAATCCGGCCATCGATCCTATTCGCGAAGAGCTGGTGATGTCGCTCACCAGCTACATCGGAACCGAGCGCAATATCCTGGAGGAAACGCCGCAGCACTGCCATACGCTGAAGCTGCCGCATCCGCTGCTGACCAATCGCGATTTAGAAAAGTTGCGCCGCGTGTCCGCCGGCGATTTGCTGGCCAACACGCTGCCCATGTTGTTCCGCGTGGCGGGCGGCGAAAAGGAACTGGAGCGCGCACTGGACGGCCTGTGCCGACGGGCCTCGCTCGCAGTGCGTTCGGGCTACAGCCTGCTGATCCTGACCGATCGCGGAATGGACGAAGAGTACGCGCCCATTCCAAGCCTGCTGGCGCTTTCGGCCGTGCACAATCACCTGGTTCGCGAAGGCACGCGCACGCAAGTGGCGCTGATCATCGAATCGGGCGAGCCGCGCGAAGTGATGCATTTCTGCCTGCTGATCGGCTATGGCGCCAGCGCGGTGAATCCATATCTCGCCATCGAGACCCTGGAAGATCAGGCCGCGAAGGGCAATCTGGCTCCCGGGCTGACGTTCGAAGCGGCGTTGAAGAATTACAAGAAGGCCATCAACAAAGGGCTGCTGAAGGTCTGCTCGAAGATGGGCATTTCCACGCTGCAGAGCTATCGCGGCGCACAGGTTTTCGAGGCCATCGGGCTGAACAAATCTCTAATCGACCGGTATTTCACAGGCACCGCGTCGCGCATCGAAGGCGTCGGTTTGGATGTGCTGGCGCGCGAAGCGAAGATGAAGCACGACTACGCCCTGGAATCGGTGTCGGAGGCCGATACCGAGTTGGAGGTCGGCGGAAGCTATCAGTACCGTGTGCGCGGCGAGTATCATCTGGTGAATCCGATGACGGTGAGCAAACTACAGCATGCCGTCCGGCAGGAAAGCTTTAAGACCTTCCAGGAATACACGGCGCTGGTGGATAACCAAAGCAAAGAGCTGTTCACGCTGCGGGGATTGATGGAGTTCAAGCTGGCAGCGAAGCCAGTTCCGATGGAAGAAGTAGAGCCGGCCAGCGAAATCGTGAAGCGCTTTGCGACGGGCGCCATGTCGTTCGGGTCCATCAGCAAAGAGGCGCATGAAACGCTGGCCATAGCGATGAACCGGATTGGCGGGAAGTCCAACACCGGCGAGGGCGGCGAAGACGAAGCGCGCTTCGAGCGCGACGCGAACGGCGATTGGCGGCGCAGCGCCATCAAGCAGGTGGCTTCGGCGCGCTTCGGCGTTACCGCTCATTACCTGGTGAACGCCGATGAGCTGCAGATCAAGATCGCACAGGGCGCCAAGCCCGGCGAGGGCGGCCAGTTGCCCGGTCACAAAGTGGATGAAGTGATCGCGCGCGTACGCCATTCTATTCCCGGCGTCGGTTTAATTTCACCGCCTCCGCATCACGATATTTACTCCATTGAGGACCTGGCTCAGCTGATCTACGATCTGAAAAACGTGAATCCGTCGGCGCGAATTTCGGTGAAGCTGGTGGCTGAGGTCGGCGTTGGAACGGTGGCCGCGGGAGTGGCTAAAGCGCATGCCGACGTGGTGCTGATCAGCGGATATGACGGTGGCACCGGCGCATCGCCGCTCACGTCGCTCAAACACGCCGGCATTCCCTGGGAACTCGGCCTGTCGGAAACACAGCAGGTACTGGTGCTGAACGATCTGCGCAGCCGCGTCCGCATACAAACTGACGGAAAACTGCAAACCGGCCGTGACGTAACCATCGCCGCGCTGCTGGGGGCCGAAGAGTTTGGATTCTCCACTTCGCCGCTGGTATCCATGGGCTGTATCATGATGCGCAAGTGCCATCTGAATACGTGCCCGGTGGGCATCGCCACGCAGGACCCCGCGCTGCGGGCTAAGTTCCAGGGCACGCCCGAGAACGTCATCAACTTTTTCTTCTTCATCGCGGAAGAAGTGCGCGAGTGGATGTCGAAGCTGGGCTTCCGCACCATGGACGAAATGGTGGGGCATGTGGAGCGCATCGAGATGCGGCATGCGGTGGACCATTGGAAGGCCAAGGGACTCGATTTTTCGTCGATTCTCTACAATCCGCAAGTGCCGCGCCGCGTCGGCCGCCGCTGCCTGATCGCGCAGGACCATGGTCTGGACGAAGCGCTCGATTATCAGCTCATCGAGCACGCCAAACCGGCTCTCGATCATAAAACGCCGGTGGAGTTCAGCGTGCCCATCCGCAACGTGCATCGTACCGTGGGCGCCATGCTGAGCGGAGAGATCGCACGGCGTTACGGCTCCGCCGGACTTCCCGACGACACCATCCGCTTCCATTTCTCCGGATCGGCCGGCCAAAGCTTCGGAGCGTTCTTGGCGAAGGGGGTCACGCTCACGCTGGAAGGCGATGCGAACGACTATGTGGGCAAAGGATTGTCGGGCGGGCGCGTAATCGTCTATCCGCCGCGCGCCTCCACGTTCCTGCCGGAAGAAAACATGGTGGTGGGCAACGTGGTGCTGTATGGCGCTACGACCGGCGAGGCATTTTTCAACGGAATGGCGGGCGAGCGCTTCGCGGTTCGAAACTCGGGCGCCACGGCGGTGGTGGAGTCGGTGGGCGATCATGGCTGCGAATACATGACCAAGGGACTGGTGGTGGTGCTGGGGCGCGCCGGCCGCAACTTCGCCGCGGGTATGACCGGCGGAATCGCGTTCGTGTTGGATGAAACCGGTGAGTTTTCGGGCGTGCTGTGCAATCAAGCCAGCGTGGATCTGGAACCCGTCGTCGATCCGGCTGACATGCAGGCGCTATCCAACCTGATCACCCGGCACGTGGACGCTACCGGCAGTCCGCGCGGCAAATGGATTCTCGAAAACTGGGGCGAGATGCTACCGAAGTTCGTCAAAGTGTTCCCGCACGAGTATAAGCGCGTTCTCGGCATCCCGAAATATCAGCCGGGCAAAGCGGAAGAGGTTCATCAACACGTTTCCCACGGCGCGCCGTTGAAGCAAGAGGCCGCGCATGGGTAAAGTCACCGGGTTCGTCGAATACACGCGGGAAACCCCGGGGCGCCGGCCGCCCGCCGAACGCATCAACGATTGGTTCGAGGTCTATCAGGATTTTCCCGAGGACAAAGTTCGCACCCAGGGCGCGCGCTGCATGGATTGCGGCGTACCGTTCTGCCATACCGGCTGCCCGCTAAACAACATCATTCCAGACTGGAACGATCTGGTGTATCGCGACCGCTGGCGCGCGGCCGTCCGCGTCCTGCACGCCACCAACAATTTTCCAGAGTTCACTGGGCGCATCTGTCCCGCGCCGTGCGAAGCGGCGTGCGTGCTGGGAATCAATGAGCCCCCGGTGGCGATTAAGGTGATTGAGAAAACGATCATCGAGCATGCTTTCAACGAAGGCTGGATACAGCCCGAGCCGCCGTTGCGGCGCACCGGGAAGCGCGTGGCGGTGGTGGGATCCGGGCCCGCGGGATTGGCGGCGGCGCAACAGCTCAATCGGGCCGGTCACCGGGTCACGGTATTCGAAAAGGCCGATCGCATCGGCGGATTGCTGCGCTACGGCATCCCCGAATTCAAGATGGAGAAACGGGTGCTGGACCGGCGTCTGGATCAAATGGCGGCCGAGGGCGTCGAATTTCGAACCGGCGTGAACGTCGGACAAAGCATTACGGGCGATCAACTGCAAAGGGAATTCGATGCCATCCTGCTGGCCGGTGGCGCCGAGCAACCGCGCGATTTGCCGGTGCCGGGCCGGGAATTAAAGGGCATCCACTTCGCCATGGAGTTTCTGCCGCAGCAAAACAAACGCTGCGCCGGAGACCAAGTGCCCGACCAGATCCTGGCTACCGGCAAGCACGTCGTGATCATCGGAGGCGGCGATACGGGCGCCGATTGCCTGGGCACGTCGCATCGGCAAAAGGCGGCTTCGGTGCATCAATTCGAGATCATGCCGATGCCTCCCAACGATCGCGCACCGCATACGCCGTGGCCGTTATGGCCGCTGCAACTGCGTGTAGAAAGCTCGCACGAAGAGGGTGGCATTCGCGAATGGAGCATGGCGACCGCTTCGTTCTCTGGCGATGGGGATGGGCGGGTGAAAAAGCTGCATGGAATTCGCGTGGGCCCGGCGCCGAAGTTCGAGCCGATCGCGGGCACGGAATTCAGCATGGACGCCGATCTGGTGCTGCTCGCCATGGGATTTACCGGGCCAGTGAAGCAGGGATTGATCGAGCAACTCGGCGTCGCTATGGACGGGCGCGGCAATGTCGCTACGGATGCCAATTACGCGACCAGTGCTCCTGGGATCTTCGCGGCGGGCGATTTGCGGCGCGGCCAGTCGCTGGTGGTTTGGGCCATCGCCGAAGGGCGCAAAGCCGCCGAGGGGATGCATCGCTACCTGGTGAACGCGGAAAGTTTCGTCGCCGGCCACGCATAATCCTATTCGGCGTTCTGAGCCGCGTTAGCAAGCGCCGTTTCTGAAGCAGGACACTCCCTTACGGTCGTGGTTCTGAAACGGTCGTGGCTTTTCTGAACCGCGCGCGTTAGCAAGCGTCGTTTCTGAACCGCACGCGCAGGACACTCCCTTACGGTCGTGGTTCCGAAACGGTCGTGGTTTTTCTGAACCGCGCGCGTTAGCAAGCGGAGCTGGACTTAGCGGCTTCCAAGACTCAAGAAAGTAATTCCCACCAGAATCAGGCCGACGCCCGCCAGCTTCACCTTCGTGATCACTTCATGGAAGAACAGCCGCGACCACACCAGCGTGCAAACATAGCCCAGCGATACCAACGGAAACAGCACCGACAGTTCGCCGTTCGACATGCCTTTCACGAACAGCACCGAAGACGCCAAGTAGGTGCCCACCCCTAGCGCGAGCCGCCAATTGAACGCGATGCTGGTCCAATTGCGGTTCACCGCGTGGGCGCCCGACTTCAGGAAGATCGCCCCCACCGAGCCGATCACCGATCCCACCAGAACCAGAACCATCGAAGAAACGGGTGTTGTCATTCCGCGCCGGCGCCGCCTCCAAAACCCAATACTGCCACGCCCAAAATGATCACCAGCAACCCCATGATTTTGAATGGATTCATGCTCTCATGGAAGGCCACCACAGCGGTGATGGTCACCCAAACATAGCCCAGAGCGATCAGCGGGTAAAGAATGGAAAGCTCGCCGTGACGCAGCGCATAAACAAAAAGGACGGTAAAAACGCCATACAGGCAGTAACCGGCAAACAGCTGCGGTATGGTAAAAATCCCGATCATGGTCGCCACCAGACCTGCGTGGGACAAACGATTAGCACCCAGTTTGATGAGATATTGCCCGATGGCCACCAGCAGCGTGCAGGCTAGCACGATGAAAATGGCCAACTTCCGCTTCGCGGGATCGGGAACGTGTACTTCGGGCGCGGTTGTGGCTGGCGTCAATCTGCCTCCAAGCTCTCATGATAGCAATCGGCCGGAAGTAGAATAAGATTATGGCAAAAGGGTCCGCTGCCGCCGCGCTACCAACTGCGCCGCGCCTGGAATCACCCGTCGCCAACCAAGTGGACCGGTTCTTCGAGTTGTCGCTGCTCGGTTTGCTGGCCAGCGGGTTCCTCGCCGTGGCCGGATCCGGCTATCTGGATGCACCCACCATCGTTATCACCGCGGTCGCTTTACTCACCCGCGCCTTGATCGTCGCCGGGGTCATCCGTTTTGAACTGCCTCCTATCGTCATCACCCTGCTGACCTTGGCGTACATCGGCTTTTACGCAGTCGATTATTTCTACATTTCCCGATCTTTTATTCCGGCCGCCATCCACCTGGTGTTCTTCGTGGCGGTGGTGAAAATCCTGACCGGCCACACGGACCGCGATTACCTGCTCCTGAAAGTGATCGCTCTGCTCGAATTGCTGGCCGCCTGCATTGTCTCGGCGAGCTTCAACTTTTTCGTGTTCCTGCTGCTCTTCCTGGTGCTCGGCGTGGCCACCTTCGCGAGCAGCGAGATTCGCCAATCCCGTAAACGCGGGTATTCGCCCGCCAAAATTACAGGCGCCGGAGTGACTGCGCGATTGGTGGGCGTGGTGCTGTCCGTTTCGCTCGCCATTCTGCTCATCACGTCCGGCCTGTTTTTCTTCCTGCCGCGCACCGCGCGCGCCGCTTTCCAGCATCTGGTTTCGCATCGCTATCACTTGGCCGGCTTCTCCAACCACGTCACGCTGGGAGAGATTGGCGAAATCAAGCAGGAGAACGTGCCGGTGATGCACGTGAAAATGGATCGTCCGGAGGATCGCGCGCTGGCTCTGAAGTGGCGCGGCGCGGCCTTGTCGGAGTTTAACGGACGCGCGTGGTTCAATCGTCCGGCGCCGGGCCAGATCCTGCAGCCCGATCGGGCTGGCCTGTTGCGCCTGGATGACGAGCCGTACCATCGCGGCGGCCGCTACATCTCCTACGCCGTCTACCTCAGCGACCTGGCGCAGGACGCTTTGTTCTTCGCCGGAACGCCGCAATACCTCAGGATCGATTCGCTGGTGGTTCGCCGTCCGTTCGGCAACTACAGCGCGCAGTTCACCGACGCGCGCACCGTGTCCTATCAGGTTTACAGCCAGATGGATTCGCCTGCGCCCCCAGTGGACCCGGCGTCGGTTACTCCGCTCCCAGCCGGCGCTCGCGAAGCCTACCTGCAATTGCCGCGCCTGGATCCTCGTATCCGCAATCTGACCGAGAAGATTGTGGGCGCCGAACCATCGCCCGCCACGCAGGCCGCGATGCTCGAAAAATATTTGCGCACCACCTATGGCTACACGCTGGAGCTTCCCCAGACGGAGCCCGACGATCCGCTGGCGTTTTTCCTCTTTCATCGCAAGAAGGGCCATTGCGAGTACTTCGCTTCCGCGATGGCGGTGATGCTGCGCGTAATTGGCATCCCGTCGCGCGTCATCACCGGCTTTCAAAGCGGCGTCTACAACCCGATCAGCCAGTCGCAATTAATCCGGACTTCGGACGCGCACAGTTGGGTGGAGGCCTGGCTGCCCGATCGCGGCTGGACCACCTTCGATCCCACGCCGCCCGACGCGGATGTTGTGGGACTTTCGGCCTGGACGCGGCTGAGCTTCTACGCCGACGCCATCGACGTCTTCTGGCAGGACTGGGTGTTGAACTACAACCTGGAGCGCCAGCTTCAACTGGCGTCGCGCGTGGGCGAATCCAGCCGGCACATCGGGCTGAATTGGACGGATGGTCCCCGCTTTTGGAGCGGGCGCAACTGGAGCAATCTCCGGAATTTCGCATTTGTGCTGCTCGGTGCTATTGCCTTGGCGTTCCTCGGAAAGTTTCTGCGGCGCGACGGATGGCGGTGGTGGACCACCCGGCAGCGCATGCTCAAGGTCCAGCGCGGGGAAGGCCAGGCGTCCGATGCCACGCTGCTGTACCAACGCATGCTCAAGGCGCTGCGACGGCGCGGCATCGAAAAGCCGGCCTGGCTGACGCCCTGCGAATTTGCGCGGGTGTTGCAGGAGCCGGAGCTCTCGCTGCTGGTGGAAGATTTCACCAGCGCTTATAACGAGCTGCGCTTTGGCGGAAACACGGAAGCGGCCGGGCGGATCTTCGTATTGCTGGAGCGGCTGGAAACCGCGTCTTAATTGGGAGCCAGCGGGATATCAACCACCAGCGGAGCTGGCGCCGCTGGCAACGGTGACCTCGCCTGATCAACGACCCCGTTCACAAGGCCCCCGACCGCGCCCACGGCGCCAGCCGATTGACCCATTGCCGCCGCTTGAGGTACAAGCACCAGCCGCAGCCGCTCTCGGCCATCGGCCATCGTGATCGGATCGCTCGGAATCCGAATCGGGACGCCCGGCATCACCGGAGCAGCCACGTCGCCGGCCGGATAAACGCGTTTCGAGTTCCCAGCCGCGTCCACTTCATACAACGCCAGATAGCCTGCAATGCCGCTGGTAACAGCGACGCGGACGCCCTCTCCAGCCGGACCGCTGCGGATAATAGAGTACTTCACAAGCGGACCTTGGTACCGCGCAACGTTTGCGCCGAACCCCTCAGAGAACTGTTGTCGAACGGATGCAGGCATTTGCGGCGGCCCGTCGATGGCGAAGTTGGCAATGGCAGCGCGAGGTGACTGGAGTGGGACCGGGCGCGGCAACTCCAAGCGGGTCGCAGTTTCCGGTTCCGCGCTTACCACCCGGTCCAACTTTTTGGCGGCGACATGTTGCTTCGCTAATGGTTTCACTTCGGGCGGCGCGGGTCTCGCGCCTG
>Ga0209006_10006081_pt1 | contig 10950 bp, 11 predicted proteins | sample JacPin_JW_Ref_O2_FD_188567 | JGI IMG/M metagenome (GOLD analysis project Ga0209006, IMG submission 188567) | Forest soil microbial communities from Algoma, Ontario, Canada - Jack Pine, Ontario site 1_JW_Ref_O2 (SPAdes) (version 2) | ecosystem: Environmental > Terrestrial > Soil > Boreal... | reverse complement strand
TAAACAATGGACGGAGCACAACGCAACTGGCGTTTTCAGGAGGCGAAAACGTTGATCCTTGGACACTTCGGGGTTTCGCCCGCAGAGCGAAAGAATCTTTTGTCCCGATAGCGTCCCTGGGCAACGACGTCCACGGCATTAACCGGCTTTGATAGCGTCTGTTCGCGACTGTTCCAAAGATGGTCGGCCGTTCTAAGAAACAAAGCTCCGTTGTCGGGAGAACAGCTCTGCGCCGCTTTTACCTGCAGGTTCTAAAACAAGGTGGGAGCGTTGCCGAGACGCCATACCCGAAGAAGGTGCTGCACCTGCCGCAGGTCTCAGTCCGGAAGTAGTCGCCCGTTGATCGATGCAGCCGAGTCTGCCTTTCATCCCATTCTGCCTGATGACGCTCTACGCCACCGGCGCACGTCGTGCAGAAGTGGCACATCTGAAGATCAGCGATATCGACAGCCAAAGGATGGTCATTCCTATCCGGAGCGGCAGGGGACGCAAGGACCGGGATGTCATGCTCAGTCCGAAGCTGCTTGAGGCACTGCATGTCTATTGGCGCGGGCTGAGGCGCAAGCCCACCGACTGGCCGTTTCCCGGGAAACGGTGGCATACGGTAAGTTATCGGGTTTCACCAAGGTCCTCTGGACGGCCTGTCAGCGGGCCGCCGAACGCGCCGGTCTTGAGCACAAGCACGTCCATTCCCAGACTCTGGCCAGCAACACTTTTTGATGCTGCCAGTGATCCGCTTGCGACTGCGTTCAAGAAAAGACTGCCCCGCACAACGAACGATGTCTGCCACTTCCTGAGGAGGCCGGCTCATGCGCTCTGCGTCTGCTTTTCCTGTCCTCTGATCGTCAGTGCATCCAGGGGGCTGTCGACGACGCTGAGATGTCGGATCACTTCCGAGCCTAGGGAAAGTACTTCTCTGCCGAATCGCGATAAAGCCCAAACTGCCGCGAGCCCGTCGCGAAATTCAGTTCTACTGTCGGCGGACGTCCCCCGGGAACATCGGCTGCGCCTGGGATTTTGAAGACGGCGTGACGCGCTGAAAACTCGACTTTTCATTGTGCCCCTAGAGGTCCATAATGAATCGTTTCATTACGGGTATAATTCCGCTTTCCGGGTCCAGCACAGGCTACGGGATTCGCGACTTGGCTGCATCAGGAATTATCGGACTTATCAGTTCCATCAGATCAAGGAGGCTACCGTGAATCTCTCCGCACTGAAAGTTCGGCACTATTGCGAGCGCGTATGGCAAGTTCTCACCATCGCCGGGATGATCGTCCTACTGCCGGCAGCGCTGTTCAGCCAAGGCTACTTCGGCACGGTAAGCGGGAATTTGACCGACCCATCGGCGGCCGTAATCCAAGGGGCAAAGGTCACCCTTCTCGACGAGGAGAAGGGATATCTGGTATCGACTATGTCTGACAGTAATGGCCATTACCTGTTCCCCTCAATTCCGCCAGGGGTGTACTCAGTGACAGCGGAGATAAGAGGGTTTCAAAAGACCGTCCGCACCCAGATCAAATTGAACGTCAGTGAGAACGCGACCGCGAACCTGACTATGAAGATTGCGAGCGAGACCCAGAGTGTTGAGGTTCACGCCCAAACGCAAACCATCGCTACCGAGGATGCGGTGACGGGCCAGGTCGTCGACCGCCGGCTCATCAATGATCTGCCTTTGGTTAGCCGTGATGTGACTGAGTTGACCTTTCTCGCGCCCGGCGTCACCGACATGGACGACCAGTGCCACAATTGCGGCTCGACAAACTTCGCTTCCAACGGCAGCCGCGGGGCCAGCGCCGACATTTTGATGGACGGCGCTTCGGCCACCAACTTCGAACCCAACGGCGGTGTGACGCAAGCGGTGTACATTCCCTCGCCGGAAGCGGTGGAAGAGTTCAAGGTACAGCAGACGAATTTCAGTGCGGAGTACGGCTTTTCCGGGGCTTCCATTCTCAACATGGTCACGCGCTCGGGGACCAACGGCTTCCATGGCAGCGCCTATGACTTTATTCGTAACACCATCACCGACGCGAACGACTGGTTCGCCGATCGTCAAGGCCTTCCCCTTCCCCCGGTGCACCGGCACGATTTCGGCGTCACCTTGGGCGGACCCATTATCAAGAAGAAGACCTTCTTCTTCTTCGATTATGAAGGGCTGCGCGCGAGCAACATGAGCACCTACCAGGCGGGTGTGCCCAGCGCCGCCATGCGCACCGGAGATTTTGGTGAACTGTGCACATCGCAGGGCGGATCCTTTGACTCGACGGGGATGTGCATGATGAACGGTACACCGCTCAATTCCGGACAGCTTTGGGATCCCTATTCGGGCACCTACAGCTCCACCGATGGCGGCGCCGTGCGCAACGCCTTCATTCCTAACAACCGCATGGATGTGTACGTGAGCCCGGGGAATCCCAATCTGCCGAGTAACCTTCAGCCCCCGCCAGGGGTTCCGGGCAATCTGATCGACCCCGTGGCCCAGAAAGTTCTGAATCTATTTCCGGCCGCCAACATTCCCGGTGGCAGCTTGTACGATAACTGGATCGCTTCCGGCGCAACTCCCAACTCGAACGACCAATTCGATGTGAAGATTGATCATCGCTTGAGCGAAAAGAACCAGGTGAGCGCCAAGTACTCCCAGCAAAGGGGTTCCGTGGTTCCCTTCGACTGCTTCAAGACCCTCATTGATCCATGTGGAAGCGGATCCAATAAGAGCACTGCCCATGTTTTCGCGATCAACGATACCCACACCTTCAACCCCACGCTGCTGCTGACCACAACCTTTGGCATCACGCGCGGCGCTATGCTGATCTTTGCTTATAATTCCAGCCTGAATTCCGATCCCCTGAGCACGTTGGGCTTTCCCTCGTATCTGAAGTCGAATGGCTTCAACGGCGTTCCCGCTATGTTCATCAACGATTACCTCAACGCCGGCTTTCCCAATGCAGGGAACGATCCTTACGGCAACTACAAGCAGGGACAACTTACCGGTCAACTGGGTGCGATTGTGAGCAAGATACACGGCTCTCATGAACTGAAGTTCGGATTCGAGGGCCGATTGCACCAACAGAATTACATTCAGACCAACGCCCCGCTGGGCTATTTCAATTTCGATAATCGGGGCAGCTCAGTTTGCCCGTCTGTCGAAGGTACCTCGCAATGCGCGGATGGAACGACCGCCGGCGGAGACAGCATGGCGAGCTTCCTCATGGGCCAGGTCCAAAGCGGGTTCTACGAAACCCAGTTCCAGCCCGCAACCGAGAATTACCAATACGCCACTTTTGCCCTGGACAATTGGAAGGTCACGCGCAAATTGACGTTGAACCTGGGCCTGCGCTACGACGTTTCTCTGCCTCGCACCGACCGCTTCAACCGGCAAAACTGGTTTGATCCGACTGCGGTGAGCCCGCTGAACAACGGGAGCATCTCGTACACCGACCCGATCAGCGGAAGCGCCGTCACTCGTCCACTACTCGGCGGCGAAGTGTTTGCCAGCTCAAAAGTGCGAACCAACTATGTGACCGATTGGAGTGACATCCAGCCGCGTTTTGGTTTTGCTTACCAGTTTGCGCCGAAAATGGTGGTGCGTGGAGGTTACGGCATCTATTACGGCCAGTCGCGTTCCGGCGCCAGCGGAGTCGTGCCCTACGGCGGCCAGGGCTTCGACCAATACACCAACATGATCACTACCTATAACAATGATGGAGCCACACCCTACCTCCATCTGAGTAATCCCTTCCCGAACGGATTGATTCAGCCGCCGGGAAGCGCGCTGGGTCTGTTGAATGACGTCGGTTACAACGCGAACGGTCCGCTCCGCACACGGGCCGCAGACCAAACCCCCTATGAGCAGAGCTGGAGTATTGGAATCGAACGCCAGATGCCGTGGAACGTGGTGGTCGACGCAGAATATCTGGGAAAGAAAGGAACGCATCTCCCCTTCAGTGGCGCGAACCAACTGAACATCCTGGGGCCGTGGGTGGAGCGTTACGCTGGGAATACGCCTCAGATGAACGCCCTCAATACTCTGTACACGAACCCGCCCAACTGCGCACCCACCTGCAACCCCTTTTTCGGGATCATCACCGATCCCAACAGCACTATGTCGAGTTCGGTGCCGGGCTATCAGCTGGAATTACCCGATCCGCAATTCACCGGGGTGAGCACCGACGTGCAGATGATCGCGAACTCGATTTATCACGGATTGCAGCTCAGCGCGAAAAAAGCCTTCAGCAATGGCCTGGAGTTTATCGTCAACTACACCTGGTCGAAATCCATTGACGATGCCTCGATTGGCGACGACAACGTGACCTGGCTGGGCAGTTTCACTAGTATCCAGGATCCCAACAAGCCGGGGCTGGAGCGGAGCTTGTCCACCTTCGACACGCCCTCCGTGCTGAAATTCAGCTACGTTTACAATCTACCGTTCGGGCACGGTAAGGCCCTGCTCGGCAACATGCCGCGAGCGCTCGAAGCCGTGATCGGAGGCTGGAAGACCGCCGGTATCTGGCAGGTCGCCGACGGCCGGCCGCTTGCCATCACCGTCTCGAACGGCGGAACACCGATACCTACCTACGGCAGCCAGCGGCCCAATATCGTCGGCACGCCGCGGCGCAACTATGGTCCCGACTGGGTGGACAACTTTTTCGCCAATCCTCAGGTCTTCCAACAGCCGGATCCGTTTACTCTGGGCGATGCCCCACGGACCATCGCATCCGTTCGATCACCGCTCAGCTTTACCAGCGATTTGTCATTGATCAAACAGTTCCTGCTAGCCAAAGCGCATGAAGGCGTCAACCTGGAGGTGCGCCTGGAGGCGCAAAACGCGTTTAACCACCCTCTGTTTAGTCTGGGAACCCCCGGCCCTTATGGCGACGGTACACTCAATGTTGGCGATCCCAACTTCGGGATAATCCAGCGGATGGCGCCCACTGGGCCGCGGCAAGTTCAGCTGGCCTTGAAAGTCAGCTTCTAGGGAGACGGCACGAATCGTCCGGTGCTCCGAATCTGGCAGCTTTTACGGTTCTCCGATGGAGCCGCGGAGCACCGTGATGGAGGCCATGGCAACGGTATAGCGTATTTGCGCCGCCGCTGATCTTCCGACTTGGAGGGCGGTCCGTCGGGATCGGCGTGACTCAATACGCCTTCCGGGTGCCGTTTGTATTCGGCCGATCCGAACGTGAAGGGAGCCACCGAACCGGAGAAATGCCGGTCGCGTCCGGTCCCTGGATCGTTTGAAAACCACCTTTACCGCGTGATCGTCGGACTGGTCGCGGCTGACCAACATCGCAGCCCACTGTCGGTCCGGGCGCTCGACGGCACAGGCCGTGACCAAGTTGTCAGCGGCGGAAGGACAAAAGTTGCATCCCCGCTTCCCGACCAGACTTTGACCGCTTGTGGTCATGGTGCCAATGTGAGGCATTCTGGTTCAGGTCGAAACGAAGAGCCAGCCCTTCATGGAGCCGGAAGAATATCAAATTCTATTTTGACTTCGTCTTTAACCTTGACGGTTCCACCCGCGATCCGTATGGGGCTTATGCCGAAAGCGCTCAACTTGAAAGATGCCGACCCGCGATAGTGTCCGCTCTCGAAAGAAACCGCTGCCACAACTGGTTGAGTCTTTCCACGCAAGGTCAGATTTCCGCGCACCTCCCAGTGATTATCCCCAGATTTGGTTATGGCGGTGGAATGATAAGAAATTTCTGGAAAATGCTCGGCATCGAGAACCGCTGGTCCTAACATCGTATGTTGGATCTTTGCCCGGTCGTCCTCCGAGATGTCCGGGTCCAGTACTCCCATCTTGCCCGAGTTCACGCGCAGTTGCACGCTGGGATGGGCAGAAGAATCGATCTCCCCTTCGCGAATCCCGGCTCGTATTTCGTGGTCGTGGGCAAACGCTGAGAACACGCCGGACTTAAACACTCTGATCGTTAAGCTGGATTTGTTCAGATCGATCGGTTTGCTTTGCGCGCGAAGCGTATTTGGAACGACCGCCACCGAGGCCGCTAGTATTCCCAAAGCCAGCTTCCCAAGTCTCACTTGATACCCTCCATTCCGACGTTTTCGTTGGTCGAGTCCGCCCCGGAGTCACCGCTGTGCCGTTAACCGGAGCTGGTGGCCCTGGCAGACCGGTGCTCAGAATATTGACAGCTGTTCCAAACAGAGCCGGAGAAACGGGGAAAAGACCAACAGACAGGCTGAAGATCGTGCCACAGGTGCCGCCGCAGGCATGGCAGGCATTTCCGTCCCACGAATGCTAGTTCCGTAAAGGATTCCGTTCGTGTCCTGCACTAGCGCCCTCGGATCTGGGCCCCAGCCGGTCTATGGAAGCTGTGCGGCATCGTTAGCGACCGACGGCAGCGGGTTCGCAAGCGTGTCGTGGTGACTTCCCCCAGTTTGACACCAGTTAAGTCGATGCAATTGTTGCTTGTGTCATGGAGTTGTAAGCAGTTTGTCATTATTAATGCTTGGGTATCAGAACTGTATCGCGGCGAATAGGCGGCCTTGGCGCCGCAAACCCCGGCAAAACGTGCTGAACCGATTTGAATCGCCACAATCGTGATGGAGCGAGGCTGCAATTTCGCTCGAGAGTTAGCTTTGGGTCCAGCCGGGGTTCGGAATTGATTTTGCACTAGCAGGGAAGCGGTGCTTTGGCCGAGCGACTTTGTCGGCTTCGATGTCGGTTCACTCTTCTTTCCAGAATTGTTATGCTTCCTCAAGGTCGATCTCCTTAGCCGTTTTGATTGCACCTTAGTCCGTTATATCCCTCGAAACGGGAATTTCGTTCTCGTTTTGGAGGGGGATATCAAGGGCGAAGCCCTGGCTAGTTAGAGTGCGCTGATCATTGGTAGCTTAATGCCTTCCGTCATCTCGCCATGCGACGAGGACGGAAGATCGCGAAGGGTAGCCATGGCTCGCAAGCTGGCGGCGCATCTGTACTGGATGTGGCGTCAGGGGCGGGAAGGACTTCGTGCCTGTGCCGGAACGGATCGCGGTCTTCGACAACGATGGGACGCTCTGGTGCGAGCAGCCATTCCCGTTTCAAGGGCTTTTCGTTCTGGACCGTATCCGCGCCTTGGCGCCCCACCACCCGGGGTGGAAAGACAAACAACCTTTCAAGGCTGTGATAGAGAATGACATGAAGAGGCTGGCTGCCGGTGGCATGCAAGCTCTCGTTGAACTGGTGATGGCGAAATGTCTACTCTCTATTTAGGTGCTATTCTTTGCAGCACAACACCATCCAGCAGTTCGGGTTTCTTGTGGCTGAACGCAGCAAGGACCAGGCCACGTCCGAGTTGGAAATTGCGCTCGACCACGCGATTTTGAAGAACGGAACCGAGATCCGTCTGGCGCTGGGTATTCAAGCGATTGGCAGGAGTCAAGCGAACGCGGCTGCTATGGCGGATGATTTGCCAGCCACCAGCAGCACCGCAGCCATAGGCTGCCTCCGGTTCCTTATCTGCGACCAGCCAAGGTGTCATCGGTTTGCCCGGCATGAGCCTGTCGACGCTAACCTCGACTTCCACGAATGCTTCCGTGATCAGTTCTCAGGGGAGCAACATGCACTTGGACAGCGGGACGGAGATGATCTTGCGAGTAAACCAGTAGGCTCTGCAGACCTTCGCGTTTGGGGGCAGCTCGTCTGGGCTGCCCCTTTGCTTTTATAGCTCGCGAAGAAGCAAGAAAGGTTCCCCGTTGGGCCCGTTGCAGAGCGCGTTTAAGTCGGTCTCACGCGACCTTCTCCCTGAACTCTTCGATCATGCCATGTAAGTGCGCGGCCGCGCGCTCAATATCAAGATGTTTGTATTGTCCTGCCCGACTCTCGGCGGAAAGGACTGCGCAGCGGTGGACTTTGTTGAAATCGCCATAAGGAAACTTGTATCTCTTCTTGGTACTTTCGGCTTGCTCGTCGTCGATTCCCAGGTGCCACTTCGCGTATTCCGGATAGCCGTGCGCATCGATGAACTCGTTTTCTTTTTGGGTGGACGGTTGGTCTTCGCTCTACGCGTCTCTTTCGTCCACTGCAACTTTTCCCTGGGTGACGAGTTCTTTGGCGTACTCGAATGACGTCCTGTTCAGTTTGACTGCCACATTCACCTCGTCAGGCAGCTCGTTTCTCGGGCTGTGATTGTTTGGGCTGAGACTCGTCGTGGCGCGATTGCTTGCTTTTCGACAAACGGGCCGTGAACGCCGACAGTCTGTCCTGCAGTTTCGAGAAGAACGACGAAGTATCTTCATTTGTTTTGAGCTGCTTCTGAATATTCGAAATTTCGTCCTTCATCGTTGTGTATTCGGGTTCCTGAGCCCAATATCCGAGTGCCATTGCCCTGTCCAATTCGTACCGTGCCGTATCCAGTAATGCCAGTGTGATTTCCTTGTCCTTGTCGTCCTTGTCGCGCTGGGCCTCCGCTTGTTTGATCGCTTCCCGCGCCACCAGTAACGGTAACGGGGTCACCTGGTCGATGGCTAGCAAAGTACCGAGGGCCATCATGAGCACGATTCGCGCTTCGTCGCTCTTCTTCTGGTCAAGCAGGCGCGCAGCTTCCGCCAAGGCTGCGGGATAAGTAGCGAGCGGCAGGTGGTAGGTTCGGACTCGAAGTTCGCTCATCAATCCGTAGAGGAGTTCCCGCGCCGCCGGGTAGTCTTCTGACGCGATCACCGCGTCGACTGCTTCGCCAATTTTGTCGATGGCCTGGATGTCCTGCGGGGCAGTATCGAACACAACGACCTCGTGGCTGACGGGAATCAGTGCGGTTGACGGGTTGCGCGCAAGCAGTATGTCGATTTTGCCCGACGCACGCTCAAGAGCTGCGAGCGCTTCGCTCGTCGTGTTCGCAGCGATGGCATCAATCGCCCGCTGGGTCTCTTCGATGACGGCGATCGCTTCTCTGTCGAGAATCTTGTCGGCTTCTTGTCGCGCTTCTGCGCGCTGTTTCTCGATGCCGGCCTGGGCTTGCACGCTGAGTGTTCTTGCGGTGACGGGGGCCTTGCCAAGATCCTTCGAGGTGTCCGCTGTCTGTGTCATGGGAATATCCTTTGACTGGTGTGCCCTGTCGGACACGACCCAACATAAGAATGCCGCTGTTAAGCGTTTTGTTACTTGCAAATGTTATTTCTCCACGCTGCCCGCGACAATTCCTCGTGAGTCGGAGCCGGAGATCCGCAGGCAGACGCAGGAGTCAGTGGGCGGTTTGGGGAATCAGCGACTACGACTTTCGCCGAGGGTCTCTGCGGACCCACAATAAGCGCCCGGAGGCTTGTATCGCTGAAGTCGTACAGAAGACTACAGCCCGGGAGGGACCGTGTTCTACGTCCTTCTCTCGGCACGCGAGATCAATCTTGTGTGGAATTGCCAGGCCATTCTATCCGCCGAATAATTGACGAGGGCCAAAACAATGGAATTGGAACGAGTATGCAGTCGTTGTGGAACCATAAACAGGGCGGATGCCAAATATTGCGAAACCTGCGCCGCTCCCCTGGACGCGGCGAGAGAGTCCGGCGCGCAATTCGTCGAGGATGATCTAGCATTGCGCCACGTCGATCCGAATAATCGCCTTGAATTGGATCGATTCCAGCGCTGGGATGATGCCGAGCTGGCTTGCGGTCTGCTGCGCTTCAATAACATCGCCTGCGAACTGAGCCCAATGCCTCTTCCTGGATTGCCGGGAGACATAATTCTATGGGTGCACAACGCCGATGCCCAACTCGCATGGGCACTGCTCGCAGACGCAGAGCGCGAAGCTTCCAGAAAGAGGGATAACTCGGCTTGAGCCCTAGCCCGGTGGCTCGGCTTTACAAATGCTGCCTGCTGATACTTGCCACCGCACCCTGCGTGGAAGGTCAAATCAGAAACAAATTCACGCGGTTGCAGCAAGAACCCAACTTTGTCATCCTACGCGAGGAGGTAAAAATGCACCGCACCAGGGATTTACGTCTCGTAATGCTTGTCATAGTGCTTGGCACCACTGTTCTATTAGGCCAGGCACCCGAGAAGGCCGCTACCAGCGGAGAACCCACCAGAACTGAAGACTTCGCCACAGCGATGAAGAAACTTCGCGACACATGGGTGCAGGAGTTCAACGCCGGCCACGCCGACAAAGTCGCAGACTTATACGCGCCGGAGGCGGTGCTGATGCGCAGAAACGGCTCGGTTCACAACCGTGACTCCATCCTGGCCGAGTTGAAGCGCTCCATTCTTGTTCAGGCTCGCAATTACACTCTCGAAAGCCTGCACGCGGAACATTCCGGAGACCTTGGGTACGACACGGGGATATACAACGAAAGTTTTCCTCATCATGTTGCCGAAGGCAATTACCTTATGGTGGTAAAGAGAATAAAAGGAGAGTGGAAGATTGTGGCGCATGCCGCGATCCCCAATCCTCGACAGAAGTAGGGAGTGGAAAGGCGAAGTTGTGCCAACAAATGCCATTGCAGATTTTGGGGTTTGAAGGGTTTCTGGCCATTCGATTGAGAGAGGCTGCCACGGCCAGGATCAGCGACGCTCGCGCTGCAATCCCGCGCCTTGCAAGGCCTGCTTCACCTTGCTGTAGCTCGGCTCGATCTGGCGCTGGTCACTCAGCTTCTCGTGAAAATGGCGCACGTTCAGATCGGTTCGAAGCTCCCAATGATCGGGTGCCCGGTCGCGCCCGCAATGCTTGGACGCATGCTGGCTCGGAGAGCCATCGCAGCATCCGATGTGGCCGCACTCCACCGAAGGTGAAGCCACCAACCTTTCGGTGACGCCAGGCATTCCACCACCCGCTGCCACTCCAGCAACATGCGGGCATGCCAAACTCGTACGAGAGCCCACTTCAGAGCCTATTGTGCGGGGACAACTTGCAGATTATTGGTCACCGAAAAGATTCCGGGGACGCTGTTGGCGCGAAGGGTGACCAGGTTCTTGTCGGCTTCGCTGTCCACGACGCCCTCCAAGGTAACCTGACCGTTCTTCAC